>Ga0307372_10004272_pt1 | contig 22236 bp, 22 predicted proteins | sample OX1MG_FD_202533 | JGI IMG/M metagenome (GOLD analysis project Ga0307372, IMG submission 202533) | Soil microbial communities from Risofladan, Vaasa, Finland - OX-1 | ecosystem: Environmental > Terrestrial > Soil > Coastal area > Acid sulfate soil | place: Finland: Risofladan, Vaasa | collected...
CGGGCCAGATTCGAGATCAGGTGGACCATCGCACCCTGATGGCTGACGTCGAGATGGCTCAGGGGCTCGTCCAGCAGCAGCAGTCGGGGCTCGCCGGCCAGGGCCTGGGCCAGAAGGAGGCGCTGCTGCTCGCCTCCAGACAGCCGGCCCAGCGGTCGCGAAGCATAGTCCTGCGCACCCACAGCGGCGATGGCGGCGTCGGCCCGGAGGCGGCGCTGACGCGTGCCCAGCAGCCCCACTCCCCAACGATGGCCGTCCACGCCGAGCCCCACGAAGTCCCGGCCCCGAAGCGCGAGATCGGGATCGTACAGGGGGCCCTGGGGCACGTAACCGATGTCGGAATGGCCCCGCAGCGGAATCGACCCGAACACCTCTATCCGCCCCGACACCGGTCGGATCTGACCTAGGATGACGCGCAGCAGGGTCGACTTGCCAGCGCCGTTTGGTCCCAGCACGGCGGTGAAGGAGCCCTGGTCAACCCTGAAGTCGACCCCGGACCAGACGGTGCGGCCGGAATAGGCGGCGCCCAGGCCCTGGGCCCAGAGCGCGGGCGGGGGCGGGGTCAACTGGCCGCCCCGGAGCGGGCCAGGTCCGACTGCAGGGAGTCGAGCTGGGACAGCTGCCAGGCCTCGAAGGTGGGCTCGCCGGCCGGCATCGTCTCGGTCACGTCCAAGACCGCGATGCCCCTGGACGCAGCCATCGCGACCAAACCCGCGGTGATAGAGCTCTGAGCCTGTACGTTGTCCACGAGCGCGGATATGTCCTTGGCCCGGATCTGATCCTGAAATTGGATCAGGTCCGAGACCGCGGGCTCGGTGCCGTTTGAAACCGCAGCCATGAACGCCGGCGGTGAAATCAGGATCAGACCGAGCGCCTGGGCCATGTAGACGAAAACGGTCTCTGTCGATCCCACTCGCGTGCCCTGGAATCGGCTCCGGATAGCCGCCACCTCGGCCCGGTAGGGCGCGAACGCGGTCGCGGTGTCCTGGAACTGGGCGCTGAAGAATTGGGCGGCCGAGGGCTCGATGGCGATCAGCTCGCGTTCGATCGCGCCCACCGCCGTCGCCACCCCCGCGGGGTCATACCAGAAGTGCGGGTTGTCCCCCCGGCGTCGGCCCAGGACGTGGGCGATGTCGATCACTCTGCGGCCGGGTTCAGGGTTGGCCGCCAGCAATTTTTGAGCCCAGTCGTCGTAGCCTGCGCCGTTCACGATGACGAGGGCCGCGTCGGCGAAGGCGCGGGCGTCGGCCGGATTTGTCTCATATTCGTGGGGATCGGCGGCGGGGTCGGTGATCACACTGCGAACCCGCACCCGGCTTCCGCCCAGCTGCGCGGCCACGCTGCCCCAGAAGTTCTCTGCGGCAACCACGGAGATGGGCCCCGAGCCCGCTTTAAGGGTCGAGGGAGATGGACCACAGGCGACCAGCCCGGACAATGCCAGGAGGGCAAGTAGGGCATGAGCCCCCACCAACGTCGGCATCGGGCGCGGGCGCGACATCCCCGAAGTATTACACAACTCACTTGCGCAACTAACATGTACGGGCCGAGTACACTTGGGGCCGTGCCCCGCCCGAGTCCGGTCAGCGACGCCGTCTGGGGTGTGCTCTCAGCTCACACCCGGCACGCCTGGCCGCTGGACGAACTGCACCAGGCGGTGCGCCAGCGCCTGGGGGGAGCGGATTATTCGAGCGTCTTCCGCGCGGTGGCCGCGCTTGAAGATCGGGGCCTGGTGGACCGGGTCGAGCTGGGCGACGGCAAGTCCCACTATGAGCTCCACGAGGATCACCACGAACACGTCCGCTGTCAGGTCTGCGGCTGTGTGGCCGAGGTGCCGGGATGCGTCCTGGCCGACGTACCGGGAGCGGTCGAGGCGAGCACCGGCTTCCAGGTCCTGGCCCACAGACTGGTCTTTAGCGGGCTCTGTCCCGCCTGCGCCTGAACCGCCGGTGACCACGCCGGCGGAACGCTCCTAGCTCGCCGCCCTGGATACGTCGATCACGATGTTCTCGCCCTCCACCTCGACCCGATAGGTCTCGGCCGCCATCACCGCGGGCAGGTTACGCACCCGGCCGGTGCGGACGTCAAAGCGCGATCCGTGGGCCGGACACTCGACGTCGAACCTCAAGAGTTCCCCCTCGCTGAGCGAGAAATCCTCATGGGTGCAGGTGTCCTGAATCGCGTAATACGCCCCATCCTCAGCATGGACCAGGAGCACGGGGATGGAGCCCACCACGAACCTGCGCATGCTGTCCTGATCGAGCTCACCGGCTCGGGCGACTACCCGCCTGGGCGACGCTTCTTCCTCCTGCATCCACTACCTCCCCTTTGGTCTTGAGCCGCCGACCTGCACGGCCGTCGAGCCCTAAGCTGAGCCCACCGTGAGCGCGACATCAGTCTTACCGCAATCGGGTCCGGTCGTGATCCTTGGCGCCGGGTTCGCCGGCCTGGAGACTGCGATCCACCTCCGCCGGCGCGATCCGACGGCTTCGGTCCAACTGGTCGGTCCCGACCCAACGCTGCTCTATCGTCCCTGGGTCATCCACCTTGTGAGTCGCCAGCAGGAGTTGGAAGAGATGCACATTCCACTTCCTCCTCTGGCCCAACGACATGGATTCGAGCTCATCCAGGACCGCGCCATCCACCTCGATATGGATCGGCAGAGGGTGGAGCTTGCGTCCGGACGCGTGCTGCAATTCGGCCAGTTGGTGATCGCGGCGGGGGCGACCGCCGACCGCGATCGGGTCCCCGGGGCTCGCTCCCACGCGCTTTTCCCGTGCGAGGTCGAGGACACGCTGAAGATGATCCATGCCCTTGACCGCGCACCCAAGGGTCGCGTCGCCGTGCTCGTGGGCTGGGAGCGGATCGGTCCAGGCATCGAGTTCGCGGCCTGGATTCGGCGTATCCACCCCGAGGTTCAGCTGGACCTGGTCGACGTTCAGGGCCTGGTCCGCGAGCGCCTGGGCGGCACCGCCATGCGCCGGCTGACCCGCTGGATCGCAGGCGCGGGTGCGCGGGTGCACGAGGACACCGCGGTCCACTCCGTCAGGCCAGGGGGGGTGGAGATGGACCACCTGCACCTGGAGGCGGATCTGATCCTGCTCTGCAGCCCCCTGCGCGGATCCGAGATCGGCCTGGGAGGGGAGCTGACCGACGATCTGGGCTTTGTTCCGGTTCAGAGCACGGGCGAGCTGAGCCGACACCCCGGAGTGTTCGCCCACGGTGATATCGCCTCCTTCGGCGAGGGCGACGTCGCCCGCACCATGGTCTGGGCGCGCAGCCGCGCCGATGCTCTGGCCGGGAACGTCCTGGCTCGGCGTCAGGGCCTGTCCCCCTCAGGGGAGCTGGCACCGCGGGGGCCGCGCAACATGCTTCCAGACCTTGGTGGCCGCACGCTGTGGGTACGGGATCGACGCCTGATCGCCTCCGGGCGCTGGCCGCTCCGGCTGCGCCGTCTGGCCGACCTCTCCTACCTCAGCGCCAGGGGCGCAGGCACGACTTTAGGACCCAAGCCAGAAGGCTAGAGCCGGAGCAGGAAGTGCAGGTGGGGGCCATTGACGATCAGATGCCAGGCGCCGAGCACGAGCAGGGTCGACGCGGTGGCGATGTGAAAGGTGCGCGTCAGTCGCCGCCCGGCCGGTGGCAGTGCCCGCAGTCGCCGGCCCAGAGCCACCTGCCCCCAGGAGATGAACATCGCGGCCGTGGCCACGAGGATGCCGTAGAGCTGGATCCCGCTCACGTTGAGGGCGTCGACCGCGAGCGAGGCGTGGAGGAAGGAAAGCGCGGCGATGCCGTAGCCGATGGCGTAGTGCTCCTCGATCCGGGATCGGAATCCGACCGCGATCACCACCGTGGTCGCGAACAGGGCAACGATGAGCCAGCCGCTGAGGTCGATGTAAAAATTGGGTCCCACCTCTATGGTCCCCTCCTCAGGCGCCAGCCCAAGCTGGGGAAGGGCGCCGCGGCGGCGGTGACGGCGCTGGTCGTGCTGCTGGAGCCCCCCCAGCGCGCGGTCACGGTGCCAACCGCACGGCCGGAAGGTTGCGGGGGATTAAGGCGGCGCAGGCGCACCTGAAGCGCGATCTCGCTGCCCGGCCAGACGCTGAGCTGGAGCGACGAGCGGGCCACGACCGGAATGCTTGCGCCCCAGGCCGTGCGGTAGTGGCCGAGCAGCCGCCCGGCGCTGATCACCAGTCTTGGGGCCAAGTCGTTGCGCACGGCGTCGATCAGCCGCTGGGCGGCCGCAAAGCAGAGCGACAGCGTGGCCAGGCCCTGGATCGCCCCGATTAGAGTCTGCGCTCCCACCTGGGCCTCGAACAGGTAGACCGCCTGGGCCTGATCTGTGTTCCCGGTCTTGATCCCGACAATGCCATCCAGCCCGAGCGCGGCGTTGACGTTCTTGACCACACCGGCCAGCGGCAGCTCGGCGCGGGCCAGGCCCACGATCGCCTTCAAGATCGGATCACGCAGGGCGGCCTGGGCCAGGCGGAGAAGGTCGGTCGGAGTGCTCACGGTACCCGGATCAAGGCCACTGGGATCGGTGAAGGTGGTCTGCGTCATCCCCAGCGCCCGAGCCTTGGAGTTCATCTGCGCGACGAAGGCGCCGTCACTGCCGGCCACCCAGCGGGCCAGAAGGATGGCGACGTTGTCGGCCGAGGGTAGGAGCAGCGCCTCGAGCGCCTGGTATTCGGTCAGCTGCTCGCCCAGGGCGACGGGAATCACCGAACCGTCCTGAGCCACGAACGAATCGTAGGTCTCCACGTCGAGCGCGCTGATCGTGATCGTGGGCCCGGCATCGCCACTTGCCAGGGGATGGGCCTGCAGGGTCAAAAGGGCGGTCATGACCTTGGCCACGCTGGCGATGGGTTGGGGACGAGGATCGCTGGGCGCGACCACGACGCCCTGGTCGGGCAGCGCCACCGCAGACTCACCGGAGTCGGGCCAGGGCAGGGTGGGCGCGGTTCCCGCGCGCACGCCGGTGGCCACCAGCGGCGCCCACAGCGGCGCTGGCACGGGGCGCTCCAGGTTCCAGAGGCCACCCGCCAGGACGATGAGGAGGAGGACTCCGATCACACTCAGCGCGCCCCTGCGGCGCCGAGTCCGGCCTAGCAATGAATTGAGGGTGCGCGGCGGAGCCGATGCATGTGTCTTAGCGCCAACGCCGGGGCGAACCCAGCGGTAACGGGCGCGATCCGGCTGGGCTGGCACCTGGGGGGACGGTGGACACCTTTTGCCGCAGGGCTGGCGGAAAGCCCCCGGGCCACCGCGGGCAGGCGAGGACGACCAACCTGGCGCAGAGTTGAGCCCCGATCGATTTGACGCCCCATCATCCGGCCTCGCGCTCATCGCCCGAGGGAAATCCGATGGCCTGGCGACCGCGGGTCAGCCTGGTCAGGGCCAGGGTCAAAAGGGCCAGGCCCAAGAGCACGGTGAAGGCCAGATGGATGCCCTGGGCCAGGCCCGCCTGGGACTGTGCGGGGCTGGCCCGACGGGCGACCTGGACCTGCACCAACACCCCGAGCAGTGCCACTCCTACAGCCCCTCCCAGGGTCTGGGTGAGCTGGCGCAACGCGGTCGCCGAGCCCTTCTGCCGGCGCCCCACCCAGGACTGGATGACGATCAGGGTGGGGGCGTTGAACATTCCCACTCCGAGCCCCATGACGCCCCCGGCGAGGAAGATCCAGGGCGCACCGTGGGTGCTGCCGAGGAGCAGCGTGAGGCTGCCGGCGACCAGCATCAGCGCCCCAAACCGCACCAGACGAGAGTAGCCAGCCCGGATCAGGAACCACCCGCCCAGGGCTGAGGTCAGGGCCTGGGCGACGGACATCGGTATCAGGGCCACCCCTCCCTCATAGGCGCTGCCCCCGAGCACCGATTGAATGTAGAGCGGTACGTAGGTTGTGACCGAGGTTCGGAGTGCGGCCGAGAGGGCACCCATGAACAGGGCCGGCCCGATCACCGGGTGCACGGCGAGGCGGAGCGGCACGGTCGGGTTGTGCGCCCTCAGCTCGACCAGTACGAACCCAAGCAGGGCGAGCGCGGATAGGGCGAGCAGGAACCAGTTCGGCTCCGGACTGGTGCTGGCTGAGCCGGCGCCGATCAGGAGCAGCGCGATCCCTCCGGTCAGCAGGGCGACGCCGCGAGGGTCGATGCGGAGCCGGGTTCGCGCGGGCAGGACCTCCCGATAGCCCAGGATGAGGACGGCGGCGACCACACCGACGGGGACGTTGACGCCGAATATCCAGCGCCAGCCCACGGTCGAGACCAGAGCCGCCCCAAGCACGGGGGCGATGATGGCCGCGGTCACCCACATACCGCTCAGGAAGCCCTGGATGCGCGCCCGCTGCGGGGTGGGCACAAGATCGCTGGCGATGGTCATGACCACGGTCTGCAGACTCCCCGCCCCGATGCCCTGCAGCAGCCGAAAGAAGATGAGTTGGGGCATGTTGCGGCTGAACCCACAGAGAATGGACGTGACCACAAACAGGGCCAGACCGGCGAGGAGAACCCGCCGCCGTCCCACCAGATCAGCTGACTTGCCCCACAGGGGAATGCTGGTGGTGCTGGTCAGAAGGTACCCGCTCACCACCCAGGGATAGAGCTCGAATCCGCCGATCTGACGCGTGATGCTGGGAAGCGCCGTGGCCACGATGGTGGCGTCCATGGCCGAGATGAAGATGGCGAGCATGAGCCCGGCCAGGATCCGGACCATCTGGGGACTCCAGCGGATGGCGCCGGGCTGGAAGGGACCGACCGCAGATGGATCCGCGCCGTCAGGCGTCGAGTGGCCCCCGCGATCGGATGGATGGATGCTGATGGGAAATCATTCTGTCAAGCCGGCGACACGGCCTGGGCGCGGCGGACGCTGGCCTGGTCGTGCCGGCCCGGGGCGCGGAGCCGGCCGGACCCGAGCGCTGCGCGACCGCGAGGGCGGCTGCGGCTCAGCTGTAGGAGCGCTCGCTCACGAACTCGGCCAGGGGCCGGCGGTGGCGCCCCAACTCGGCCCCGGGAGCGGAGTACCCGAGGGAGACGGCGGTGCGGACAGCGCTCGCCGCTGGAGCCCCGATCAACTCGCGAGCCCGGGCGCGCCCCCCGTTCTTAAACCATCCCACCCCCGACGCGATCCCCTGGGCCAGGGCCGCCAGCATCATCCGTTCGCTGATCCGGCCCTCGTCGAACGCCTCAAGCTCGGGAATCGTGCCCGGGCTGACGATGACCAGGCCCACCGCGGCCTGGGCGAGATGCTGAACGCCGCACTCGGCCAGCGCGTCCAGGGTCGCTCGATCGCGCACCACGACCACCTTCCAGGCCTGCTGATTGGAGGCGGTTCCGGTCCAGCGTGCAACCTCCAGGATCTCGGTCAGTTCGGCCTCGGGGATGGGCCGATCCTCAAACCGGCGCACCGCGCGCAACCCACGAAGCAGGTCGGTCTTCTCGTTTCTCATGCCCAAGATCGTAGAACGCACCCGCCTCGGCGTCAGAGCGGCCCGTCCTGGGCCACCCAGGTGGTCGCAACCCTCCTCATCTTCCAGGGCTCGATTTACGCCAACTCGCTGTGGGCAGCGCTGTCCGCCGAGGGCATGCCGCTCACCCCCCAGCGTCGGCGCTATCTGGCCTCGCCGCAGAGCACGGGAGATTGGCCACAGGGCGCCTGTCGGCGCCCTGTGGCTGCCGCTGATCGCCGGGGTGGGTGTGGTGATAGGCCTGGCCTATCTGGCCAGCGCGGGCCTGCCCAGCACGCCCACGCCCGCACCCCCACCCGCCCAGGCCGGGTCCGGAGCCCCGACGCCGTCGGCCCCGACCTCGCCGACGGCGTCGCCCACGGCCGCGCCTCCGCCCCCACCCCCGCCCCGACGGCAACCCCGGCGGCCGCCTCCGCCGCCCGCGCCGGCTGATCGCGCGGAGTCAGGCCGAAACCGTGGGAATGTCTGTAACGCCCATCTCGGGTGGGGCCTCGGCCAGCGTCAAAGGCAGAACCACGCTGAAAGTGCTACCGACCCCGAGTTCTGATTCGACCCCGATCTCGCCCCCGTGCAGGCCTACGAGCTCGCGGGCCAGGTACAGGCCAAGCCCGGTCCCGGGAATCCCACTGGTGAGGGTTGAATTAACGCGCCCGAACTTGGTGAATAGCACCTGTTGCTCCGCCTGACCGATCCCGATGCCGTGGTCGCGGACTCGGATGGTCGCTCTCTCGTCTCCGCTCTCAATATCCAGGCGGCAGGTGACGCTGCCTCCTCGGGGCGAGTATTTGACCGCGTTGTCAATCAGGTTGCGGAGCACGGTCTCGATCCGCTCGACGTCGATCTCGGCCAGAACCGGTTCGTCGGGCAGAGCGAGGACGACCGGGTGCGCCTCGTCGATGACGGGCCGCAGGCTCTCCGCGGCCGATGAGATGACGCTCCTCAGGTCGACCAGAGAGGGATGCAACTCGATCCGTCCATCCTCCAGGCGCGCCGCCTCCAGCATCTGCTCTACGAGCGCGTTCATGTCGTCGGCCTTGACCGACATCACGCGCAGCGCGCGCCGAGCGTCGTCCTCGCCCAGCCGGCCGTCCAGGAACATGGAGAGGTAACCCCGGATCACCGCCAGCGGTCCTCGCAGCTCATGCGAGGCCAGATTCAAGAACTGCGTCTTACTTCGCTCCAGGCGAGCCAGGCGCTCGGTCACCCCCACGCGCTCCAGGCCCGCCCCAACCGATCCTGAATAGGCCTCCAGCCAGCCCAGCTCATCCGATCCGAAGACGGGAGTGAAGGGACCGGCGCGCACCAAGAGAATGCCGCTGGAGTCACCCAGAGGGAACCGGACATAGGCGGTGGCAGCACCGCTCGCGCCCGCCGGATCCTCGAGCAGGGACGAGATCTCGGCCTCCTCCAATCCGGTGGCCGCCAGCACCTCCGCTCCCTCCTCGGCGACGAGTCCGGCGTCGGCTCCGACCAGACGCGTGGCCCAATTCAACGCGCGCTCGGCCAGCACACGCCGGTTGGGAGCAAAGAGGAGGAGTTCGCGTACGGCGAGCCGGAGCTGCACCTCCTCGGGCGACCGCCAGATGCGGCGGAGCCAGGATGGGGGGCGCAATCCAGCCCAGATCAGCGGAACCAGGAGCAGCACCACGACCTGGATGCCGATCGCGACTCGAGGGTTTCGGAGGGCACTTCCTCCGAGCACGGCTGCCAGCAGAACCATTGCCAGACCGCCGAGGCCCAGGCTCAAAAAGCGCATGCGCGAGCGCTGCACTCGGGGTCGGGAGCTGGATTCGAGCCAGAAGTGGACCACCGGCTCCCCGACCAAGAGGCCCCAGGTCAGAACCAGGATCCAGCTGGCGGTCGACGTCAGGGGCCGAGTCGGCGAAACCACGGCCTCGACCAGTACGGCAGCGACCAGCACGGTGGGCAGAGCAAAGGCCAGCACCCGCCAGCGCCGGGCGACCGGACTTAGAGCATGGCGGAACAGAAAGATGCCGTAACCCGAGCCCAGGAAAGCGACGGCGGACACCGCCGTGATCCCGGGTAGCGCCAGCACCACCTTGAGGCGCCCCAGGACGGCGACCAGGGCGAGCAGGAGCAGCGCCAGCGCGAGATATCCGCGCGGGCGCCCACGCTCCCGCCGCCAGGCCAGCAGCGCATCCAGCCCGAGGGCGAGGAGGGCGGCCGCGGTCAGATCCGCGACGATGCCCTCGACCTGGATCATCGCCTAGCCGCTCCGAGCGAGGATCGTGGCAACGATCTGGGCGAGATCGACCGGCGTGGTGTGGGATTTGATGCGATAGTCGACGACCCCCAACTTTCGCGCCCGCTCGACCAGGTCGGGGCTGCTGTAGTTGGAGAGAAGGAGGACGGGGAAGTCATGACCGTTGTGTGCCATCCAGATCAGCAGTTCAAACCCGTCCGCCCCCGGAAGCCCGACATCGAGGAGCAATAAGTCGACGCCTGTGGCCATGATGCTGGCCTGCGCCGCACTCACACTGCTCGCCACGCGAACCGCATAACCCTCTAGCTCCAGCTGGAGGCGATACATCGTGGCGATGGATTCGTCGTCCTCGACGATGAGAATGGACGGCGAATTAGTACCTACGGACAGCCGGGTCCGGATCCGTCCAACCCGGGTGCGGACCCCAAGACCGGGGGGGAACGGAACCCATCCCAGCCGACCCGCGGGGGAGAATGCAGCGCCGAGCTCCAATACCGACCTCCCTAGATTGAGTTCCACGCGCTGCGCGATTGTAGCAAGGGCGGGACAGGAGAAGGGATATTCGGCGCGGCCGTAGAGGCCGGAAAAAGGGCTGCCAGAGTATGGCAGCTCGTGATAAGGTAGATATCAAGTTATCCACCGGTTCTCCACCTTGTACACAGTCCCCTCTGCTCTTTTCCCCCCCCAAGGGCCGCTGGCTCGCCTCGAGCCGGCGGCTCTTACTATTTCGGCGATGTGGCGGGGGTCGGATCTGGCGCATCCGGGGGGCGCCGTGTGACGAGGCCGATGAGGACCACCAGCAACGCTACCCCGCCCACCCCCAGGAGGACGAGCGTTCGGGGGAGAGCGATGCCCAGGAGGCGGTCCAGGGTCCACGCCCCCGAGCCGACCAGGGCCAGCGCGAGCGCGGCGGTGAGGTTGGTGAACGGAAGCTCAATTCCGCCCTTGGCCGCCCATACCCCCTTGGTCACATGCACGCTGACTGTGGCCACCAGCATGGTGGCCGCCACCGTGATGGCCCCCAGCGGAGCCAACAGTCCGGCCGCCAGGAGAAGTCCTCCGCCGGTCTCGCCCAGGGCGGCCACCAGGGCCCATAAGGGAGCTGGACGAAAGCCCAGTCGCTGCATGGACGACCTGGTCGCCGCCATTCCGCCGCCCCCGAACCAACCCCACAGCTTTTGAGTCCCGTGGCCGAACAGGTACAGACCGACCACCAGGCGCAGCAGGAGCAATCCCAAATTAAGGCCCAGCATCGACTAGTGCCCGGTGGGAGGGCGGCGGGGCATCACGGTCAGCTGAGCAGCTGTTTGAGCTCTCCGGCGAGCGCGATTGTGCGCGGGTCGGGGAGGGTCGGGTTGCCGAACGTGAAGCCACCGAATCCGGCCTGGATGTAGCCCGAGAGGCGCTCGGCCGCCTCCTGCGGCCGCGCCGGCGTCAGGGCCGCCGCCCGGCCCTCGGCGGCGAGCCTGCTCCTCACGCTCTCCGCCTCGCGCTCATCCTCGACCAGGATCACGGGGGAGCCCACGGTCTTGAGGATCGTGGAGGAGTCTCGCCCCTCCGCCTCACAGTGGCGCTCCAAGACCTCCAGCTTTCGCTTCATCTCCTCCAGCGATCCAAACCAGTGGGAGATATCGGCATATCGCGCAACCAGGCGCAGGGTGCGCTTCTCGCCCCCGCCCCCGATCAGGATCGGTGGTCCCCCGGGGCGCACTGGGCGCGGAACGTTGAGCGCGCGATCGATGCGATAGTGCGTGCCGGAAAAGCTCGGCCTCGATTCCTTGAACATTAGGGTGGCTATGCGCAGAGCCTCGTCCAATCGGTCCATCCGCTCTCCGATGGGCGGGAAGCTGAAGCCGTAACCGCGATGCTCGTCTTCGTTCCAGGCGGCACCGATGCCGAGTATGGCCCGGCCCCCAGAGATGTTGTCGAGGGTGGTTATGGTCTTGGCCAGCAGCGCGGGATTGCGGTAGGTGACGCCGGTGACCAGGGTGCCGAGCTGCACCCGAGAGGTCTGAGTGGCCAGCGCCCCGAGTGTGGTGTAGGCCTCGAGCATGGGCTCGGTCTCCGGTCCCACCACACCGATCTGATAGAAGTGGTCCATGACCGTGATGAGGTCGAAGTCGGCCGCCTCGGCCGCGCGGGCCAGTTCCACCAGTCGGGGGAAGATCTCCCCGGGCGCGGAATCGGGGAAGCTGAAGTTGGGAATGTGATAGCCGAAGAAAGGAGCCATGTTCAGCTTTAACCGCGAGCGCTCGGCCTATCTTCCCTGAGCCCACCTCATGACGTTGCGACCGCCTCCACCCGGAGCCGGATCACCACCTGGTGACCACGACTTTCTTACGGGTGTAGAACTCGAAACCATCGGTGCCGTGAGCGTGCAAGTCGCCGTAGAACGATCCCTTCCAGCCCGAGAAGGGGAAGAAGGCGAACGGCTGAGCGATGGGTACGTTGATCCCGATCATCCCGGCCTCGACGCGCTCCCGAAATTGCCGTCCGGCCCGGCCCGAGGTGGTGAAGATGACCGACATGTTGCCCAGGGCGGACCGGTTGGCCTGCGCTATCGCCTCCTCCAGGGTGGCCACCCGCGAGAGGGAGAGCACAGGTCCGAAGATCTCCTCACGACCCACCACCATGTTGTCGCTCACGCCGTCCAGGATGGTCGGGCCAAAAAAGTATCCGGCTCGGCTGGTCTGACCGCGTCCGTCGAGCAGCACCTCGGCTCCATCGCGCTCCCCGCGGTCCACGTACTCGGCAACCCTTTGCCGGTGCTCGGCGCGGATCAGGGGACCCACGTCCACCCCCGCCTCGTTCCCAGGGCCGACGCGAAGCGCGGCCGCGCGCTCCACCAGCGGTCCCACGACGGAATCGCCAGCAGAGCCAACCATGACCGCCACGCTGCCGGCCAGACAGCGCTCGCCGGCGTTACCGAAAGCTGAATTCAAGATCGCGGGTGCGGCGACCTCGAAGTCCACGTCGGGCATGACGACGAGGTGGTTCTTGGCGCCGCCCAGGGCCTGAACCCGCTTACCGGCGGCGGCTGCGGTGGTGTAGACGTGGCGGGCAACGGGCTCCGATCCGACGAACGAAACCGCGCTGACCAGGGGGTGGGTGAGGAGTGCGTCGACGGCCTCCCGAGCACCGTGGACCAGATTCAAAACTCCCTCGGGGAAGCCCGCCTCGAGAAATAGCTCAGCCAGACGGACCGCCGCCAGTGGCGTGCGCTCGGAGGGCTTGAGAACAAAAGTGTTCCCGGCCACGACCGAGATCGGCATCATCCAGAGCGGGATCATGACCGGGAAGTTGAACGGGGGGATGCCCACACAGACACCGACGGGAAAGCGATAGAGATCCTGGTCGACGTCGGTGGACACGTTGCGCAGGGTTCGGCCCTGGAGCAGCGTGGGAGCGCCGCAGGCGAAGTCGACCACCTCGATTCCGCGCCTGACCTCGCCCCTGGCCTCGTCCAGGGTTTTGCCATGAACCAGCGTGACGAGAGCCGCCAACTCCTCGAAATGATCCTCGAGGACGGCCTTGTAGCGAAACATCAGACGCACGCGCTCCATGACCGGAACCCGAGACCAAGTGTGGAAAGTCTGGGCCGCGTTCTGGACCGCGCGGTCCACGTCCTGGGCGGATGACAGGGGGACGCGCTCGATCTCCCCCCCGGTGGCGGGATTGAACACCGGCAGGCTCTCCGCCACGCCAGCCTCCACCCAGCGGCCAGCGACCAGGTTTTTGATCACGCTCGACCTCCACGCCCATCGCGGCTCACGTTCCGACTCCGGCCCCGGTTCCCATTCATCGTCACGGTCTTCACCTCGGATACCGCCTCAGGGGCGGGGATTTTGCATGACCCAGATCGTCATTGATGGTAATGGTCCGGGTCCTTGTCGGGGGCGGAGGCGGCGTCGGACCACCCGGAGCAGGGCCGCCCGGCACCCGACCGCTTAGATCCCGGCCCCGGGAAAGCCCGGTCAGGCCTTCGAAGTGCGAGCATGAGAGTCCTCATGGCAGATCCTGGCGAGCTCTCGACGGCGGAGAAGTACCGACGCTATCTGGCCCTGGGCCCGATCGGTGAGGTCGCCGACCTGGACGTGGTTGCGGCCGAGGGATCCAGCCTCATCGCCGCCGACGGCAGGCGCTATGTGGACTGCTTTGCAGGCGTTGCGGTCATGAACGTGGGGCACTCCCAGGAGTCGGTTCTGGCCGCGGCACACGAGCAGCTGGATCGCCTGGTGCACTGCGGCTCGTACCTTTATCGGGTGCCGGCCGTGGCCGACCTGGCCGAGCAGCTGGCGAGGTTGACGCCGGGAGCGCTGAGCAAGTCGTTCTTCACCAACAGCGGGGCCGAGGCGGTCGAGACCGCGCTCCGTCTGGCCAAGGCGGCCACCGGCCGATCTGAGTTCATCGCCCTCCAATTTGGGTTTCATGGCCGCACCAACGCCACCCTGGCGATCACGGGCAACGCCACTCGTCGAGGCCAGGGCACTCCGTTCGTTCCCGGCGCAGCGTTTGCTCCCGCCCCTTACGAGTACCGCTGCCGCCTCTGCCAGGGAACGTGCACCCTGGCCTGCGCCGACGCGGTGGAGGACGTGATCAGGCTCCAGACGTCGGACCACGTCGCAGCCATGATCGTCGAGCCGGTGCTCGGCGAGGGAGGGATCATCGTTCCCCATCCGGGCTATTTCCGGCGCCTGACCGAGATCTTGAAAGCGCACAGCATCCTGCTCATCGCCGATGAGGTGCAGAGCGGATTTGGACGCACCGGGAGGCTGTTCGCCATGGAGCACTTCGGGGTCGAGCCCGAAATCATGACCCTGGCCAAGGCGATCGCGGGCGGACTTCCCCTTGGAGCCACGGTGGCGGAGCCCTGGATCGCCGACGCGCTGCACCAGGGTGAGCACTTCTCGACCTTCGGCGGCAACCCGGTGTCGTGCGCGGCCGCTCTGGCCACTCTTCGAGTGCTCGAAGAGGAGCGTCTGCCAGCGCGCTCGGCCACCAACGGTGCCTGGCTGGTGCACCAGCTGAGCGAGTTGGGCAGGCATCCTGCCGTGGGCCAGGTCCGCGGACTCGGTCTGATGGTCGGTATCGAGCTGGTGCGCGACCGTCGCACCAAGGAGCCCGCGCCCGAGCTCGCACTCAGCGTCCAGCGGCGCTGCCGTGACCAGGGCGTCCTGGTCGGGATCGGCGGCGTTTATGGAAACGTGGTCCGACTTCAGCCCCCCCTGGTCATCGAACGACGAGAACTCGACCTGGCCCTGGAGGCACTGGACGGCGCTCTGGCGCAGGGCGACGCCTGAGGCCGGCGTCGAGCGCGGCCGGGAGCGGGTGGCTGCTGCGCTACTTTGAATCTCTGGGTAAACGTTTGCCGCCCTTTTCAGGCTCGACGCCATGCCGCCGGCCGGCGGTCACCCAAGGAGGATGCCAGTGCAGTTGGGCATGATCGGTCTGGGTCGAATGGGATCCAATCTAGTCCGTCGTCTGGCCCAGGCCGGACACGAGTGCGTCGTCTTCGACGCCCAGGCAGACGCGGTGCGAAGCCTGGCCGGGGAGGGGATTCGAGGCGCGGAATCGATCCCCGATCTGGTCGCGCAGCTGACGCCTCCGCGCGCCATCTGGGTCATGCTGCCGGCCGCCGTGACCGGAGGCGTGATCGAGGACCTGGCGCGCCACCTTGAGCCTGGCGACGCCATCGTGGACGGGGGCAACTCCTATTACCGCGACGACATCACGCGGGCGGGCGAGCTCGCTGACCGCGGCATTCAGCACGTCGACTGTGGCACCAGCGGCGGCGTCTTCGGATTGGAGCGCGGATTCTGTCTCATGATCGGCGGGGAGGCCGACGTCGTCGCCCGGCTCGATCCCATCTTCCGGGCCATCGCCCCCGGGGTGGAGGCCGCGCCGCGCACATCCGGACGCGAGGGAGCGGTGGGTAGCGTCGAACATGGCTACCTCCACTGCGGGCCGCACGGGGCCGGGCACTTCGTCAAGATGGTGCACAACGGCATCGAGTACGGGCTCATGGCAGCCTACGCCGAGGGGCTCAACATCATCAAGCATGCAGATGCAGGTCTTGACTCTCAGCCCGACGACGCCGAGACGACTCCGCTCCGCGAGCCCGAGTACTACCGGTTCCAGATCAATCTCGCGGACGTGACCGAGGTCTGGCGACGCGGCAGCGTGGTTGCCTCTTGGCTCTTGGACCTGACCGCGGCGGCACTCCATGAGGACCCAGATCTGAGCAGCTTTGCGGGCCGGGTTTCAGATTCCGGCGAGGGACGCTGGACCGCGCTGGCGGCCATCGACGAGGGCGTTCCAGCGCCCGTAATCGGGTCTGCGCTGTTCTCCCGCTTCGGATCGCGGGGCGAGTCGGATTACGCCGACCGACTGCTCTCGGCCATGCGCAAGGAATTTGGCGGCCACGAGGAGCGGACCCGGTGAGGCCAGGCGTCGACGAGGAACTGGAGGTGAGCCGCGCCCCCTCGGACGGGCTCGTGTTCTTCGGTGCCACCGGCGATTTGGCGCACAAGAAGATCTTTCCCGCCCTTTATCAGATGGCCAAGCGGGGCCAGCTGGCGGTTCCCGTAGTGGGCGTCTCCGCCTCCGGCTGGACCCTGGAGCAGCTTCGCGCGCGCGCCCGCGACGGCATTGAGCAGTTCGGGGGTGGGGTCGACGACGAGCGAGCCTTCGCCCGTCTCATGGGACTGCTCGGCTACGTCGATGGTGACTACAACGAGAGCCGAACCTTTGATCGCCTGCGCGAGGCCCTGGCCGGTTGCCGGCGCCCGACCCACTACCTGGCCATCCCTCCCGTTCTGTTCACCACCGTCATCCGGGCTCTGCGCACGGCTGGCTTGGCGGAGGGCGCGCGGGTGATCATAGAGAAGCCGTTCGGACACGATCTCAGCTCCGCCCGGCGCCTCAACCGCGCGGCACGCTCGGTCTTCGCCGAGGCATCGATCTTCCGCATCGATCACTTCCTGGCCAAGGAAGCAATCGAGAACATCCTCTACTTCCGCTTCGCCAATTCGTTTCTGGAGCCAATCTGGAACCGCAACCACATCGCCAGCGTCCAGATCACGCTGGCGGAGAGATTCGGTATCGAGGGCCGGGGCAAGTTCTACGACGCGACCGGCTGCCTGCGCGACGTGATTCAGAACCATTTGCTTCAGATCGTCTCCCTGCTCGCCATGGAGCCCCCCGCGGCCATGGGATCGGAGGCGCAGCGCGCGGAGAAGGCTAAGGTTCTAAAGGCGGTCCGCCCCCTGAGGGCCGAGGACGTAGTGCGGGGACAGTTTGCCGGCTACCGCTCCGAGCCCGGCGTGGCGGCTGATTCCGATGTTGAGACCTATTGCGCGGTGCGGCTCTTCATCGATTCCTGGCGCTGGTCGGGGGTGCCCTGGTATCTGCGCTCGGGCAAGCGCCTGGCGGAGACGGTGGCCGAGGTGATGGTCGTCTTCCACGCCCCGCCCCAGCGTCTTTTCACCGACTCGGTGCATCCGGGGGGCGACACCAACTACCTCCGCTTCCGGCTGCAACCCCGAACCGCGATCGCGCTCGCAGCCCGCGTGAAACGAGGGGGCAAGGAGTTTGTGGGAGACCAAAAGGAGCTCATCCTGCAGGATGAGCAAACCGAAGAGGAGGCTCCGTACGCGCGACTGCTGTCCGACGCCATGGTCGGCGACGGCTCGCTGTTCGCCCGCGAGGACTCGGTCGAGGCGTCCTGGAAGGTGGTCGACCAGGTCTTGAAGACGCACCCGCCCTGCGCGCGCTATCGGGCCGGCAGCTGGGGCCCGAGGGCGGCCGACGAACTCATCTCGGGATCGGGAGGCTGGCACAATCCCATCCTCGGCGGTGGTCCAGAGGCGATCCGGTAGGTCTCCAGGGCAGGGGGCGGGGTCGGGTAGGATTGGTGGAGGTGGCGCCGACCAAGCCGGTTCAAGCGGGCGCGGCCGCCGGCGGCCCCGAGGAGGTGATCCCCTGATCAATCCAGGGGACCTGCTGAGCCTGGTCGGCCTGATCGGCCTGGGCTTCATCGTGGGCGCGTATGGGACATTGATCGGAGCCGGCGGTGGATTCGTCCTGGTGCCGGTCCTGCTCTTGATCTATCCCCACCAGAGCCCGACCCAGATCACCGCCGTCTCGCTGGCCGTGGTCTGCGCCAACGCCACCTCGGGCTCCGCCAGCTACTACCGCATGCGTCGCGCCGACTACCGCAGCGGGATTCTGCTGGCCCTGGCCACCATGCCCGGAGCGGTGGTCGGGGCCCTGATCGTGAACGACATTCCGCGCGCCGCATTCAACCTGATCATGGGGCTGGCGCTGATCGCGGTCGCCCTCTTTCTGGTGCTCAAGCCCCACGGCAAGATTCCCCTGCTCGCCCAGTCACCGCTCAGCCTGCAACGTACGGTGGTCGACTCCGACGGGGTGAGCTACACCTATCGCTTCAACCTCGGCCTGGCGATGGCGCTCAGCGTGGCGGTGGGATTTCTCTCCAGCATGCTCGGAATCGGCGGGGGCATCATCCACGTCCCCATGCTCGCGACTTTCTTCTCCTTCCCCGAGCACGTGGCCACCGCCACCTCGCATTTCGTGCTCATGTTCATGTCGGCAGCCGGGACCACAACCCACATCCTGCACGGCGACTTCGGCTCGTTCGCCGGGGTCACCCTGGCCCTGGCGGTGGGCGTACTGGTCGGCGCGCCGGTCGGAGCTCAGCTGTCGCGGAGGGTGGGAGGAGCGATGATCATCCGACTGCTGGCAATTGCCCTGGGCGTGGTCGGGGTCCGCCTGCTCATGCTCCAGCTGTAGGCCGAGACCGATGGCGCAGGATGTGTCGATGTTGCTCGCCGGAAGACGCCATTGAGCTCTCCCGCCATCCTGATCGAGGGGCTGGTCAAGCGCTACGCCGGGCGCGACGCGGTGGCGGGCCTTGACCTGTGCGCCGATCAGGCGCAGGTGACCGCGCTACTGGGACCCAACGGGGCGGGCAAGACCACGACCGTGGAATGCTGCGAGGGCTTCCGCCGCCCCGACCTCGGGCGAGTGCGGGTGCTCGGGCTTGATCCCGATCGCGAGAGTGCCCAGCTCAGACCGCGAATCGGCGTCATGCTCCAGAGCGGGGGTATCTACCCCGCCATCCGGGCCGGCGAGATGCTGCGTCACGTCGCCCGACTTTTCGCCCGCCCCCTGGACTTGGACCAGCTGGTTGGCCGCCTGGCCCTGGAGTCAGCCTTGACAACCCCGTACCGGAGGCTCTCGGGGGGACAGCAGCAGCGCCTCGCCCTGGCCCTGGCGCTGGTCGGGCGCCCCGAGTTCGTCTTCCTCGACGAGCCCACCGCGGGGCTGGACCCCCAGGCCCGCCACGCGACCTGGGATCTGATCTCCGAACTGCGTCGCGATGGCGTGGGCGTGCTCCTCACGACGCATTCGATGGAGGAGGCGGAGCGCCTGGCGGACCGTGTCTTCATCGTCGACCACGGCCGGCTGGTGGCCCAGGGGACGGTTCAGGACCTGACCGCGGGCGGGTCGTCCATCGCCCACTTCACCACTCTGGCCAGAATCGACGCCGAGCGTCTCCAGGAGGCGCTCCCCCTCGGGGTGCACCTGAGCGCGGAGGCTGGGACCTACACGCTCACGGGGGCGGTCGGGCCGGCCACGCTGGCGGCGCTGGGCAATTGGTGCGAGGCGGAGGCGGTGACGATCGAACACCTCGAGATCAGGCGCCGCAACCTCGAGGAGGTGTTCTTAGAGCTGACCGGAAGAGCGCCGCGAGATGGCTGACGCCACCTTCCGTCCCGACCCGGCACCGGCACCGCTGGCCACCATGATCCTGGCCCAGGCGCGGCTCGAACTGGGGCTGACGCTGCGCAACGGAGAGCAGCTGGTCTTGACCGTGGTCATCCCCGCCCTGCTCCTGGTTCTTTTCGGGGGGATGCACGTGGGCGGCCTTGGGGGCCAGCTCGACTTCCTGGTCCCCGGGGTGATGACGGTCGCGGTCCTGTCAACCGCGTTCACCGGGCAGGCCATCGCCACCGGCTTTGATCGCCGGGCCGGAGTGCTGAAGCGGCTATCTGCGAGCCCGCTTCCGCGGTCCGGCCTGATCGCCGGCAAGACCATCTCGGTCCTTGTCATCGAGATCATGCAGCTCGCGGTGGTGGGGATGATCGGCCGCCTCATGGGGTGGAGTCCGGCGCCTCCGGACCCGACGCGCTGGCTCTTGTTGATCCTGCTCTTCGCTCTGGGGACGGCAGCTTTCTCGGGCCTGGGCCTGCTCATGGCCGGCACGCTGCGCGCCGAGGCCACGCTGCCGGCGGCCAATCTGATCTTTCTTTTGCTCTTGGGTGGCGGCGGTGTAATAGCTCCGCTGACGCGTTACCCGAGCGCGGTGCGCGTCTGGATCGAGATCCTGCCCACGGCGGCGCTGGCCGACGGCTGGCGGGAGCTGCTCGCCGGCGGGGCGGCCATTTCGCTCGGGCCCAGCCTGATCCTGCTGCTCTGGGCGGCGGGCTCGGTGGCGGCCGCCGCCGCCACCTTCCGATGGGAGTGAGTAAGGCGGTGGGACGGCCGCCGCGGCCGCCCCACCGAACCTAGTCCCAGACTGCGAAGACCCGCACCGGCGAACCGGTGCCGCCGACCAGGCGGAGCGGTATCACCATGACGCCAAAGCCCTGGTGCATGGGTATCCGATCGATGTTGTTCACGATCTCGGTGTGGTTCACCAGGTACTCGGCGCAGGCGCTGTGGTTGTGGTACGCGAGGTCGGCTGGATTGTCGGTCGAGGCGGCGTCGGTCAGGATGTTCACCACCCCGGCATCGAGAATGAAGCGCGACGCCTCTGCGTCCAGGCCCGGGTACTGGGTGACGAAGGCGAGCGGCTCGTCCCAGAGTTTGGCCGCCCCGGTGTAGTAAAGCAGAGTGCCCCCGCGCGGAAGCTCCTCAATTCCCGCCGCGGCCATCGCAGCCTGGACCTGCGCGAGCGAGATGTTGGTCCGAGGTGCAGCGCTTGAGAGGTCGATCCAGCAGGCGGAGGTGAAGCATTTGTCGATCGGAAACTGATCGATGGTCAGATCGGGCCGGTCGGGGTTGAAATGAAAGATGGCGTCCATGTGGGTGGAGTCGTGGTCGCACATTGAGATGCCGTTGACCGCGTAGCCGCGAAAGGGTGAATCACCCAGTCGCAGGCGGGACTCCGCGTGCGTGATGTGTGGCCACATGGCCACCTTCATGTGCCCGGGATAGACCGGGATCTGAGGCGAGATCTCGCGCGTCAGATCCATGATCTTGAGCTTCTTGCCCATGAAGTCGATCTCCGCCGTGTCCGTGTAGCGCCTGTAATCCACGTCGTGCATGGCCACGCCATAACTCCTTTACATGCTGCTCGAGATACGCTCTGGTGACATTAGCATCCAGGCTGGGGGAAGCCCGAACCAACGCTGAGGGCCCCGATACATCCGCGGCGCGGACTAACCTTGGGCTGCGGCCGCGAATGAGCGGAGCCGCAAACCAAGACTTGCCAGCGCGATGAGCGGGCTGCGCCCGCCACGATACCCAGCCCATGTGGAGGAGATCAAATGGGCCAACCCGAGCCACCCTATCGCGCCGGCGATGGGGAGGATTTCGACCGGCTCTACCGGGCCACCTACGACCGGGTCTTCCGGACCGTGTACTCGCTCAGTGAGAGCGCCGCGGAGGCTGAGGACTGCACCCAGGAGGCGTTTCTACGCGCCTTTCGGGCCTGGAAGGATTGGAACCAGGATGCCCCCGCGGAGGCCTGGTTGCATCGGGTGGCCATCAACGTGGCCATCTCGCAGCGGCGGCGGCGCCGGCTGCGCGAGGTGGGTGAACTGGTGCGCCGCCTGGGACGACCGGAACCCGCCGACCCCTCCGAGCTGGCCCTCGACGGACCGCTTCTTTCCGAGCTCAGGCGCCTGCCCACCAAACAGGCGGCGGCGCTGGTGCTGCGCCACCTGCATGGCTACTCAAACCGCGAGATCGCGCTCGCCCTGGGTATCAATGAGAGCACCGTGGCGAGCAGGCTGATGTCCGCCAAACGCGCCCTTCGGGCCCGGCTCTCTCGCTCCGGCGAGGACAGGCTCGACTCCCTGGACGCGGCTGCCGACCCACCGTCTGACTGAGCTCAGGCGAGGAGCCCTGGTTCTATTGGCGTCGAGCCGGGAGCGTGCGGGTCAGTAGCCGGGGACCGTTGACGAGCCGGAGGCGGACGCGGGGGCCTTGAGCGTGGGCGTGGCCACATACCACTTGCCCGCGACCCCCTGGCCGACTGCCTGCCCGGGGGCGGTGTCGAGCGAGTAGGTGTAGAGCGGCCAGTGGTTGTAGGTGACCTGGAGCCCACCGGCGGGGTTGCTGAGGGTGCCCAGACCGGCGCTGAGCGCGGCGCTCCCACTCGGGGTCCGGATGCCGGCCGGGAGCAGAAGAGGAGGCCAGATGGCGGCACAACCGCCGGTGCACGTAACCGAGCCCGCGGCGTCGGGCGTGAACTGGTAGAGGGTCATGCCGGACGAGTCGGTCAGGACGGTCTCACTTGATCCG
>Ga0307372_10004273_pt1 | contig 22232 bp, 10 predicted proteins | sample OX1MG_FD_202533 | JGI IMG/M metagenome (GOLD analysis project Ga0307372, IMG submission 202533) | Soil microbial communities from Risofladan, Vaasa, Finland - OX-1 | ecosystem: Environmental > Terrestrial > Soil > Coastal area > Acid sulfate soil | place: Finland: Risofladan, Vaasa | collected...
AGTCGACGACTGGGCGGCCAACCGATGCCCCGGCTCGCACGCACCGGGGCATCGCCGCGACGACGCCTTGGGGTAAGAACCACGCTGGCACCGCGGCTCTGCCCCAGCCACCGGCCCTGAACCCTGAACCCTTCCTCATGACCCTCGTCGATTTGCTTGAGTTGGCCGCGGTGGTCACGGCGCACGCACCGCTCGTGCTCCGCTCTGACCGGCAAATCTCGCCAGAGGCGCTGCGGCAATACTGGTCGGTCTGCAAATGCCGCCAGCAGCGATGGTCGCGATCGCTGAAACAGCTTCGCCTTCGGCCTGTGCTGGAAGAGATTCTGGCCACCGAAGTTCTGACGCGCGTCTGCGCGGCGGTGCTGACGGCCCACGATCGCCGGCGAGAAACGGCCGATGCCGAACCGATTGCCCGGAGCGTGTTGACCGGCCATCTCGAAGCCCGCCACCGCGCCTTGACTCTCCTTCTCTGCGGGCCGGGCGTCGGTGCCCAAGACGCCGGCGATTTGAACCGGCTGCGGCGGCAAGTGGAGCGCTGGAACGACATGCTCATCGGCAGCTTGCTGATACATGACGACGTGGCTGAATTCGCCTTCGATGCCGCGCTGGCACACGAATTCGCCGACGATACTCGCGATCGCCCGTCTTGGCAACAGGGCGGCACCGCCTGGTCGATGGTGGCGCATTCGCTCAGGGCGGGCTTTCAGGCCTCGGTGGGTCGCGATGGCCACAGCGACGGCAACGACCAGCTTGCCGCCGCGATTCTCGGTTGTCTGGGACCCGACCTGTTCGACCCGGTTGGGCTGCCCAGATCGCTGTGGCACATCCGGCTGCTGCACACGGCCGACCGCGTACAGGACATGATCGAGGAGCTGTTCGCCGCCGAACGCCAAAAAAGATAAACGGCCCTTCTCCTGCGTGCAGCTTCGGCGTTAGATTGTAAAAGACGGCACGATTATCAAAGACGGACCCGCACGGACGGCACGACCCGACTTTTGCACGCCGACGGCTCCCAGCTTCGCCCGCCTGCCGATGAAGATGACGGCGATGAATGTCCCCGCACGCAAGCCCGCAACGTGAGATTTACGATGCTCTGGTTCCCTCGACGCACAAGCAAGAAAAAGTCGCGCAGCAGCGCGCCTCGTTCCGGTCTTTCCAGATCCGCTCACCGAGTGAGCGGGCGACATAGCCGCTTCACCCGGTCCAGCCGGCAATTCGAATCGCTCGAAGTTCGCCTGGCTTTGTCGACTGACACGTGGACCGGCGTGCTGGGCGCAAATTGGAGCACAAACATCTCGGGCGTGACGAACTGGAGCGGCAGCGTGCCCGTCAGCGGCGATTCGCTGGTTTTCCCCGCCGGCGCTTCCAATCTGACCAACACCGACGATATCTCCGGCCTCTCCGTCAATTCGGTTACGTTCAATGGGGCGTCGGGCGGTTATAACCTCGGCGGCAGCACTCCGCTGACCATCACGGCGGGCGTCACCGACAGCGACACCAGCGGCACCGACACGATGAACCTGCCCCTCGTGCTGGGCGCCGGCCAAACGTTTACCGTCGGCAGCGGCGCTCAGCTCAATGTGGGCGGCGTCGTGAGCGGCTCGGGCGGGCTGACCAAAGCCGGCGCCGGCACCCTGGATTTGCTTGCCGTCGACAGCTACAGCGGCGGCACCACCGCCAGCGCCGGCACGCTGCTGGCCGACGGCACCATCGGCGACGTAAGCCTGAACGGCGGCACGCTGGGAGGCTTTGGAACGACGGGCACGATCACGGCCACGGCGGGTGGCGGCACCATTTCGCCCGGCAGCGTCAGCTCGCCAGGCGTGCTTACCACCGGCGCCGTGACCCTCGATGCGTCGACCACTTTCAACGTGCTTCTGGACGGCACGGTCGCCGGCAACGGACCCGGCAACTACAGCCAACTCGCCGCCAAAGGCGCGGTGAATCTGGGCGGTGCGAACCTTACCGCGTCGCTCAACATTCCGCTCACCACGACGACCCCGTTTACGCTGATTCAATCGACCGGCACGATCACCGGCACCTTCGCCCAGGGAAGCAGCCTGATCATCAACGGGCAGCGGTTTCAGATCACCTACAATGCCAGCAGCGTGGTGCTCACGCCCGCGAACACCACCGACACGCTGGTCTCGTCGGCCAATCCCTCCCAGCTCAATCAATCGGTGACCTTCACCGCGACCGTCTCTCCGGCCAGCGGACTGAGCGGCACGCCTACCGGCACGGTAAGCTTTTTCGACAATAATGGCACGACGCTGCTCGGTTCAGGCACGCTGTCGACCGTCAACGGTCAGCAGGAAGCGACGTTCACCACGTCGGCGCTGACGGCCGGCACGCACTCGATCACCGCGTTCTATTCCGGCGACAGCAGTTTCAACGCATCGACGTCGTCGACGCTTTCGCAAAAAGTCACGGCCATCGTCACCACTACGACGCTTTCGACGCCCCAGAACGCCATTTCGCCCGGCCAGTCGATCACGCTGACCGCCGTCGTCAAGTCGAGCGGCGTAGGCGTGCCCACCGGTTCCGTAAACTTCTTCGACGGCTCGACGCAAATCGGCAGCGCCTCGCTGACCACGGTCAACGGCCAACAGCAGGCCACCTTCACTACCTCGTCGCTGCCGATCGGCAACCGCCAGCTCTCGGCCCAATACACGGGCAATTCGACCTTCGGCAGCAGCACTTCGTCCACTCTGGTGGAGTTGGTGGGCAACACGGTCGAGCGCTATGTGAACCAGGTCTATATCGAGCTGTTAGGGCGCGACGCGGAGACTTCGGCCTTGACGTACTGGTCCGCCGCCTTGAACGCGGGGCTTGCGCCGATCGTGATGACCCAGCGCATCGAAGGGAGCCAAGAGTACCACATCCGCGAAATCGACTCGGTCTTCGAAGCCTATCTGGGCCGGCTGGCGGATTCCGCCGCGCTGAACAGCTTCAACCAGTTGTTGACCGAAGGCTACTCGATTGCGGCCGTCAAGGCGATCGTGCTCGGCTCGGACGAGTATTTCAATTTGCACGGCGGCACGGTCAATGGTTTTGCCGACGGGCTGTACACCGACTTGCTGGGCCGCCACGTCGATCCGGGCGCGCTGGCGGCCATCGGGGCGGAGCTTCCCGGCGGCGGCACGCCCGTCACGCGGGCCACCGTGGCCACGCAGGTGATGTCGAAGCTCGAGTATCAGCAAGTCCTGGTGCAATCGTTATATCAGACGTACCTCGGCCGCAACGCCGACGCCAACGGCGCGAACTATTTCATCAGCCAGTTGAACGCGGGCGGAACTGAGGAAGGCATCGTCTCGCAGATGGTCTCGTCGCAGGAATTCTTCAACTCGATCGGCCCGTAGCAGAACCACCGCCGCCGCCCTAACAGCTCGGCAATGGCTTCCGCTCGACTCTTAACGTTGCCGGTGCGCCATTTGATTTCGCCCGCGGCAATTCGGCGGCCGGCGACGCTTCCAACGTGACGACGATGCTCTTGAACGCCGGAGTCTTCGAGAGCGGATCGGCGTGACGGGGCACCAGCACGTTGGCCTCGGGGTAATACATCAGGGCGTTGCCGACCTTGATTTCGGCGAACGGCCGCACCAGGATGCCCGGCAGCGAGCCGGCTTCGCTGTGAACGGTCACACGCTGGTTCTCTGCCAATCCCAGTCGCTCGACGTCCGTGGGGTGCAGCAGAATGACGTCGCGGCGGTCCTGGCCGCGATACAGGTCGTAATCTTCGTAGACGACCGTATTGAACTGGCCCTCGCTGCGGACGGTCATCAATCGCAGGCTGCCGTCGCCGCCCGGCAGATCGGGCAACGTGTGCGTGTGCAACTTTGCCCGGCCACTCGCCGTGGGAAAACGCGGCTCGTGCAGCACGCGGCCGCTGATGGCGAACTCTTCTTTGGTGCGGTCGATGCGGGCGATCTTTTCGAAGCCCGGCACGACGACCGCGATCGCTTCGCGGATGCGCGAGGTGTCGCGCATCGCCGACCAGTCGATCGGCGTACTGCCGTCGAGCACGCGCTGGGCGAGATCGGCCAGAATGTCGACTTCACCCCGCGGGCCCTCATGGCGCGCCGGGCCACCGTCGCTGAGACGGATGAAGTTGAACATCGATTCTTGCGTCGTCGGCTGGGGCTCTTCGTCGCGTGCCAACACCGGTAGGATCAGCGTTTCTTCGGCCAGACCGTGAGCATGGCCGGTGTTGAGTGTTGTGTTGAGATAGACCAGCAGGTCGAGCTTGCCGAGGGCGCGGGCCGCGAACCGGGCTTCGGGCGACGCGCCGTACAAGTTGCCTCCCAGACAGACGCCGACCTTCAAGCCGCCGCCGTCTGCCCGCTCCAGGCATTCCAGCGTGTCGAGGCCCGGCCCGCTTGGCAGCTTGACGCCGAAGTGCGCTTCCATCCGCTCAAACAGCGCCTGCTTGAGTTTCGGCATCACGCCGACCGAGCCGATGCCTTGCACGTTCGAGTGGCCGCGAATCGGCAGCAGGCCGCTGTTGGGCCGCCCCACCATGCCGCGCAGCAGCGCCAGGTTGGCGATGGCCTGCACGTTCTCGACGCCATGCACGTGGTGCGTGATGCCCATCGTCCAACTGAAGACCACGTGGTTGGCCCTGGCATACCGGTCGGCGATCGCGTCGATTTCTTTACGCTCGACGCCCGACTTGCGGCAGATTTCAGCCCAGTCGAGCGTGCGCAGCCACAGCGAGAATTCGTTCCATCCGTCGCAGCAATGGTTGAGATACTCCGCGTCGATGGCCTGCATCTCGTCGATGCGCTTGGCGATGCCCGCCAGCAGCGCCAGGTCGCCGCCGATGTGCGGTTGCACGTAGAGGCTGGCGATCTTCGTGCCGAAGAGCAGGCTGCGGACGTCGCTGGGCACGCTGAAGTTGACCATCCCGGTCTCGATGACCGGATTGATCACGATCACCTCGCCGCCGCGTCGGCGGACCTGCATCAACGTGCGCATCAGCCGCGGATGGTTGCTGGCCGGATTGCCGCCGATCACGAACACCAGATCGGCGCCGTCGAGATCGGCCAGTCCGACCGTGGCCGTGCCGGTGCCGACGGAACTGGCCAGACCGACTCCGCTGGCCTGGTGGCAGTAATAGCTGCAGTTGTTGACGTTGTTCGTGCCATACAGTCGGGCAAAAAGTTGCAGCAGAAAGGCCGCTTCATTGGAGCCGCGGCCGCTGAAATACCAGAAGGTCTCGTCGGGCACGGTTGCCCGCAGCTTGTCGGCGATTTTGGCCAGCGCCTCGTGCCAGCCGATCGGCCGGTAATAATCGTCGCCGCGGCGGAGCACGACGGGCGTGGTGATGCGTCCGCACGACTCCAGCTCGCGCGGCGTGAAGGCCTGCAGTTGGGCCACCGAGTAGGTGCTCCAAAAATCGCGGCGGATGGCGCCCTGCATATCGGCGGCCATGGCCTGCAGCGACTTCTTGCAGACCTCGGGGAAGTGGCCTTGCTCGTTGACCATGCCACCCGCCTGCCCGCCCATGCCGACCGCGCAGGTCTTGCAGGCATTTTTGCTGCGCATGGCCTTCCACAGCTTCCACAGGCCGCCCACCTCGCGGCCTTTGCGGAGCGTGTACCAGACCGCCGGCCAACCTCCGCCCGTTTTGACTTTTCGCATCGAAATCGCTTGCCTCAACCGCCCGTTCGCCCGAAGTTCAGTTTAACACCAGGGAGTCGCCGTCTGAAAGCGGGGCGGGGCTACTAATCTCCCGCGAGCCGGTCGAACACGGACGGATCCGCTGGTCGAGACGCCTCTTTCCGCGGTCTCACGTTTCCAACACCGCCTTGGGGCGGTAAACTCGCATAAAAGAGAATCTTTCGGTGTCGGATTGGGTGCCCTAGACAAGTTCACGCCGCGAACAACATGACGACCTTTGACAAGATCCACATCCAAGGGTTCCGACGTCTGCACGACGTCGATCTCAAGCTAAGGCCGCTGATGGTGCTGATTGGGGCCAATGGATGCGGGAAGACGTCGCTGCTCGATGTCTTCTCGCTGCTGGCGGCATCGGCGTCTGGAGACTTGAATCAAACGATGAGTGACTTGGGCGGAATCGAGAGCAATTTGAGCAACTTGGCGTCGGCCAACGGCGGAAAATCGCGATCCATGGCGTTCGATCTCGCAATGGGAAATAAGCATCCCGAACCGATTCGATATCGCGTCGCGCTGGCCGCCCGCGGAGTCGGCTATGAGATCGCCGATGAAACGCTGACGCAGCCGCAGATGCAGGAGGCCCGCGAGATCAAACGAATCGACGCACATCATGGAGACGTACATTACTGCTCGCCGGACGGCAGCCGCATTGCACCGAACTGGGACTATGACGCCGCGGAAACGGCGTTGTCGCAGGTCCCGAAGGTGTATAAACAACCGGAGGATTTTCGCAAGCGTTTGGCGTCGTCCACCCACTACCACGTGCTCGATGTGAGCCGGCGTGCGCCAATCCGTCTGCCACAGCAGATGCGCGACGCCAGATTGCCAGGCCATGACGGCGCGGACCTGGTCTCCTGCCTCTACACGCTCAGGGAAACCGATCCCGACCGCTACGACACAGTTGAGGATACATTGCGAGCGGGGTTTCCCGGCTTCGAGCGCCTGAATTTTCCGCTGGTCGCCGCCGGTACCGTGGCCATGACGTGGAAAGACGCAACGAGCAAGCAGCCTTTCTATATGCACCAGCTTTCGGAAGGGACGCTCCGTTTTCTGTGGCTGGTGTCGCTTCTGCAGAGTCCGGGATTGAGCGCAGTCACGCTCATCGATGAACCGGAGGTGAGTCTCCACCCGGAACTCCTGTCACTGCTCGCGGACCTGTTTCGAGAGTCGTCGCAACGGACTCAACTCATTGTCGCCACGCATGCCGACAGGCTGGTGCGCAGCCTGCAACCATCCGAAGTTGCAACGATTGACGTGAACGACTCGGGAGCGGCCGAGATGACGTGGGCCGACGAGCTCGACCTCGATCAATGGCTCGATGATTACACCTTAGATGAGGTCTGGCGGTTGGGGCGCATGGGGGGCCGGTCGTGAGGATCGCCATTCTCGTCGAAGGAAAAACGGAGACAGCGTTCAAACCGCACCTGCTACGATTTCTACACGGACGATTATCGGGCAAGATGCCCAAGCTCGACATGGTGCCTTACGACGGCCGCATTCCAACCGGAGAGAGGCTAAAACGCGACGTCGAGCGGTTGTTGCGCGACAAGCGACGCGCAGCGGATGCCGTGATTGCACTGTCCGACGTTTACACGGGGTCCCGTCCACCCGATTTCGAAGCGGCCGATGACGCCAAGGCTAAGATGCGTGCCTGGGTGGGCAACGAGGACCGGTTCCATCCCCACGTGGCCCTACACGATTTCGAGGCATGGTTGCTCCCGTTCTGGGCAAAGATCCAGAAGCTAGCCGGCAGCAATAAAGCCGCACCAGGGCCGGATCCGGAAAAGGTCAACCACATTAAACCTCCGGCCCATATCTTGGCCGAGGTCTATCGAACAGGTCAGAAGGGCAAGAGCTACGTCAAGGCGCGCGATGCTGGTCGTATTCTCGCCGGGGAAAATCTCCTTGTATCCGCGAACGCTTGCCGTGAGTTGAAAGCCTTTCTGAACACTATTTTGAAGCTCTGCGACGAGGATCAGACGATCCCGTAGTCACCCGTAATCATTTTCCGCATTGCTGCACAGCTCATGGCCGGTACAGTGCGATTGCTTCTGCCGGTCGCTCCGCACTTTCAGACGTCGGGCCATACACCACCGGTTTCCAGGTCGATGCCTCGATCCGCTCGCGCGTCACGGCCAGATGAATCGCCCCGCAATCGGCCGTGTTCAAAACGCACGCGCCGCGCTGGCGATAGGCCCGGTCGACCTCGGGCCGGCGGTCGTTGGCACTGCCGCTGACGACGGCCACTTCGGGCGTGCTCCAGGCGGCAAAGCCGGGCGGATTGCTGCGGGCACTGCCGTGGTGCGGCGTGAGAACCACGTCGCAGTGGCAGGGCGATTCGGCCAAGAGGTCGTCGATGCCCGGCGATTCCAAGTCACCGGTCAGCAGAATCCGCCGGTCCTGATATTCGACATCGAGCACCAGGCTGTTGGCGTTGTCGCTGCCCAACACGCCGCGGCGCGTCGGATGCCAGACTTCGAGCAAGCAATCGCTGGCGACGCGCAGCCGGTCGCCCGACCACGTTTCGCGCAGCGGCACGCCGGACTGCCGCACCGCCGCCAGCAAGGTCTCGATCGCGGGGCTTTCGTCGCGCAACATCGCCGGAGTCACATAGATCACTCCCACGCGGAACTTCGTCAGCAACTCGGGCACCGCGTTGTAGTGATCGACGTCGGCATGCGAGAGCACGATCGCGTCGAGACGCGTAATGCCGCGGTGCCAGAGATAGCCCGCGATGGACCGCGCCCCGGCTTCCGGCGAGCCGAGCCGGCCGGCGTCGTAGAGCACATTCTCGCCGCCGGGCAACTCCAACAGCACCGCGCACCCGTGGCCCACCGACAAGAACGTGCATTCCAGCCGCGGCGAGGCACGACCGGCTGCCAGGGGCAAGCCGAAGCCCAGAGCGGTCCAACCGGCGAAGCCCGCCAGGCACCAACGCGGCGGCGGACACCAACGTGGCGCAACCACGCACGCCGCCAGCGCCGCGTAGAAGCCGGCCAGCCACCAGAATGCCGGCCCCGGCGCCCAGGCGTGGCTCCAGGGAAGCGAGGCTGCGTAGTCGATGCACGCGTCGATGGCCCACAGAGACCAATCGCAGACCGCCCCGCACATCGCCGCCAACGGCCAAACGAGCCACCCTACGGTCAACAACAAAAAGCCCGAGATCAGGGCCGTGGCGACGGGCACGGCCAACAGCGGCGTCAGCGCCAACGTGGCTGGCGAAATCAAGTGAAACTGCGACAGCACCAAGGGCACGCCCGTGGCCCACACGCAAAAGCTGATCGCGAAGCCTTGCAGCAGGCGGCTGGCCCAACGGCGCGCCCGCTTGACGTGCCACGGCCGCGTTTGTGCGATCAGGCGATCGAGCGGATCGGCGATCGGTCGCGGTGCAAAGCGGCCGCCCGCCCCGATCAGCGCCGCCACCGCCAAAAACGAGAGTTGCGGACCGATGCGGAACAGATCGCAGGGGTTCATCACCAACACGACCAACGCCCCTGCTGCCAGCAGATTAAAGGAGAGCGGTCGTTGACGGAGCAACGTCGCCAGGCAGACCAGCAGCACCACGATGGTCGCTCGGACTGCCGGCGGCTCCGCCGAAATCACCAATGCGTAGACAATCGTCGTGATGGCGACGCACGCCAGCGCCAAGCGACGTCCGATCAATCCCAGCCGCAAGATGCCGAACAAGAACATCGACAAGATGCCGACGTGCAGCCCGGAGATCGACAACAGATGGATCGTGCCGGTCTTGGCAAAAGCCACGTTCGTCTGTTCGTCGAGTTCGTCGCGCACGCCGAGCAGCAGGGCAGACGCCAGCGCGGCCCGGCGGGCATCGATCTGTCGCCACAACAACTCGTGGCCGCGCTGCCGCAGGCGGTCAAGCAGGCCGGCGGGCGACCAAAAGCTGCCCCGCTCGATAACCTGGACGCACTCGACGAAATCGGCGGCCAGCCGGCTGCGTTGGCGATCGGCCCGGCTATGGCCGGCGAAATCGAATTCGCCGGGGTTTTGCGGACCGGCCGGTGCGGAAAGCTGCCCGACAATTCTCAGGCGGTCGCCGCGATGGACATCGCTGACCGTGCCGTCGACCCACACCTGCGTCATGCCCGATGCCGGCAGCCAGCGGTCGCCGTCGCGCAACGCCACAAGCTGAACGGTCAGGCGACTGCGGTCTTGCTGCTGAATGGCGCGCAGTGGATTGGGCGGCCGGGCCGCGATCTGCCGCGGACTGCCAATCGCGATCGCCTCAACGCAAGCCGGCCGCGGCGACTCGGCGGCATAGAGGCCGATCTCGTGCCTGTCCGACAGGAACCAATGTTGGTGATGCCAGGCGCCGCCGAGGCCCGCCAGCGCCAACGCCAATAGCGCGGTCGGCAATGCAGTGCGTCGTCGTCGAACCAAAAACCAGAGGCACCAAGTTGTGAATCCTAGGGCAAGCCAGGCGTCGGTCCGCAACGCAACGAGGCGATCGGCGACGATGCCCGCCGCGCATGCCGCCGCCACCAGCACCAACGGCTGATAACGGGGCCAGCGGCGATCACCAACCGTGTCGTCACCATGCATTGCTTGCACGCTCGTCGTTGACGAATGACTTGTTGCCGGATAGACGTCCCGATCTTGGCCAGAATTCCGCCTCGGCCGTTAAAAACTTGGCCTTGTGGCATTCCCGCGATTATCCCATTTTTCTGCCGCGGTGGTAAGCCACCGGCCTTTATTTGAACTGCGCCGGCCCGGCGGGTATCCTGTTGGGTATGAGCGATCTTCAAAGTCCCGGCTGTGTGGTGCTTCTGGTAGACGAGTCGTCGGGCATGGGGGCGGTCATGCGCGAGCTGACCACCGAAGGCAAAGCCTCCACGCGGCCCAACGCCGAGCGTGTGGCCACCGCGGTCAATGCACTCTTGAAGCAGTTGGCCGGCGGCCCGAGCTTCGATCTGGCCCTGGTTGGCTATCAGTCCGATGCTCAAGGACAAGTCAACGTCGGCCCGCGCTGGGGCGGTCCGCTGGCCGGACGCGAGTTTGTGCCGAGCGGCGAGCTGTCGGCCGCGCCGCTGCGCATGGAAACGCGCGTCCGCAAACTGCCGTCGCCCGGCGGCTTCGGCCCGCCGCGAGAAGAGACCGTCGAGTTCCCAGTCTGGTACGCGCCCACCCTGGGAGCCAAGGCGCCGCAGATTGCCGCCTACAATTCTTGCCGCGACCTGATCGCGCGGTGGGCCGCCGACGCAGGCCCCTCGCCGGGCATGCCGCTGGTCATCCACATCGCTTCCGGCGCGTCGGGCGACGGCAATCCACAGCTCGCCATCAGCAAGTTGCTGGAACTGACCACGCCGGGCGGACATCCCTTGGTGCTGCAGGCCCATCTGGCGGCGTCGGCGGCCGTGGTCACGTCGCTCTATCCGTCGAACTACGTCTATCTCACGCTCGGTTCTGCCCGCGATCAGTTTCGCCGCGCGAGCGTGCTGCCGCCGCACCTGGTCGAGGCCCTGCAGGAGGCCCACGTCACGGTCAACCCCGGCGCACGCGGGTTGATCTACAACGCCAAGATCGCCGACCTGATTCAGATGCTGTCGCTGGTGAAGGCCCACACGCGCCACTGGCCGTCGAAGGGCGGCGTTGCGGCCCCGCCGGCGCCCGGACCGATGGCGGCCCAAGCGGCGCCCGCGGCCGCTGAACCTGCGCCGAGCGACGCGTCGCCGCTCGCCGCGGCCGGCAAGGAACAAGCGGCGCTGCTGGCCTTCGTGCTCGATCGTTCGGTGGCCGATCCCTTCGCCACCAGCGTGCAGAACCCCGTGGGACGGCTGCAGGAGCACGCCAACGACCTGTTGAAGCAGGTCTCGAAGATTGCCTCCGGCGTGGTGGACGTGGCCCTTGTCTCCTACGGTCTCGATTCGTCGGGCGAGGTCGACGTTCGCGGGTTCGAAGGGCCGCTCGCCGGCCAGTCGGTTGTCCATCACACCGATCTGGCCGCCGGCGCCCTCCGGGTGGAAGAGAGCGAAGAGCAGGTCTCCAACGGCATCGGCGGGCTGATCTCGCTGACCCGCAAGAAGCCGATCTACTTCGACCTGGAGCCGACGGCGGCGGCCCCGCCGGTGACCGCCTTCGAGCGCGTGGCCGAGCTGGCCGCCGAGTGGTGCCGGCAGCACCGCGCGGCCTGCCTGGCGCCGGTCGTGCTGCATCTGACGCGCGGCCAAATCGAGCCGGGCGACGTCGATTGGATCGCCGGCGCGCTGGCCCGCGTCGATTCGGCCGCCGGCCCCGTGACGCTTTATCACCTGGTGGTCACCGAAGAGCCGCACAAGTCGCTGGCCTATCCGGCCAGTGACGAGGAGTTGCAATCGCCCGCCCTGAAGAAGCTGTGGGCAACGACCAGCCTGTTGCTCGACGGCGAGCGGTTGGCCGCGGACAAGCGGCCGGTGACCGCCGAGTCGCGCGGCATGGTGGTCAATGGCAAGTTCGATCTGCTCGTCGATCCCGTCCGGCACGCGCTGGAGACGGCCTGAAAAACCGCGACGCCGGGCTGCGCGCCGTGGGGCTACCGACGGGGGGGTGGGCGCCGTGCCCACCCCTCCGGAAGCACGGGATCTGCGGGATTGCCTCCCGGTTGCACCCCTCTCTGTCAACTTTTCGAAGATCGATCAGCGACGCTTCGCGTCGTCTGCCACGGTCAATCTGGCAACGCACCACGGACTGCCGACGAGGATTCGTGGGCGGTCGAATTACCGTTGACGGAAAATAATTATCGTTGACAAAAACAAAACGCGTGTCCGATTTCCCCGCGCTGCAAACCATTTGGCGGTCGGACCTTGCGGCGACAGCCCGGCGCGGCTCATTTTCGCGCCGCAACGATGAATCTGGGGGGTGGGGCGATTTTGGATTGCCGATTTTGGATTTTGGATTGCGACTGCGGCCGCCCATTTTTCTGTCTGTATTCTTTCTGTCATTCCTCTGGTTCTACCGCGCGGCTGGCTTGGGTTGTTTCGTGATTCCCGGCGCGCCGGGAAAGGCATCACGCTCCGCCGTGATGGGCCCCTCGCGTCGCATAAAAACTATCGGGCGAGGTCGCTCATCGCATCCGTCATCTTGCGCTGCAATTGGCTTGCACCGCTCCGTGGAAGCTCATCAGCTTATCTCTCTCATCCCTCATCCCTCATCCGTGAGTCAGTTGCTGATGAATTGAGCACCGAAGCAGCACCATGCGTACATATTAGGCAGTCAGCCCAAAAGCAGTACCGATGGGTGGTTCGTTGCCAAAAAATGCCGTATTTTATCGGTGTTTGCAAATTTGCAAAAGCCGTGGATCGCTCAGCCGCACTCGACCGTCGTGCGAGGCCGCTGCCCACTTCTTAGGCACGGCCGTAGCACCGAAGGTGCGTCATTCGACAGCCCAGGGTGGAACCCTGGGTATCGGGAAGGCACAAATCGTCTTTAGCCCTGTAAGGGCGTCATTCCCCATCCTGCGCACGGAATCGTGGCAGAGGCAACCGTCGGGCGCGGCCCCGCGAATGACGCCCCGTTTGGGCTGACAATTCTCTTCCCGTCAGAACCCCAGGGTTCCGCTGCGCTGCACCCTGGGCTTTCGAGTGCAACCCCTTCGGGGTCGGGATCTAAAGTCGCGCAAACAAGGCGTCCTTGGCCGCCACCACCGCCTGCGTTTGCGCCGGCGTCGGGTAATAGTCGGCCAGCGGCGTTCCGGTGCCGGCGGCCGGCGCCGAGGGATTGTTGGCGTACTCCGGCAGGTTCGTGATCTCCTGCTCGATGGTGCGGTCGGTCGCGCCGGCCTTCATTTGGCTCACATACTGCGCCTGCTCGGCGGCCGTCGGTGCGCGGAACAGATACTCTTGGAACCAGCCGGCCACGTCCTGGCCGAACGACTCCGGGCTGTCGAAAAAGCCCAGCGCGATGTTGTAGCGTACGGTGCCGGCATCGACGCCCGCCGCCGTCTGCTGCTGGTAGTAGTTCATCCAGAACGACTCGCCATTGGGGTCGGGCGTGCGGTTGAGGATGCGCTGATAAAGGGCCGCGATCCACGACTGCGGCGTGCCGCCCGCCGAGCTAAAAAACTCCGGGCTGTCGGCGAAACCGGCCTTGATCTGCTCCGGTCCGCCCGTGGCGTGCCAAACTCCCTTCCAATACGTCAGCCCGTTCGCGTCGAGCGGCCGCAATAGGTATTGCTCGTAATAGTTGCCCAGCACCTTGTCGAGCAGCTCGTCGCTCTCGAAGAAGCCGAACGCCATGTCGCCGATCTTGCCGCCGTTGTTGAAGTAATTGGTCCAGTATTGCAGACCCGCCGGGTCGGGCGTGCGATTGAGCACGGACTCGTAGAACTTCCAGACCACGCCGGCGTGCTGCGACAGCACGGTGACGGTCTGAGTCGCCTTGTCGCCCGATGGGTCGGTCATGTTGAACGGCGCGCTGTCGAAGCCGAGGAAACTCACGGCCGGCGTATAGGTGAACGAGCCGTCGGCGTTGAACGTGAACGAGCCGCCCTGCGCTCCCGTCACCGTGCCCGCGGCCACATTCCCGTGACGGGAGGCGGCACCGCCGGCCAATAGCCCGTCGGCAGCCGATACGCCGACTGATCCCGAACTGGTCGTGTAAATCCAGTCTTGAACCGATATGTCGAACGGGCTCGATGTAGCAGTATTCGACGTAGCATCGCTTGCAGTAAGGACGTAGCCTACGCCGCCTTCATTCATCGACAAGTTATTGAATGTCGCGTCGCCGTTGCTGTCGCTCGTCTCGGTGAGGGTGCCATTAAGTGCGCCGTTGCCGGAGTTAACGCGCAGAGTGAGGGTGACTGGAATGCCCCCCAGAGCGTGGCCGAGCGCGTCAGCAACATGAACCGTCGTGCTGAACGGCGCACCAACGAATGTATTCGCGGAGGGCTCGGAGCTGATAGTTACGGCGATCGGCGAAGGCAGCAGGGATTCGAGACCGTTGACGAAGTTGGGCTCCAGGAAATCAGTGTCGATTACTTCGGACTGCTGCAAGAAGGCGGCCGCATTCGTGCCGACGCCGGATCTCGGGTACGAAGTATCCTGACTTACAAGGCGCAGGAACGTCCCAAGCAGCGTCGGCATCGTAGCAGTCGCCTGCAGCGAATTCGTATCGGCGCTCGCGACAGCCAGAAACGAAGCAGCATCTCCCATAAAGCCCGAATTGAGGAACTGTTGGCCGTCGCTCGCCGCTTGCGTGAGGAAAGAACCGACGTCCGCGCTCAATGTGGATTTGCTGAACAAGGTGCCAGATTTCGCGGCCTGTTGTAGAAACGTCCCAATTTCGCTGGCAATGGTCGGATCGCTCAGCAGGGCCGACTCCGCGCTGCCCTGTTGCAAGAATTTCCCCACCGAGGTAGCAAAGGCGGAGCTCATGAAAGCAGGGCCGTCTTGCACCGCTTGTTGTAAAAAGCTGCCCAGGCCATTAGAAAACCCCGAATCCGTCGCGCTAAACGGATATTGCTGAAGGTATTTGCCGACCCCGGCTACGAGCGGAGAATTCACAAGATCAAGCCCGTCTGCTTTCGCTTGTTGGAGGAGCTCTCCCACCCCGACCGCTAGCGGCGATGACTCGATGGAACTGTCCGCGCCACCGGCCTGCAGCAGCAAATCGCCAACCCCATTAGCAATTTCAGAAGTGTCGAGTGATGTGGTGCCTGCGACCTGCTGCAAGAGCGCCCCGACGCCCTCGGCCAGAGGCGACGTAGTTAAACCGCCGGATACAGCCTGTTGTAAAAACGTTCCGAGACCTTGGCCCAATCCTGTGCTTACGAACGTGCCGAGACCGGTCTGGCTTATTTGATTGACAAAGCTGGCGATATTACCGGCGAGGTCTGAGCCAGTGAGCTGATCGGCAACCGAATTATCGAAAAATGATAGCGCGTCTTGCGCAAACGTATTACCAAAGGCACTGCTCGTAATCTGTCCACTAACTGCCTTGCTCAGCAGCGATACAGCATCGCTGGCAAACGGCGTATTGCTGAGGTTGTCGCTTGCGATTTGTTCGAGCAACGAGGCGCCCGAGTCAGCGAGCGAGGCGAATGATAGATTGCTCCAGTTGCCGGAGACTGCGGCGTTAAAGAATCCCAGCACGGCGGAGTTGACAAATGGCAGGTCTGCAGAAGCGTCCGACACCTGGCTCAAAAAAGATGAGGCTTCCTGAAGGAACGTCGAGCCGATTTCTGAGTTCTCCAGCGCATCGCCAACGCCGCGCGTAAGACCGTCAAGGGCCCCTTGGGCAGCTTGGCCGAGGGCGCTATTGAGCGTTCCTCCGTCGGCCAAACCTTTCAGAAACCCACCGACGGCTTTGTTTAGACCGCCATCCAGCACGTTGGCAACGATCGAATCGTCGACCGGATCCACAGAACCAACCAAGCTGCCGACAAGGTCAGCGCCGTCCAGAGCCGAGAGCCCCGCGCCAAAGAATTGCGTCCAGTTGAAGGAGCCTCCGTTCACGGCAATGTTGAGGCCCTGGTCCACGGCATTCGCGACGGCCTGATCGACCACGCCGGCAAGAACGTCGGCAGCCTCGGCACTGATGCCTAAGGCGTCCGCCGCGTCCCCAACAAGGTCCCCGACAAGGCCGAGAATAGGGTCCGCGACAAGGCCGACAATAGGCCCCAACACAAGACCTCCGACGAAAAAAAGGCCCACCTCAAGGAACCCTAAGAATGGGCTCGGCTGGGGCTGTTGTACGCTCGGTTCAGTGTACGTGTAACTCGTGCCGAACTCACTCGCGGCCGTCGGCTCGCTGTAGTCCCACGGGTTTCCAGGCTGGGTTGGACCGGTTGTCACCGATACGCCCGTCAGGAAGTAACCTGTCTGCGGGTTGCCGGGTGGCATAAAGGCTTGGATGTCTTCGTCCACCAAAACCGTCCCCGCGCTGCTCTGCGGGACGAGGAACATCTCAAAGAGCCCCGTTTGAGGTACCACAAGCCAGCTAGGAAAGTTCGTGTCCCAGGTGTCCTTAATTGTCACCGCCATTGATCCATCGGCCAGGAGATATACCTGGGAAACGGCAGTGAGCAGAGGAAGGTTGACGGGGTTGCCGGGGCCGCTGAGGTGCTCGAAATTGAATGTGAAGTAATGTAGTTCTGCGTTTGTCGCCGCGAAGCACCACGCGATCACATAGGGCGTGCTGCCCTCGAGCGTGGGATGCTCAAGCAGGAAGGGCGAGGACAAATGAGCGATGACGGCGATGATGACCCCATGTGGGTCGATATGGAAAGACGAAACTGCATTCCACGACCCATCGGACCACTGCGTGGCTGCGATCATCACTTGTCGCTGGTCGAACCGTGCAGCGGAGGTGGGGTCGAACAACACCAGGTCGCCGTTGGCCTCGAGTGCGACAACCTGCCCGGTTGTGTCGAGCATGAATGAGAGTACAGCGTTGGTATCCAGTTGCATGGAGGTTGTCGCCCCTGGCGCAAATCGCGTTAGGACATCGCCTGTGTTCAGCGTAACAACGCCACCCCCGCCATCGACTGCGAATGTTTTGACGTCGGACTCGATGTTCTGTGACGAGTCGGACCCAGGCGCGAACTGAATCAGGTTCCCGCTTCCCGTAGGCACATATAAGCTGCCAGGTGATAACTGTTGGATCGTTGTACCCGGTATTCCAATTCGAGCTATGCTTCCTGTCCGAGACGAGCTCGACGCGGAGTTCGCTGTCTGTGCGACGACAAAGCCGGCTCCGTCGACCACAAACCCGGTGATGTTGCTAGCCATTAGCTGCGCCGTGGTAGCGCCCGGTGCAAAGCGCACGAGATCGTGACTGGCATCAAGCGCGACGAGAGATCCGGACCCGTCTAACAGAAACTGTTGGGCTTGAAGTGTGTCGGATCCGTCCGGTTCATAGAGCGGCTGCGGTGTGGTTGAACCAGCGGCGAACCGGACTAGCGGTCCGCTCGTGGTATTCGGGATTGGCTCAAAGGCGATTACCGATCCGCTGGAATCGACAAGAAACGTAATGACGCTGACTCCGGGAGCCATCGGCTGAGCTTTATCAGAGCCAGGGGGCAATAGCCACAAAGCGTTGCTGTTGTCCAGTGCCACCGAATCACCTTTGCCGTCGAGGGCGAGCGCCGTGTATGACCCGTTGATCACGCTCGGCATATCACTGCCAGGACTCCAACGCAGCAACTCGCTGCCTGACAGCGCAACCATTGAACCGCTCTGATCAACGACGAAGCTTCTCACATCAGTAGCCATGACTGCCGGCGGAGGGCTGGAACTGTCGGGAAACTCAACCAAAGCATAATCGTTACGTGCCGCAACCGCGGCTCCGCGCTCAACCCTCAGGTCGGTGAAGACGCCGCTGTAGGGGTTGGGCTCCGTCGATCCCGGCTTGAACCAGTAGACAGAATCAAAAGTTGCGCCAGGTGCTGCCAGCGCGGTGACGACCCCAGAGATATCGATTACAAAACTCCTCACACCGCTGAGCATGACCTCTCGAGATGGCGAGTTGGCCGGAAACAGAACAAGGTTTCCGGTGTCCTCCAGCGCTACGGCTGCGCCGGAGGCGTCGAGGCCGAACGTCGCCACGTTCGTGTCGATGACCTGTGTCACATTCGAGCCCGCGGCCTTCATTTCTAGCCAGCCGCCGCTTGACGCGTCGGTCAGCGAGTAGACCGTTCCTTGTGCGTTCGTCTCCGTCTGCAGAACGCTCAGCATTCGCCGAGTTTCCAGCCTCTGGAAGTTGAGCGAGCGGCCGACTTCAAGGTTTTCTAATCGGGGCAAGCTCGCATCGCGTCGCGCGCGGTTCCGTCGACCCGCGAATGGACTTCGTCCGCGGACCAGCCGTTGGGCAGCGTTGGCACGGTGTGAACGGCTCATGACGTTGATCTCCGAAGGGCAGCATGGGTTATGGCACCGCCCCAAGAGGCTCCGCCCGTCGCGGCGGCGCCACCTCAAACAACGCGGCCCAAGTATAACCGCCGCCCACCCGCCGCGTGAGGAACGATAGCGGAACGATCAGCGTGTCTAACCACCGCCCGGCGCGGCGAGGATTCCTGAGATACTTTTCGTCGTTGCAACCCACGAGAACGTCGATTATCAATGGGTGCAAGAGGGACACTTGTGGCCGATCGCATCAGTCGAGTTAAGTGATTTTGTCGCACCACTAAGTTCAAGTTTCGCGGTTTTTGAGGGGCGGTTTGGGTCAAAATGAGGTCGGCCTCCATGCCTAAAACGGGTAAACCTGTGAATTCCACAACCCAGGCAACCCGCGGCAAGGAGGCCGAGCATGGAAGTTACTTCATCTTTTCAGACGTTGCTATCCGAATTCCAATGCGTGTTCACCGCGCCAAGCTTCCTGATTTTTCTCGATCTGGTGAGCGGCTGGGTGCTCTCGCATCGCCATCGGTATGTGACGGACTTGATTTGGTCCAGCGGCTCGACCCAGAAGGGGCACCACAGCCGATACCACCGCTTCTTCAGTCATGCAGCCTGGAAACTCGACGGCTTGTGCTGTGTGCTCGCGCAACTGCTCGTCCGCATTTTCGCGCCGACCGGCCTGATTGTGCTGGCGGTGGACGATACGCTCTGCCGCAAACGAGGATTGACCGTTTACGGGGCGGGCATGCATCACAACCCCTTGATTTCCAGCCGGGCCAAGCCGCTCACCAGTTGGGGACACGATTGGGTCGTGCTGACGCTCATCGTTCGCTGCCCGTTCTGGGCGCCAACCAAGGTCTGGAGCTTGCCGATCGCTTTCCGCCTCTACCGAAATCGCCAGGGTCTGACCAAGGGTCGCAAGAAGAACACCGAGGGCTGCAAGAAGAAGGCTCGCAAGCCGGACCCCAATCATCGCACGCGTCCGGAACTGGCCGTCGAGCTGATTTGCCTTGTAGCAAGCTGGTTTCCCGACCGGAAGCTGCTGGTCACGGGCGACAGCGCCTATGGCGGGCAGAGCGTCTTGAAGAAGCTGCCGGAGAATGTCGATCTCATCAGTCACGTGCATCCCAAGGGCGCGCTGTACGAACCGGCTCCGCAAGCGGTGCCCGGAAAAAAAGGTGGCCGTCCACGCAAGAAGGGCCAGCGCCTTCCCGGCATGGCAGCCTGGGCCGAGGACCAGAGCCAACCTTGGACCGAGTTGACCTTCGATCAGTTTGGCTTGCACGCCACCCTGTTGGTCAAGACGATTCAAGCGTTGTATTACAAAGCAGGCGGGCAGCGGCTGCTGACCATCGTGCTCGTCCGCGACACCGTTGGCAAACGCCCGGACCAAATGTTTTACTGCACCTGCCTGGACTGGGACGCGCGCACGATTCTCTCCCACTACTCGTGCCGCTGGTCGATCGAGGTCACCTTCGAACACAGCAAGCAGTTGTTGGGTCTGGAGGACCCGGCCAATCGCTTGCCGAAGGCCGTGGAGCGCACCGCACCGATGGCGCTGGTCTTGTACAGCCTGATCGTGGCTTGGTTTCACCGCGAGGGTCACAAGCACGTGAAGTTTCCCGACCGTCCCTGGTACACCAAGAAGGCCGAACCGTCGTTTGGCGACGCGCTGACGACGCTGCGCCGCTTGAGTTGCCAGGATGGGTTTCGTGGATACCTCCCTCGCACCGGATACTTGAAAACTCAGGTTGCCCGGCTTATCGAATTTGTCAGCCTTGCAGGCTGACGAAGCCGCCGCGACACCTGTCTCGCGATTTACGGCTTGCCATCTGCTTTTTTCCTTCGCGTTCAACGCGATCGACCGCTGGAACTATGCTCGAAAACCGCGAAACTTGAACTAAGGGATAAGGATGCCGGCAAGCAGGTCAGCTCGGTCGTTTCGCGTTCTCGGAACTCGCTTGCGCGAGTTGCGGGTGGGACGCGCATGGTCGCAACTCGAAGCCGCCGAACGCGCGGGCGTCAGCGACCGCCTGATTCGTAAAGCGGAGTCGGGCGGACCACTCGAGCTGAAAACAATCGCCCTTTTGGCTCAGCTTTACAGCGAGCCCGGTGCGCCGGTCAATCCTCAGACGCTGCTGGCCGATCCGCTCGAAGGCGCCAACGAGCCGTCGGCGGTCTACGAACGGCTCGTGCGCCGCTGGTGGCAAGAAGTGTGGAACGAAGGAAGGCTGGAAGCCATCGACGAGCTCACCACGACCGACGTCGTGCTGCACGCCGACGGGGCCGAAATGCACGGGCGCGAGGAGCTCCGGGAGCGCACCGAGGCCATTCGCGCGGCTTTCAGCGAAATCGAGGTCCACCTGGAACAAGTGACCGTCAGCGGCGATTGAGTCATGAGTCGTTGGCGCGTCGCCATGACGCACACTGGCCCGTGGAGGGGGATGCCGCCGACGCACAAGCGCATCGTCGTCAATGGTTCGACGTGGATGCGCGGTGAAAACGGCCTGCTCGCGGAAGGTTGGGATTACTGGGAAAAGGAGGAGGCCGCCGACGCGATCCGCGCCGAGCTGCGACGAACTGCACGGCCCGCAAAAGCCCACCGCAAATCGCGGCGGCGACCTTAGGAACGGATGGCATCTCGGCGGCGAGGAGACGAGCGACGGCGTATGGAAAAGTTTGCACGCGACGACCAGACTTCTCACGAAGTCGGCTACCGAACCGGTCGCCCGCGAACCCGCCCGTATCCATCGATGTCTTATCCCCACATGATCTCCTCTTCGCCGATGCGGGCACGACGGACGACGCGGATTCTTGTATCATTTGGCGGTGACGCCCGAATTTCGCCGCACGGGCCTCGGCAGGCGACTCGTCGAAGAATGTCTGGCCGGGCTGCGCGAGCTAGGCATATTGAAGTGCAACGGCCTGGTGTACCGCCATAATGCCGACGGCAAGCGATTCTGGCGGCAAATGGGTTTCAGCACGCGTGACGATTTGGACCTTTGGCAGAGAACGATCCCGTAGCGTAAAAACATGCCCCCCACAAGCAACCGCTCTCAAATCCGCCGGCTTCCGCAACGCGGGGTCTATGACCGCGCGGCCATCGACGCCATTCTCGACGAGGCGCTCGTCTGTCACGTCGGTTTCGTCGACGACGGGCAGCCGTTCGTCATTCCCACGATTCATGTCCGCATCGGCGACGCGATCTATCTGCACGGCTCGCCGGCCAGCCGCATGATGCAATCCCTGGCACGCGGCAGCGAAGCATGCATCACCGTCACGCTGGTCGATGGCCTGGTGTTGGCCCGATCGGCGTTCCATCATTCCATGAATTACCGTTCGGTGGTGCTGTTCGGCCGGGGATCGGCCATCGGCGACGAGGGCGAAAAGCTCGAAATCCTCGGTTGCCTGGCCGAGCACCTGGTCCGCGGCCGGTGGGCCGACGCGCGGCGACCGAACGCCGAGGAGCTGCGGCGGACGCTGGTGGTGCGGGTGCCGATCGAGGAAGCCTCGGCCAAGGTCCGCACGGGCATGCCGCTCGATGACGAAGAAGACTATGCCTTGAATGTCTGGGCCGGCGTGCTGCCGCTTCGTTTGGCCGCATCGCCGCCGATTGCCGACCCGCGTTTGCCGCCCGGCATCGCCGTGCCGCAATACGCCAGCGAGTATTCCGGGCCAAAAGCCGTTGGCCACCAAGCCGACGCGGACGTGGGGCGGGCTTACAAG
>Ga0307372_10004274_pt1 | contig 22231 bp, 23 predicted proteins | sample OX1MG_FD_202533 | JGI IMG/M metagenome (GOLD analysis project Ga0307372, IMG submission 202533) | Soil microbial communities from Risofladan, Vaasa, Finland - OX-1 | ecosystem: Environmental > Terrestrial > Soil > Coastal area > Acid sulfate soil | place: Finland: Risofladan, Vaasa | collected...
GGCATGGGGGCGATGCAGCCCTCGATCAACAGTTTGATTTCGCGCCGCGCCGGGTCGGAGCGGCAGGGCGAAGTGATGGGAGTGGCGCAGTCGGTCGGCAGCCTGGCACGCGTCGTCGGTCCGCTCGTCGCCGGTTGGCTCTTCACCGAGTTCGGCCGCAGCAGCCCGTTTCTGTGGGGCGCGGCGCTGGTCGTCGCGGCCCTGCTGTTCGGCTGGCGCCTGCTGCGCGCGGTCGCGCCGCCGCTGCCGCTGCACCCGGCAAAGTAAATGCCGCCCCAGCCCGCGCCGATGAGCCCGCCCGGATGAGCCGGCGCCGATGAGCCCACATAGCCCGCGCATGGTCGGCCGCTCGTCGGTTCCGGGCCTCCCCGAGCCGGAGGAGCGGCTCGGCGAGGGGCTGCGCGCGCTGAAGGGGCTCGGCCCCTATCTGTGGCCGCGCAACGCAATCGAACTGCGCGTCCGGGTGGTCGCGGCGCTGGCGCTGCTGGTCGCCGGCAAGCTCGTCAGCATCACGATCCCCTTTCTTTACAAGGGCGCCGTCGATGCGCTGGCGGCGCCGCGCGCCGGCCTGATCGCGGTGCCGGTAGGGTTCATCCTCGCCTACGGCGCCGCCCGGGTCATGTCGCAGGGCTTCAACCAGCTGCGCGACGCGGTGTTCGCCAAGGTCGGCCAGCGCGCCGTGCGGCAGCTGGCGCTCAGGACGTTCCGCCACATCCACGCGCTGTCGCTGCGCTTTCACCTGGAGCGGCGCACCGGGGGCCTGGCGCGCGCGGTCGAGCGCGGCACGGCCGGGATCGAGTTCCTGCTGACGTTCATGCTGTTCAACGTCGTGCCGACGGTGTTCGAGATTGTCGTCGTCTGCGCGATCCTGTGGCGGCTCTACAACTGGGCCTTCGCGCTCGTCACGCTGCTCACGGTCGTGTTCTATGTGACGTTCACGTTCCTCGTCACCGACTGGCGCATCCGCTTTCGGCGCGAGATGAACACGCGCAACAGCGAAGCGAACACCAAGGCGGTCGACAGCCTCCTCAACTACGAAACCGTCAAATACTTCGCCAACGAGGCGCACGAGGCGGCCCGCTACGACAGCGCGCTGCACGCTTACGAGCGCGCCGCGGTCAAGAGCGAGACGACACTGGCGCTGCTCAATCTCGGCCAGGGCACGATCATCGCCGTCGGCCTGATCGGCGTGATGATCCTGGCCGGGCAAGGCGTGGCCGCGGGCCGCATGACGGTTGGCGACTTCGTCCTGGTCAACACCTACCTGATCCAGCTCTATACGCCGCTCAACTTCCTCGGCGTCGTCTACCGCAACATCAAGCAATCGCTGACCGATCTCGAGCAAATGATGGCGCTGTTGAAGATCGCCCCCGAGATCGAGGACCGGCCGGCCGCCCCGGCGCTTGCCGCCAGCCGCGGCAGGGTCGCCTTCCGGCATGTCGATTTCCGCTATGACCCGCGCCGCGCCATCCTCGAGGACGTCGATTTCACGGTGCCGCCCGGCGCCACGGTCGCGATCGTCGGCCCGAGCGGCGCCGGCAAATCGACGATCGCGCGCCTCCTGTTCCGCTTTTACGATGTCGATGACGGCGCCATCGAGATCGACGGCGAGGATATCCGCGAGGTGACGCAGGACAGCCTCCGGCGCGCCATCGGCGTCGTGCCGCAGGACACCGTGCTGTTCAACGACACGATCTACTACAACATCGCCTATGGCCGTCCCGGCGCCAGCCGCGCCGAGATCGAGGGCGCCGCCCGGCGCGCCCATATCCACGATTTCGTCGCCGGACTGCCCGACGGCTACGAGACGATCGTCGGCGAGCGCGGTCTCAAGCTGTCGGGCGGCGAGAAGCAGCGCGTCGCGATCGCCCGCGTCGTCCTGAAGGCGCCCAAGATCCTGATTTTCGACGAGGCGACCTCGGCGCTCGACACCAAGACCGAGCGCGACATCCAACGGAGCCTCGCCGAGGTCGCCGCCGACCACACGACGCTGGTCATCGCGCACCGGCTGTCGACCGTGGTCGATGCCGACGAGATCCTGGTGCTCGACGGCGGCCGCATCGTCGAGCGCGGCCACCACCGCGAGCTCCTGGCCCGCGCCGGCATCTACGCCACGATGTGGGCCCGCCAACAGGAAGCCGCCGAGCGCGAGGCGGCGCTGGCCGGCACCTAGAGCAGATTTCGGTCAAATTGATCTCCGCCCCTTCGTCATCCCCGGGCTTGACCCGGGGATCCACGTGGATGGCCGGGACAAGCCCGGCCATGACGGAAAAGGGGACGATTCAACAGGAGCGGAACTGGCTCTAAGATCCTGGTCATTCCGCGACAGCCGGTCAGGGCTGCGCCCGGAACTCTTGACCGCCGGCCTTCGCCATTGTCGCCCGGCGCCGGGTGCTCTATCGGATAAGCGTGTGTGCTTGGCTCCCGGGCTCGCCGCTGCGCGCCGCCCCGGGATGACAACAGGTGCGAGGGATGGGTGTCTGCACCCGATCGGTGCGGTGAGTGAGGCGATCGACACGCTGGCCGCCGCGGTCCGGCGCGGCGAGCGGCGGGCGCTGGCGCGCGCCGTGACGCTGGTCGAATCGACCCATCCCGAGCATCGCCACCGGGCCGAGGCGCTGATCGAGGCGCTGCTGCCTCAGACCGGCGGCGCCACCCGGATCGGCATTTCCGGACCGCCCGGCGCCGGCAAATCGACCTTTATCGAGCGCTTCGGCCTCGCCGGCCTCGCCCGCGGCCACCGCATCGCGGTGCTGGCCGTCGATCCCGGCTCGAAGCGCGGCGGCGGCGCCATCCTCGGCGACAAAACGCGGATGGAGGAGCTGGGACGCGCCGCCGGCGCCTTCATCCGCCCGTCCTCTTCCGGCATCGAGATGGGCGGCGTCGCCCGCCGCACGCGCGAGGCGATCCTCGTCTGCGAGGCGGCCGGCTTTGACACGGTGGTCGTCGAGACGGTCGGCGCCGGCCAGTCCGAAACGAATGTCGCCGACATGGTCGACATGTTCATCGTCATCCTGCCGCCAGCGGCGGGCGACGAGTTGCAGGGGTTGAAGCGCGGCATCATCGAACTGGCCGATCTGGTGCTGATCAACAAAGCGGACGGCGCGCTCCTGGAGCACGCAAGCCGCGCCGCCGCCGAATACGCCAATGCGTTGCGCCTCATCCGCCCGGCGCACGCCGAATGGCCGGTCGCGGTGCGCGCCGTATCGGCGTTGACCGGCAGCGGCATCGCCGCGGTGTGGGACGATGTCGGCCGGTTTCGCGCCGCGCTCGAAGCGACCGGCGCCTGGACGCGGCATCGCGCCGAGCAGCGGCGCGCCGCGTTATGGGCCGAGATCGCCGGCAGCCTCGGCGAGCGCCTGCGCGCGGCGCCGGCGGTCGCCGCTCGCCTCGGCGAGATCGAGCGCGAGGTCAGCGACGGGCGCCGCACCCCGGCCGCCGCCGCCCGCCTGCTGCTCGCCGCGTTTCTCGGCGAGGGTCAGGCCGGGTAAAGCCCGGCGAGGCGGGCCTTGGCGATGACGAGGGCGGTCGCCGCGTCGAGATGCGGCGTCGGCACCTGGGCGACGCGCGCGAAGGCCTGCACCGCGGTCAGGAGGCCGTCGATCTCGGGCGGCCGGCCGCGCTCGAAATCCTGCAGCATCGAGGATTTGTGCGACGAGCTGGGCCGCCTACCATAGGCACCCTCGACGCTGACCTCGGGCCTGATGCCGTGCGCGGCGGCCGTCGCGAGCCCCTCCGCCATCAGCGCCTTCGCCAGGACGAACAGCTCCTCGTGCTGGCCGATGACGCCGATCGGCTCGCCGGTCAGGGCGCAGATCGGGCTGGTGCTGAGATTGCGCAGCAGCTTATCCCAGATCTCGACGCGGATCGCCGTGCTGACCGGCGCGGCGACGCCGGCGCGCTCGAATGCCGCAGCGATCGCCTCGATCCGCGGCGAGAGCGTGCCGTCGGGCTCGCCCAAGGTGAAGCGGTTATGGGTGCCCGAGGCGTTGCGGATAACCCCTGGCTCGACGATCGCGTTAGCCGAATTGATGACGCAGCCGATCACCCGTTCGCGCCCGATCGTGCGCGCCAGCACCCCGCCCGGGTCGAGAAGCGACAGATCGGGGGGCGGCAGGCCGTTATCGGGATGGCGGTAGAGATACCACCAGGGGATGCCGTTCATCGCGAAGACGACGCTGGTGTCGGGCCCGAGCAGCGGCGCGATGTCGGCCGCCGCCGCCGGCAGCACCGAGGATTTCAGCGTCACAAAGACGACGTCCTGCACCCCCAGAATCTGCGGCCGGTCGGTGGCGCGCAGCCGCGCATCGTAGCGCTCGTCGCCGATCCACAGCGTGATGCCGCGCTCGGCGATCGCGGTAAGCTGGGCGCCGCGCGCCACCGCCGACACTTCGATCCCGGCCGCCGCCGCGCCGGAAGCGAGCCGGGCCGCGACATGACCACCCACCGCGCCGGCGCCGAAGATCGCTATCTTCACGATTGAATTCCCCTATCGTGCTCACTGCGATGCAGATTGTCCCGTCCTGGCGTCCGCGCCAAGCCGCTGTTGCGGCGGCACTCTTCCTGGTCCTGTCGGCGATCCCCGCGGCGGCGCTCGATCTGTTTGCGCAGCACGAGGTGACGGTGCAGCTGGCGACCCGCGACGGCAAGCCGATGGCCGATGTCGAGGTGCGCGTCTTCGCCCCCGGCCGGCCCGATCGCCCGGCCGTCGTCGGCCGCACCGATCACAGCGGCCGGTTCGAATTCTCCGCCGACGCGGACGGCTTCTGGAGCGCGGAGGCAAAATCCGGCAAGGAAATTGTGCGCGTCATGGTGCGGGTCGGCGACAGCGGCGGGCCAGCCAACCAGCAGCCGCCGTCGCTCTTTTGGGCGATCGGCGGGCTCGTCGCGCTGTTGATCCTCGCCTTCGGCTTCCGCTTCGCCCGCGCTCGCGCCCGCCGCCCGCCGCGCTGACCCGTCCGGTCGTGCCGCCTCAGCGCGGCGCCAGCGCCGGGGGCTGCCAGCCGATCCACTCGCACACCGCCCGCCCCATGACGAGGTCGCGGTCGGCGCCAGCGAGCCACGGCAACTCGTCGGTAAACATCGTCACGCATTGCCGATAGCTGCACGGCATGCGGGTGATGTCGGTGCCCCAGAAGCAGCGCCTGGGGCCGAACGCGTCAAAGATGCGGCGCAGGTAGGGGTGGATGTTGCGATAGGGGTAGGGCTCGCTCGAATAGGACGGCGCGCCCGACATCTTGACCGCGACATTGGGACGTTTGGCCAGGGCCAGCATGTCGTCGAGATTGGCGAAAGCGGCCGCATCGCTGCCGCCCGCACCGCCGCCGCCGCGCCCCAGATGGTCGATGTGCAACTTCAGCCCGGGATGCCGCTCGGCGATCTTGTCGAGCGCCGCCATGTGGCCGCCGGCCAGGAGGCCGACCGGCAAGCCCTCGCGCTCGCAGGCGTCCCAGAACCAGTCGAGGCTGCCGTCGGTCCACCAGGCTTGCTGGTGCGGCTGGTTGAAGGTGAAGCGGAAGCCGAGCATGCCGGGCCGCTGCCGCAAGTTCTTGACGATGTCGAGCCGGTTCGGCGCCGTCAGGTCGAAATGCCCGAGGATGCAGAACTTGTCCGGGTGCGCCTTGACCGCCTCGACCGCCAGCACGTTGACCGCTTCGCCAAGCGTACTGGGCGGATGAATGACCGCGGCGTCGACCCCGGCCGCTTCCATCTCTGCCAGCGCGTCGTCCACCGAATAGGTCGGGGCCTGGCGATGGTGCGCCGACATTTTGGCGTTTTCCCATATATGGATCTGCGAATCGACGATCAGCATCGCGTTTCTCCCGGCTTTATGTCCGGCATAGTGCTGCCGCGGCCAGCCGGGCGTCAAACCCTTCGAGCCGCCGCAAAGAGCGACCGGCATGACGCCGATTCGCGGCGATTGCGCCTGCCCCCGCCGGCCGCGACCGCGATAGTCTCGCGCCCCGGCTTGCGCCCATCGGTCGCGGTGCGCCGCGCGGCCGAAACCGGCGAAAATCGCTCGTTGCGGAATATCGCCGATGCTCGAGATCATTCATCTGGTAAAAAAATTCGGTCCGCTCGTCGCCGTCGACGACGTGTCGTTCGCCGTGCCGGCGGGCGAGGTCTTGGGGTTTCTCGGCCCCAACGGCGCCGGCAAGTCGACGACGATGAAGATGATCACCGGGTTTCTGACGCCGACCACCGGCAGCGCCGTCGTCTGCGGCCACGACATCCGGCGCCGGCCGCTGGCGGCGAAGCGGCGGATCGGCTATCTGCCCGAGGGCGCCCCCGCCTACCCCGATATGAACGCCGCCGAGTTTCTCGGCTTCATCGCCCATATCCGCGGCTTTCGCGGCCGCGAGGCGCGCCGGCGGATCGCCGCCATCGCCGAGCTGATCCATATCGCGGACGTTTTGCACCAGCCGATCGAGACCCTGTCAAAGGGCTACCGGCGGCGGGTCGGGGTGGCGCAGGCGCTGCTGCACGACCCCGCAATCATCATCCTCGACGAGCCGACCGACGGTCTCGACCCCAACCAGAAATACGAGATGCGCAACATCATCCGGGCGCTGCGCCCGGGAAAGGCGATCATCATCTCGACGCATCTGTTGGACGAAGTCGAGGCGGTATGCAGCCGGGCGATCATCATCGCCCACGGCCGCATTCTGGCCGACGGCACGCCGGGCGAACTGGCGGCCCGCTCGCGCTATCACAACGCGGTGCGCCTCGGCCTGCCCGAGGGCGCCGATCCGGGCATCGCTGGCGAGCTGGCGAGCCTTCCCGGGATCCGCTCGGCAGAGCAGGCGCAGGACGGCGACGGCCAGGGGGTATGGCTGTTCCCGCGCGGCCCGCAGCCGATCGTCGCCGAGGTGGCGGAGCTGGTGCGCGCGCGCGGCTGGCCGATCACCGGCCTGCGCGCCGAGCGTGGCCGGCTGGACGATGTGTTCCGCGCGATCACCGCGCCCGACGCGCCGCAACCATAGCGCGGCAGCGGAGCCGATGCGTCGCACGCTGACCATCTTCAGGCGCGAGTTGGCGAGCTATTTCGCGACGCCGCTGGCCTACGTCTTCATCGTCATCTTTCTCGTGCTGGGCGGCACCCTGGCCTTTTTTACCGGCGATTTCTTTGCGCGGCGGCAGGACGACCTGCAATCCCTGTTCGACTACCAGCCCTGGCTCTATCTCGTGCTGATCCCCGCCTTGTCGATGCGGCTATGGGCCGAAGAGCGCCGCAACGGCACGATCGAATTGTTCCTGACGCTGCCCATCCGCCTCGGCGAGGCGGTCATCGGCAAGTTCCTCGCCGCCTGGTGCTTTGCCGGCATCGCGCTGTCGCTGACCTTTCCGTTCTGGCTGACCATCAATTTTCTCGGGCATCCCGACAACGGCGTCGCCGTGGCGAGCTATCTCGGCAGCTGGCTGATGGCCGGCGCGATGCTGGCGATCGGCGGCGCGGTCTCGGCGACGACCCGCAGCCAGGTCATCGCCTTTGTCGTCACTGCCGCGCTGCTCTTCGTGCTGTGCGCCGCCGGCACCTCGACCGTGCTCGCCCCGCTGCGCGGCTGGGCGCCGCCGGGCCTCGTCGGGGCGGTCGCCGCCGCCAGCCTGATCGGCCATTTCGAAGCGATCACCCGCGGCGTCATCGAGCTGCCGGATCTGGTTTATTTCGGCTCGCTGATCGTCGCCTTTCTCGGCATCAACGCGATCCTCGTCGAGCTCAAAAAGGCCGATTGAGATGCCCCGTCCGGCCGCGTTCGGCAGGTTATGGAATTCGCCGCGGGCGCGGGCGCGGCTGGCGCTCGGTTGCATCGCGCTGATGCTGATCGCGACCAACATCATCGCCGCGCGGTTTCTGCCGGAGCGCCTCGACCTGACGGCGGAACATCTCTACACGCTGTCGAGCAGCACCCGCCGGACGCTCGCCCGGATCGACGAACCGATCACCCTGCGCCTTTATTATTCCGCGCAGCTCGGCGACCGGCTCCCCGCCTACCGGGTCTATGCCCAACGGGTCCGCGAACTGCTCGACCAGTATGTCGCTGCGGCGCACCGCAAGATCCGGCTCGAGATCTATGACCCGCAGCCCTTCTCGGACGCCGAGGACCGCGCGCTGGCCTTCGGCCTGCAAAGCGTGCCGCTCGACGCGCAGGGCGAACAGGTCTATTTCGGCCTCGCCGGCACCAACGCGACTGACGACCGGCAGGTTATCCGGTTTTTCAATCCCGATCGCGATCGCCTGCTCGAATACGATCTGACCCGGCTGGTGCATAACCTCGCCTTCCCGAAGCGGACCGTGGTCGGGCTGATCAGCACCTTGCCGCTCAACCGCGACCCGCAGGCGGCGATGCAGGGCGAGGCCAGCCCGCCAATGGCGTTTCTCCAGCAGTTGCGCCAGCTCGACGAGGTCGAGACGCTGCCCATCGCGCTCGCCGCGATCCCCGCCGGCACCGACGTGCTGCTGTTGGTGCAACCAAACAAGCTGCCGCCCGAGACCCTGTTTGCAATCGACCAGTTCGTCCTGCATGGCGGCAAGGCCATCGTCTTCGTCGATCCCTATTCCGAGCTGGCGGTGCGCAGCGGCCAGCCCGCCGCCAAGGCCGGCAGCGACCTTGCGCCGCTGTTCAAGGCCTGGGGGCTGCGGCTGGTGCCCGATGCGGTCGCCGCCGACCGGCTTGCCGCGCGCCAAGTGGTCGTGCCCAAAGGCGCGGGCGGCGGCGAGGTGCGTTACGTCGGCTGGATCAATCTGCAGGGCGCCGACCTCAACCATGCCGATGTGATCACCGCCAATCTGCACCAGATCGCGATGGCGTCGTCCGGCATCCTCGAACCGGTCGCCGGGGCGGCGACGACATTCGAGCCGCTGGTCACGACGTCGCGCGATGCGATGCGGCTGCCGGTGCAGAAGGTCGCGGGGCTGCCCGATGTTGTCGGGCTGCTGATGCATTTCAAGCCGGCCGGCACGCGCTACGTCCTCGCCGCCCGCATCGCCGGTCCGGCCGCGACCGCCTTTCCCGGCGGCCCGCCCAAGGCCGCGGCGAAACAGGCCGGCGATTTCGTGCGCCAATCGGTGGGGCCGATCAATGTCGTGGTGGTCGCCGACACCGACATGCTCGACGACCGGTTCTGGGCCCACATCGAGGATTTTTTCGGCCGCGAGGTGATCGTGCCGATCGCCGATAACGCCGACTTCGTGAGCAATGCGATCGACGTGCTGGCGGGCGGCGCCGACCTGATCGGCCTGCGCAGCCGCGGCAGCTCGGCGCGGCCCTTCCTGGTGATCCAGCGCATCCAGCGCGCCGCCGACGATCGCTTCGCCGCCGAGCGGCGGCCGCTCGAGCAAAAGCTCAAGGCGACCCAGGCCAAATTGCGCGCCTTGACAACCGCCGGGCCGGGCGCCGCCAATGCCCCGCTATCGGCGGCGCAGGAAACGGCGGTCGAGCAGTTCCGCGCCGAGCTGCTGGCGACCCGACGCGCCCTGCGCGGCGTGCGGCGGGCGCAGCGCGAGGACACCGAGCGGCTGGAGGCGATCATCGAAGCGATCGACATCGCGGTCGTTCCGCTGATTGTCGTCGCGGTGGCGCTCGTGTTCGGCGCGCGGCGGCGGCGGCGCTGGCAGCGCCGGCGGACGACGGCGCCGGGATGAGGGCCTGAACGATGCAGAAGCGCAGCTGCCTGTTGCTGGTTGGCGCGACGCTGCTGCTGGTCGCGGCGGCGATCTACGCGGTGGCGAGCGGCGACCGCGCCGTGAGCCTGCCGCCGCACGGCGGACGGGCATTGCCGGGCCTCGCGGCAAAGCTCGGCGATCTTGCCTGGCTGCGCCTCGTGCGCGGCGCGATGACGGTGGATTTCACCGCGATCGGGGGCGGCTGGGTGGTGGTCGAGCGGGCCAACTACAAGGCCGCGCCGCAGCGGATGCGCCAGCTGCTGCTCGGGCTCGCCGACCTGACCCTGATGGAGCCGAAGACCAGGCGCCCCGATCGGCTCAGCCGGCTCGACCTCGACGACCCGAAAAACGGCCGATCGACGCTGGTGACGTTGCAGGACCGTGCCGGCAAGACCGTCGGCGAGCTGATCGTCGGCAAATCGCGCCCCGATCTGCTGGGTGGCGGCAATGGCGGCGTCTATGTCCGCAAGCCGGGCGACAATCAGGCCTGGCTGGCGCGCGGCTCGCTCGATCTGGCGGGCGGCATCACCAGCTGGCTCGACCGCCGCATCCTTGATATCGCGCCATCGCGCATCGCCGCGCTGACGCTGACCGCCGCCGACGGCGTCGCGCTCAAGCTGCGCGCCGCACCCGATGGCTCATTCACGGTGGTCGGCGCCCCTGCCGGCACCAGATTCAAGGATGCGGCGGCGCTGGCCGCGCCGGCGGGCGCGCTCGCCGGCCTCGTCCTCGCCGATGTACAGCCGGCCGCCCAGCTGCCGGTGCCGGCGAGCGGCGTCGCACGCGCAATCTTCACGACCGTGGACGGGCTGACGCTCAGCTTGCGGCTGTTTGTGCACGACAAGACCGATTGGGTCGCGGTCTCGGCGGCGGGACAGGGCGCGGCGGCGGCCCAAGCTCGCGCGATCGACGCGCGGCTGGCGCCGTGGACCTACGCCATCCCGGCCGAGCGGGCGCAGCTGCTGCGCACCCGGCTCGCCGATCTCGTCATGCCGGCGAAGGGGTCGTGATGGCGGACGGGGCGGCCGCAAACCCCCCTCGCGAGGCTCGCCCAGCCTCGCCCTGCGTCGGCATCTGCCTGATGGATCCGCACACCCGGACGTGCCGCGGCTGTCTGCGCACGGTCGAGGAGATCACCCTGTGGTACACGGCCAGCGCGGCCGAGCAGCAGGCGATCGTGGCGCGGCTGGCGGTGCGGCGCCAAGCGGCGGGCGGCAGATGAGGCGCCGTTGGCTGCCGCTGCTGGGCCTGCTGCTGTGCGGCTGCGCCGCATCCGGGAGCTGGCGGAAGCCCGGCAGCGAGCCGCCGGCGGCCGCCCGCGAATACCGCGACTGCCGCGCCCTGGCGGCAAGCGCCGTCGCTCCCGAAATCGGCATCGACCAGGACATTCTCGCCACCCGCGGGAATGACTGGCAGCGCGCCCAGTTCGGCCGCCTCGCAAGCGAACGGCTGCGCCAGCAGACCGGCGACCGCGCCGCCGCAATCGTCGCCTCCTGCATGCGCGCCAAGGGCTTCGTGCCGGGGCCTTGATCGGCGCTTCAGCCGCGCAGCAGCAGCGCCAGCCCGCTCGCCGCGCCGGCAGCCCAGCAGTAGATCGCGAACGGCATCAGGGCGTCGTCGAAATTGTGCCGGCGGAAATAGCGCATCAGAAAGGCGACACTCAGATAGGCCGTGACGCCGGCGGCAATCCCGGCGGCGATCACCACCGAACTCAGCCCGGCACCGGGCAGAGCGATCAGCTTGGGGACTTCCAACACCGCCGCGCCGGCGATGATCGGCGTGGCGATCAGGAACGAGAAATGCGCCGCCTCGCGGTGATGCAGACCGGCGAACAGCCCGCCGACCATGGCCGCACCGGAGCGCGAGATGCCGGGAATGAACGCGGCGCACTGCCAGGCGCCGATTGCCAGCGCGCCGCGCCAGCCCAGCGAGCTGAGGCGATGCCGGCTATCGTCCTCGGCGCGATCGCGCATGCGGTCGCCGAGCAGCAGCACAAACCCGTTGACGATCAGGAACATGGCCGCGATCAGCGGCGAGGCAAACAGGCCGCGCACGGTTTTTTCCAGAGCGAAGCCGATCACCACCGCCGGCAGCGTTGCGACGACCACCAGCATTAAGAGCCGCCGCGCCTCGGCGCTCGACCGGCTGCTGCGCCCGCCGAGCCCGGTGAGGCCCTCGGCGATGAACAGCCAGTCGCGCCAGAAATACAGGAGCAGCGCCGTCGCAGTGCCGATATGCAGCACCACGACAAACGGCAGAAACCCCGGCGCATGCTGGTCGATCGGCCAGCCGAGCAGCGACGGCACGATCACCGCATGGCCGAGGCTGCTGATCGGGAACAATTCGGTGAGGCCCTGCAACACGGCAAGGGCGAGAGCGTACAACGCGGTCATGGGTTCGCGAACGAGCGGCCTCTGCGCTAGGGCCGCTCGATGCGGCTAGCCATTCATAGAGCAAGCCGGCGCCGCCGACCACTGCCGATCAACCACCCCGGGCGGTTGACACCGGCGGGGCGGCTCGCTCATCGTGCCGGCGCCACGTTGAACCTTGCCGGAAGCAGCCGATGACCGACGCCGAGCTTGCCCGAACGATCGACGCCGCCTGGGAGGGCCGCGAGCAGGTGTCGCCGGCCACCAGGGGCGCCTGGCGCGACGCCGTCGAGGCCGCGCTCGAAGGGCTCGACGAGGGGCGGCTGCGCGTCGCCGCGAAAACCAGCGCCGGCTGGCAGGTCCATCAATGGCTCAAAAAGGCGGTGCTGCTGTCGTTCCGCCTCAACGATATGGTCGAGATCCCGGGCGGTCCGGTCGATCCCGAGCGCGGCGCCGCCAAATGGTGGGACAAGGTGCCCTCCAAATTCGCCGGCTGGTCGTCGAATCGCTTCCGCGACGCCGGGTTCCGCGCCGTGCCCGGCGCGATCGTGCGGCGCTCGGCCTATATCGCGCCCAACGTCGTTTTGATGCCGAGCTTCGTCAATGTCGGCGCCCATGTCGGCAGCGGCACGATGGTCGATACCTGGGCGACGGTCGGCTCCTGCGCCCAGATCGGCAAGAATTGCCACCTGTCGGGCGGGGTCGGGATCGGCGGCGTGCTCGAACCGCTGCAGGCGGAGCCGGTCATCATCGAGGACGATTGCTTTATCGGGGCGCGCAGCGAGGTCGTCGAGGGCGTCATCGTCGAGCAAGGCGCCGTCCTGGCGATGGGCACCTTCATCAGCTCGACGACCAAGATCGTCAACCGCGACACCGGCGAAATCCACATGGGGCGGGTGCCGGCCTATTCGGTGGTCGTGCCGGGCTCGCTCCCCGGTCGGCCATTGCCGGACGGCAGCCCCGGCCCGAGCCTCTATTGCGCCGTCATCGTCAAGCAGGTCGACGCGCAGACCCGCGCCAAGACCTCGATCAACGAATTGCTGCGCGAATGAGCGCCGCCCCCCGCAACGCCGCGCCGATTGATCCGGTCGCGCTCGCCGCCGAACTGATCCGCCGGCCAAGCGTCACGCCGAAGGACGAAGGCGCGCTCGATACCGTCGCGGCCCACCTCGAACGCCTCGGCTTTGCCTGCCATCGACTTACGTTCGACGATGCCGGCCCCAATGGCGAGCCGACCGCGCCGATCGCCAATCTCTACGCCCGCCTTGGCTCGGGCCGGCCCAATCTGTGCTTTGCCGGGCATACCGATGTGGTGCCGCCCGGACCGCAAGAGGCGTGGTCGTTCGAGCCGTTCGCCGCGAGCCTGCGCGACGGTGCGCTGTGCGGCCGGGGTGCGGTCGACATGAAGGGCGCGATCGCCGCCTTTATCGCCGCCGCCGAGCGCTTCCTCGCGGCGCGCGGCGCGGCCTTCGCGGGGTCGATCAGCCTCCTGATCACCGGCGACGAGGAGGGGGTCGCGGTCAACGGCACGAAAAAGGTGCTCGACTGGCTGCGTCAGCGCGGTGAGGCGCTCGACGCCTGCCTGGTCGGCGAGCCGACTTCGGCCGGGGCGCTCGGCGACATGATCAAGATCGGCCGGCGCGGCAGCATGACCGGACGGCTCATCGTCGAGGGCGTGCAGGGCCATGTCGCCTACCCGCATCTGACCGACAACGCGGCGCACCGGCTCGTCGCGCTGTTGCAGGCGCTGACCGCCGGGCCGCTCGATTCCGGCACGGCGCATTTCCAGCCCTCCAGCCTGCAGGTGACGACGATCGACATCGGCAACCCGGCGACCAACGTCGTGCCGGGGCTGGCGCGCGCCACCTTCAACATCCGTTTCAACGACGCGTGGACCAGCGCCAGCCTCAAATCATGGGTCGAGGACAGGCTCGCAGCGGTCGGCGGCACCTACCGGCTCGCCTGGGAAGTCAGCGGCGAATCGTTTCTGGTGCCGCCCGGCCCGGTCAGCGAGTGCCTGCAGGGCGCGATCGGCGCGGTCACCGGCCGGGTTCCGGAACTCAGCACGACCGGCGGCACTTCCGACGCGCGCTTCATCCAGGCCCATTGCCCGGTTGCCGAGTTCGGCCTCGTCGGATTGACGATGCACAAGGCCGACGAGCGCGTCGAGATCGCCGACATCGCCAATCTCACTGCGATCTACGAGGCTTTTCTCGACCGGTTCTTCGCGCGCGCATGAGCGCGCCGGCGTGGACCGAGGTGCAGCTGGCCATCGCCGGCACGTTGCGGCTGGCCCGCGGCGACCGAAGCGGGCTGGCGGCCTTCGACACCTCGATCGACGGGTTCTGGCGCTCGTTTCGCGCCGGCATCATCTGCTATCCGTTCTACCTGCTGCTGCTCGCGTTCCGCGTCGCTGCGCCGCAATGGGCCGCGTCGGGGGTCGCGACGATCCTTGTCGTCGAGACGATTGCCTATGTGATCTCATGGGTGGCGTTCCCGCTGATGATCCTGCCGCTCGCGCGCTGGCTCGACCGCGAGGAGCGGTTTCTCGCCTTCATGGTCGCCTACAACTGGTCGCAGATCCCGCAGACAGCGCTGTTCGTGGTGGTCGGTCTGGACCGCGTGACCGGCTTCCTGCCGCCGACGGCGGGGCAATTCGCCGAGGTCTTCGCCGCCATCGCCGTGCTGGTTTACGAATGGTACATCGCCCGCGTCGCGCTGGCGGTGGGCGGCGCGCCGGCCGGGTTCGTCGTCGTGGTCGATCTGGCGCTCGGCACGCTGTTGAGCCAGGTCGCCAGCTCGCTCTATTGAACGCCGTCGTAACGCACCGCGACGAGGGCCAGCCCCTCGGCCGGCGCGGTCGGCCCGCCGGCGCGACGGTCGCGGGCAGCCAGCGCGCACGCCACATCCTCGGGCCGCCAGCGGCCGCGGCCGACCAGCTTCAAGGTGCCGACCATGTTGCGCACCTGGTGGTGCAGGAACGAGCGCGCCCGCGCCGTGACGTGGATCTCCTCGCCGACCTGCGACAGTTCCAAGGCGTCGAGCGTCTTCAGCGGCGATCGCGCCTGGCACAGCGAGTCGCGGAAGGTCGTGAAGTCGTGATATCCGATGAGGTGGCGGGCACCGTCCTGCATCGCCCGCAGGTCGAGCGGCGGCGCGACATGCCACACCCGGCCGCGTTCCAGGGCCGGCGGCGCGCGGCGGTTGAGGATGCGGTAGAGGTAGTGCCGCCCGGTCGCCGAGTGCCGCGCGTCGAACCCGGGGGGGGCTGGCTCGACCGCCAGCACGCTGATCGCATGCGGCCGCAGATGGTGATTGATCGCGCCGCGGATTACCTCGGGCTCGGCCGAGCGCGGCAGGTCGACATGCGCCACCTGGGCCAGCGCATGGACGCCGGCATCGGTGCGGCCGGCGCCGAACACGGTGACGGCGGTGCCGCAAAAGCCGCGGATCGCGCTCTCCAGCGCCGCCTGGATCGCCAGCCCGTTGGCCTGCCGCTGCCAGCCGACAAAGCCGGCGCCGCAATATTCGATCGTCAGCTTGTAGCGGGGCACGGCAGGATTGTCCCCGGCGGCAGCGCGAAGCCGCGCAGAAATTCCGCCGTGTCGAGCGCGGTGCGGCCCGGGCGCTGCAGCCGGAGCGGCCGCAACACCCCGAGCGCACAGGCGATCGACAGGCGGTCGTCGAGCACCATGCCGGGCGGCGCCGTGGCGGGCGATGGCGCCGTCTCGGCGGCCAGCACCCGGATGCGCTCGCCGCGCGCCGGAAAGACGGCGCCGGGCCACGGGTCGAAGGCGCGCACCTGGCGTTCGAGCATCGCCGCCGGCCGCCGCCAGTCGAGCTGCGCCTCCTCGCGCCGCAGCTTGGCGGCGTAGGTCACGCCGTCCTCGGGCTGTGGCCGGCCCGTCAGCCTGCCCTGCGCCACGCCGTCGAGCGCCTCGACGATCAGCCGGGTGCCGAGCGCCGCCAGGGCGTCGCTCAACTCGCCGGCCGTCGTCCGCGGTCCGATCGGCATCGCGCGCTGCAACAATATCGGCCCGGTATCGAGCCCCGCCTCCATCTGCATAATCGTGATGCCGCTCTCGGCGTCGCCGGCGAGCAATGCCCGCTGGATCGGCGCCGCGCCGCGCCAGCGCGGCAGGAGCGAGGCATGCACATTGAGACAGCCGAGGCGCGGCGCCGCCAGGATCGCCGGCGGCAGGATCAGCCCATAGGCCGCGACGATTGCGGCATCGGCGGCAATCGCGGCGAATTCGGTCTGCACTTCGGGGCTGCGCAAATTCACCGGGCAATGCAGCGCGAGGCCATGCTGCTCGGCCAGCGCCTGCACCGGCGACGGCAGCAGGCGGTGGCCGCGTCCCGAGGGGCGCGGCGGCTGCGTGTAGACCGCGCCGATGCGATGCCCGGCCTCGATCAACCCGGCCAAGATCGTCGCCGCGAAATCCGGCGTGCCCATGAAGACGAGGTCGAGGGGCGCGGACAACACCCCGATTACGACGCCGCCGCGACGGCGCGGCCGCGTTTCGTCTTGGCGAGCTTGCGCAAGATCATGCCGCGCTTCAGCGCCGAGATGTGATCGACGAACAAGACCCCGTCGAGATGGTCCATCTCGTGCTGGATGCAGGTGGCGAGGAGGCCCTTCGCCTCCAGCTCGCGGATCTCGTTCTCGTGGTCGAGATAGCGCAGCCGGATCGCCGCGGGCCGCTCGACATCGGCGTAATGCTCGGGCAAGGACAGGCAACCCTCGCTGGCCACCATGATCTCATCGGACCGCCACAGGATCTCGGGGTTGGCGATGCGCATCGGCCGCGGCGCCTCGCCGTCGCGCGCGACATCGACGACGAGCACTCGCTTGGCCGCCCCGACCTGCGGCGCGGCGAGCCCGATGCCGATCGCGTGGTACATCGTCTCGATCATGTCGTCCATCAGCCGGCGCACCCCGGCGTCGACCGCCGGGACCGGCTTCGCCTTGATTTTGAGCCGCGGATCGGGCGCGGTAATGATCGCTAGCAGGGCCATGCGGCCTAGGTAATCTGCGCCCTGCCGGCCGTCAATGACGCGCCGTCACAGCGCGTCGCGCAGCCGCGCCAGATCGTCGAGCCCCTCGGGCCGGGTCATGCACAATATGTCGTCGAAGCCGACCTCGCGGATGCGCCTCAGGCGGTCCAGCGCCTGCGCCTCGCCGCCGGTCAGCATGACCGTCGCGCGGCCGCCCAACGGCATCCCCTCGCCTTGGCCTTTGAGGTCGAGGATCACATTGGCGAGCACCGCGCGGGTGCCGCCGGCGTCGCGATAGATCTTCATGCCGGCGGCCAGCTCTTCCGGCTGCGAATAGAGGCCGGAGGCGATCCAGCCGGCGCATTCCTCGGCGGCGTAGACGATCCAGCGCTTGTTGCGCCAGGCGCCAAGCATCAGCGCGGGGCCGCCCTCGGTGCCGGGCCACGGGGTCAGCGTGCCGCCCTCGACCGGTTCGCCACGCCACGCCTTGCGCATGATCGCAAGCGAACCCATCAGCGACTTGAACCGCTGCTCGTAATCGGCGCCGACCAGATCGAAATCGGCCTTGGTCGAGCCGCTGCCGAGACCGAGTTGCAGCCGCTTGCCGGTCATCGCATGCAGCCCGGCGATGCGGTGCGCCAACTCGACCGGATGGCGCACCGGCACCTGCAGCACGCAGGTGCCGATCTCGACACGCGCGGTGACGGCGGCGATCACGCTCATCAGGACGACCGGATCAAGGGTCGGCCGGCCGCGGCCGAAGGCGTCGGTCACCCACAACCCGGTAAACCCCCGGGCCTCGACCTGCCGCGCAAAATCGACGAAGCGATCGAGCGTCCGGCCGGGCGCTGCCGGATCGGGCGGCAAGATATTGACGACATGTACTCTCATGGTGACGGGTCTCCGCGATTTCAGGATTGCGGCGCAAGAAACCGCTCGGCCAGCCGCGCGAAAAAGCTGACGCCGATCGGCAACGCGCTGTCGTTGAAGTCGTAGCGGGCATTGTGCAACAGGCAGCCGCCCTCGCCCGGGCCATTGCCGAGCCACAGCATCGCTCCCGGACGCGCCTGCAGCATGTACGAGAAATCCTCGCCGCCGAGCGAGGGGGCGACATGGCGATCGACCTGCGCCTCGCCGCAGATTTCGGCCGCGACATCGGCGGCAAACGCGGTTTCGGCGGCGTGGTTGATTGTCGGCGGGTAGCCGCGGCGGTAATCGCACTCGGCGACGGCGCCGTTGAGCGCGGCGGTGCCGCGCGCCACCTCGCCCATGCGCCGCTCCAAGAGGTCGCGCACCTCCGGCCCGAAGCTGCGCACCGTGCCGCCGATATGCAATTCGTCGGGGATCACGTTATAGGCCGAGCCGCCGCGCATAAAGCCGATGCTGATCACCGCCGAATCGCCCGGGTCGACATTGCGCGACACGATCGTTTGCAACGCCGTGACGATCTGCGCCCCGATCACAAACGGGTCGGTGCCGAGATGCGGATAGGCAGCGTGCCCGCCCTGCGCCCGGATGCGAATGTCGAAGCGATCGGAGGCGGCGAGCATCGGCCCGATGCGCGTCGCCATGTGGCCGATCGCAATGCCCGGCTTGTTGTGCATCGCGAAGACGGCATCGCACGGGAACTTGTCGAACAACCCTTGCTGCACCATGACGCGGCCGCCGCCATAACCCTCCTCGCCGGGCTGAAAGATGAAATGCACGGTGCCCTCGAAGTTGCGCGTCGCGGCCAGGTAGCGCGCCGCGCCCAGCAGCATCGTCGTATGCCCGTCATGGCCGCAGCCGTGCATCTTGCCGTCATGCACCGAGCGGTGCGCGAAATCGTTCAGCTCCTGCATCGGCAGGCAGTCCATATCGGCCCTGAGCCCGATCGCGCGCAGCGAGTTGCCGCGCCGGATGGTGCCGACGACGCCGGTCGTGGCGAGGCCGCGATGCACTTCGCAGCCATATTCGGCAAGCTTCGTCGCGACAATGTCCGAGGTGCGCTGTTCCTCGAAGCCGAGTTCCGGGTGGGCGTGGATGTCGCGGCGGATCGCGGTCAGCTCGTCGGCGCTGTCAATAACCTCGGGGATGATCGGCATTGGCGGCTCCGGAAGGGCTCGCAGCTTGTGGCGACCGCGGGCAGTTTGCACGTTGGAATTATCTCACCATAACGACTCGACGCGCATCCGGCCAATACGGTTGCGGCCGGATCGCCATACGACCGGGTCAGACGTCGGCAGCGACCGCTTCCGCGGCGAGCCGGTTGTCGACGCATTCGGCAAACGTTACCGCGCGCTTCAGAAAGCCGCTGCCGACCAGCGCGCTGCCCAGCCGATCAAAGCCGGCGGGCGACAGGATCGGGTCGCTGCCCCACACGCCTTGCGCCCGGTAGCGCGCCAGCGCACGGCTCAGCGCGTCCTGGCCCAATGCCGGAAAATAGGGCGCGATCGCCGCCGCGAGCCTCTCTGGCGGCTCGGCCGCAACCCGGCGCAGGGTGCGGCAGATTGCCCGAACCATGCGGCGAAACGGCTCGGGGTCGGCGGCGAGCCGCGCCCGATGGGTGACGAACACGGTATAGCTGGTCGGGCCGCGGGCGCTCGCCGGCAGCCAGACATGTGCGCCGCCGGCGACGGCCGCCTCGACAAACGGCTCGAACAATTGCGCCACATCGAGGCTGCCGTCGGCCAGCGCGGCGACATTCTCGGCCATGCTGCGGTCGAGGCGGCGGTCGAGCCGGGCCGGATCGACGCCCGCCTCGCGCAGATCCTGTTCGAGGCAGAGCCACGGCGTCGGCACCTCGCTGACGCTGGCGAAGCGCAGCCCGGCCAGTTCGGCTAGGCGAAAGCCCGGATTGGGGTAGCGGCCGACCAGCGAAAACGGGTCGCGGCAGACGATTTCGGCAAATTCGACGAGCGGCGACTGGGGGTCGTCGTCATGGTGCTTCATGACCCGGATCGGCCCCATCCACAGCACATCGACCGCGCCGGCGGCGAGCGCCGCCTCGGCATGCCCCGGCCCGGGCGACGCCAACAGCTCGACCGCCAGCCCCTCCGCCTCATAGGCGCCCCAGGCATGCGCCGCGTAGAACGGCGCATACAGCACGAACCGGTAGTTCTCATAGAGGCGCAGGCGAAGGGGAGCGGGCATGTCGATCCTCGCGAGTCTAAGGGCATAGCAACGCCGCGAACACAGGGGTGTGCGGCGGCTGTGTCCAACATCTCGTCATTCCGGGGGCCGAGCGGAGCGAGGCAGCCCGGAATCCGAGCACACCGGCTGGTGTTCCTGGATTCCGGGTTCGTATCCATGGCGGCCCCGGCGTTTAGGGGTTATTTTCCGACCGGAAAGCATTACCGAGGGAGCCATCATGACCGAAGCCGCCGTTGCGCCGAACTGCCTCGCCGGGGTTCGCGTGCTCGACCTGTCGCAATTCGAGGCCGGCCCGACCTGCACCGAGGCGCTGGCGCAGCTCGGCGCCGAGGTCGTCAAGGTCGAAAACCCGACCGGCGGCGAGCCCGGCCGCATTCTCGGCACCGGCCCCAAGCCCGGCGCCGACGCCTATTATTTCATGATCTACAACGCCAACAAGAAATCGGTCACGGTCAATCTGAAATCGCCGCGCGGCCTCGCCCTCGTCAAGGAGATGGCGACGCGGGCCGACGTCTTTGTCGAGAACATGGCGCCCGGCACGATCGAGCGCCTGGGGCTCGGCTGGGAGGAGCTGCACAAGCTTAACCCGCGCCTCATCTACGCCCAGGTCAAGGGGTTCGGCGAGGGCAGCCCCTACGAGAACAACCTCGCCTTCGACATGATCGCGCAGGCCGCCGGCGGCAACATGGCGATCACCGGCGAGGTCGGCAGCCGGCCGATCCGGCCCGGCGCCACGCTCGGCGACACCGGCACCGGCATGTTGATGACGATCGCGATCCTCGCCGCGCTCTACCAGCGCAACACGACCGGCGCCGGAAGGCGGCTGCAGGTCGCGATGCAGGACGCGCAGCTCAACTACACCCGCGGCGCCTTCATCAACCATGCCCGAACCGGCAAGCCGCAGGAGCGCGGCCGTGCCGGCTTCGGCCCCGCACCGCCACCCTCCGACCTCTACCCGTGCAAGCCGGGCGGCGCGAACGACTGGATCTATGTCTTCAACAGCCACAACAACCCCGAGCACTGGCGCCGCACGGCAAAGATCATGGGCCGGCCGGAGCTCGCCGACGACCCGGAATACCTCGACCGCAACAAGCGGATGAACCATGCCGACGAGATCAACGCGATCGTGACGGCGTGGACAAAGCAGCACACCAAGCACGAGGCGATGGAGATCCTGGGCGCCGCCGGCATCCCGGCCGGTGCGGTGTTCGACACCGGCGACCTGTTGGCCGAGCCGAGCTTTGCCGCGCGCGGCATCATCCAGACCCAGGAGCACCCCAGCGGCACGCTGCGGATGCCGACCTTCCCGGTGCGCTTCGACGGCAAGCCGCCCAAGATCCAGCCCTCGCCGCTCCTGGGCGAGCACAACCGCGACGTCTTCGGCGCCTGGCTCGGCCTCAGTGAGAAGGATGTCGGGGGATTGAAGGAAGACGGTGTGATCTGAGCGACACGCCGTCATTCCGGGTTGCCGCGCTTCGCTCGGCCCCCGGAATGACAAATAGTCCTGCAACGCTCGCGACGCGGCAGCGGGCGCCGGCAGCGGGCGCTGGGCGCGCCTAGGGGATCTTGCGGAAGAAGCTGTGGTGGCGCTCGGTGGTGTGCGGCCGGATCTTGGGCGACCATTGGCCCCATTCGCCGGCCTTCTGCCAGGCCGCGCTGTCGACGATGTCGGGGGAATCGATCTCGTAGATCGCCAGGTATTTCTGCATTGTCGGGTCGTTGGTCTTTTCCAGCCGATAGCGGGTGACCTTGTGCACCCCCGGCACTTTCGACAGCATCGGCACGTGTTCGGTGTCGTAGACGCGGTTGAATTCGGCCTCGTGCGCGGCCGGGATGTTCATCTGCACGACATAGATGTAGGACATGGCGTTCCTCTCTTCTCGCGTGGGCTGGCGTGCTCCGCCTCAGACAATAGACGACGGCGCGCCGGGGTCTATACTCGTCCCCGGCCCAATGCCCCCGGGGCGACAGGGAGGAACCGATGCGCGGTCTGATGTTGGAGCAGCCGTTGCTGATCTCGATGCTGATCCAGCATGCGGCGCGCTTTCACGGCGATGTCGAGATCGTC
>Ga0307372_10004275_pt1 | contig 22230 bp, 19 predicted proteins | sample OX1MG_FD_202533 | JGI IMG/M metagenome (GOLD analysis project Ga0307372, IMG submission 202533) | Soil microbial communities from Risofladan, Vaasa, Finland - OX-1 | ecosystem: Environmental > Terrestrial > Soil > Coastal area > Acid sulfate soil | place: Finland: Risofladan, Vaasa | collected...
AACACTATCGAATTCACGCAGGCGGTGCTGGCGCGGGCGGTGCCGCGGGTGTGACGGCTGCCGCGCGGCACCGTCAGAACATCGGCGGCGGCTCGCGCTCGGCATCCGGCGCAGGTGCGGGAGCAGTGCCCAGGCCCGCCTTTGCGGCGGCGGCCAGCCGCGGCCTCCGTGGCGATACCGGGGACTCCGAGGCGGCCACATCCGTAGCGCGTCGCTGGACGATCGCCATTGTGAGGTCACCACGGGTGCGTTCCAGGATGCCGCGCGTCTGGTCGGTGGTGCGCCGGAGCCCTCCTGTCATCGCGTCGGGGAAGTCGATCGTGACGAGGGCGGCATAGATGTCGTCCATCGAAGCGAGGATCGCTTCGCAGCCGTCGTACTCGCCGCGGCGAAGCTTATCGAGCAGCATGCGGCGAAGTTCGCCGACGGCTTCGGCGATGCCGTTCAGGTAGGCCGCCGGCTCGACGCCGAGCTCCGACGGCGATGGGATGGCGCCCCCGGAGAGCAGCGCGAGCGTCGTGCGGGCTTCGGCGTATTCCTTTTGGGCGTCGTGGAGGAAGCCGGCGTGGTAGATATCGGCGTGGCCTTCGAGCGCCGCGACAGCGTTATCGCGGATGGAGCGAGCCTCTTCGAGGATCGTGGCTGCGCGCTCGAATTCGCCACGGTGCACGGCGCGGATGCTATTGGCGCTGAGGCGGATGAGTTGGCGGCTGGCGGCGAGGGCCTGCTCACGGGCTGCGTTCTTGGCAGTCAGCTCCGCCACGATCGCGGGAATGATCTGGTCGAGGGCCGCGGTTGCTTCACTGTCCAAGGTTGCACGTTCCAATCTTTCAGCCACACCGCCATTCGCGAAGCGTGGATCGGGGGTGGCTAGAGGTCCTTCACAGGGTCGGGGAATTCGCCCTCGCGGGCGGCGTCGATCATCTCGCGGGCGCCTTCAGGAAGGTCCATGCCGTATTCTTCGAAGCGCTTTTCGACCCAGGTGCCGATCTGGCGGGGATCGCGGTAGGCGTCCGGGCCACCGCCGGAGGGGTCGCCGTACTTCTCGATGATATCGGAGCGCGTGTAGCTACGGCCGAACTTCGAGACCATGCGCGACGTCTTCGCGCTCCCGCAATGCTCACACTTCGCCGTCGCCTCCGTGTCGATTTTGCGGGTGAAGTAGTTGGTGACCTTGCCGCAGTCGCTGCAGCGGAACTCGTAGATTGGCATAGGACGATTGTCGATTGTCGCTTCGCGGTTGTCGATTGGCTGCCATTCGGTGGGTTCAGCCGTCGGGGATTTCGAGGGCACGAAAGTGTTCGACGGCGGCGATGGCACCGTTGGGGGCGAGGTCGATGGTGATGGCGTCGATGCGTGCACGCTCCGGGCGGATGGCGTTGGCTTCGCAATAGTCCATCGCGCACTGCCACATCCGCCGGAGCTTGGCGGGTGCGAGCGATTCGGCGGCGAGGCCCGGCGCCGCCCGGCGCGTGCGGACTTCGACGAAAACCATGTCGGTGCCGTCGCCGGCAACGATATCGATTTCCCCGCCGGGGGTACGGATGTTGCGGGCGAGGATTGTGAGACCAGAGGCTTCGAGGCGATGTGCGGCGATGCGTTCGCCAAATTCGCCGAGGCGCTGGCGCCGCGTTGGCCCGGAAGGCTGGCGGCGCGTCACCGTCGCAGGGCCGATTGCGCCACGGGGGCATAGCTCCGGCGGTGGATTTCGCAGGGGCCGCGGCGCTGGAGCTGGCGCTTGTGGTCCGGCGTGGGATAGCCCTTGTTCTGGCAGAAGCCGTAGCCCGGGTAGCAGGCGCAGAGCTCATCCATGAGGGCATCGCGGGCCACCTTGGCAACGATTGAAGCGGCGGCGACGGAGACGGAGAGGGCATCACCGTCGATCACGGCGCGCAGGTTGGCGAGCGGCAGGTCGAGTGCGTCGGAGATGATTGCATCGGGCTTGACGCCGAGCCTTTCGAAGGCGCGCAGCATGCAAAGACGGCGGGCCGGGAGGATGCCGATGCGGTCGATCTCGGTGTGCGAGGCCCAGCCGATAGCGAACGGCACCGAGGCGCGGATCTGCGGGGCGAGTTCGGCGCGGGCCTTTTCGCTGAGGACCTTGGAATCGCGCACCTGGCCATACCAGCGGAAGCGGCGGCCCGCCGGAAGTGCCACAACGGCCGCGGCCACCGGTCCAGCAAGCGGCCCGACACCGACCTCATCAACGCCGGCGACCCAATGCGCGCCTGCAGACCAGGCTTCCCGTTCGAACTTGAGCGACGGCGTCGGCGTGGCAACCATGGCCCGATCCTACGCCGGAGCGGGAGAAGAGGCAGGGAGAAGCAGAGACGAGTAGTGATGGGGCCGCCAACGGTGGCTGAGTCACCTGCTGGCGAGCCGTCGCGCACAGCGGCAGAAGTGGTCAGCTCAGGCGCGGGGGCACCCATGTATGTGCGGTGGCAGCCACTAAGCCAGATAAACACCGCCCCGGCGGCCGCCCTTTGGGTCGGTGATGACGTTGATCACAGCCACGCTGTCGGCGGCCAGTGCTTTTTCAAGGGTGGGGCGGATGTCGGCCGGGTCGGTGACACGAGCGGAGAAGCCGCCGACCATCTCGCCCATGCGTTCGTAGTCGACCGGGAGGAGGGCTGCGATTGGAGGTGCACCGGGGGCGAACATGCGGTCCTGGATGGAGTGTCCCGCGATGCCGCCGTTGTTCGAAATCACGAACACCACGTTGGCACCCACGCGGGCTGCAGTTTCGACTTCCATCGCGGCCGCGCCGAACGCATAGTCGCCAATGATCGCGACGGCGGGCCAGTCGGGCGTTGCGAGCTTCGCACCCAGCGCATAGGGCACTCCCGTGCCCATGCAGCCTGTCGTCCCCGAATTCAGGAGTGAGCGCGGGTTGTAGCTCGGCAAGACGGCTCGCGCCACACCCATGGTGAGTTCGGCATCAACGCTGACGTTGACGTTGCGGGGGATGGTATCGCGGACATCGCGGAGCAGTCGGTAGTGGTTGATCGGCTGCTCATCGGAAGCCATCTGCGCCGCGATCGCGGCTTCGTTCTTGCGCGCATCGCTGGCGAGCGAATCGAGCCAGCCGGAGCCCGTTGACCTGAGCGCCCGTCCGGCGAGCGCTTCGACGACTGCTCCCACGCCGAGGGCGCAATCCGCGACCATGCCCAATTCGAGGTTGGCCGCGTTCATCATCTCTTCGGCGATCAGGTCGATCTGGGCGAGGCGGACATCAGCAGCGAAGCGCGGTGCGCGTCCGAACTGAAAAATCCAATTGAAGCGGCCGCCGACCATGAGGATGGTATCGGCACCGCTGAGGGCCGCCGACCGGGCAGCGTTCATGCACATGGCGTTGTCGTCGGAAACGACTCCTCGCCCCATCGGCGAAGCGACGTACGGAATGCCCAGATTGACCAGGCGCGTGAGCGGTTCGACCGCATCTGCCCAGGCCGCTCCCTTGCCCACGAGCACCAACGGCCGCTCGGCGGTGGCCAGCATCGATGCGATCGCCTCGGCAGTGGCCGGGTCCGGATGTGGGCGCGAGACCGCCGGCGACGACTCACGCAGCGGGGCTCGTTCCTCCTCGACTCGCTTTCGCACGAGGTGGCCGGGGAAATCCACGTAGACCCCGCCCGGCCGCCCGGCGATGGACTTGCCCAGCGCGAGATGGACGAGTTCGGGAATGCGCTCAGTACTATCAACCTGCGCGGTCCACTTGCAGCCGGGCTTTGCGAAAGCGACCTGATCGGCCTCCTGGAAGCCGCCCAGCCCGCGCGAACGTCCGTCCGTCGACCCGCCGAGCACGACGAGCGGCATCCCGGACTCGGTGGCCACATGCAGGCCGGTGATCGTGTTGATCATGCCCGGGCCGCTGCCTGCGACGACGACGCCGGGCCTCTTCTTGATGTAGCCCCAGGCGGAGGCTGCGAAGCAGGCAGACTCCTCGTGCCGGCAGTTCACGACGGTGATGCCCTCTGCCTGCATCCCCGCCATCACTTCGATCATCGGTCCCGCGACGACCCCGAAAGCCGTATCGATGCCAGCTCGCTTGAGCTGTTTTGCTGCCAGTTGGCCGCCGTTGAGTTCCGCCACAGGTCCCTCCGAATCAGATGGCGCCCGCTTGATTGAGGCGGGCGATGTCGTCCCAGCCGTAGCCGAGGCTGAGCAGCGTCTCTTCCGTGTGCTGCCCGAGTTCCGGAGCAGTGAAGCGGGCACCCACGGGCATCTTCGACATGCGGATGGGGGAGTTCACGACGCGCACCGGGCCGAGGCTCGGATGGTCCAGCGAAGTGATGTACTCCATTGCCAGGACTTGCGGGTCGGTCACCACGCCCGCGTAGTCGTGGACAGGCCCGCAGGGAACGTCGGCCTCTTTCAGGAGCCGCAGCCACTCGTCTCGTGGGTGCGCCTGCAGCGCCGCGTCGATCGCCTCCAGGAGGGCGCCCCTGTTGCGCTGGCGGTCTGGTGGCCGGGCGAAGCGTTCGTCCGCAAGCCATTCTTCGTGGCCGAGGGCACGGACCAGGGCGGGCCAGACCTTCGGGTCGAGGATGCCAATGGTCAGGTACTTGCCATCGCAACACGGGAAATACGTGAAAGTTGGGTTAGTGCGCTGTGGGGTGGGATGTTGCACCTCGCCACGCATGAAGCCCGTAAGTTGCAGCGCCTGGAGGGCCACCTGCGACCCGAGCAGCGAGACGTCCACGTGCTGGCCAACGCCCTGGCGTTCGCGGGCGACCACGGCCGCGCAGACTCCAAGGGCAAAGACCATCGCCCCCACCTGGTCAGCGAGTCCGCCCATGGTGCTCAGGGGCGGCGCTCCCGGCCCGCCGCCCTGGTTAGACATGATCCCGCCCATGCCCTGCCCGATGATGTCGAACGACGGGTCGAACGCGTTCGGGCCTTGCGGGCCAAAGCCAGATGCGGAGGCCGTGATCACGCGGGCGTTCACCGCGGCAAGCGATTCGTAGTCGAGCGCGAGGCGCTTCATGACGCCGGGCCGGAAGTTGTCGGTAACAACATCGAAATCGCCGACGAGCTTGTAGACGATTTCGCGCGCCTCTGGTGTCCGCAGATTGAGGGTGATGGAGCGCTTGTTGCGATTGTGGGCTTCGAAATAGGCACACCAGCCGTCTGCCTGCACTCCGAGCGAGCGGCCGAGATCCCCCTGGCGCGGCTCCTCTACCTTGAGGACATCAGCGCCGAGATCCGAGAGCATGACGGTGGCGTAGGGTCCTTGCTGGTAGCGCGTGAAATCGAGGATGCGGATGCCATCGAGTGGGCCGGACACGAAATTGCGCCTCCCTGACCCCCTCCCCGAGGGGTCCTGTGTCGTGCGCTGGCCTTGCCAGGCGCGCTCCGCACGATATCGCACTCAGAACGCCGCGACCAGAGCGCAGGACGGCGCCGGTGCCCCGTGAAGCCGCCAGGATGAAGCTTCTCTATACCTCTATACCAGCTCTACCAGCGCCCGCCGGGCGGCTTCGATGAGCCCTTCGGTCATGCTCGGGTGCCACGCCACCGTGGCGACGAGGCCCTGCACCGACGCCGTCCGACCAGTGACCCGCGCAGCCAACCGGCACGAAAACGGCGCTGCTGATGAACGGCACAAGACCGAAGCGCGGGGGTGGCCGTCTTCAGCAATCTGAATCCCCTGACCGCGGGCAACGCGAACGCAACGGCTCCACCACTGCCGTTCCACTGGCCAGCGGTAACAAGTTGTCGGGCACCGCGTATTAGCAACGAGAGGCCATCACCGACACACGCCTGATACTGGTACGCGCCCCTGAGCCGCCCTCCACTTTCCAGCGAGTCAGGCCCGTCGGCTTTTGGTTCTCCTCCTGCCCGTGCGAAAGGGCTGCTTGCTTTGCCAGGCAGCCCTCTCGTCATTTTCACGTGACCTTCTCGTGCGACGCACACTACGCAACCGCTACGTGATTGCACCCCGCTCGTCCGCTACCGCCCGATAACACCCCCTCGCTCAGTTGGTACCAACTAGTAGCTGTGGTGGCGCGGGCTCTCGCGCCCGAGGAAGGCAAACCCATGCGTTACATCCTTCGCCGCGCCGCGTTCGGTTGCGAGCGCGGCCAGGCGCTTATCCTTTTTGCAGCCGGGCTGGTCGGCTTCTGCGCGCTGGTCGGCATGTCGATCGACGTCGGCCAGGTCGTCTACCAACGCACGGACCTTCAGAAAGTCTCCGACGCCGCCGCGCTCGCCGGTGCGCAAGACCTTCCCGCGGCAGGAACCGCACTGGTCTCGGCGAACACCTACGTAAGCAACAACGGAGGTGCGAGCTGTCAGCCGAACTGCGCGAGCGTGAACGCCGCGAACGACACCATCACAGTGACGGCGACCCGCCACGTGAACTTCTACTTCCTCCAAGTGATTGGGCTCTCCGGAACTGACGTTCAAGCGTCCGCGGCAGCGCAGTCGTTGGTCTCAACCGGGTTCTCGTTCAGCAATCCGGCCATCTTCCCCTATGCAGTTTGGGGCGGGAACCCAAGCTACGCTAACTGCACGGTCCCATACGGCATGTGCCCCGGCGCGTCACAGACCTACCGCTCGAACAACTGGGACAACCAGGTGGCGAACAGCGAAAAGCAGAACGGCGACTGGTCGGTCCCGGGCAACAACTTCAAGGGCTACTTCAACACCTCCAACGAGCAGCAGCAGGTCTACCAGGCAGACCCCTCAACCCAGTACAGCTTTGGCGGGAATGCGGTTGGCCAGGAACCCATCGACTCGCTCCACCAGCACTACCTCTCGGGGACGCCCATCGTTGTGCCCGTGATCACCAAAGGCAACTGCACGAATAACTGCGGGACCCTGAACTTCACCATTGTGGCCTGGGTCGCCCTGAAGCTGAACCAGGACCCGGCAACCACCAACGGGAGTTGGACGGGGACTGTCGTGGCTGGGGCGTCGGCTCCCGATGGAGTGGGCGGCGGCTACAATCCGGGCTCAAACTACCCGACCGTCCGCACCACAACGCTCACCCAGTGACCTCGATCGAGGTCCAATGACAGGGAACATCGGCTGTAAGGCACGGCCCGGCAGAGTCTCGCTTGCCATCGGGCCGCCGGCCACCACTTTGAGCAGCGTCCCTCGACGAAGCATCGGCCTGCTTGCGGCCCGGCTCAGCGCTTCGTCTGGCGGCCTGTCCCGCCCTCGCTCGACGGGCTGCCAGCGGCGGGCGAGGGCCCATGATTCGTACCCGCATTGTTCGCCGGCGGGTCTGTTGCGGGGGACGCAGGATTGGCGTTACCGCCGGCGGCGGCTGCGCCACTCGCCCCCGCGCCGGTAGCGGGAGTGCCCGCGCTTGCAGGGCGCTGGCTGCCGCTCGCCCGGCTGCTGCCGCCAGCGACAGCCGGCGTGGGCTGGAGGCCGGGTTGCTCCAGTTGTCCGTTGCCGGAGGACGCACTGGCCCCCCGAGCAGTTCCGCCCTCGCTGGCCGGAGTGGCGGCAGGCTGGCCGGATGGGACGGGGGTAGGCACGTCGCTCGGGTTTTCGTCCGCCGCTTCGGCGTTTGCCAGGGCCCGGGGAGCAGCCGCGGGCGTGACGCCCGGGTTGATGACATTCCCCGCTGGCAGGGTCGCCCCCGCCGGGTCGCCGGTCGCCCCGGCACCCCCACTGACAGGTTGCGTGGCCGGCGCTGGCACCACCAGAGCGGGACTGTTCGCCATTAGCGTATGGCTCCTGCCGTTCGACTGCACAACGATGTTGCCTTCCATTGCTTGGATGACCGTCTGCGCTTCGGTTACGGTCACCGTCCCCGCGCTTCCGGACGCGACCACAGCGGACCAGCCCTCGCCGATGAGAGTCACGCCGCCGCCCTGGGCCGCCACGGTCACATGTCCGGTGAGTATGCGGAGCTGAATGTGAGCCCCGTCGGATTCATTGCGGATGCGGGCTCCGGGTTCGAGTCCAATACGGACCGCGGCCCCAAACGCGAGCCACGTCGGCGACACAGTCAGCAACGTCTGCCCCGGTCGAAGGTCGCTCCCTCGTACGCCGTCGATGAGCACGCTACCCTGCGCCACCGAGTGACCGGACTGGGCGTCGTCCGCACCGCCAGTCAACCCACCGTAATGGGTGGCCGCCACGATGGCGGCCGCGATCCCGACCCCAGCCGGGATGGCGATCCACGCAGGACGCAGCCGGGGCAGTCCGCCCGGCCGCGGCAACGGCGGTTCCTGGGCGCCGATCCGGGAGAAGATCCGCGCATGGAGCGCCGCGCGGTGGCTCTCGGTCAGGGGCCCAGGTTCTAGCTGCGCAAGCAGCGTCTCGACCAATTGGAACTCGAACGTGTGATCGGGCCTAAGGCGCAGCATCGCGTACCGCCTTCTGGAGTTGCCGCAAGGCCCGATGCTGGAGGGCCCGGATGCTTCCCTCGCGTTTGCCCATGATCATCCCGATCTCCGCGTGTGACCGGTTGTTGAAGTAACGGAGGACGATCACTTCTCGCTGGTCTGGCGTGAGCCGCGCGATCGCCGCCCGAAGTCGCGCGCGGGCGCGCTCGGTGTCTGGTTCGCTGCTCGACGACTCGGCGAGGTCATAATTGTCGGGAAGGCTTCCCATGCGGAGCTGCCGGCGCCAGTGATTGCGGATTTCATTCCGCGCGATGCCGTACATCCAAGCTCGGTAGTTCTGTGACCCCACACGGTAGCGGCGGCCGTATTGCCAGGCCCGCAGAAACACATTCGCGACGATGTCATCTGCGTCCACATCCGTACCGCATTGTGACCGCGCGTACGCGTGCAATTCATCGACGAGGGCGAAATAGATCGCTTCAAACGCAGACCGATCGCCGCGGGCCACGCGGCTCGCGAACTCATCCAGATGTTCCGCAGCACCAGCCGTGCCGGAACGTCCGGGCGCGCCGAGACTCCATGCGTCTTGCAAGCGTGGAAGCCCTTCTCGATAGGAGACGAATGCGGCCCCCGGCGCGCAGCTTCGACGCGGGCGTGATCATCTTCCACGCTCACTCCGCAAAATGCCACTTCCCCGCAGCCCTGACAGCCGGACAGCCCCCGTCTTGCTCCGCTACTGTCACTGCCGATCCACCGCCGCTTCCTACCTGCGCGGTCGCAGGTCAAATCGACGACGCAGCGGACTCCTGAGGCTGAATTTCATGGTAAATTGCCTGTGTTCTCCGGGGGTCATCTTCAGCTCACTGACGCTGGAAGTCGGGTGTTGGCATTTGCACTGCACCGTAGCGAGCCACCAGCCCGTTCAAAAAGACCTGTCCGGTCAGCACCTTGCTTCGTTACCGCCCGCCAAGGAATGAGAGAACGACCCTGACCGCTCGCCAAATTAGCAGCCCCATGTCCGCAGCCTCCTACACTTTCACCTTTCAGGCGCGATATCTGAATCGTCCCGGCATGCTCGCGCAGATCGCTTCGGCTGTCGCTCAATGTGGCGGCAGCATCGGCGACATCGATGTGGTTCGTTCTTCCGGAAAATCGATCGTGAGAGAGTTCTCCGTTTCCGCGCGGGACAGCGAACAGGCGCTTGAGATCCTTGAAAAGGTCAACGCGGTGCCCTCTGTGAGCATCAAGAGCTCCGCGGATCGGGTATTTCTCAGTCACCGCGGCGGCAAGATCGAAGTCTCGAACAAGGTCCCCATTCAAAGTCTTCAAGACCTGTCGGTGGTCTATACCCCGGGCGTCGCGCGGGTCTGTCGCGCCATTGAGCAGAATCGGAGTGCTGCGTATTCCCTGACTACCAAGGGAAACGCGGTGGCCGTGGTGACCGATGGGAGCGCGGTCCTCGGCCTGGGGGATCTTGGACCTCACGCCGCAATGCCCGTCATGGAAGGCAAAGCCATGCTCTTCAAGGCGTTCGGCGGCGTCGATGCATGGCCCATCTGCCTCGATACGAAGGATCCGGACGAAATCGTCACAATCGTGAAAGCGATCGCACCAGGCTTCGGCGGAATCAATCTCGAAGACATTTCTGCCCCGAGGTGCTTCGATATCGAGGAGCGTCTTAGGCGGGAGCTTGATATCCCGGTCTTTCATGACGACCAGCACGGTACGGCCGTCGTTGTGCTCGCCGGGGTCCTTAACGCTCTGCGGGTCGTGAAAAAAGATCCGCAGGACCTGAAGGTGGTTGTGCTCGGTGTGGGTGCTGCAGGAGTGGCATGCTCGAAGATCCTGATGTCGGTGGGTGTAGCGAATATCCTCGGATGCGATCGCTCCGGCATCATCTACAAGGGCCGCCCGGAGGGCATGAACCCCACAAAGGTCTGGTTCGCGGATAACACGAACCACGGCAGAGCGAAAGGAAGTGTGGCCGATGCGATGGAGGGTGCGGACCTCTTCCTTGGGGTGGCCGGCCCCAATCTCATCACCGTCGACGACATCCGCAAGATGAACCGGGATCCCATAGTTTTCGCAATGGCGAACCCCGACCCGGAGATCCGGCCCGAACTGGCTGCAGGAGATGTGAAGGTCATGGCAACCGGTCGCTCCGACTTTCCCAATCAGATCAACAACGTGCTCTGCTTCCCGGGTCTGTTTCGTGGCGTGCTTGATGTGCGTGCACGGGAGATCAACGAGCCTATGAAGCTCGCCGCGGCGCAAGCGATTGCCGCCGCCGTGCCCGTGAACGAACTTTCCGCCGAGTACATCATTCCGAGCGTGTTCCATCCGTCGGTCTTCAAAAAGGTCGCTCAGGCGGTTGCCAGGAAGGCTATCGAGACCGGAGTGGCGGAGCGGCGTGCAAAGGGAACATGGATGGACTTCCGGTAGCGACCACGACCATTGAGGGCGCCGGACTCGAAAGAACTGTGCTGACGAATGCGCGTCCGGTTCACCCCGCGCCCTTGGGCATGTCGCACCCGCCACGCCCCTGAGCTGTCTCGCGCGCAGCGAGAGCACCGAAGCCCCAGGAACGCCGCGCGGAGTTACGGCCGAACGGACAGAGGAGCGCGACTCAACGGCCCTTTGGGAGTGACCCGGGACCTGCCATGCTCGTACCGCAATTCAGAGCGGGCCGCGGCTGGGAAGGTATACTGTGCATAACACAAGTGGATGGATCGTCGTGACGCCCGACGGGTCGAAGTGGCCCGGAGACGGCAGTGAAGCCGGCGGCGGCACTCCCCAACCTCTTCCCGCCTCCTTTGGCGACGCCCAAACCTTCGACCACGGAACCACCACGGACCGGGTCCTTCACGAACTCGATCGGCCGGTCCCATTCATCTCACCGACGGCCGAAGGCTAACCGGCCGGTACAAGGGGACTTTTAGATGACAATGGCAAAAGCCGCTAGACCGGCGCCGTATTCGGTCGATATCCAGCTTGAACCGCAGACAGTCGAGCGCAACCGCCTCACCGTGGGGTTCCGTCTGATCCTCGCGATCCCGCATGAGCTGCTTGTGGCCTCCTCAAACTTCGGGGGAAGCTTTGGGGTGAACGGCGCCCTGGGGGCGGTCGCGTTGGTCTGCGCGGTCATTTCGTGGTTCGCAATCGTCTTCACTGGGCGGGAACCGCGCGGCCTCTGGGACTTGCGCGCCTTCTACATGCGCTGGCGTCTTCGGGCGATAGCCTACATCGTGCTGCTGCGCGACGAGTACCCGCCGTTCGGTGACGGCGATTACCCCGCCACCCTCGCCATGGATTGGCCCGATCAACCGCGCGATCGCCTCTCGGTCGGTCTACGCCCCATCTATGCCATCCCGCACATCATCCTGTTGGTATTCCTCTTCATTGCTGCCACTGTTTGCGCCATCATCGGCTGGTTTGCAATCCTCTTCACCGGCCGCATGCCCCAGGGCCTCGCGTTGTTCATTCGCAATGTCCTCCGCTGGGGCACGCGGCTGGAGGCATACCTCCTGTTGCTGCGCGACGAATACCCGCCCTTCAGCCTTTCGGAGTAGCGGCGCTCGAGCTTCGAGTTGGTCTCCGCCGGTTCTCAGGCAGGAGCCGGTGGTGCGAATGCGCGGACTTTCGCTTCGGCGGTCACCGTCAGCGGCGCCGGCGCGCGAGGGCTTTGCTGCCCGTCAGCATCTCAACAGACGGGCGCCCATCAGGGCGAGCGCTCGACGCGAACCTCGGTGCTACCCTGGCGTCCGCACTGGCGCCGCCCCGGATGGAGCGCTCCATCCTTCGATGCATGGGACTTAATCGCGGCGGGAAACCAGTCCGAGGGCCAGCCGATCGCAATCTGTGGCGGTTTACTCGGCGTCGCCTCTTGCCGGTCTGGTCGTTATTGTGGGAATGTGGGGCAATCCGACGCAGCAGTTCCCCTCGCTCGCCCGGTCGCCAACGTTGTGCCATCTGCGGCGCGCGGCCGGAATCTCACGCGCTGGTGGCGGCCTGCCAGATTCGTCGTCATCGGCGGCGTCTGCGGCGCCATGCAACTGGCACTACTCTGGGCGTTGACAGAGTCAACCGGCCTCGGTGCGACTTCGAACGTGATTGCCTTTCTCATTTCGGGTGCGGCAAACTTCATCCTCAATGCCCGCTTCACGTGGAACGAGCGGCGAGCACAGTCTGGCAGCGCCGCGTTGCGGCAGGCGGTCGCCTTCAGTGCCCTCATCCTCGTCGCCACCGGACTCAATCAGGCTGTCTATGTGGCCGTCCTGCGCGTCGCACCGTATCTCATCGCGGGCGCCATCGGGATTATCGCGACGACTGCCGTCAAGTACCTGGCCACGGACCGCTGGGTCTTCAAACGCGCCTCAACGGTGCCAAGCAGCGTAGCCGGTTGAGGCGCCATCGAGAGGAGCCTCCAGGCCGCCGGCGGATGCTGCACGCCAGCGGCGCCGGGACCGCAAGCTTTAACTCATGGAACTAGGTGGCCACGATTCACTGATCACTCGGATCGAGCATCCGCAGATCCGCGGGGCCGCTCTCGATGGAGAGCTCGCCGCCGGCGGCCCCTTTGCCACTGCAGCGGGAGTGGCAGTGGCCGGCAATGACCAGAAAGCAGTACTCATCGGAGGGCTGCTGCTGGCGGGAATCCTGGCCATCCTGGCCAGCCTAACGGTCAAAGTGAGCGCCACGCCGGCACCGCTGCCGTGGATTCACCAGGTCGAATTCAACGTTGCCCTCTTCCACCGGTTGCTGCCTCATCTCGTGACGCTGCCAGTGATCACCTATGCGGTGGTTGCCTGGGCCTGCGTCGGTGCCCTCTGGATCGTGTATCTGACCCTGGTCTGGCGAACTCGTTCCGCCGGGTCAATCAATGTGCGGATCATCATAGCAGGGGCAGTCCTGCTGAGCGTTCTTGCCGTAGTTATCCCATCGATCTATTCCAGCGACGTATTTTCTTATGCCATATTCGGCAAGATTGCGTCTACGTATGGTATTAATCCGTATCTTACAACTGCGAATCATGCTGCACCGACGGATGCGCTGATACCATACGTTTTCTGGCGAGATATACCGTCTCCATACGGACCGCTTTGGACGCTGATCTCACAGGGCCTGACGTTCGGCAAAGGCACCACACCGCTTGAGTTGACGTTGCGATTCAAGGTGCTTGGCGGTGCGGCCGTGCTGCTGGACGGCTTCCTAATCTACCAATTAGTGAAGCCGCGCTGGCCGCGTCACGCGGGTTGGGCCTATATGGCGTTCGCCTGGAACCCGCTCGTGCTCATCGAGGGGGTCGTGGTAGCGCACAACGACGCGCTGATCCTGAGCATGGTCCTTGTTGGCGCCTACGTCGTGACGAGAGCGCATCGCCACATCGGTTTCGGGAGTCTTGTGCTCTCCGCATTGATCAAGTACTCAACGGTCCCGCTGCTCGCAGTGGCGGCGCTCCCCGCGCTCCGCACAACGCTCGCTCGAAAGAGGCCCGAGCAGCTGATCCGGCTCGGCATCATTGCGGCTGTGCTCGCTTTCGCTGCCTTCGCGCCCTACTGGGCGGGCGGTCGCATCCTGCTGAGCACTGCCGAAGAGCCGGGACGCGGTGTCAATAATCTTCCGGCGGTAGCCTTTCGCTTCGCGGTCGCTGGCCTGAGTGGGGGTCGGTTGCACGCGAGTGCTGCGTTCACGTCCGCCGTGGCACTGGTTGTGTTCGCGGCTTGGGGGCTTCGCTCGTTCTGGCGCCGATCGCCGGACGCAATAGAGACGTCGACAGACGACATGCTGGCGGCCTGGGCGGAGACGTTGATCGTCTTCCTTCTGCTGTGGCCCCGCATCCACACCTGGTATTTCCTGGTACCGTTTGGCCTGGCCGTCGCCGCTGGACCTCTGCACCAGCGCCTCTTTTGGGGGATCGCCGTGCTGTCGGTACTTTCCTATTCGTCCTACGTGTTTTGATGCGCCTGCTGGCGTGATGTGGTTCGCCGCCGGAGTTGGGAACGAACACCGACACCTCACCACGTTGCACACGATCGCCGATCCTCCCGGTTGTCGAACCGCGATGCCGAACGCCGCATCACCGCGCTCCTGCACAACCGGGCCTGGAGCGGCTCCAGCCTGGGGCAGCTCTGTCGTCCGGTGGCAGCACGCGATGGCCGCCCGCGCATCCCGTATGATCCTGCTGTGCCGGATTTCCTGAACGAGCCGCCGCGCCGGACGCCTGTGATTGCCGAGACCGATGTGCTCGTGGTGGGCGGGGGCGCTGCGGGGATGGCGGCCGCCGTCGCGGCCGCGCGAATGGGCGCACGCACGATGCTCGTGGAACGCTACGGCTCTCTCGGCGGGCTGGCGTCCAACGGCCTCATCATCCTCCTGCTCACGCTGGATGATGGCCGCGGGAAGCAGGTGGTGGCAGGACTCTGCCAGGAGATGGTTGACCGGCTCACGGCGCGAAACGCTTGCCTGTTTCCCCCACGCGATGAGTGGGGCAGTGCGGATGCGGCACTGATCGAACGCTATCGCCGCCAGGGGCTCGTCTGGGGGGGCGGGCCGCACGTGGTGCGCTACTCAGTCGCCTACGACCCCGAAGAGTTCAAGGTCGAAGCAGACCGCATGCTGGTCGATGCCGGGGTGGACCTGCGGTTCCACCGCTGGGCAGTCGGCGTTGCCCGAGATGGTCGCCGGTTGACGCACGTCATCTTCGAATCCAAGGCAGGACGCGAGGCGATCGCCTGCCGCGCCGTCGTCGATGCCACGGGCGACGGCGACATCGCGGTTCTTGCCGGTGAATCGGTCTCCGTGGAGCGAGTTCATCCCTGGCTCTGGTTCCGCACGGCGAACGTGGATGTCGAGGCGGCCGAGCGCTCGCCCCAACGTCCGTCCTACTACCAGACGGTCAACGGCGGCGGCTACCTGCATCCGTGGGGCGCGGCGGAGCGCATCTCCCGGCAGATTGACCCGACGAACCCGGACGACCTGACGTTCGCCGAACTGGAGTGCCGCCGCCTCGCGCGTGCTGAGATCGACCGTCTCCGTGGTACGCCAGAAAGCGGGTTCGAAGAGGCGTACATCTCCGGATTCGCGGCGACGCTTGGCATCACCGAGTCGCGGCGCCTGGTCGGCCGCTACGTGCTTGCGCGCGAGGACATGGACCAGCCACGGTTCGCCGACACAATCGCGGTCACCGGCAACTGGACCAAATACGGCGCCATCTATCACATCCCCTACCGGTCGCTACTCGCGCAGCATCTCGACAACCTGCTTGTGGCCGGACGCTGCATGTCGGCCGATCACCGTGCCCACCACGCGACGAAAGAGATTCCTGCGTGCTTCGCGACGGGCGAGGCCGCCGGGACGGCGGCGGCGCTGGCGCTGCAGCACGGGGCCGAACCTGCGGCGGTTGCGGTTGCTTCGCTGCAAAACGCCCTCCGCCATGCCGGTGCCTACCTCGGCCAGGGGTGAGGGCCTCTGCGCGACGTTTGGCTGTGCACGCATGGACACCCGCGGTCGCGGCGCAGCCGGGTGTCCTGACACGGCCCGGCCGGGTCAACCAGCGGCGACCGGCTCCCGGATCTCTTCGTCGGTGAGATAGCACGACGGGTCCATGCCGAGGAAATCGCCAGTCGCGTACTCCGCTCGGGCACGCAGGTTCCCATTGCACATGCCGACGAAGCGGCAGCCCTGGCAGCGCGCCGGCAGGTGCCTGGTGCGGTCCTTGAGGACCGCCATGCGCGGGTCACTGCGGTCATCCCAGATCTCGCCGAAACTCCGTTCGCGCACGTCTCCAAGGCTGTAGTCCCAGGAGAACTGGTCGGCATGCACCGTGCCGCGGGGGTTGATCGAGGCGATGGCGATGCCGCTCTGGTTACCACCATTCCATTCGAGCATCTGGCGGAGCTCGGCGGCGCGGGCAGGGTCGCGCTTCTCGACGGCAAGGTAGAGGTAGGCGTTGTCGCTGTGATTGCCGACGGTCAGGATCTCGTGGTCAATACCGCGTCGATGGAAGTCCTCGCAGCGCGCGAAGATGCTGTCAACGACCTCGCGCGTCTCCTGGGCGCTAATATCGAACGCGGAGATCTTGCCGCCGCGGCCGGCGTAGCCCAGGTGGTAGACGCAGATGCGTGGGATTCGCTCCTCTTCCACAAGGTCGAAGATGGCGCCGAGGTCGGCCCGGTTCTTGCCGTGGACGGTGAAGCGCAGGCCGGTGCGAACGCCGATGTCGCGGAGATTGCGGATCGCCTGGAGCGATGCCTGGAATGCCCCTGCCATCCCGCGGATGGAGTCGTGCGTGGCCGGGATCCCGTCGAGGCTGATGCCCGCATACGAAAAGCCGGCGTCGCGGATACGCCGGGCCATCTCCCGGTCGATGAGCGTGCCGTTTGTGCTCAGGACGGTGCGCAGACCAAGCGCACGGGCGCGGGTGGCGTGATCAAACAGGTCGGGGCGCATGAGTGGCTCGCCGCCGGAGAATAGTACGCTCGGGACGCGGTAAGCAGCCAGACCATCGAGGACGCGACGGCACTCCTCCGTGCTGAGCTCGCCCTCGAACGGCTTGTTTGTCGCGCTGGCGTAGCAGTGCATGCACTTGAGGTTGCACTGCCCGGTGATGTTCCACACGACGACCGGCTTCTTGTCGGCGCTGAAGTGGAGCAGATGGGCGGGGCCGTGTTGGGTAGAGCGCCCATACCGGAGGACATCGCCTTCGGTAACCGTGCCGTTGAGAAGACGGGAAACGCTCAGCATGAGACACCTCCGGTGGGTTGGTAGATACACGACGGGTCGCTCTGCAGGTAGTCGCCGGTGAGTGCATAGGCGCGCGCGCGGGAGCCACCGCAGACGGCCGTGTAGGGGCAGCTCGCGCACTTGCCCTTGAGAAGTGAGCGGTCGCGAAGGTCGCGGAAAAGCGGGCTATTGCGGTAGATCTCGACGAGGCTTTCGTTGCGCAGGTTGTCTGCGGGGAGCGGCAGAAAGCCGCTGGGGCAGACGTTGCCAACGTGGTCGATGAAGGCGAAGCCATCGCCGTCGTTCACGCCTTTCATCGACATGCCCATTTCACCCCGGAACGAGTAGCCCGCACCAGCGACGTTGGCGAATGCGGGCCCGCCGCGCGCCACCGTGCCGGCCGCCTCGGCGTGCCGACGCTCGATGACAACGCGGCGGTAGTGCATCGCAGCCGTGGTACGGATATCGAATGGACTCGTCCGGGAGACATCGTAGAGCCAGTTGAAAACACGCTCGTGCTCTTCGGGACTCACCATGTCGGCGGCCTGGCCGCGCCCCGTCGGGACGAGGAAGAACAGGCTCCACATCACCGGCTCGTATGCGCTGATGAGCTCCGCGATCTCCGGCAGGCGCCCCAGCGAGTAGCGGGAGACGGTGGTCCCGATTTGCAGCGAGAGCCCGGCGGCGCGGATCGCGTCAAGAATGGCGAGGGTGCGTCGAAATGTCCCGCGGACGCCCCGGAACGCCTCGTGCGACGCCGCATCCGGTCCGTCAAGACTGATGTGGATGCGCGAGACCCCAGCCTCACGGGCGCGTGCGATAGCGGCCGGCGTGCAGCGGCCGGTCGCCGAAGGGGAGAAAGCGACACGCAGGCCGCGCGCCGCCGCACGCGCGATGATCTCGAAGCAATCATCCCGCATGAGCGGGTCGCCGCCAGTGATGATGAGAATCGGCCGACCGATCTCCACGAGCTGGTCGATGACGCCGAAGGCTTCCTCCGTGCTGAGCTCGTTGGGGTCGCGCCGTGGCTGCGCCTCGGCCCGGCAGTGGATGCACGCCAGCGCACAGGCCCGCGTTATCTCCCAGGCGACGGTGAATGGGGCGACGGCGAAGTCGATAGCAGCGAAGTCGGGGCGCGCCGCCGGCACAGAGCGCGTCATCGTGGCGCCGGACCGATGGCTCGCAATATCCTGTGCAGCGAAAGTCTCATATCGCTCAAATCCTCTATTATCTGTCGGATTCTGACAATTTTTGGAAGTTTAGAGAAGATATAGCAGACTCAGGGCGGTCCGGTCAATCGCCCACCCCAATCTGGACCCGGACTACCAAGGCCAGCCAACCATGGCAACAACAAACGCCGGCCCCGCGGTACTCGATTCGCGCTCGCGTAGGTTGCTCAACCGCCTGCAGACACACATCCCGCTCCTCGAGCGCCCCCTTTCTGGCGCTGGGCGAGGAGTTGGAGATTCCCGAAGCTGAGGTCATCCAGCGGCCACAGGCAGTGATTGAGGCGCGGCTGATCCGCCAGGTTGGGCCGATTTTCGATGGGCCGACGCTGGGTTACGAATCCTGCCTGGTGGCGGCAAAGTATGACCCCGAGAGGCTGGGTGCAGCGGGCCAGGTCATCAGTAGCTACCCGGGTGTCTCGCACAACTACCGGCGCGACCACGACTTCAACCTCTGGTACTCGGTCGCGGTTCTACCGGGCCAGTCGCTCGCCGCCGAAGTGGACTTGTTGCGCTGCCTTTCTGGTGCCGAATCGACGCTCCTGTTGCCCATCGCGCGAATGTTCAAGCTCGGCGTGAAGCTCGATATGGAGGAGACGCCAGCGGACTCGCGCTCATCGCCACCGGTGGCGACGGGCGGCGATGCCCAGCTGCCCTGTGCAATCGAGATCGCCGCGGTGCGCGCGTTCCAGGAGCCGTTTCTCGTAACCGCCAGACCGTTCGAGGGACCTACCCACCTCCGGAGATTACGCCCCGTTTCGCAGCAAGCGCGTTCGGCGGGCAACCGCGGTCGTCGAACGGCGTACGATGCGACACAACCTGCGGAACGAATTGATCGGCGATGGATGAGCCCAACCCCGGCACCTCCGAGGTCGACGACGAGTTGACCGTTGCGGGGCTCGCACGCCGCGGGAAGGCGCCGGCCGAAATCGCTGTCCGTCTGGATCTCTCGATCGGAGAAGTCGTCGATCGTATCGCCGCTCTTCCGCCGCGCGACCACCCGGTTGATTCGGCCGCCACGTCTCCTGCGGGAGATGCCACAAGAACGCGAAGGTTTGGCTGGCGCTCGCTCGTCGTGGCCCTGATTGCGATCGCCGGTGGCGCAGTTCTGCTGGTGAGCACACGGCTTCCGCGAAGCAACTCAAGCGTGCCAAGTAACACCGAAGCTCTTTTGCTGGGAAGGCTCGTGCGTGCCGCCCAGGGCTCATCGCCTGCCATTCTTTCCGTCTCCGTACGTGCCGCGCTAACCGTGATTCAAGTTGCTCCCGGGTCGATACTAACCGCTCCACAGCTCCCGGCATGGTCCATCGAAGCGGCGGGGAACGGACAGCACGTGGAGTTCCTCGGGCGAGTCGGCGAGCGCTGGATCCTGCTGACGTTGTCGCCAGCTCCAGGTACGGCTGTGCGTCCGCTCGGGGGCCAGAACTTTGCCATCCATGGCAGCCCCGCGACCCTGTTCGCCGTGGCCACGAACGTGCAAACGGGCGAAGCTCTCACCCTGCACGTAGCGCAAACTACTGGCGAATTCTCGGTCGGCCCGTCGGTCGGCGCAGGCACCGTCATTGACGCCCCCACCGGCGAACGGCTTGACGTTTCACACGCGGTTGCAGCCGGAACGTTCTCCGGTGCGGCGGCCCAATTCACGTCCTGCGATTCACGTGCCGCCGCCACTGGCGCGACTTGCTCAGTGATCTGGGTGGGGTCGAACGCGATGCCGGCTCCTGCAAACGGACTCGCCTGCTTCGCGGGTCCGGGCGTCGAAGTTTTTCGCATGGCGGCGGCGACGCTCGTCATCAAGGACAGCGGCCGGCCCACCGTACCCCCGCCGTGCTCTGCCGGGACAGAACAGCCGATCAGAAAGGGCGAACCGCTCGCCGGACGCGGGAGCTACTTCATCTACGGTTGGGGAGGAGGCTCACGGCTCCAATCGGCAGTGATCGCACGGGACGGCTCGCTCTTCGTTGGCGACATCCGGCCGAGCGGAACTTGTCCCTGTCAGTCGACCGCCGATCCCTTCCCCTTTGGCGGGGCGACGACCGCGGCCAACCGCTGACGTCGACTGCTGAAAGGTTGAACGGAAGGCAGTGAGTCACAGGCAGAGAGGTTGGCCAGCGGCGCCAATCACGTGGATAGCTGACGACTTGCCGCCCGGCTGCTGAATCACTCAGGCGTTTTCGATGACGAGCGTCGCCCGTCGGATCAGCGCCGGGACGCGGGTCTCGAATTCAGCAGCGCCGGGGTTCGAGGCAGTCCCCGTCCTAAAGTGCACATACAGTCCTTCGAGGATGATGGCCATCTTCCAGAGCGCCATCGCGTGGTAGAACGAGAAGCTTTTCATATGCCGTCCGGTCTTCTCCGCATAGCGGGCAGTAAGCTCTTCGCGTGTGAGGAATCCTGGTTCCGCCGTGAGCGGTACTGCTTCGCCAGGCACGATCAGGTCTGGACGGCCCCACGTGTGGAGCAGCCAGCCGACGTCCGCGAGCGGGTCGCCGACTGTTGCCATCTCCCAATCGAAGATTGCGATGAGGCGCGCGGGCGCCGTCGCTGAGAACATGACGTTGTCTAGCTTGTAGTCGCCGTGCACAACCGTCGAATCGCCCGTCGCCGGACAATTCGTCGCGAGCCACGACGAAACCTCCGCAAGGCCGGGCAGGTCGCGAACTTCGCCCACGGTGAGATCGGCCTGGCTTTGCCAGCGTTTCAACTGGCGCTCGATGTAGCCCTCGGTTTTGCCCGGCAGTCCTGCTGCGAACCAGTCGACGCTGTGAAGATCAGCGAGCGCATCGATCAGCTCCTCGCTTATCTTCCGTCGCTCACCCTCCGACCTCAGCGCGGGCGGAAGTTCGGCGCGAATGACGACACCGTGCTGGCGTTCCATGAGGTAGAAAGGTGCACCAATCACCGACGCGTCCTGGCAAAGGACGACCGGGCGCGGCACGCGCGCGGCCGTCCCGAAGAGTGCCTTGAGGAAGCGAAACTCCCTGGAGACATCGTGGGCTGTCGGTAGCAGAGGGCCGCGTGGTGGCCGCCGGAGCACGTACTCGGCGCCGCCGCGATAAACGAAAAACGTTTCGTTCGAAAAGCCTGCGACGTGCTTCTCGACCGTGGTCTCCGCCTTCCCTCCGAGGGCGTCATCCAGGAAGCTGGTCAGGGCTCCAACGTCCACGAGCGCGTTTATATTGGTCTCAGGCACGAGTCCTCCTGGTGATGGCCGGCGTAGAGAACGCCGAAGTGGAATGGCTCACGACAGTGACTCAGCCCCACGAGACGTGAATTAGAGTTGGCGAAGCCGCGGGTCCAGGATGTCGCGCAGCGCATCACCGAGCATGTTGAATGCGTAGACCGTGATCGCGAGCGCGCCGCCGGCGGCTGCGATGATCCACGGCGCCTGGATGAGGTACGCCGTCTCGGTGCCGCTGACCATGCTGCCCCAATCTGGAGACGGCGGGGGGATGCCCAGCCCGAGGAAACTCAGGGCGGCCTCCGTGATGATTGCGAACGCGATGTTGATGCTCATGATCACGACAATCACGTCGAAGACATTTGGCAAGATATGTGCAATCAGGATGCGCGGGTAGGAGCAGCCGACGACGCGCGCCGCCTCGATATACATGTTCCCTTTGACGGAGAGCACCTGCCCCCTGATGACGCGGGAGGGACCGGCGAGCAGGAACACGGCGATGGCTATGATGGTGTTCCGCTCACCGGGGCCGAGGACCGCGGCGATGAGCAGGATGAGCACGAAACTCGGGAAGGCCATAAGCACATCGACCACGCGCTGAAGGATGAGGTCGACCCAGCCGCCCGCACTGCCCGAGATCATGCCGATGGCGGTAGCGATACCGACACCGATCCCGACCGACGCGAACCCGACCCAGAGAGAGACTCGGGCTCCATAGGCCACGCGGGAGAGTACGTCGCGGCCGTTTTCGTCCGTCCCGAGGAGATGAGCCAGGCTTGGGGCCTGGAGCAAGATA
>Ga0307372_10004276_pt1 | contig 22224 bp, 20 predicted proteins | sample OX1MG_FD_202533 | JGI IMG/M metagenome (GOLD analysis project Ga0307372, IMG submission 202533) | Soil microbial communities from Risofladan, Vaasa, Finland - OX-1 | ecosystem: Environmental > Terrestrial > Soil > Coastal area > Acid sulfate soil | place: Finland: Risofladan, Vaasa | collected...
GGCGTCGCCGAAGGCGAAGATGCCGCCGTCGGACGCGACCAGCCAGTAGCCGTTGCCCGAGGGCGTGGCGGCCATGCCGACCACCGGCTGGTTCAGGTGCAGGGAGCCGGTGGACCCGAGGAACCGGGCGTCGCCGAAGGCGAAGATGCCGCCGTCCCGGGCGACCTGCCAGTAGCCGTTGCCCGAGGGCGTGTCGGAGGCGACCCCGACGACGGGCTGGTTGAGCGGGGCCGGCGCGAACGACAGGGGCGCGGTGTACAGCTGCCTGGCGCCACCGCAGAAGTAGCTGGTGCAGCCGGCCGTCCACGCCGCGTACCCGATCCACCACGTCCCGGCGGCGTCCTGAAAGAGCGAGCCGCCGCCCGGCCCGGCGATCGAGCCGGACGAGCCGAGGATGGGGCCGGCCTGGGGCTGCACGCACGGACCCAGCGGCCCGCTGCAGACCGCGTACCCTTCCGCGTAGGCGGCCGAGGTGTAGCTGCCTCCGGAGAACAGCAGGTAGTACGCCCCGTTGGCGTACACCATGTTCGGATCCTCGACCGTGGTCTCCCACGGGTGGTTGGCGGTGTCGTTGAACATGAGCTGGGCCGGCTGGCCGACGAACCCGGTTCCCGAGGAGTTGAGCTGGGCCGACCAGATGATCCCCGGCATGGACGAGCCGCCGTCGTTGGATTTCCACACCAGGTAGGCGATGCCGGTGGCGGGGTCGACGAACGGGCTCGGGTCGACCGATCCCCCGAGGCTCGCCTGGCAGTACAGGGGTCCGCTCGACGTATCGGTGAACTGGGGAGGGTTGAGGCTGGGGGCGGTGGCGACCGAGAGGCAGTCGTGACCGGTGCCCTGGGGTTGACCGCCCGTGGACGCGTCGTAGTACATCAGCCAGTGGCCGGCGTAAAAGAAGACCCCGGGCGAGGTCTGGGAGTTGACGGTCTCCCAGGCCGGTGGGTTGGCCAGCGCGGTGGACCCGAACGGCTGCCCCGTGTACGAGCCGAACCCCGAGGCCGGGGTGCCCGAGTTGTCCACCAGCACCTGAATGTGGTTCCCGAGCGCCGTCCCGGTGGTGAACGCGTAGTAGGTCGATCCGGACCGGACGATGTCGGGATCGGGGGCGTCCCCGGGGAACGCCGGCGAGCTCGCCCCCACCACGGGCACGTCGGCCCGGGGCACCGATCCGCCCGCGTGGGACGGGGGCGTCACGCCCACCAGCCCCACGAGCGCCATGACGGTCGCCGCCAGAGCGGTCAGTGCGACGGCGGCCCGCCGCCGCCGGACCGGCTCCTCCTCCCGGAGCATCGGCCGGTGCGCAGCCGCCCACTGCCGGCCCACCTAGCGAAGACCCCGCACGATCTCGACCATCTTGATCCCGCATTCCGTCGGGTTCTTGGCCACGGCCACCCCGGCCGCGGTCAGCGCTTCCATCTTGGCCTGTGCCGTGCCCTGCGACCCCGAGATGATCGCTCCGGCGTGGCCCATCTTGCGGCCCGGCGGGGCGGTGACGCCGGCGACGTAGGCGGCCACCGGCTTGGTCATGTGCCCGGCGATGAATTCGGCCGCGCGCTCCTCCTCGGACCCGCCGATCTCCCCGATCATCATGACCGCGCGGGTGTCGGCGTCGGCCTCGAACGCGGCCAGGCAGTCGATGAAGTTGGTGCCGGGCACCGGGTCGCCCCCGATCCCCACACAGGTCGTCTGCCCGATCCCCTGCTGGGAGAGCTCGTGCAGGGCCTGGTAGGTGAGGGTCCCCGAGCGGCTGACGATCCCGACCGGCCCCCCGGCCAGCGCGATGTCGCCGGACGTGATCCCGATGTTGATCTTCCCGGGGGAGATGATGCCCGGGCAGTTGGGGCCGAGCAGGCGGGTGGCGGGGAACTCGTTGCGGAGCCGGTTGTAGGCCAGGGCCTCGTCCTGGGCGGGGATCCCCTCGGTGATGCACACCACGAAGGCGATCCCCGCGGCGGCCGCCTCGAGGATGGCGTCGGTGGCGAACCTCGGGGGGACCGAGACGAAGGACGCCTCGGCACCGGTGGCCTCCACCGCTTCGGCCACCGTGTCGAAGATCGGGATGCCGTCCACGTCGGAGCCGCCCTTCCCCGGGGTCACCCCGGCGACGACCTTGGTGCCGTAGTCGCGGTTGCGCAGACCGTGGAACCGGCCCTGACCACCGGTGAGGCCCTGCACGACCACCTTGGTGCTCTCGTCGACGAAGATGCTCATGTTGTCTCCTCGGTTCAGTTGCCGGCCAGGGCCACGGCCCGGCGAGCGGCGTCGAGCATGGTGGGCTCGGCCACCAGGCGGTCGGACAGGTGGGGGGCCAGCAGATCGCGTCCGGCCACCGCGTTGGTGCCGTCGAGCCGGAGGACGATCGGGGACCGGATGTCCACCCGGCCGAGCGCCTCGATGATCCCCTTGGCCACCTCGTCGACCCTGGTGATCCCTCCGAATATGTTGACGAAGATTGACCGGACGGCCGGGTCGGCGTTGATCACCTCGAGCGCGGAGGCCATCACGTCGGCGTTGGCGCCACCACCGATGTCGAGGAAGTTGGCGGCCGAGCCGCCGACCTGGTTGACCACGTCGAGCGTGCTCATGGCCAGCCCGGCGCCGTTGGCGATGATGCCGACCGAGCCCGAGAGTCCGATGTAGTTGAGGCCCTTCTCCTTCGCCATGCGCTCACGCTCGTCGTCGGTGCTGGTGTCCGCGTACTCCTCCCACTCCGGGTGGCGGAACGCGGCGTTCTCGTCGAGCGTCACCTTGGCGTCGAGGGCGTGGACCCGCCCGTCGGTCGTGAGGATCAGGGGATTGATCTCGGCCAGGTCACAGTCGCCCTCGACGTAGCAGCGGTAGAGCCGGACCAGCAGCTGGGCCGCCTGGTCACGAGCCTCCTCGTCGAGCTTCGCCTCGTCGACCCAGCGCCTCGCCGTCTCCTCGTCCAAGCCGACGGTCGGGTCGATCGAAAGGCGGGCGATGGCACCGGGGTTGGTGGCTGCGACCTCCTCGATCTCGACGCCGCCCTCCGCCGAGAGCATGCCCAGGTGGAGCTTGTTGGGGCGGTCGAGGGTGAAGCTGGCGTAGTACTCCTTGGCGATGTCGGACGCGTGCTCGACCCAGAGCCGGTGGACGACATGCCCCTTTATATCCATCCCGAGGATCGACTGGGCGTGGTGGCGGGCCTCCTCGGCGTCCGCGGCGAGCTTGATCCCGCCGGCCTTCCCGCGACCTCCCACCTTCACCTGTGCCTTCACCACCACCGGGTAGCCGGCGGCGTCGGCCTGGGCGACCGCCTCCTCCACGGTGTCGGCGGCCCCTCCCGGCGAGGTCGGGATGCCGAAGCGGGCGAAGTACTGCTTGCCCTGGTACTCGTAGAGGTCCACGCTGTTCTCTCCTGTGTCGTCGTCCCCGTCGCAGCGTCGTTCTCACCGCCGCTGCGACGCCGCTGCGTCACTACCGGGTTATCAATGCGTCACTGCCGTTTGTCGATTGCCAGCCTGGCGCGGGCGGCGGCCGTCCCAGAGCTCGAACGACCTGCACCGGCTCCTGCCCGCCACGACCGCTGTGCCGTCGCCTCGCCGGCGGGACCGGGGGTGGGGCGGGGCGGTAGCCGGCCGCGCTCTACACCCCGAGCGCCTCCTCACGCTGGTCGAGCGCCTCGGCCAGCCATTCCCCGATGGAATCGAGCGCCGCACCCGGCGTGAACACGGCGGCCACCCCGAGCGCCTTGAGCGCCGGGATGTCGGCCTCGGGAATGATGCCGCCGACGATCACCATGACGTCGGGTCGCCCCTCGGCCGCCAGCGCCTCCACCACCCGGGGCACCAGCGTCAGATGAGCGCCCGAGAGCAGCGACAGCCCGAGGGCGTCCGCGTCCTCCTGCACCACGGCGGCGACCACCTGTTCGGGCGTCTGGTGCAGCCCGGTGTAGACGACCTCGAAGCCCGCCGCCCGGAGAGCGCGGGCGATCACCTTGGCCCCGCGGTCGTGGCCGTCGAGCCCCGGCTTGGCAACGACCACCCGGTAGGGACGCTTCATCGGGCTCAGATGATATGCGAGCTGGGGAGGTCGGGCGCCAGGCGCCCCCGGCGGCCGCGTCACGCCCGGCGGAGCGGGGTCGCGGACAGGAGGAGGTTCTTCTCTCCGGCGCCGGGGAAACGGACTCTCGCCTGGGCCTTCGCGCCCTCGCCGGCAGTGGTGAGCACGATCCCTTCGCCCCAGTGCTCGTGTACCACCGCGTCGCCCCTCCGCAGCCCGAGGGCTTCGGCGCCCGTGCTCTCGCGGGAGCGGGCCGGCGGCGGCGGCCCGGTCCCTCGACCGAAGGTGCGGCCCCCCTCGTCCTGCGGCGCCTGCGCCCGGTCCCAGGGGTCCCACCGGTCCCGGTCCCCCCCAGGGCGCTGCTGCCGGACCGGCGACACGTCACGGACCAGCTCGGCGGGGATCTCGGCAAGGAACCGGCTCGGGATGTTGTGCGAGGTCTGGCCCCAGAGCGAGCGGACCCAGGCGTAGGAGAGGTAGAGGAACCGCCGGGCCCGGGTGATGCCCACGTAACAGAGCCGGCGTTCCTCCTCGAGCTCGAGCGGGTCGCCCAGGGCCCGCAGGTGCGGGAAGACGCCGTCCTCCAGACCCACCAGGAACACCGCAGGGAACTCAAGCCCCTTGGCCGTGTGCAGGGTCATGAGCGAGACCCGGCTGTCCTCCCCGTCGAGCTCGTCGGCGTCGGACACCAGTGCCACCGTCTCGAGGAATTCGGCGATGTCCTCGTACTCCGACGCCACCGTCACCAGCTCGGCCACGTTCTCGATCCGCCCGTCGGCCTCGTGGCTGCGCTCGGCCACCAGCTCGGCCAGGTAACCGGACCTCTCGGCCACCCGCTCCACCAGGCCCCCCGGCCCGACCGTGGTGAGCGCCTCGCGCAGGTCGGCCAGCAGGCCCGACAATTCCTGGGCCCCCCGCAACGCGCGGCCGGTCAGGCCCGCTTCCTCGGCCCGCTCGATCGCGACGGCGAAGGAGACCCGGTGGATGCCGGCCCACGCCGCCAGGCGGGCGACCGAGGAAGCACCGATGCCGCGTTTGGGGACGTTGACGATGCGGCGGGCCGACACCTCGTCATCGGGGTTGGCGACCACCCGGATGTAGGCGAGGAGGTCCTTGATCTCCCGCCGGTCGTAAAACCGGGTACCGCCCACGACCCGGTAGGGGACACCCGCGCGTACCAGCTCCTCCTCGAGCACCCGGCTCTGGGCGTTGGTCCGGTAGAAGACGGCGATCTCGGATGCGGCGAGCGACTCGGCGGTGCGGAGCCGCCGGATCTCGCCGGCGACCCACCACCCCTCGTCGTGCTCGTTCTCCGCCGCGTAGCGGCAGACGGGGACGCCGAGGTCCCCCTCGGTGAACAGCCGCTTGGGCACCCGGCCCGCGTTGTTGGCGATGACCGCGTTGGCCGCGTCGAGAATGGTCTGGGTCGAGCGGAAATTCTGCTCGAGGAGGACGGTGGCCGCTTGGGGGAACGTCCGCTCGAACTCGAGGATGTTGCGGATGTCCGCGGCCCGGAACCGGTAGATCGACTGGTCCGAGTCGCCGACCACGCAGACGTTGCGGTGCTCGCTGCCGAGCAGGAGGACGAGCTCGTTCTGCGCACGGTTCGTGTCCTGGTACTCGTCGACGAGGATCTGGGTGAACCGGGCCTGATAGGCCTGGCGGACGTCGTCGCAGGACCGCAGGACGACGACCGCCTGCATGAGCAGGTCGTCGAAGTCCATGGCGTTGGCCGCCAGCAGCCGGCGCTGGTACTCGGCGTACACGTCGGCGATCCGCCGGTGGAAGGGCTCGCCGTCGCCCCCCTGATCCCGAAAGGCCTGTGGATCGACCAGCTCGGCCTTCGCCTGCCCGATCACCGCGGCGACGGCGCGGGGCGAGAAGCGCTTGGAGTCCAGACCGAGCTCGGCGACGACCAGCTCGACGAGGCGGCGCGAGTCGGTGTCGTCGTACACGGTGAAGGCGGGTCGGTAGCCGAGGCGGACGGCGTGGGAGCGCAGGATCCGGAGGCAGGCCGAGTGGAAGGTCGAGACCCACATCCGCTCCGCCCGGGGCCCGACGAGCTCGGTGACCCGGCGGCGCATCTCCTCCGCCGCCTTGTTGGTGAACGTGATGGCCAGCACCTGCCAGGGAGCGGCATCGCCGGTGGCCAGCAGGTGGGCGATGCGCCGGGTGAGCACCCGGGTCTTGCCCGAGCCGGCGCCGGCCACCACCAGCAGCGGTCCCCCCCGATGGACGGTGGCGGCCCGCTGGGGCCCGGTCAGGCCCTCCAACAGGGCGTCGGCCCCGTCCCCCGCCGGGGTCTCGCCGGTGTCGTCGAACGGTAGGCGCCGGGGGTACGGCGGCAATTGCCCGGTCGTCGGTACGGTCATTCCCACTCGATGGTGCCCGGCGGCTTCGACGTGACGTCGAGCGCGACCCGGTTGACCCCGTCGACCTCGTTGATGATCCGGCTCGAGATCCGCTCCACCAGGTCGTAGGGAAGACGGGCCCAGTCCGCCGTCATGGCGTCGTCACTGGTCACCGCGCGGATCACGATCGGGTAGGCGTACGTGCGCCCGTCGCCCATCACCCCCACCGTCCGGACCGCGGGGAGCACGGCAAAGCTCTGCCACAGCGAGCGATAGAGGCCGGCCTTGCGCACCTCTTCGACGACCACCGCGTCGGCGGCCCGTAGGATCCGGGCCCGCTCCGGGGTGACCTCGCCCACGATCCGCACCGCCAGGCCGGGCCCCGGGAACGGCTGGCGCCACACGATCTCGTGAGGGAGCCCCAGCTCCTCGCCCACCGCCCGGACCTCGTCCTTGAAGAGGAGCCGCAGCGGCTCCACCAGGTCGAAGGCGAGGTCCTCGGGCAGCCCGCCGACGTTGTGGTGCGACTTGATGTTGGCCGCTCCCCCGCTCCCCGACTCGATCACGTCGGGGTAGAGGGTGCCCTGCACCAGGAAGCGGGGACCCGCCTCCCCGGCCCCGGCTCCGAGGTCGCGGGCCACCTCCTCGAAGATGCGGATGAACAGCTCCCCGATGATCTTGCGCTTGGCCTCGGGGTCGGTGACACCCGACAGGGCGTTGAAGTACCGGTCCTCGGCCTTCACGTGCACGAGGTCGACGTGAAACTGCCGCCGGAAGGTGTCCTCCACCTGCTCGCCCTCGCCGGCCCTCATCAGGCCGGTATCGACGAAGACGCAGGTCAGCTGATCACCCACCGCCTTGTGGACCAGCGCGGCCGCCACCGCCGAGTCGACGCCGCCCGAGAGCGCGCAGAGCACCCGGTCCCCCCCGACCTGCCGGCGGACGGCAGCCACCTGCGACTCGATGATCGAGACGTGGGTCCACCCGGCCCCGATCCCGCAGACGTCGTGCAGGAACCGCTCGAGGAGGTCGGTCCCCCGTTCGGTGTGGACCACCTCGGGGTGGAACTGCACGCCGAAGATCCGCCGCTCCGCGTCGTGGAGGGCGGCGACGGGGACCTCGGCGGTCCGGGCGGTCGCCACGAAGCCCCTCGGCACCTCGGTGATGGAGTCGCCGTGGCTCATCCACACCTCGGACTCGGCCGGCCAGTCGCCGAAGAGCGGGGACCGGTCCGTGATCTGCACCCGGGTCCGGCCGTACTCCCCGCGCCCGGTGTGGGCGACCGTGCCCCCCAGCTGCTGGGTGAGCAGCTGGGCGCCGTAACAGATCCCGAGCACCGGGACCCCCAGGTCGTAGATCGCGGGATCGATGGAGGGGGCAGGCTGCTCGTAAACGGACTTCGGGCCTCCCGAGAGGATGATGCCCCGGGGCCGGCGCGCCGCGATCTCGTCGACCGAGATCGTCGGCGGCACGATCTCCGAGTACACGTGGGCCTCGCGGACCCGGCGTGCGATCAGCCGCGCGTACTGCGCCCCGAAGTCGACGACGAGGACCGCGTCGTCGACCGCGGTCAATGGCCCATGCCCACGCCTTGTGACCGCTGCAACTGCTTGCCCTCGGTCTGCAGCGATGGGGCGACCATGACCTCCGCCTTCTGGAACTCCTTCACCGTCTCGTACCCGCAGGTGGCCATGGCGGTGCGCAGGGCCCCGAAGAGGTTCATCCGGCCGTCGTTCTCGTGTGCCGGCCCGAGCACGATCTCGCGCAGGCTGCCCCTGACCCCGGTGCGCACCCTCGCGCCTCGCGGCAACGTCGGGTGGAAGGTCGCCATCCCCCAGTGGAAGCCACGGGCCGGCGCCTCGTGCGCCGAGGAGAGCGGCGATCCGAGCATGACCGCGTCGGCCCCGCAGGCGATCGCCTTGGCGACGTCACCGCCCTTGCTCATCCCACCGTCGGCGATCACGTGGACGTACACGCCGGTCTCGTCCAGATGCCGCATGCGCGCTCCGGCCACGTCGGCGATCGCCGTGGCCTGCGGCACGCCGATCCCGAGCACGGCCCGGCTGGTGCAGGCGTTGCCCGGACCCACCCCGACCAGCACCCCCACGGCGCCCGTCCGCATGAGATGCAGTCCCGCCTGGTACGAGGCGCACCCGCCGACGATCACCGGGATGTCGAATTCGCGGATGAACCGCTTCAGGTTGAGCGGCTCGACCGTCTTGGAGACGTGCTCGGCGGACACCACCGTCCCCTGGATCACCAGGAGGTCGAGCTCGGCGGCCAGGATGGCCGGGGCCAGCTCCACCGTCTTCTGGGGGGTCACCGAGGCCGCCGTGGTGATCCCCGCCTCCTTCATCTGCCGGATCCGCTCGGTCACCAGCTCGAGCTTCACCGGCTCCTGGTACATCTGCTGCATCCGGGGCGTGGCCTTGTCGTCGTCGAGCTCGCGGATCTCGTCGAACAGCCGGGTGGGGTCCTCGTACCGGGTCCAGAGGCCCTCGAGGTTGAGGACGCCCAACCCACCGAGCTGACCGAGCTCGATCGCCGTGGTGGGGCTGATGACCCCGTCCATCGCCGCGCCGAGCAGCGGGAGCCCGAACCGGAAGGCGTCGATCTCCCACGAGACGTCGACGTCCTCGGGGTCCCGGGTCCGGCGGCTGGGCACGATCGCGATGTCGTCGAACCCGTAGGCCCTCCGGCCCGACTTGAAGATGCCGATCTCGATCTCTGCCACCTACTCGCCCTCCGACGCTCGTCCACTGTGCCCGAAACGGACGCCGTACCGACCTTCCGACGTTCTCCAAGGTTACCGCCTCGGGACGTCCCGCCCGCGTCGATCGGTGGCCCGCGTCGATCGGTGGCCGCACGCGACTCGGCCGGGCCCGCCGGCCCGGCCGAGTCCGATCGATCGCTTCAGGGTCGATCGGCGACGCACCGCCGGCTGTGCCGGCGCGCACGGCGGGTGGTCACATCATCCCGCCCATGCCGCCCATGCCGCCCATCCCGCCCATGCCGCCCATGGCGGCCGCTGCCGCGGCGGGGTCCACCTTCTCGGGCTTGTCGGCCACGAGGGCCTCGGTGGTGAGCAGGAGGCCGGCGATGGACGCGGCGTTCTGGAGCGCCGACCGGGTGACCTTTGCCGGGTCGATGATCCCGGCCTTCACCAGGTCCTCGAGCTCACCGGTCATGGCATTGAGGCCGACGGCACCCTTCTCGGCCTCCACCTTGGGCACGACCACGGCTCCCTCGAGCCCGGCGTTGAAGGCGATCCACCGGAGCGGCGCCTCGAGGGCGCGTGCCACGATCCGGGCACCCGTGGCCTCGTCGGCGTCGAGCTTGGCGGCCAACTTCTCGACCTGCTTGCGGATCCGGATCAGCGCGGTACCGCCGCCGGGCACGATGCCCTCCTCGACCGCGGCGCGAGTGGCCGACAGGGCGTCCTCGATCCGGTGCTTCTTCTCCTTCAGCTCGACCTCGGTGGCGGCGCCGACCTTCACGACTGCCACGCCGCCGGCCAGCTTGGCCAGGCGCTCCTGGAGCTTCTCGCGGTCCCAGTCGGAGTCCGTGTCCTCGATCTCCCGCTTGATCTGGGCGATCCGGCCCTTCACCTCGTCCTCGGAACCTCCGCCCTCCACCACCGTCGTGTCGTCCTTGGTGACGATCACCCGGCGGGCCCGACCCATCAGGTCGAGCGTGGCGCTCTCGAGCTTGAGCCCGATCTCCTCGCTGATCACCTGGCCGCCGGTCAGGACGGCCATGTCCTGCAGCATCGCCTTCCGGCGGTCACCGAAGCCCGGCGCCTTCACCGCGACCGAGGTGAACGTCCCGCGGATCTTGTTGACGACCAGGGTGGCCAGCGCCTCGCCCTCGACGTCCTCGGCGATGATCAGCAGGGGCTTCCCCGTCTGCATCACCTTCTCGAGCACCGGGACCAGGTCGTGGACCGCGCTGACCTTCTGGTTGTAGAAGAGGATGAGCGGATCCTCGAGCACGGCTTCCTGCCGCTCGGCGTCGGTGACGAAGTAGGGCGAGAGATAGCCCTTGTCGAACTGCATCCCCTCGGTCAGCTCGAGCTCGATACCGAAGGTGTTCGACTCCTCCACGGTGACCGTGCCGTCCTTGCCGACCTTGTCGATGGCGTCGGCCAGGACCTCGCCGATGGCGGGGTCGGCAGCGGAGATGGACGCCACCTGGGCGATCTCCGTCCGCGAGTCCACCTCCTTGGCGAGGTCGGCGATCGCCTGCACGGCCACCATCACCGCCTTGTCGATGCCCCGCTTGAGGCTGGTCGGGCTGGCGCCCGCCGCCACGTTGCGGAGACCCTCGGAGATGAGAGCCTGGGCGAGCACGGTGGCCGTCGTGGTGCCGTCGCCGGCGACGTCGTTGGTCTTCGTCGCCACCTCCTTCACCAGCTGGGCTCCCATGTTCTCGAACGGGTCGTCGAGCTCCACCTCGCGGGCGATCGACACGCCGTCGTTGGTGATGGTGGGGGCACCGAACTTCTTCTCGATCACCACGTTGCGGCCCTTGGGCCCGAGGGTGACCTTCACGGTGTCGGCCAGCTTGTTGACCCCGGCCTCAAGCCCTCGGCGGGCGGCCTCGTCGAACTTCAGAATCTTCGGCATCGGTGACGCGGGCTCCTCTCGGGTATTGCACAAAGTGACTTCAGGTACTGCACTTCGGTTGGACTGCTCTCAGGCGCTCTCGGCGGCAACCGCCGGGTACCTCGTCGACGCACGGGTGCGACGCGCTGCCAGGTGGCCTCGGACCACCGCCCCAGGCGCCGGTCGGGCATCGCCCACGTCCCGCCTCGGGCGGTGACGCGAGGTGCCCGGCACCGGCGGACCGGCGGACCGGCGGACCGGCGGACCGGCGGACCGGCGGACCGGCTACTTGTTCAGCTTGGCCAGGACGTCGCGGCCGGAGAGGATCAGCAGCTCCTCGCCGTCGACGGTGATCTCGGTACCGCCGTACTTGGAGTAGACGACGGTGTCGCCCACGGCCACGTCGAGCGGGATCAGGTCACCGGTGTTCTCGGCGCGACGGCCGGGGCCGACGGCCAGCACCTCTCCCTGCTGCGGCTTCTCCTTGGCGGTGTCTGGGATCACCAGGCCGGACGCGGTGGTCTCCTCAGACTCGCCGGGCCGGACGACGATCCGGTCATCGAGCGGGTGCAGCTTCATCGGAACGGGCCTCCTTGGCACTCGTTAGCACTCGAACCTTGCGAGTGCCAACGATAGCGGCCGCGGGCCGGCGGGGCAACCGGGCTCCTCAGGGCTGCAGGCGCTCGATCCGCCATGCCGGCCCGGCCCGCTCGTAACGGAGCCGGTCGTGGAGCCGGTCTTCGCGCCGCTGCCAGAATTCGAAGGTGTGGGGAAGCAGCCGGTAGCCCCCCCACCAGGACGGGCGGGGCACGTCCCCTTCGGCGTACCGCTCGGCGACCTCGCGCACCCGCCGGTCGAGCTCCTCCCGGCTCCCGATCGGGCGGCTCTGCCACGCAGCGCGGGCCCCGATCCGGGCACCCCGCTGACGGGTCGCGAAGTGGGCATCGGACTCGGCGGCCGCGATCCGCTCCACCTCGCCCTCCACCCTGACCTGCCTCCCGAGGGGGTCCCAATGGAAGAGGAGGGCGGCCCTCGGGTTCTCCGCCAGCTCGCGCCCTTTGCGGCTCCCGTAATTCGTGTGGAAGACGAAGCCCCGCCCGTCCCAGCTCTTCATCAGGACCATGCGCACCGACGGTGCCCCCTCCGCCGACGCGGTGGCCACCGCCACGGCCTCGGGGACCCGCACCGATCGGGCCGCGGCGTCGAACCAGAGACCGAACTGAGCGAAGGGGTCCGGCGACGCGTCGCTCTCGGTCAGCGGCTGCGGCTGCGGCTGCGGCTGCGGCTGCGGCAGATCGCTCCCGGGTGGCTGCGGTCCGTCCGTCATGCTGTCGCCGTCCCCGCTCCCGGCGATGGTTGCCGCACGGGTCAGCCCGACAACGGGAGGAACAGGTTCGGATCGGCGCCCAGGGACATGGGGCTCGGGCCGTCGTGCCCGAGCCGCCACCATCCGGCTGCGGCCACCATGGCCGCGTTGTCGGTGCACATCTCGCGGCTCGGCAGGTAGGCCGGAACCCCATCCTCGGCGCACACCTCGGCGATCCGCCTCCGCAGGAGCGAGTTGGCGGCCACGCCGCCGGCGAGACAGAGGCCCGCAGCGCCCACCGCAGCGACCGCCCGGCGGGCCTTCGTCACCAGCACGTCGACCACCGCCTGCTGAAAGGAGGCGGCCACGTCCGCCGTCTCCGCGTCGGGCCGTCGCTCGACGGTCCGCACGACCGACGTCTTCAGGCCCGAGAACGAGAAGTCGAAGCCCTCTCCCGCCAGGGCCCTGGGGAAGTCGAAGGCCTCCGGGTCCCCGTGCCCGGCCGCCGCGTCGATCGCCGGGCCCCCCGGGTAGCCGAGGCCGAGATAGCGCGCGACCTTGTCGAAGGCCTCGCCCGCCGCGTCGTCGAGGGTCTGGCCGATCAGCCGGTAGTGCCCGGGGGCGGCCATCTCCACCAGCAGCGTGTGACCCCCCGATACCAGGAGCACGACCAGCGGCCACCCGAGCCCGGGTGCCTCGAGCAGCGAGGCGAACAGATGGGCCTCGAGGTGGTTGACGCCCACGAAGGGGACGTCCCAGGCCATGGCCAGCGCCTTCGCCTCGCTGATCCCGACCAGCAACGAGCCCACCAGGCCCGGGCCGCAGGTGGCGGCGACCGCCGCCATCCCCTGCGGGACGTCGGCGAGCCCGGCGACGGCCAGTGCCTCGGCCACCACCGGCGTCACCAGCTCCACGTGCGCCCGGCCCGCGATCTCCGGGACGACTCCGCCGTAGCGGGCGTGCAGGTCCACCTGGCTCGACACGACCGACGAGCGGATCAACCGGCCGCCGTCGACCACCGCCGCCGCCGTCTCGTCGCACGACGTCTCGATCCCGAGCACGGTCGTGCGGGACCCCGACGGCGCCCCGGCGACCTCCGCCGTCCCCGAGGGAGCTTCCGCCGTCCCGGGGGGGGACGCCTCGGACGGTCGGGGAGCAGCGCTCACTGGCGGGAGCGTACCCGGGCCTCGATGGAGGCCAGTCGGTCGGCGTACGACGGAGCGTCGATGTCGTAGGCCCACATCACGTAGGCATCCTCACCGGTCACGGCGTAATAGCGCTTCCGGACGCCCACGGGGGCGAACCCGAACCGGCGGTACAGGGCTTGGGCGCGCGCGTTTCCCTCTGCCACCTCCAACGAGATGTGACGGGCCCCGTGCTCGCGGGCGATGCGGACGATCTCGAGCATGAGGATCGTGGCCACCCCCCGGCGCTGGAACGCCGGTGCCACGGCGATGGTGGTCACATGGGCCTCGTCCTCCACGAACATCATCCCGAAGTAGCCGGCCACGGCGCGGCCGTCCCTGGCCACCCGGTACGCCCGACCGCGCCGGAGGGCCAGCTCCGAGGTGAAGACGTTGAGGCTCCACGGCTCGGGGAAGACCTCCCGCTCGATGACCATCACCGACCGCAGGTCACGGCGTCGCATCGCCGAGATCTCCAGCGAGAACGGGTCGTTCATCGTCGGGGTCTCCCGTCGGGCCCGGCCCGGGGTCTCCCGTCGGGCCCGGCCCGGGGTCTCCCGTCGGGCCCGGCCCGGGGTCTCCCGTCGGGCCCGGCCCGGGGTCTCCCGTCGGGCCCGGCCCGGGCCGTGCGCTGCTGCCAGTTGATCCGGGTGTCGGGGCCACGAAGGTACTCGGGGACCACCAGGGCCGGGTCCTCCACCGGCCCTCCTGCGGCCAGGTGCTCCGAAGCGAGGGTGACGAGGACCTGCGGCGGCGGTGCGGCGAGCGAGGGTCCCGCCACGACCACCCCTCTCACCGCCCGCAGGGTGTCCCTGTACCGGAGGGCCCCGTCGCCGATCGCCAGCACCGGACCGGAGGGGCCGGCCGGCTCCCCGGCCGGTTCCGCCGCGAGCTCCGCCGCCAGATCCTCGGGTCGGAGCACCCGTGGCGGCCCGAGCAGTTCCATCGGCTCACCGTCGTGGGGCCGCCGGTAGCGGGCGGCGAACACCTCGCCGCGGCGGGCGTCCACCACGGCGACGGCGGTCCCCTCGTGACCCGCGTCGAACGCCGCCCGGGCCAGCACCTCGAGGCTCCCGATGCCCACCACACCGATCCCGAGCCCCTGCGCCAGGCCCTTCGCCGTCGTCACGCCGACCCGCAGGCCCGTGAACAGGCCCGGCCCGACGTCCACCGCGACCGCGGTCAGCTCGGAGAGGGCGACACCGGCCTGATCGAGCACGAAGGCGACGGCGGGCGCCAGGGTCTCGGCGTGGCGCCGACGCCCGGTCGCCCAGACGCCGGCCCGCGAGCCGGCGGCGTCGGCCACACAGACCCCGACCAGCTCGGTCGCCGTCTCGATCCCGAGGAGGATCACGGCTCCACCGCAGGCTTCGGGGTCCCTGGGGCGAACCCCGCCAGGGCGCTCTGCACGGGTCCGCTCCGGTCGGCCCAGGCCGGGCCCCGGCCCTGTACGAGCACGCGGCGCACCTCGTCGCCCACATCGGTATCGAGCGGCAGGCCGCCGTCACCGGAAGGCTCGGCGCGCAGGGTCACGGTGAGCGAGCTGTCCCCCAGGACAGGCGCGGCGGCGTCCCCCCACTCCACCAGGGCGACCCCGTCGTCCTCGACCAGCTCGGCCAGCCCGAGGTCGGCCACCTCGGCCGTCGACTCGAGCCGGTAGACGTCCGCGTGCAGGAGCTGGCGGATCCCACCGAGCGCGCACGGGTACTGCCGGACCAGGGTGAACGTGGGGCTCGTCACCGGACCGGCCACGCCCAGCCCCCGGGCGAACCCCTGGGCGAAGGTGGTCTTCCCCGCCCCCAGGCCCCCGACCAGCAGCACGACGTCGCCCACCCGGCAGACCGGTGCCAACGAGGCCGCCAGGGCCCTGGTCGCGTCGGCGCCCGTGGACAGCGCGCTCACCGACCACGTCGCCGGCTCCGGGCCCTCCGAGGCCGAGCGCGTCGCCGGCTCCGGGCCGTCCGAGGTCATCGGGACGCTCCCGGCCGTGCAGGGAGCAGGCGCTTGGCCCGGACCAGGTCCGCCCGCATCTCCGCCACGACCTGGCCCCCCGACCGCAGGGCCGCGGCGGGGTGGTAGGTCGGGACGAGGTGCCCGTCGCGGAACGGGTAGGCGCGGCCCCGGACGCGGCGGATGCCGTCGGAGGTGCCGAGGAGGAGCCGGGTGGCGAAGTTGCCCAACGTGACCACCACCACGGGGTCGACGAGCTCCACCTGCCGGGTGAGGTAGGGCCGGCAGGCCTCGATCTCCTCGGGCCTCGGGTCGCGGTTCTGCGGGGGTCGGCACTTCACCACGTTGGCGATGTAGCAGGACCGGCGGTCGAAGCCCAGCTCCTCCTGAATGAGCCGGTCGAGCAGCTTCCCCGACCGGCCGACGAAGGGCTGCCCGACCAGGTCCTCCTCGCGCCCCGGGCCCTCGCCGACGAACATGAGGTCGGCTCCGGGGTCCCCGACGCCGAAGACCACCTGGGTCCGGCCGGCCGACAGCGGGCAGAGGGTGCACGAGAGTGCCTCGGCCCGCAGGGCGTCGAACGCCGCGGGTGAGCCAGGGTCGCCCACGCCGGCATCGTACCGGCCCTTCGCCGGCCCGGTCCCTACCGCCGGCCCCGGGACCCGGTGACCTCCACCGACAGATCGGCCATCAGGTGCTCGAGCTCGTCCGCCCGCTCGAGCATCACCATGTGCCCGCAGCCGGCCAGCACCGTGAGCGTCGCGCCGGGGATCTGCTCGGCGATCGCCCGCGAGGCCCGCGGGGGTGTCAGGAGATCGCGGGAGCCCACGACCACCCGGGTCGGAAGGGCGATCGACCCGATCTCGCGGTGCACGTCGAAGCTCAGCAGGGGCCCGAGGAGACCGACCATCGCCTCCGGCGACATCGACGTGACCATCGAGCGGACCAGCTCGAGATCGGCGTCACGGGGATGGGACCCGAAATTCCACCGGATCGCCCACGCGGCGAGGTCTCGCTGGGACAGGGCGCTGCGACCCCGTCGTTCGGAGCGCCGGAGCCCGCGCCGTCCCCCTGCGGCCAGCACGCGTGCCGCCGCGGGACCGAGCGGACCGGGCGCCAGCGGCCCCGAGGACGTCGCCACCAGCACCAGCCCCCCGACGTGCTCGGCCAGCTCGCGGGGCCGGCGGAGCGCCAGCTCCTGCACGACCATCCCGCCCATCGAGTGGCCGACCAGCACGGCGTCTCGAACCCCGGTCACCCGCAGCACCTCCAGGAGGTCCCGGCCCATCCGCTCGAACGAGTAGCCCTCCGATCCGGCCGAGGACTGCCCGTGCCCGCGCTGGCCGACGGCGAGCACGCGATGGCTCCCGGCGAGATGGCGGAGCTGGCGTGCCCAGACGGCCACCCCGAGGGTCACGCCGTGGACGAGCACGATGGGCGGGCCCGATCCCCGCTCGACCACGTGGATGCGGCCCCCGTCGCTCACCGGCACGAAGCGGTGGATCAGATCGGCCGGGAGGGCACGCCCGGCGGCGGCCAGAGCCTCCTCGGTGCCCGCGGCGTCGGTGGCCCGGCGGTGGAGCGCGTAGGCCGTCCCCGCGGCCGCGGCCGTCGCGGCCGTCGCTCCCGCAGCGATCGCCGCCAACGCCGCATTGCGCCTCACTGCTCCGGCTGGGGCAGGACCGTCGTGCGCGTCTGCAGGTCCTCGTCGCCCGAGTAGACCCGCGGCACCCGGGGCCCGATCCCGCACAGGACCTCATAGGTGATGGTGCCGAGCAGGTCGGCCCACTCCGCCGCCGTGACCTCCTCGCTCCCCTGGCGGCCGAGGAGCACCACCTCGTCACCCGGCGCCACCGGCGAGCCGGGGCCACAGTCGACGACGATCTGGTCCATCGTCACCATGCCGGCGAGCGGACAGCGACGCCCGCCGATCAGGACGGCATAGCCGGCGTCGAACAGGGCCCTCGGGAGACCGTCGGCATAGCCCAACGGGACCGTCGCCACCACCGACCGGACCGGGAGGGGCCGGAGGCGGCCGTACGACGGGCGCTCTCCGGCATCGAGCTCTCGGACCGCCGACACCCGTCCGTGAAGGGTCATGACCGGGCGCAGGCGCCTCCCGCCGACCGCGCCCGCCGGGTCGGGCGTGCCGGCCGGGCCGGCGAGGGCCCCCGCGGCCGAAGGGCCGGGAAGCTCGCCGTAGAGCGAGATCCCGCAGCGCACCAGGTTGTACCGGGAAGCCGGCCAGGCGATCGTCCCGGCCGAGTTCGCCGCGTGCACCACGGGAGGCCGGTGGCCGGCGGCGGCGAGGCGCGCCAGCACCCCGTCGAACCGCTCGAGCTGGCGGCGGGTGAAAGCCCGGTCCTCCGACGCTTCCCCGTCGGCGACCGCCAGGTGGGTCCAGACGCCCTCGAGCCGGAGGATGGGGTCGTCGGCGATGGCCGCGGCGATGGCGCCCACCTCGTCCTCGCTCGCGCCGACCCGGTGCATGCCGGTGTCCACCTTCACGTGCACCGACAGGCTCGCGCCGAGGGTGCGGGCGGCCACGCCCGCCCGGCGGGCGCCCTCCACCGAGCAGATCGTGGGCGTGATGCCCGCGGCCACCACCGCGTCGAAGGCCTCGGGCGGCGGCTCGGAGAGGAGGAGGACCGGGCCCGTGATCCCGGCCTCGCGCAGTTCGACCCCCTCCTCGACGAGCGCGACGGCCAGGCCCGTCGCCCCCGCCGCCAGGGCGGCCTTGGCCACCCGGACGGCGCCGTGTCCGTAGCCGTCCGCCTTCACCACGGCGCAGACCGACGCCGCGCCGGCGACCCGGCGCAAGGCGGCCACGTTGTGACGGACGGCTCCGAGGTCGACCTCGGCCCAGGCCGGGCGGAACCGCCGGCCCGGCGGGGCCGCCGGCTCCGGCCGCCCGAACTCGACCGGACCGCGAAGACCCTGCCGGAGCACGCGCCGGCGCTCAGCCACGGCCCACCCGGTCCGACAGCCACCGCGACACCAGGACCGGCAGATCACCGGCGGCCAGCCCCTCGGCCGGGCCGGACCCCGCCGCCCTCCCGTGCACGTGCGCGGCGAGGGCGGCGGCGGCGAGGGCGCCCATGCCCCTTGCCAGGAACGCCCCGATCACCCCCGACAGCACGTCGCCGGTTCCCGCGGTCGACAGCCGGGACGAGCCGGCGACGCTCACCAGCACGCTCGGGCCCCCTTTGACGTCGGCGGGATGGGCGACCACGGTCGGCGAACCCTTCAGCAGGACCACCGCGCCGGTCCGGTGGGCCAGGTCGCGGGCGGCCGACAACCGGTCCGCCCCCGGGCTGTGCCCCGCCAGGCTGCGGTACTCCCCGTCGTGGGGAGTGAGGACCACCGGCCGTTCCAACCCGGCGACGACCTCGCGGGCCGCGTCGGCGTCGCCGAGCGCGGCCAGCGCGTCGGCGTCGGCCACCACCGGCACCGGTGAGTGGGCGACGAGCCGGCGCACCTCGGCGCGCGTCGCCTCGGTCCGGCCCAGCCCGGGCCCGACGACCAGGGCGCGGCAGCGGTCGAGCAGCTCGAGCACCTGACCGGCCCAGCCGCTCTCGCCCAACGGGACCCTGACCGCCTCCAGAGGCCAAGGTCCCGACCGGGTGCCGCCGCCCGGATCGGCGCTGCCCGGCACAGCCAGGCGGACCATGCCGGCGCCGGCGTGCGAGGCCCCCATGGCGCACAGGGCCGCCGCTCCCTCCATCCCCGGGGAGCCCGCCACCACGGCCACCGCCGTCTCCCACTTGTGGGATCGGGTCCGGCGCCGCGGCAGCAGTGCCCCGACGTCGTCGTCGTCCATCACACCGGCGTCGACGGGGCCGATCGGTATGCCGATGTCGGCCACGACGACCTCTCCGGCCAGCTCGGACCCGTCGCCCTGCACGAGACCGGCCTTCAGCGCGGCAAAGGTGACCGTCCGGGTCGCGCGCAGCGGGCGGCCCGACGCGGCGCCGGTGTCGCCGGAGACCCCGGACGGGATGTCGACCGCGAGGACCGGGACGCGGGCGGGCACCACCGGGGCCTCGTAGGTGCCGCGGAACCCGGTCCCATAAGCCGCGTCGATCACCAGGTCGGACTCGGGCAGCTCCACGCCGGCACCGGGGCCCACCACGGTGACCCTGGCACCCCGTCGCCTCAGCACCTCGGCCGCGACCCTGCCGTCCGCCCCGTTGTTCCCCCGGCCGGCGATCACCACCACCCGCCGCCCGTAGGCGCCGCCCAGCATCTCGAGAGCCGATGCCGCGACGGCGGTTCCCGCCCGGGTGACGAGCACCGACTCCTCCACGGTCCGCAAGGCCTCGGCATCCGCGGCCTGCATCTGGGCGATCGTCACGACCGGTTGCACGGCACCTGCCCGGTCACGCGGACCCACCGGTCCCGCCCGCTCCCGCGGATCCACCGGTCCCGCCCGCTCCCGCGGACCCACCGGTCCCGCCCGCTCCCCGCTCGGCCACCACCATGGCGATGGCCGTGGTCGCGGTATGGGAGAGCGAGACGTGCCAGCGGCCCACCCGGCGTTCACCGGCGAGCCGGGCCGCACCGGCACGCAGCCGGAGGGAGGGGGCACCGGCGCTGGACCCGCTCCCTTCGGCCCGCACGACCTCGACGTCGCGCAGGGCGAAGCTCCCGATCCCCCGGCCCAGGGCCTTCATGACCGCCTCCTTCGCGGCGAACCGGGCGGCCAGCCGCTCGGTCGGGTCGGACGACCGTGCCGCGTCGTCGCGCTCCCGATCGGTGAACATCCGGGCGGCCAGGCCCGGGCGGCGGCGGAGCACCGCCCGGAAGCGGTCGACGTCCACCGCGTCGATCCCCACGCCGACCACGCCCCCGGGCGCCGCACCGGGATCGTCCACCTCAACCGTCCCCCGGGCCCAACGCCTGGCTCACGACCGCACGGAGCCGGCCCGCCACGAGCCGGGCCTGCTCCTCGGTGGCCGCCTCCACCATCACACGGACGAGCGGCTCGGTGCCGCTCGCCCGCAGCAGTACCCGGCCCGTCTCCCCGAGCTCGGCCTCGGCCTCGGCGACGGCGCTCCACACGCCGTCGGCCGTGTCGAGCCGGTCCGGCTGCACGACCGGCACGTTCAGGAGGAGCTGCGGGACCCGTTGGATGAGACCGTCGGAGAGGGCGGCCAACGACCGGCCCTTCCGCACCACGAGGTCTGCGAGGGTCAGCCCCGTGAGCACCCCGTCCCCGGTCGTGGCCTGCCGGCGAAAGACGATGTGGCCCGATTGCTCCCCGCCGAGGGCCAGGCCGTTCAGGTCGAGGGCCTCCAGCACGTTGCGGTCCCCGACGGGCGTCTCGCGGACCGAGATGCCGCGCCCGGCCATGGCCCGGTGGAACCCCAGGTTCGTCATGACCGTCACGACGACCTCGTTCTCCGGCAGCAGCCCCCGTTCGGCCATGTCCACCGCGAAGAGCGCCAGCACCACGTCGCCGTCGGCCACCGCACCGGTGTGGTCGACCGCGACCAGCCGATCGGCGTCGCCGTCGAAGGCCAGCCCCAGGTCCGCGCCGGTGTCGACCACGGTCCGGCCCAGGGCCTCGGGGCTCGTGGAGCCGCAGGACCGGTTGATGTTGGCACCATCGGGTTCGCAGGCGGTGGCCAGCACTTCGGCCCCCATGGCGGCGAAGACCTCGGGGGCGAACGCGGACGCCGCGCCGTTGGCACAGTCGAGCACCACCCGGAGCCCGCCGAGCCGGCGGTCCTCGAGTGCCCCGCAGAGGTGTCCGCGGTACTCGTCGGCGGCCCCCCCGTCGGTACGGATCACCCCGATCCCATATCCGGTCGGTCGACGGGGAGGGTGCCCCGGGTCCGACAGGAGGAGGTCGAGCTCGTACTCCACCGCCTCCTCGGTGGGGACGGACAGCTTGGTGCCGCCGACGCTGAAGACCTTGATCCCGTTGTCCGCGAAGGGATTGTGCGATGCCGACACCATCGCGCCGGGCAGCCCCCGGAGGTGGCAGAGGTACGCCACCCCGGAGGTCGGGATCACCCCGACGTCCGTGACGTCGCCGCCCTCGGTGGCCAGGCCGGCCGAGAGCGCGGCCTGCAGGAGGGGCCCCGACCGGCGCGTGTCCCGACCGACGACGAAAGTCTGGGCGGGAACCACCCGGGCGACGGCCCGGCCGAGGGCGACCGCGAGCTCGGCGGTGAGATCGGCGTTCGCGACCCCCCGGAGCCCGTCGGTTCCGAAACGTGCCCGGGGCACGGCGCTACCGCTTGGAATACTGCGGGGCCTTGCGCGCCTTCTTCAGGCCGTACTTCTTGCTCTCCTTCTCCCGAGCGTCTCGCGTCAGGAGACCGGCACGCTTCAGCGCGGCGCGCAGCTCGGGATCGAGGCCGATCAAAGCCCGGGCGATGCCCAGCCGGAGCGCTCCCGCCTGACCGGACATGCCACCCCCGTCGATGGTGGCATCGATGTCGTAGGCCTCGGTCGTGCTCGTGAGGCGCAGCGGCTCGGTGACCGTCATACGGTGCGTCGCCGAGGGGAAGTACTGCTCCACCGGGCGCTTGTTGACGGTGATCACACCCTGACCCGGGCGAAAGCGCACGCGAGCGACCGCCTGCTTTCGTCGACCGGTGGTCTGTGAGATCGGTGCAGGCATCAGTGTGCTCCTCCCAACCCGCTCACGCAGGCCGGCGAGCCGAGGTCAGCTCGAGAGGCTGCGGGTTCTGGGCTGCATGCGGGTGGTCAGGCCCGGCGTAGACCTTCAATTTCGAGAGTTGCTGCCGTCCCAGGGTGTTCTTCGGGAGCATGCCGCGGACGGCACGGCGCAG
>Ga0307372_10004277_pt1 | contig 22221 bp, 17 predicted proteins | sample OX1MG_FD_202533 | JGI IMG/M metagenome (GOLD analysis project Ga0307372, IMG submission 202533) | Soil microbial communities from Risofladan, Vaasa, Finland - OX-1 | ecosystem: Environmental > Terrestrial > Soil > Coastal area > Acid sulfate soil | place: Finland: Risofladan, Vaasa | collected...
GTTCGCAGACACAAATGGATTTGGGCCAGAACTCTGAAGACTCAACGGATCCCACTGACGCAAAGGGAATCGGTGAGCCCCTCATAATCCCTCGGTCGTGGGTTCGATCCCCACCGGCCCTACTTGGAGGTTTATACCTAAGTCGGTGCGATTGTGTACCGAAGTGCAGCTGAGCAGAACAATGCGGTGATTCTCGCTGAGCTGTTCGCGGATGAAGGAGCCACTCTCGTATTTGAGCACAAGAAAACCACCCCGAAGGGTGGTTGGTTCAATGCTCAGATGTGATTGGGCGTGGCGTGTCAGCCACGACTTAGTTAGATGGTGAGAATCTCACTACTCACGTGGTTAGCAGTTCGTTGCGGTCTACGTTCAAGATGACATCGGCATACTTGAGAACGCCGAGTTTGCGCTTGCGGCCCATCTTGGCGCGCATTGGCTGGTGAGAGTTCTTGATCCAACCGTCGGCGAGGCGAAGATTGACGCGAGCGACGGCCATGAGCAGAAGAAGCCCTGTCTTTTCGAGACCGCGAACTCGAATGGTGCCACGACGGATATTCTCGCGGGCCTCGTTCTTTAGATTGCCAAAGAATCCCTCAACGCGACTACGGCGCGACATCGAGAAGTACCACTCGGTGGATCCGTGCAACTCGCGCTGGCTAAGGGGAATGTCGTCGGCACTGAAGGTCGTGAACTTTTTCGAGCAAACAGTATTGGGTGCAGCAGCGGCAGGCGCTAAGAGAGCGGTCGCTAATTTCGAGCGAGGACTTAGCGAACTTGCTACAAGAGGGCACTGAATCTTTCCGGCAGAAGCGGGGCACTGAAAGACCTGGGACCCGTTGGATTTACGAGCAGAGTGGGGAACCAGCGCGTACTGGGAGCGAAGGGCTATCCGGTCCTGATATTCGCCAATCGTCTTGGCCGAGGCGTCCACCGCGGGGACTTCAATCATCCAAAGGCCCTGGGGAGTAGAGGGGGAGAAAGGCTGTCCGTCAATAATGATGGCCCCGTGAGACGTACCATGGGCGCCTAATTGATGCTCGGTGAGCTGGAAGACAGGTTCTCCGCCGAGGGCGCGAACGGGGAGAAGGAAGTCGGCGCCATTGTTGGACATTGTGTACTCGCGGTCTGCAAGGACGTCACTTAGCGATCCCTGTGATTTGGCCACAGAGTTCACGACCGAGAGCGCTGCATCGATACCGGGACTGGTGATCTTGCGGAGTCGCATCGATTTAGCGGCCAAGGGGACGCTCGATCCTCCGACCTCTGGTGCCGTAACGGCCACGGTGAGGTTGTAGCCGAACGTTGGTCGTTTCCAGGCAGATGCACCCCGGCCGCGCCACGCGGCGTCGGGGTCGGTAGAAGGGCGGGTGCCTTTTCTTCTTTTGCCGCGACCCCAGGAATCGATTGGAGTTCCGTCGATGGCGATAGAGCGAGCATCTTTGGCTTCGGCGTGGAGAGTCGCAGCAAGTAGCAGGTCGCAAACATCGTCCAACGCGTCTGTCGCGGCACCTGGTTGTCGGATTGACGCGGTTAGGAGCGCAAAGAGGCGTTGAACCTGTCGGAAAGTGATCCCGCCGTCGCGAGTTACACCCAATCGGCGGCGAGAGGCCACGTCGAGTGTGTTTAGCAAGAGTGGCACTCGGGTTAGGTGAAGGCGACCATCCTCACTGAGGAGCAAAAGTGCCACCATCAAAGCACGCACCGAGAGTTCGCGAGGTCGTCCGGGGCGCTTGTTAAAGGCGAGAATCCGGGCCTCGAGTAATGGCACGATGCCTGAATCATCGATCACGCGCTCGCAGCGGCGAACCTCGGCGTTACTCAAACGAGGCAATCGATAGAGCAGTGGGGCGTGTGGCGCGTGACGAACGCCAAGTAACTCTGGAGCGAGTCGATTTTTCTAATTCCTGTGAAGTTCAATAGGTCGAGTAGCGTGATGCCGGACTCGATAAGAGCCACAACGTAGGTGGCTCGGAGGCGGTCAGTGCTAAGGCGAGGAACTTCAGATCGATTGGACGTCCACTCACATATGTTGGCGGCCACATCTTTGCCACCGCGGCGCCCGAGAAGCTGTCCTTCGGGGCGAGCCGAAACAATCTCGTTGGCGAGTTCTACGTAGTCTGCCAGCACGAAAACACAGCGCGACTTGACACCAACGAACAGCCGATCGTCGTGATGGTGAAAGCTCTTGGCCGTGATGGGACGAAGATCAGCGCGAGACAGTCCGCACCCGGCGCCGAGAAGAACCACCGCTTTTAGTGACACGGAACGGTGACTACTCGAGTGAGCGTCGGCGAAGTCTAAGAGGGCGACAATCTCCTCGGGGGAGTAAGGACTCTTGAGTGACGTTTTAGAGTATCGAGGACCGGGGCTCAAGGTAAATGTGCCGTTGGACCGGGCAATTCGGCGGAGGCTGGAGCGGAGGTCCTTGCCCCGGTGTCCCTGCTGAGCGCAGAACATGTTGATCGCTTGGTCGGTGAGGAGAACCTTGTCATCGAGGGAGAGGCCTTGTGTGAGCGCCCAAGTCGCGTAGGTGGTGGCGGCGGAAAGGTAGGGGCGCGATTGTTTCATCGTGTCGAATCCCATGTTGGTGACCCAGGATTTGACGATAGGTCCGGCCACGAGCCATTGGGCTGGCGTGATGACGGATCTCGGGTGTTGGTGCGGGTTGAAGTTGGCGTAAAGGTCGCTGGGCGTGTTTCCTCCTCGGGGTTTGGTTGGGGGGTTGCGTGAATCATTATGTCCGCGAGGCGTAAATTCGCACGCGGACGCGTGGACGGGTACTTAGAGAGGATAAGAAGAGCCACTTTTCCAAAAAACAACACCGTTCAGGTACTCTCGAGACAGTTCCGATGGCAATCGTGTGCGTAGAAGTGCGAGAAAGGCACGGTTGGTGGACATGACGTACAGAAAAGAGACCATGAGCGATTCAGCAGCAGTAAAGAACCACGCAGCCTTCATCTGGTCGGTTGCGGACCTACTCCGCGGTGACTATAAACAGTCCGAGTATGGAAAGGTCATCTTGCCCCTCACCGTGCTGCGGCGCCTTGACTGCGTACTCGAGCCGACTAAGGCAGCTGTGCTGGCACGATATGAGGCGATCAAGGGATCGATTGACAACATCGAGCCAGTACTTTGCTCAGAGTCGCACGAGCAGTTCTATAACATCCACAAGCTGGACATCCCGAAACTGCTAGACGACCCGAACCAGCTAGCGGCCAATCTGCGTGCCTACATTGCTGGATTTTCGAGCGGCGCGAGAGACGTCCTCGAGAAGTTCGACTTTGATACCCAGATCGCCAAGCTCGACAAGGCGAACCTGCTGTACCTGGTAATCGGGAAGTTCGCGGAGATTGACCTTCACCCGAGCGCGGTGTCCAACCTCGAGATGGGATATCTCTACGAGGAGCTGATTAGGCGCTTTTCAGAGCTCTCAAACGAGACGGCTGGTGAGCACTTCACTCCGCGCGAGGTCATCCGACTGATGGTCAATCTTCTGTTTGCGGAGGACTCTGACGTGCTCACAATTCCGGGCACGATACGAACGATCTTTGACCCGGCGTGTGGAACTGGTGGAATGCTCTCGGTCGCGGAGGACTACCTACGCCAGATGAATCCGGACGCCAGGCTTGAGGTGTTCGGTCAGGAACTAAACGATGAGACCTACGCGATTTGCCGTTCGGACATGATGCTTAAAGGTCAGGACGCATCGCACATCAAGGTGGGAAACAGTTTCAACGATGACGGGCACAAGGGCCAGACCTTCGATTACTGCCTCGCCAATCCACCCTTTGGCGTGGAGTGGAAGAAGGTGGAGACCGACATTCGCAAGGAGTACGACCAACTTGGATTCAACGGCCGGTTCGGTGCGGGGCTGCCTCGAATTGACAATGGTGCCCTGCTCTTCTTGCAGCACATGATCTCCAAGATGAAGCCAATCGAGCAAGGTGGCGGGCGCATTGCCATCGTCTATAACGCCTCACCGATGTTCACCGGTGGAGCCGGCTCGGGGGAATCGGAGATACGCCGTTGGATCATCGAGAACGACTGGCTCGAGGCGGTCGTGGCTTTGCCGGATCAGTTGTTTTACAACACGGGAATACTGACTTATTTCTGGATTGTCACTAACCGTAAGTCTGAAGCGAGGCGAGGCAAGGTGCAGTTGATAGACGCTCGAAGTTACTTCGAAAAGAGGACCAAAGCTCTCGGCCAAAAACGCAACCAAATCAGCGATGAGCAGATCTCCGAAGTGACTCGTCTCTACGCTGATTTCACCGACGGCGAGCACGTCAAAATCTTCCCCAATGAAGCGCTCGGCCACCTTCGCATCACGGTCGAGCGGCCACTCCGCGTGAAATGGACCGTTGATGCCTCAGTTCTTGACGCTCTAGGTAAGACGAAAGTCTGGAAGAAGTGGGCCGAGGGGCAGCCAGGTTGCGACCCTGTAAACGTCTTTGGTTCAAGCGCTCTGTTTGGGAGGACCTTGGACACCGAGGCTGAGGCCCTTCAGAACTTCATGAGCGAGGCTCGAGTGACCTGGGCCGCGCCACCTGAAGTGTCGAAAGAGCTGGTCAAGCTGGCTGCTCAGAGAGACTCCCGCGGCGCTCTCATTATGGACAAGAAAGGACGGCCCCAAGCCGACGTTGAATTGCGGGATAGTGAGATCGTTCCACTCCCTCTAGTGCCGGTCAATTGGGAGGAGGACGTAACTGGTCGCCTTGAGACGACGTCCTATCGAAGCGCGATCGGCGATTACGTTGCGGCAGAGATTGCCCCTTATGTGGCCGACGTGTGGGTTGATTACGAGAAAACCAAAATTGGATACGAGATCCCACTGACGAAGCATTTCTATGAATATGACCCTCCACGTGAGCTGGCTGAGATTGACGAGGACATTCGTCTCCTCGAACAGAGACTGCGCGGATTACTGGGAGGTGCGATTTGAGATTTCCGCTCGTACCGTTGCGTCACGTGGCTGTTGTTCGAGTTAGCAACGTAGATAAGAAATTCGTTGATTACCAAACTCATGTGAGACTCTGCAACTATACCGACGTCTACTATCACGACCTGATTACTAACGATCTGGAACTATCCACAGCGACCGCGACTCTCGACCAGATCAATACCTTCACCTTAAGGTCCGGCGATGTTCTAATCACAAAGGATTCAGAAACCCCCGATGATATCGGCGTTCCTGCGTTTGTGCCTGCTGATCTTCAGGGCGTTGTTTGTGGTTATCACTTGGCGATGCTTCGACCGTTCGATATTGATGGGCTGTTCCTGTATTACGTTATGAAGTCCCTCTGGGGCCGCACCCATTTATCTGCGGTTGCTAACGGAGTCACCCGCTTTGGTCTTCGGCTCGATGAGATTAAGAGCCTCCCCATCCCCCGTCCTCCGATTGAGATCCAGCGCCTCATCACAGGGCGCTTGGACTCGGAACTATCGAGGTCTCGCAAGTTGATCGAGATCCTTGGAGGAGACAAGGAGTCCACTGCAGATTCGATGACAGGACTACTTATAGAACGTGAGACCGCGCTCATCGCCGCGGCCATCACTGGAGATCTTGATTTAGGGGGTACGGCATAATGAGCACCAATGAAAAGGGCTTCGAAGATGCGATAGAGGACTCGCTTATTGGAGTTGGCGGCTATCTGAAGTCCCGGCCCGAGCACTACGACGTAACGCTGGGGCTCGACCTGGTCGAGCTGTTCTCATTCATCGAGGCTACGCAGGCGAAGGAGTGGGCCAAGTTGGTTCTGCGCGGTTATGGCGGGGATGACGCAGCTGCGAAGAAGGGTTTTGCCAAGCGGCTGGCGGCGGAGATAGACGCGAGAGGCACAATCGACGTGCTGCGGCACGACGCCTCGGACTTTGGCGTGTCACTGAAGCTTGCGTATTTCAAGCCGGCGCACGGGCTCACCCCAGAGCTCGAGACGCTGTACCAGGCCAACAGGGTGAGCGTGACTCGTCAGTTCGTCTACGAAGCGGACTCGAAGAAAAGTATCGACTTGGCATTACTCGTTAATGGGTTACTGACCGCGACGGCGGAGTTGAAGAACCCACTTACGAACCAGAGCATCGAGCACGCCAAGGTGCAGTATCGCCAGGACCGCGATCCGAATAACGTTTCGCTATCGCGTCGTGCGATTGTGCACTTCGCAGTGGATCCAGACTTGGCGGCAATGACCACGAAGTTGGCCGGAGCCAAGACCAGGTTCTTGCCCTTCAACCAGGGGACGGGCGGTTCGGGGCATTCGGGCCGGGCCGGCAATCCACCGACGACTGAAGGTCACCGCACGGCGTATCTCTGGCAAGAGGTTTGGCAGCGTGACGCATGGCTTGACATTCTCGCTCGGTTCGTACACGTGCAGGTGCCCGACAAGGGATCGAAGGCGGAGAAGGCCAAGAACACTGTCACCGTGTTTCCGCGATACCACCAGTGGGACGTCGTGAGAAAACTCGAAGCCGATGCCAAACAAGTGGGGGCCGGAAAGAACTACCTTGTGCAGCATTCGGCGGGGTCGGGCAAGTCACACACGATCAGTTGGATAAGTCACCGACTTGTAAACCTGCACGACGAACACGATGAAAAGGTGTTCGACAAGGTGATAGTGGTCACGGACCGGGTCGTGCTGGACCAGCAACTCCAGGACAACATCTACCAGTTTGAGCACAAGAAAGGCGTGGTCCTCAAGATCGACGAAAACTCCGAACAACTCGCCAAGGCGCTGCTCGGGGAGCAAGCGAAGATCATCATCACCACGCTCCAGAAATTCCCGTTCGTCTTGGACAAACTGGCTGACAGCAAGGCGCGCAACTACGCCGTGGTTGTGGATGAGGCGCACTCATCCCAGTCAGGGGTGGCGGCCAAGGAGCTACGGGCGGCGCTGACCAAGGGTCAAGACGCGGGCGCCGAGTTCCTCGAGGCCGAGCGTGAAGAGCAAGAGGAGGAAGCGGCGGCGAAGGACGATGAAGACCGAATGGTTTTAGCGGTCGCCGGAAGGGGTCGTCAAGAGAACATCTCGTTCTTCGCCTTCACGGCCACACCCAAAGCGAAGACTCTGGAACTGTTTGGTCAAAAGGAAACGTTCACCAACGGGTCCCGTTACGTGCCGTTCCATTTGTACTCGATGCGCCAGGCAATCGACGAGGGATTTATTTTGGACGTGCTTTCTAATTACACGACCTACAAGACTTACTGGAAGATCGAGAAGAAGATCGATGGCGACCCCAAGCACGACAAGTCGCGTGCGAAGGCGGCCATTGCCAGGTTCGTATCGTTGCACCCAACAAATCTGGCGCAGAAGGCCGAGATCATCGTCGAGCACTTTCGCCAGCACACCTCGCACAAAATCGGTGGAAGGGCCAAGGCGATGGTGGTCACTTCATCACGGCTGCATGCAGTTCGATACAAGCAGGCGATCGACAAGTACATCTACGAGCATCAGTACACCGACATCTCGACATTGGTTGCCTTCAGCGGGAAGGTGATTGATGATGAGGCCACCTATACGGAGTACGGGATGAATGGATTTCGCGAGAAAGAGACAGCTGAGCGCTTCGACACTGACGAGTTTCAGGTACTCATCGTCGCGGAAAAGTTTCAAACGGGCTTTGACCAGCCCCTGCTGCACACGATGTACGTGGACAAGGTGCTGAGTGGTCTTGGGGCGGTGCAGACTCTTTCTCGGTTAAACCGCACGATTGAACTTAAGGACGACACATTCGTGCTGGACTTTCGAAACGAGACCGAGGACATCGAGAAGGCGTTCGCTCCGTGGTGTGAGCGGACTGAGGCGGTGCCAACCGATCCGAACCTCCTGTGGGACACGCACCGTACATTCATGGACTCCGAAGTGGTCCACGAAGACGAAATCGAGGCCGCGGTGGCCGAGCTGTTGGCAGGCAAACGCGCGGACAATCACGCCAAGGTGTACGCCTCGCTAGACCCCGCTCTTACGCGGTTCCAAGCGATGGACCGAGACGACCAGGACGATTTTCGAGAACTCATCGGACGATACGTTTCGATTTACGGTTTCATCGCGCAGATCGTCAGTTTCACCGATGCGACACTTGAACGCGACTACATATACGCGCGAGCTCTCGAGGCCCGACTGCCACGTAGCGAGGCCGAGGGAATCGACATCGGATCCGAGGTGAAGCTCACGCATTTGCGCACCGAGCAGATCACTGAAGGTGCCCTTGAACTTCTCGATGGCCTTGGAGAAGTCAAGGCCATCTACTCGGGTAAGGGTCCACAGCACGTACCGGACAAAGAAAATTTGTCCACGATTATTGAAGTACTCAACGAGCGCTTCGGCATGAACCTCAATGAGCAGGATCAGTTACTGTTTGACCAGTTCGAAGAGACGTGGGCAACGGATCCGGAGATCATCGCCCAAGCGAAGAACAATGAGTACGAGAACTTCCGGCTGGTGTTTGACCGGATGTTCCTCGGGACAGTAGTTGGTCGAATGGACGGAAACGACGCAATCTATAAGCGTGTGCTCGACGATGACGAGTTTCAGACAGCGTTGATGGATCTGTACGCGGGCAGGCTCTACTCACGACTTCGTCAAGTTTCGTAGATGAGCCTTCCCGCGTCGCCCCTCAACGTGCAGTGGAGGGATCTCAGCCCCCGCAAATACGAGGACTTGGGAAGTGTTCTTTTGTCGCGCATACATCCTGAGTCAATTCGAACAGATGGGTCGGGTGGTGACGGTGGAAAAGATGTCCACTTCGAGGACTTGAATGGTCTAACTATCTTCGAGCTCAAGTCATTTACCGGTCGAGTGACCTCGGGTCGAAGGACTCAGGTGAGGAACTCCTTTCGAAAGGCCCAAAAACTCAATCCCAAGACCTGGGCAGTGGTCTGTCCAATCGACCTTACGAACGAGGAGCGCGCGTGGTTCGAAAAGCTGACAGCTAACACCGGGATTGAGTGTTTCTGGTATGACAAAACGTGGCTCGACGCACGAATGACCGAGTACCCAAGCGTTGCGCGCTACTTCATGTCGGACGTGAACAATGAGCTCAAAGAACTCGCCCAGTTGTTCCAACGTGAGCAAGCAGCGCTGTCTGGTGGGGTCCCTGATGTTCTCGAACGTTTGCGTGCACTTCAAGCCAAGTGCGATGAACTCGACCCTTTTTATCGGATTGATCTCGCGACCAATTCGGATGGAGTTTCTGCAACACTGACTCCCAGGTACGTAGGAGCGGAGCGAGACAGGCCCATCACTATGAACGCTCGCCTTAGATTTCCTGACTCAGCTTCCTCTATTGAAATATTGTCCGGACTACAGGACGCCATCGATTTCGGACGACCGGCAAATGTGCCGGCTGAGTTCGTCCATGAAGTCTCAATAGACGCGCCAGCTGGGCTCGGCGGAGATTTTGGAGCGGGGATTCTCTCCATCGGACCGAGCGAGATTGTGGCGGCGCCTCAGTTCAATCTTCATCTGATTGTGAATGATGCGCAGGGGACGCGCATCGGGATGCTTCCTCTCTGTGGCTCTTTGAAGACTGCGGGCCGCAAAGGCTTTGTGGGCGAATTTCGAGACGACTCTGGCCTGATCAACGCTACGCTCCGCGTGGATTTCACCGACGAGACACTTGAGTTCACTTTCCGATATGAGGCGGTGCCGGGGCTTCCCAGATCAATGCTCCCTGCGTTGGTCTTTCTCGCTGAATGCGAAAGTGGGAACCTGTTGGAACTGCAGCTCGAAACTGGCCAAGCCATTGGCCCTCCTGTAGCACTGGTAAAGGAGCCGATATCCGGTATTAGGGCCTTTGTGCGTGCGGTGGAGCTTCTTGGTCGCGTCCAGGAGGCGACCCTGTCCTACTTCAACGTTCCAGATTCGTTTACGGTCGAGAACCTGGAGGACCTTACTTTTGCAGACAAACTGCTGAAAGGCGAAAAGATTGAAGGAACATGGACGCGATTTAACGGGAAATTCTCTGGCACCTACGCCAAGGACGTCCTGGAACATATGAGGGGCTCCGGTGGCTTAGACGGCGGCGCATGCAGCCTCGTTCAGGTGGCCGAATTGACCCTCGACTTCGACTCACACCTGATGCCCCTTGGGTGGGTGACTACACATCTACCATCGGCCAAGTTGTTGGATTCAGAACGCACCACCGAAGCCCTTTCAGAGGCCGAACCGGACGATGAGGTTCCAGTGACATTTGAGCCCGGGAATTCAGATGCGTGTACGCGATGGAAGGGTGTGCCTGAGGGTTTTGAACTAGGTGGCGTTTCATCTTGAGATCCTAGAAAGAGACTCATTCAGACGTACGACCTCGTTGAAGTGGTGCAACTAGGTGGACAACAGAATCCAAATATTTCTGCGCCGGTTTCGGAGCGAGAATCGCTAGCGCTCGGGCAGTTTCTCAAGCCAATCGTAAACGGCCGATGTGCGAAACCTAAGTGATCCATTGGGTAGTCGGTAAGCTGCGGGGGTCTTGCCGGCTCGGCGCCATTTGTTGAAAGTGTCGCGCGAGACGTTGAGAATCTTTAGTACTTCGGGCACCTTCAAAAGCGGGTCTGATAGTGGGTTCATCTTCTTGTTTCTACTGGGTCGCTCGTTAGGAATCAAAGGACTAACGGTTCACCAGACCGTTGGTTTTCGTCGTCACCTAAGTAAACAGTGGGGTTGCTAGACGTAGCTGCTCGGGACATTTACGGGACAAGAAGAAGGGGCACTGTCTCGGACTTCGAGGCAATTCGACTGGCGAGCCAGGACGCAACCGTGTTTCGTAGTCACCGATTATGACCTAGGGCATTGAGAACTCGGGTCACTGCTTCAGGCTCGCGGCCGCCGATGTGCCACTCGTACAATTCGTCAAGTCCGGGTGTGGTGGTCTCACCAGTTGCATTGTCGATGATGTCGCTGTCGTAGATGGTGACCACGGTGCCATCGGAGAACTGCAAGTCCCATTCCACCGTTGAGGACGCGAAGCTAGCGCCCGTGGGGTCATCAAAGGACGGAGGCCCGAAGGTCATTTCGAGAATGCGACGGGTGGTCATGACTTCACCTTGGTGTGAGGTGACGCCCGTCTCCTCAAGAGTGACGCGCTTCCAGGTTGGATCCATGCTCACAGGATTACCTCGGGATCGATCATTCCACCATGTTCGCACGTGATCCTTCGTTGGGCGAACAATGATCGGATCGGAGACGCGTTTGTCACATCTGTAGGAAAGTATCTAAGTATGGAAGACCCATGGGGAGCCAAGTACCCCGGACTCGCGTCGTGGCTGAACGGGGCGAGCGATCAGCACCCAATCGTTCGTCTTTCAGCAAACCGTGAAGAGTTCGACCGGTTCGCAGTGCCGCTAGAAGAGATCATCACCACGCTCGAAGCGACCAACCCCGTGCGCTTGCCCGGACGCCGGAAGTCGTTTCGGACGAACGTCCAGCAGTTCTTGGACGTGCGGGTGGAGTTGAACGCGGCCTATCAGGTGGCTCGGGCTGGGATCCCCTTCTCCTTTGGGAAGGAGGGAGGCAACTCACCGAGCGAGCCCGACTTCTGTTGCGATCTGGACGGAAAGGCGGTGCACATCGAAGTCACGGCCAAGAGTCCGTTGGGTATTGGTAGCCTGCACGACGCGCTGGAGAGCGAACTCAGCGACTGCAACGTCTACATAACTCTCAACGTCTCGTCTATCTTGCGAATCTCCGATGAGGCTCGAAGTGCCATTATCCGACAGATTCGAGAGGCCTGCGAGCGGATGTCTGGAACCACGGAGACGGTGTCTCTTCCTGTTACTGGAGGGAGCGCGTTTTTAGAGAAGCCCTCACCATTCGGTGGAACCAGCGTCGTGTGGATGCATGACTTCGGGCAAGACATCGGGCCGTCTGAAGAAATCTTCTGCGAGGCAGTTCAAGTGAAGAAGGAACAATCACTTGAGGGGAACTGGCCCAAGGAAACTTTGCTCGTCATAGACGCGGCGAGATTGGGCCACGCGGTGTGGTTACGCCCCGATGGAGTATGGGCCGGACGGCTGCCAGAGCTCGATCTTGGGTGGGAGACGCTGCCTTTTCTGGGAGTGGCGCTCGTGGTTAGCACGCTCACAGCCGCCGGGTTCCGAGGTGCTGCGGCACCGCGACTCAACCTCACACAGGATGAACTAGCACTCTTTGAAGAAGTTTGTCGGCGACTACGACTTCAGGTGGCGCGATCGCTTCGGAGTAGTGAAGCCTGACTCGACGACCGTTACTTGCGACGTGGGAGACCACCGGTTTCAGCGGCGCATCGCCAACACCATACTTTCTCGGAATCGCTTGGCCCGATGATGACTTTGCCACAAAGCGTAGATCCGCTTCGCCTTGGATCGGGTGGGCCGATAGCGGGGAGAGCATTGGCTTCGACCCTATTGTTTCCGGAAACGCCTTTTGATTGGTCAGGTTGCTTACCCTTGATCTTCCCACTTAGATTCCGCTCAATCTCAGCAGCATCAACGAAATCCGCGGTTGAAAACGAGTGAGATGTAATTATTAGAATTTCGAAGGTTCTAGACGACCTGGAAGAGGTCCGGTAATGGACGAAACCTACAACGACGCGACTACCGAACTGGTAGCCATCGCAATAGAACAAGCCCAGGCTGCTTTCTGGGGAGTTGCGGACCGACTCTATGGTGGCAAGTTCTCGGCGAGCAGTGACTTAAAGGTTGACGCAGCTGAGGCTCACCGAATAGTGGACGTAACGTTCACGAAGCTTGGCGAGCAACTGACCACTTACATCAAAGGAAAAGATCCTGTCCCAATGACCTGGGAAGTGGCAGAGAAAGTGCTTGGCAGTTTAGGAGCTGAAACGCTTCAGATAATGGAGATGTTTACGCAAGATGACAGCTGCTCCGAAGCAGAGTTTGAGGACGTCATGGATCTGATAACTGAACTGAACGGAGCGGCTACCTTGCTGCACCACCGGGTCTCACTGCGACTTGATTAACTAGCACCCCCGCATTGGTAGATGACCATGAGATCGGCGTGACCAAATGACGCTCGGCCGGCGAAGCGCGCAACAGCGGCATCAGAGGCTACGTCGTATACACCGGCCAATCTGTCGAGCCACATCTTCGTGGCGGCCCTACTCAGAACCATCGGAGTCCTCTACGAACGCATCTATGACGCGTGTGGCAAGAAGTTCATCGTCTGGGCCGTAGAGATCAATTCTCGTAGGTGGATCTTCCTGCTTCGCGCGGTAGTGCTCCCAGGTTCGCTGAGCCAGGACCGTGAGCAGCGAGTCGAAGCCGAGATGTGGGAGATCTCCGGCAACCCAGTGCAGGGCGAGCGCCCACCAGGCAGCCTTTAGAAGGGTTGTCTGCTCAGCGGCTTCGGCTACAACTCCTGATTTCTCTAGGGCGCGAAGAATCTCGTCCATGTCGGCGTCGTCAATGTGTGTTCCATTCCACTCGACGAGGATCTCGGCCATAGAGGAATGGTAGGGCAAGCCTTGATACATCATTGAGTCCTGACGTGCCATTTGGCTTCGTCGGGCGGCTTGGTGGCAGAACACCGGTGATTCCGTGTTGTCGCATGCGTTCGGAATTTAGAGTCGTTGACTCTTACAACAACGGTGGAAGAGCCCATGGTGTTACAAAGGTGAGGAAGTATCTAGGTATGGAACAGTCCTGGGCGCCCTCTTATCCGGCCCTCGCAGCGTGGCTGAACGGGACTATCGAGGATCACCTGATTGTTCGACTGTCGAAAGACCGCGAGGAATTCAATCGGCTGGCAGCACCACACGAGGTGATCATCACCAACCTCGAAGCGGGCGCTCCTTTACGATTGTCCGGACACAGGAAATCATTTAGAACAAACATCCAGCAGTTCTTGGACATACGTGTTGTGCTGAACGCCGCATATCACGTGGCTCTGGCCGCGATGGCCGCAAGGTCGGGTCTCTCGTGGCACACACCTTCGACGAGCAAACCGCAGTCTTCGCTGACGACAACTGCCACAGGGCTGATTGTGTGGGTGGCTGCGTACCACCTGCGGCCCTTCGGGCAAAGCGAAGCTTCTCTAGAACCATAATTCAGTAAATAGATGCCACCTACCCTTCTCACCCGGAGAAATTCCTTGCCACTTTGTTCCCTACTCCCGAGATCCAGTCAACCACCAGGTCGCACTTGGGGGGTAGACATGAGCAGCAACGGGCGGTTCCCAGGATGGTTCGAACGGTGAATCCGATTGAAATTGAGCGCAAGATTCTGCAGCGCGCGGTAGATCGCGTATCACTCATTGGTGAGTTGGACCTCGTCAGTGAAAACCGCGACGGAAAGTCCCTCAGTTGGTGGGCAAACGATGTGATCAGTCGCGTCGGAGAGCGCGCTCAAAGAGAGGGCAACTTCAAGCACTTCCCGGCTTCCCTAGCCATCTGGTTTACGGAGCGTGCCCAGCAGCCAGAAAGCAATGCGTTCTGGGCGAACATGCCTGCTTGGGTTAAGCAAGGCAAACTGGGTCCGGAGTACATTCATGCCCTCCAGGTTCTACACAAGAACGACTTTCAAGCAGTTCTCGTGCACAGTAACAAGTACGTGCAAGCAGCGAGAATTCATGCCCTACTACCTCCTTTTGCCGTACCCGAACTCTTCCGGAAAGTTCGTGCAGCCGCAAAAAATGGATGGGACGCCGGTGATCTTCGCAATCACCTGCTCGAACTGACCAGCACCTACGCGGTGTCGGTCCGATACCTGCTCGAGTACGCACCCGATCAAGCCGACGATCTACTGGACCGAATGATTAAATCGGTCAAGCACCCCGAGCTGGCTCACGAAATGCTTCCGGCCCACATTGCTGGAGTTGCCGAAGAAGGGGCTGCGCCGCATCCACAGCGAGGTGGTAATCCGCCCTCGCAACCTCGAGTTCATCTCTCTGTTCTCGACTACCCCGAGTTAGAGGTCGTGCTCCCTGCGGTGCCCGGTGCCCAGTGGACTCTCGTAGGTACTGGAGTCACCCAAGTGGGTCAAGAATCCCTGCTACCTGCGCCCACTCCGCCGATTATCGCGCAGCTCGGCAACGACGAACCGTACACGTTGTTGCCCAAGGACATTCCCATTCTGGTCTTCTCCAATTCCGGTAGGTACATTAAGTCAGGAGTGCTGCCAAAGATGGGGGGCATGCTAGTAATTAGCCGCAATTTGCGACTGAAGCCCGACCCGTACGCAGACCTAGGTCGGCTTAAGGGCGCCTGGAAAACACACGTGGCGTACGTGGTCTCCGGCAGTGACTTCGAACTGCTCAACGCGGATGGTTCCCTAAGTTCGACGGTGACTTCAAGATCGGATATCAACGTGGAGGAGTCAATGGTGCCGCTCCTTCGCTTCGAGCATTCACAACCTGTCTATTCCGAGATCCCAAAACTTCTCGCCGATCATGTACTGGTCATTGACAACGCCACCGGTCGTGGGGTGCAGCGAATGTCAGGTGAGTTCGTCGTAGCAGGAGATCACCCGCCCCACATCTCGCTCTCGCTCAAAGGCGAACGTCTTGGTGACTCCTACGAAATTGAGGGCCTTGTCATGCCGGGCGCAACAATGACAGCGTCAACCACCACCTTGTTACCAGTCCGCACGGCCCAGGTCGAAATCACACTGCCAGTCGGGTGGTGTGGACCAGAGAAGTTAGAGCTATCGCATGGCTACGATTCTGTCCTTTCGGTTTCCGATGCCGCGGGTCAGACCTATGAGCTGTCCATCGAAATACCATCACTCAGCTGGGCAGTCAATGACCGGCGAGAAGATACACCTCAGTGGACCGCCGAGGCGCTGCTCGGCCAACATGCGGATTTGACACAGTTTGACGGGCTGCGCATTTATCACGGTGAACCGACACCGCCGCGCGTAAGCATCTTTTCCGGCGGACGGTTCTTGCAGAATTTGGTGCCCGAGTATCAAAGCCACAGTAGCCGAGCGTCCTCGCACTCATATGACCTCAGAAGCGCGCACGGCCTGGCACGTACGAACGTTCACGAAGTTGTTGAGGTGCGTGCATTCGTTGGCTCTGACGAAGTCGTTCTCATTCGATTTTCGGCCAAGGAAAGGAAAAAGGAGTGGAAGTCAGTTTCCCGACGAGACTTCGCTAGACAGGTTGGTTATTCAGAAGACGAGATGCGAGAAGCACGGAAAGAAAACTACTTAGTGGACGCGACCGAGCGAAGAGAGCGCGACCGCCGTCTAACTGAAAACCTACGGAGAAGGAGTCGAGGACTATGAGTAAATTTAATCCAGTCGAGGCAGCTGACGCTGTCACAGAGGCGTACAGCACCTTTCTCGCTTCATCATTCACACCTCGGCGCAAGGAGGTGGCGGCAGCATATGCCGAGGCGCTCAGGAATTCGATTGCAACCCAGGCAACCGCCAGTCTTCTGCTTGAGCCCAAACGAACTTTTAAGCAGGGTGCACTCGTCGCTGACTTAGTGGAGGAAGGGACACTTGCGCCGGCGTTTACCGGTCTCGTAAATGGGGGAGAGGCTTATCCATCCCTGTATGACCACCAGGAGCGCTCGATACGCGCCGCAGTCGACGGTATGCGCAACATTGTGATAGCCACTGGCACAGGTTCAGGAAAGACGGAGGCATTCCTATTTCCCATTGTCAATGGCCTAGTCAGGCAGTACGAAGCCGGATTGCTCACGACGAACGTCAAGGCGATTCTCTTGTACCCAATGAACGCCTTAGCCAACGATCAGATGAAACGTATCCGCGACATATTCAAGCAACTCCCATCAGAAATTACATTCGGGCGCTACATCGGTGCTACGGAGAATAAGCAGGTAGACGCCGAGAGGGACTGGCAGACGAGAAATGGCCGCGACGCCAAACGACCCATCAACGAGTTGATTAGTAGAGAAGTGATGGACGAAACACCACCTCACCTTCTTTTGACCAACTACGCAATGCTCGAACGACTTCTGTTGCTCCCTAAGGCCAACAGTCTTTTCTCCGATGATTTACAGTGGATAGTTCTCGACGAGGTACACAGTTATGACGGTGCTCGCGGCACTGAGATGGCCTATCTACTCCGCCGGCTGCGTCAGCGCACCGTCGGCGCGCGCGGCCGGCTCCAGTGCTTTGCTGCGTCAGCCACGTTGGGCAATGGTGTGTCAAGCGCACCAGAGGTAGCAGATTACGCAGCCGCCCTCTTTGACGAACCGTTCGATACCAGCGGAGTAATCACGCCCACTCACGTTCCTGTTGAAATCAAGGCAGGTACACCACCCCTCGAGGCAGCCGCTCTGTCAAGACTCGGGCAAAACCTTCCGATAAATCTCGATGAGGCCTCCTGGGCGGGCCTAAAGGAAAAGTTGCGTGAGGATCCAGCCGCTCTTCCTGTGCGATACCACCAGATCGTGAAGAGTCCAGCCGGGGCCTTCGTGTGCCTGAGCCCCCACCACCCCGACACAGCCGACTCTCCCCGAATAACATTGCAGCCCGGGAGAAGCTGCGTTGCGTGCAGCAATCTTGGTTTTGAAAGTCGCCTTATTGAGTTGGCCGCTTGTCGAAGTTGTGGTGCCGAATACTTGCGAGGTCGCGAAAGGTCGGGTCGCCTCGAAGTTACCGATCCCCAAGACGAATCACCAACGTTTCTGTTGCTAGGTACGACGCGCACGTCCCTCGATCCACCCGATATTGCCTCTTGGGCGCCCGGTGAGGACAGTGCGGCGAAGGATGACTCATACGGTGAAGCCGAAGTCGATCACAGTCCCAAATCGATCTGCACAGGCTGCCTGAAAATATCTGACCCCGCGATGACGTGCGACTGTACGTCTCCATCACTTGTTGACGTTTTCGTAGGTAAGACCCCGAACGGCGGTAAATCTGATCGCTGCTTAAACTGTGGCTACGCCGGCACCGGCTTCGGGCCAATCTTTCGGGCAGTTGCTAGTGTCGACTCTCTGAGCGCGGTCTTGGCGACAAGCCTTTACGCAGCAATTCCCCCAGATCCAGAGGACCGGAGCCCGGGAGGTGCTAGGAAGTTACTGACGTTTTCAGATAGCCGACAAGGTGCCGCTTATTTTGCACCATTCTTACAGGTAGAGAACGAGAAGTTGCTTCGACGCGGCATCATATTCCGGGCCCTCGCCGCCCTCGCTAAAGACAAAGCTTACAGGGCACCATGGGAGTCGGAAGTATTAGTTGCCGAGCTGGCTCGAATTCTCGATGCGCAGGGACTGGCGCGTGGCAATACTGCAGTCAAGACAGCGCGAACGTGGTTGCGCGCTGAACTGATTCCGAGAGACACGAAGCAATCTCTTGAAGGCGTCGGTCTCTTACGATGCAGTCTGGACAGTGAATCACTGTCTGGGGCTGTAGAAATCTTAGAGACACTCGGAGTCGAACAACCTGAAACCATCGTCAGAATGCTGCTCGACACTATGCGGCTCGATGGTGCCGTAGGCACACAAGGTGCGGTTGACGCCGCTGACCCAATTTTCAATCCCTTACTCGCTGAACATCGGTACATTCAGAAGGGCAAGACTCAGGCGAAGTCGCCATTTCACCGATGGGTTGGTTCCGAGCGCGACACGAAAAATCGTCGAACCCGCCTTGTAAGAAAGGCTCTTGATCGTGTCGGAGCTACGGCACACGAAGTGGACGTTCTAGAGGAAATCTGGAACGCGCTTATTGACAACGGTGTCCTTCATGGCGAAGACGGACGCTTTAACATTCCACTCGATTCGTGGTTCTACGACAGCCCGCTTAGTGGGCGGTTTTTCTGTGAAATATGCCGCCGCTGGACATGGTTGGGAGGAACTATTTGCCCGACCCCGTCATGCGCTGGCACGCCTATCTCCAAGGACCAACCTAGGGATTATTGGGGCACCATCTACACATCACCGCTCCATGTCCAGTCAATGGTTACCCAAGAACACACCGCGCAGTGGACGAGTAACGAAGCACAGCGAATCCAAGAGGAGTTCATTGAGGGCCATGTCAATGTCTTATCGTGCTCGACAACGTTCGAGATGGGCGTAGACGTTGGCGCAGTGCAGGCAGTTTTGTGTCGCAACGTGCCTCCCACCCCAGCCAATTACATCCAGCGCGCTGGACGCGCAGGCCGTCGAGCCGGAGACGCTTCGTTGGCGGTAACGCTCGCGAGAACTCGTAGTCATGATGCCTACTATGCCGCGCAACCCGAACTCTTAGTGATGGGAATCGTTCCCGTTCCCTCAATCAACATTGATAATGCCGATCTCGCCAAACGTCACTTGTACGCAACCGCTCTTTCAGCGTTCCTCACTGAGACCTTTCCAGACTTACCCCGTGGGCTTTCGTCGGGCTTCTTCTTTGAGACCAGCAGTGACGACCCCAGCGTTCCGTCACCAGCGCAGCGATTCGCAAGCTGGCTGCTGGGCTCGGGGATAAATTCCGTTCCCGCAGCCGACATCGGCTTCAGCGATGTTGTCGAGTTAGAACTCGGTATCCCCACGCCAGCTACTTGGGTTCAGTTATTGACCTCCACTGATGCCGCAAGCCCGGGTCCGCTAACTGTGGCTCAGGAAATCTACACAGATAACATCAACGTGGTACGTGAACGTCGCGAGGAAGTCTCCGCCAAGATTGCAGAGGCACCAAGTGATCGACGCGCAAAGTTGAACAGCCTTAAAACTGTGCTGTTTATGACAGAGGACACCCTCCGGCGTCAAGACGCAATCGGTGATCTTGCTAACAACGGGGTGTTGCCGAAGTATGGATTTCCCGTTGACGTTGTTGGGTTACATCCTCTGCTCGCCGAGAGCGTTAATGGATCAGGGCTCGAGAAGCTCAACCTCACTCGCGATCTTCGACTTGCGCTAAGAGAGTACGCCCCGGGCAACGAGGTAATGGCCGCGGGCAGCATCATCAAATCCGTCGGCTTAAAAACTCTTGCCGGTTACAACCTTCTTACCTACGACTACGTGACCTGCGACGAGTGCGACTGGTTTACACACCAACTTGCCCCAGACGTAGGAAGTGAATCAAATCTTCCAGAGATCTGTGGATCCTGCGGCCGCGACGCGGAAAAGAGGAAGTTCGTCGAACCCCGATACGGCTTTATTGGTGAATTTCTGAAGGAAGTCGGCGGTTCGCGTAAGCCAACTAGCAAGACCCGAACAAGGACGTATCTGTCATACGAAGCAGACCTGTCCCACGGCGATGCCAGCGAAACGGTGGTGTTGTCGCCTCTATTGAGTTATCGAGGTGGGCGAATTGCCAAGAGGCTCACGCTTACGAATTCACCGCAGCAAACCTGTTTGACGTGTGGCTACGTTGAACTTGATTCGAAGAATAGGGCACGTGAGCAAGGTCACAGGAATTACCGGAGCACCGACCCCGATGCCAAGTGTCCCAAGCCCACCTACGCATTGAAACTAGGACACGCACACCGGACCGAGTTACTAGAGATCGATCTTTTAGCAGAGACGCCGCGTTGCGTTTGCGGCGACGTTGATTGCGGAGGTGCATGGCACTCTTTTGCTGCAGGACTGTCCGTTGGCGCAGCCCGACTACTGAAAGTCAGCACGGGCGACATTGACGCCGACATTACTGGAGGACGCGAACCTCGCGTATTGCTTTTCGACACGGCCGCCGGCGGCGCTGGCTACACTAAGGCACTTAGCGACAAGGTCCCAGATCTCCTCCGAAGTGCGCTAGATGTGGTGCAAAGTTGCGTTTGTACGCCTGACGGTTCCTGCTACCAGTGCCTTCGGAGTTACCAGAATCAAACACACCATGAGCACCTCTCGCGCGCAACAGCAAAGCAGCTGCTGACTCAGGCTATTGCTTCGCTTTGACGCCAAGCGAGTTCTAAGAGCTGGGGAATGCTGAGGTGCGCACATATGCGTGCGCCCTCAAAGCCGACAGATTTGCGGGCTATTGACAGCGCCTCGGCTTCTGGCATTACATTCAATAGGTCCGCGAGCTTGGTTATCGGATTTACCGGATCTTCGACGAGTGCGTCCACAGGTTGATCTCGTTGCGGAGGGTTGCTTTCCGCAATCGAAAGTAACGCTTCACCAATGACGTCGGGAAGTTCCACGACCCGGAATCCCTCAGACCGGCCGCGCCACCAACCCTCCAGGGAGTTTGAGAGCGCGTCGTGGTGCGCAGTTTCCGCTGGGAGCCAACTGCGGTGAACAGTGATCTGTTCCAAATTTCCTCGCCATCCACTGGCGGTCTCGTTTGCTGAGCCGTGAAAGACTAGAGAGTCCTCGCACTCATCGACAAACCTGCCAATCTTTGCGTGGAACATGCCTACTGGCCCGGTCGCAATCCTAATTTCGAGACGGTTCTCGTGGAGGAGCGCGCCCAATAAGGCGATGTGATCCGTAACAATACGGTCAGCACTCAGCAGGCCTGTGTGGATCTCTTCAACGAGGGCAGGGGAAATTTGTCCAGTCTGGCGATCACAGTCAGCAAGGTCCGCACCAAGCAACAATCGCATGTGGCCGCCGCCATTCAAGAAGACGGAAAGTCCTTGAGCGGCAAGAGCGAATGCCGTGGTTCGGAAATAGCCCACCGCTCGGTCATAACGTAGTGACGACCGAAGGCCGGGGACGAGCAATTCCTCCACAAGGTCATTTGCATCACTTGTTAAGAGCGGTGGAAGTTCGATGTCTCTAAGCATGTTGGCTACTGTCCGTCATTGAGTGATGCCTGCTCGTAAGTATGACCGCGGCAAATCTGAAAGCCAATTCCGCCGGCCACTGTCTCTATGCTTCACCCATCGTCCTTCTCTTCCAGTTTGAGGTTTGCTTGTTCCTCGTCACTTCTGACAGGTCGTCCAGCGCGGCGACAACTGGACTCGTAGCACCTCCAATATTCGCTAGAGAGACGTGAGTTAACAACCGACTTTCCTCCGGTTGAAACTCGTCACGGTTACCCAGAGTCACCTGGCTCTGCAAGCCCTCTGGATTTAGGTTCGGCCCTGCCAACAAAGACTCCTGTGGCCCGCTTCACTCCTGTGACGGTTGCTGAGGGGGAGTAAAGGTGCTAAACCCCAGTGATTTTAATGAAAATTAGAGTTGGGAAACCGATGACATTCAGTTGAAAGTCGAATCGTTCGAGTCGGAATCGTTAGGTCGCATAAGGCCTCTGGACTTAGGTATAAACCCCACTTGATCAGGTTTTGATGAAACTCGGCGGATGGCTCTGACGAGATCCCTCGTTTTGATTGGTGAACGAGAACATCCCTCTCAGCCTGTCGTGAGATTCGGTGAGGGGAAGTGGACCGTATGTTT
>Ga0307372_10004278_pt1 | contig 22215 bp, 17 predicted proteins | sample OX1MG_FD_202533 | JGI IMG/M metagenome (GOLD analysis project Ga0307372, IMG submission 202533) | Soil microbial communities from Risofladan, Vaasa, Finland - OX-1 | ecosystem: Environmental > Terrestrial > Soil > Coastal area > Acid sulfate soil | place: Finland: Risofladan, Vaasa | collected...
CCCAATCAGTAATCGTCTGCAACACCTTCTGTTAGCGAGAAAAATAATACCCCCCCACCCCCCACCCAACCTTATTACCAACCTCGAATAAGAGCGCGCAAGGGGGAGCATATTAAGGCCATAAGCCTATGATTCCATGTGACATCGTTGTTTCCTCTTCGGTGCAATTCAGAACCGGCGCGGAGGGATCACACCGGGGCGGCGCAGGAGTTCACAAAGCCCAGGATCATGGAGGGATGGACGGGCTTTTCGAGGTAACACGGGAGGGGGCCGGAGGCTTCGGCCTGGCGGCCGAGCGAAGGGGCGGTGGCGTTGCCCGAGACCAGCAGTACATGGCATTGCGGGTGATGCAGGGTGTAGTGGCCGGCGAGCTGAAAGCCGCTCATGCTGGGCATCACCACATCGGAGATGAGGACCTGAGGTTTCAGCTTCTGGCCGGCGATAATGGCGAGCGCCGGATCATAGCAGACGATGACCTCGAAGCCGTGCAGTGCGAGGATTTCGCCCAGGCTGTCGGCGACAGTGGTTTCATCATCGACGACCAGAACACGCATCGGTGCGGATGGGGAGCGCATGAGGGGAGACTCCAAAGATAAATAACTTGAACTGAATGTAGCACTGAAGGAATCAGGTTTCAATTCGGGGCATTTGCGGAGGGTGCCGGTTCATGGTGGTGGGAGCGGATTAACAGCAGATTCCCTGCGGGAATGACAGAAAGAAAGACAAGAACAAAGACAACTGCGGATCCTTCAGTCCGTTCAGGATGACACAGCTCTTGGTTCGCGGGAGGTGAGCCCGTCCGCTCATCGCGATGAAACTGCGAGGAACGGGGCACAGCTTTCAGGTTGCTCAGGCGGTGGGCTGCATGGCGCGGCCGCGGCGCTTGGGCCGTGGGGGCTGGGGCTGGAGCTGGCGGGCGGGCTCGGCGGCGGGCTGGAGTGGGGCAGCGGCGATGGCGGTGGCGGGCAGGAAGACGCGGAAGCAGGTGACGTTGCCGTGCGGAATGTGGAAGCTGCGGCAGGTGAGGGTGCCTTCGTACTTCTGCACGATGCCGCGGCTGATCCAGAGGCCGAGGCCGGTGCCCTTGGTGGACTTGGTGGAGAAGAAGGGCTGGAAGAGGCGCTTGACGTCTTCCGGGCGGATGCCGATGCCGGTATCGAGGATGGAGATGGTGGCGCCGCGGCGGTGGCCGGCGAAGTCAGTGAACTCGCGCACGTGGACGCCGAGGGTGCCACCTTCGGGCATGGCCTGGATGGCGTTGCCGATGAGGTTGAGGAAGACCTGGCGTAGTTCCACGGGGAAGCCGTGGACGACGGGCGCGGCGTCATAGCGCTTGCTGAGGCGGATGTGGTTCTTGACCAGGGTTCGGTCCTGCAATTCGAGCACGTCATCGAGGAGCTCAGGCAGGTTGACGCCGATGGGCTGCTTGGATTCGCGATAGAAGCTGAGGGTCTGGCGGGTGATGTGGCTGACGCGCTGGAGCTCCTGCTCGGCGACGTCGGCAAAGTGGCGGGCGGTGTCGTCCAAGGAGGGATGATTGCGGACGAGGTAGAGGGTGTTGGTGATGGCGGCCAGGGGGTTGTTGATCTCGTGGGCGATGATGCCGGCGACGCGGCCCATGGCGGCCAGCTTTTCGGTTTCGCGCAGGGCATCCTCGGCCAGGAGCTGCTGGGTGATGTCGCGGTTGACCTCGAGGATGGCGTTGCCCTCGTGGTTCAGGGTCTTGCGGCAGGAGACGACGACCTCGGCTCCGGAGCGGGTGCGCTGGGTGAGATTGCCCTGCCACCATCTCTTCTCCACGAGCGTGCTTTCAATTTCTTCGCGGGGGGCGGGAAAGACGGTGCCGAGGAGTTTGTGCATGTCGTGGCCGAGGGCCTCCTCGCGGGACCAGCCGTAGAGGTTTTCGGCGCCGGAATTCCAGAAGAGGACGCGGCCCTTGAGGTCGCGGACGATGATGGCTTCGGTGGCAAGGTCGAGCAGGTCGGCGCGGGTGCGCAGTTCCTCAGTGCGCTCGGCTACGCGGCGCTCCAGGTCGACGTTGAGGGCCTCGAGCTGGCGGGTTTTGCGGTGGAGATCGATGAAGATGCGGACCTTGGCGCGGAGGACTTCGGGGACGACGGGGACAGAGATGTAATCGACGGCGCCGGACTTGTAGCCCTGGATCCTGTCCGCGTCCGTGAGGTGGACGCCGGAGATGAAGATAATGGCGGTTTTCTGGAAGCGGGGATGCTGGCGGATGACGTCGGCGAGCTCGAAGCCGTCGAGATCGGGCATGCTGACGTCCATGAGCACCACGCCGACATCGGTTTTGAGGAGGAGGTTGAGGGCTTCGCGGGCGGAGGTGGCTTTGATCAGGTTTTCGCCCAGTTCGGCGAGGATCACCTCATAGCTCAGCAGCTTTGCCGGCTGATCGTCGACCATCAGGATGTTTACCTTTTCATCGGCCTTCATTGTGTTTGTCTCTTTTCCCCTGGTTTAGCTTCTAGCTTCTAGCTCTTAGCTATCAGTGGTTAGTGGTTAGTGATCCGCATCCTAGCCACTCACCACTAACCACTGTTTTTACCTGTGCAGCCACATGCGCAGGGCTGACAGGAGTTGTTCGGTGTTGACGGGCTTGGCCAGGTATTCGCTGGCGCCGGCCTCGAGGCATTTTTCGCGGTCGCCTTTCATGGCCTTCGCGGTGAGAGCAATGATGGGAAGCCTGCGAAGGGCAGGGTTCTGGCGAATCACCTGCATGGTCTCATATCCATCCATCTCCGGCATCATGATGTCCATGAGGACGATCGCCAGGTCGGGGGTGTTTTCAATCAGGTTGATGGCTTCGCGGCCGTTATTGGCGGCGAGCACATGCATGCCGCGGCGCTCGAGCACGCTGGAGAGGGCGAAGATATTGCGGACGTCGTCGTCGACCACCAACACCTTGCGGCCGACGAGGGCGTCGTCGGACTTGTGCAGGCGGTCGAGCATGCGCTGCTTTTCCTCGGGCAGGTCGGAGATGACGCGGTGGAGGAAGAGCGCGGTCTCGTCGAGCAGGCGCTCGGGCGATTCCACGTCCTTGACGACGACGCTGCGGGCCAGGGTGTGGAGCTGGGAGTCTTCTTCGGCGGTGAGGTCGCGGCCGGTGAAGACGATGACCGGCATGTCGTGGAGGGAGGGAGTGTCGCGCATCTTCTCGAGCACTTCGAAGCCGGTCATATCGGGCAGGCGCAGGTCGAGGACGGCGCAATCGAAACGGCCGGACTGGAGAGCATCGAGCGCGGCCTCGCCGGTATCCACGGTGTCGATGTCGATGTCCTTGTGGCCGAGGAGCTCGCGGATCGACATCTGCTCGGCGGGATTGTCCTCAACCACGAGCAGGCGCTTGCGGCGCGGCTGGGAGTAGTCCCAGATACGGGTGAGGGCGGCGTCGAGATCCTCGGTATTGGTGGGCTTGGTGACGAAGGAGAAGGCGCCGCGGGAGAGGCCGTGGTGGCGGTCTTCGTCGAGGGTGAGCATCTGCACCGGGATGTGACGGGTGCGGGGATCCTGTTTGAGGTGGTTGAGGATGGTCCAGCCCAGCATGTCGGGCAGGAAGACGTCGAGGGAGATGGCGGTGGGGTTGTACTCGCGGGCGAGGGCGAGGGCCTCAGCGCCGGTAAGGGCGCAGAGGACCTTGAAGCCCTTGTCGCGGGAGAGGTCGCAGAGGACGCGGGCGTAGTGGGAGTCGTCCTCCACGATGAGGAGGACGGTGTCACCTTCGACGATTTTGCGGCGATCGTCTTCGATGCGCGACTCCGGATCGGCGACCGCGGAAGAGGCGGCGAGGAAGACCGGCGTCTGGTGCTGCGATGCGGCGCCGGACTTCTCCTGCTTGAGGAGGGTGGGAGCGGCCGCGCCGACGTAAGTCTGGGGGAGGAAAAGGGTGAAGGTGCTGCCGACGCCGGGAGTGGAGCGGAGCTGGATTTCGCCGCCGAGGAGGTTGGCCAGCTCGCGGCTGATGGCGAGGCCGAGGCCGGTTCCGCCGTACTTGCGGCTGGTGCCTGCGTCGGCCTGCTGGAAGGCCTCGAAGATGATGCGCTGTTTCTCCGGGGCGATGCCGATGCCGGTGTCGGAGACTTCAAAGGCGATGACGGAGCCGGCGCCGGAGAGGACGGGGTGATCGGGACTCCAGCCCCTGGAGACCTGGGAGATGCGCAGCTTTACGCTGCCCTGCTCAGTGAACTTGAAGGCATTGGAAAGCAGGTTTTTGAGCACCTGCTGGAGGCGCTTGGAGTCTGTGACCAGGCTGCGGCCGAGCGCCGGATCGCTGGAGATGTCGAATGCCAGCTTCTTGTTTTCGGCCTCGTGGCGGAACGGGCGGGCGACGGTCTCGAGGAGGGCGCCGAAGAAGATCTCTTCCGCTTCGATGGAGACGGTGCCGGACTCGATCTTGGAGAGGTCGAGGATGTCGGAGATGAGGTTGAGGAGGTCGGTGCCGGCGGCGTGGATGGTGCGGGCGAACTCGACCTGCTTGGGCGAGAGCGAGCCGTCGGGGTTTTCGGCGAGCTGCTGGCCGAGCACGAGGATGGAGTTGAGTGGGGTGCGCAGCTCGTGCGACATGTTGGCCAGGAATTCCGACTTGTACTTGGAGGTGAGGGCGAGCTCGCGGGCCTTTTCTTCGAGGGCGCGGCGGGCTTGCTCGATCTCCTGGTTCTTGCGCTCCACTTCGTAGTTCTGCTCGGCGAGCTGCTGCGCTTTCTGGGCGAGCTGCTCGTTGGTCTGCTGCAGCTCTCGCTGCTGGGTCTGGAGCTCGCCGGCCAATTGCTGCGACTGCTTCAGCAGGCCTTCAGTCTGCATGGTGGCCTCAATGGAGTTGAGCACGATGCCGATGGAAGAGGTGAGCTGATCGAGGAAGGCGAGGTGGGAGGGCGTAAATGCGCTAAGCGATGCCAGCTCGATGACGGCTTTGACGCGGTCTTCGAACAGCACCGGAAGCACGATGACGTTTTTGGGAACGGCCTTGAAGAGGCCGCTGCGGATGGGCGCCGTCTTCCGGGGCAGCTCGGTGATGAGCATGCGGCGTTTTTCCGCGGCGCACTGGCCCACGAGGCCCTCGCCGACGCGAATCTCGGTGAGGTGGCCTTCCGGGGTGTTGGCGAAGGTGGCCAGCAACATGAGCGTGCCTTCAGGCTGGGCGGCGGAGTCGCTTTCCATCTGGTAGATGACGCCCTGCTGGGCATTGACGAGGGGAGTGAGCTCGGAGAGGAGCATGCGACCGACGGTGGTGAGGTCGCGCTGGCCCTGGAGCATGTTCATGAAGCGGGCCAGGTTGGTCTTGAGCCAGTCCTGCTCGGTGTTGCGGTCGGTGGTGAGGCGAAGGTTATCAATCATCGTATTGATGTTGTCCTTCAGCTCGGCCACCTCGCCGCGGGCTTCCACCTGGATGGAGCGGGTGAGGTCGCCCTTGGTGACGGCGGTGGCCACTTCGGCGATGGCGCGGACCTGGTTGGTGAGGTTGTCGGCGAGCAGGTTGACGTTGCCGGTGAGGTCCTTCCAGGTGCCGGCGGCGCCGGGGACGTTGGCCTGGCCGCCGAGACGGCCCTCCACGCCCACTTCGCGGGCCACGGTGGTGACCTGATCGGCGAAGGTGGCCAGGGTGTCGGTCATGCCGTTGATGGTTTCGGCCAGGGCCGCCACTTCGCCCTTGGCGTTCACGGTGAGCTTGTTGGTTAGCACGCCGTTGGCGACGGCGGTAACCACCTTAACGATGCCGCGGACCTGCTCGGTGAGGTTGGCGGCCATCACGTTGACGTTGTCGGTGAGGTCCTTCCAGGTTCCGGCGACGCCGGGCACGACCGCCTGACCGCCAAGCTTGCCTTCGGTGCCGACTTCTCGGGCGACACGGGTGACTTCTGCGGCGAAGGCGTTGAGCTGGTCGACCATGGTGTTGATGGTGTCTTTGAGCTCGAGGATTTCGCCTTTCACGTCCACCGTGATCTTGCGCGAGAGGTCGCCGCGAGCGACGGCGGTGGTGACTTCGGCGATGTTACGGACCTGGGCGGTGAGGTTACCGGCCATGGCGTTTACGGAATCGGTAAGGTCTTTCCAGGTTCCGGCGACGCCCTGCACATTGGCCTGACCGCCGAGACGGCCTTCCGAGCCCACTTCGCGGGCCACGCGCGTGACTTCGGCGGCGAAGGAGCGCAGCTGCTCCACCATGGTGTTCATGGTTTCCTTGAGCTGAAGGATTTCGCCGCGGACGTCCACGGTGATTTTGCGGCTCAAGTCGCCGTTGGCGATTGCGGTGGCCACCTCTGCGATGTTGCGGACCTGGGCGGTGAGGTTGCCGGCCATGAAGTTGACCGAGTCGGTGAGGTCCTTCCAGGTTCCGGCGACTCCGGGCACCTGCGCCTGGCCGCCGAGCTTGCCGTCGGTGCCGACTTCGCGGGCGACGCGGGTGACTTCGCCGGCGAAGGCGTTGAGCTGATCGACCATGGTGTTAATGGTGTCTTTGAGCTCGAGGATTTCGCCCTTCACGTCGACGGTGATCTTGCGGGAAAGGTCGCCGAGCGCGACGGCGGTGGTGACTTCGGCGATGTTTCGCACTTGGGCGGTGAGGTTGCCGGCCATGGAGTTGACCGAGTCGGTAAGGTCCTTCCAGGTGCCGGCCACGCCGGGGACGTTGGCCTGACCGCCGAGCTTGCCGTCAGTGCCGACTTCGCGAGCCACTCGGGTGACTTCGCCGGCGAACCGGTTGAGCTGGTCGACCATCGTGTTGATGGTTTCCTTGAGCAGCAAGATTTCGCCGGAGACGTTGACGGTGATTTTCTTGGAAAGGTCGCCGGTGGCGATGGCGGTGGAGACTTCAGCAATGTTACGGACCTGGTTGGTAAGGTTGGACGCCATGGAATTGACGTTGTCGGTAAGGTCTTTCCAGGTTCCGGCCACGCCGGGCACCACGGCCTGTCCGCCGAGCTTGCCGTCGGTGCCGACCTCGCGGGCCACGCGGGTGACTTCGCCGGCGAAGGCGTTAAGCTGGTCCACCATGGTGTTGAGGGTGTCTTTCAGTTCGAGGATTTCGCCTTTCACGTTGACGGTGATTTTGCGGGAGAGGTCGCCGCGCGCCACGGCGGTGGCCACCTCGGCAATGTTGCGGACCTGGCCGGTGAGGTTGGAGGCCATGAAGTTGACGTTGTCGGTAAGGTCCTTCCAGGTTCCGGCGACTCCGGGCACCGCAGCCTGGCCGCCGAGCTTGCCGTCGGTGCCGACTTCGCGGGCGACGCGGGTGACTTCGCCGGCGAAAGCATTGAGCTGGTCGACCATGGTGTTGATGGTGTTCTTGAGCTCGAGAATTTCGCCTTTCACGTCCACGGTGATCTTGCGGGAGAGGTCGCCGCGGGCGACGGCGGTGGTGACCTCGGCGATGTTGCGGACCTGGGCGGTGAGGTTGCCGGCCATGGAGTTGACCGACTCGGTGAGCTCTTTCCAGGTTCCGGCCACGCCGGGCACGTTGGCCTGGCCGCCGAGACGGCCTTCGGTACCGACTTCGCGGGCCACGCGGGTGACTTCGCCGGCGAACCGGTTAAGCTGGTCCACCATTGTGTTGAGGGTTTCCTTGAGCTGAAGGATCTCGCCGCGGACGTCGACGGTGATCTTGCGGCTCAAGTCGCCATTGGCGATGGCGGTTGCCACTTCTGCAATGTTGCGGACCTGGCCGGTGAGGTTGCCGGCCATGAAGTTGACGTTGTCGGTGAGGTCCTTCCAGGTTCCGGCGACGCCGGGCACGTTGGCCTGGCCGCCGAGCTTGCCTTCGGTGCCGACCTCGCGTGCCACGCGGGTGACTTCGCCGGCGAAGGCGTTGAGCTGGTCCACCATGGTGTTGATGGTGTCCTTGAGCTCGAGGATTTCGCCCTTCACGTCTACCGTGATTTTGCGGGAGAGGTCGCCGCGGGCCACGGCGGTAGTCACTTCGGCGATGTTTCTCACCTGGGCGGTGAGGTTGCCGGCCATGGCGTTGACCGAGTCCGTAAGATCCTTCCAGGTTCCGGCGACGCCGGGGACCACGGCCTGGCCGCCGAGCTTGCCTTCGGTGCCGACTTCGCGAGCCACGCGGGTGACCTCCGAAGCGAAGGAGCGGAGCTGGTCGACCATGGTATTGATGGCTTCTTTAAGCTGGAGAATTTCGCCGCGAACGTCGACGGTGATCTTGCGCGAGAGGTCGCCCGAGGCGACGGCGGTGGTGACTTCAGCGATGTTGCGGACCTGGCCGGTGAGGTTGGAGGCCATCAGGTTCACCGAATCGGTGAGGTCCTTCCAGGTTCCGGCGACGCCGGGCACGACGGCCTGGCCGCCGAGCTTGCCTTCAGAGCCCACTTCGCGGGCCACGCGCGTGACCTCAGAGGTGAAGACGCCGAGCTGCTGGATCATCGTATTGACGATGTTGGCGGAGCGCAGGAACTCGCCTTCCAGCGGGCGGCCGTCTACGTCGAGGCGGACTCCCTGGGTCAAATTGCCCTGGGCCACGGCGCCGATGGCGCGGGTGACCTCCTGGGTGGGGCGCAGGAGATCCTCGATGAGGGTGTTGACCGAAACTTCCATCTCGTCCCAGGCGCCGCGGCGGCGCTCGAAACGGATGCGCTCGCGGGTGCGGCCTTCCTTGCCCACTGCCTGGCCCACGCGCTTGAGCTCGAGGGCCATCTGCTCGTTGGCGGTGACGATCTCATTGAAGTTGTCGGCAATCTTGCCCCCCAGGCCGGTCCAGGTGACGGGCAGGCGGACGCTGAAGTTGCCGTCCTTCATGGATTGCAGGCACTCCAGGATCGCAGCAAGATATTGAGTTTCGGCGAGACCGTTGCCGTGGGAAGGAGGGGGTTCCAGGGGAGGGTGATTGGAGTCGTCGTGGCCAAGGCCAAGCCGCTCAATTGAAGTAGCCATTCAAAGTTGCTCCTGCGCGCAAGCTGTTCAGAGTATGGGGCAAGCCCAGACCGTGAATTGCTCAAAAAAGCCCAGACGCGCGGGTTTTCAGGAGTCACGGTGCACGGTCAGGGGAATACTCTGAGTGGGTTTGGATGCGGCGCGTGGGTTGGAGGTTGTTTGGGGATTGAATGGGACGGGATATTTCTCCGGCGGGGATTGAACCCCGCGCAATTCGGATCAGCTCTTTTGCTATCAGGGGCGTAGTTGGAAGGCACGGAGCGACCGATTCAAAATCCGTCGATACCCACAACAGAGAGATTAAAGTAAAGCGAGGGGGCGGAGAAGTGAGCCTTTATTGCGCGGAAGGCGGGGTGGACCGGGAGCTGGCGCCGGCGGAGCTGGAGCGGCTGCTGGCGAGGGCACTGGAACGACTGGGGCCACGGGAGCGGGTGCTGGCAGTGCCGCCGGACATTACGCGGTTCTACTCCCAGGCCGGGTTCCTGACCCAGTGCGCCTGGCGGCATTACGGCGACCGGCTGAAGGCGGTGTTGCCGGCACTGGGGACACACACGCCGATGCGGCCGGACCAGATTGCTCAGATGTTCGGAGACGTGCCACAGGAGCGCTTCCTGGTTCATAACTGGCGAACGGACCCGGTGACTCTGGGCGACGTGCCTGCGGAGTTTATCGAGACGGTGTCGGAAGGGAAGTTGCATTACGCCTGGCCGGCGCAGGTGAACCGGCACATGGTGGAGGACGGGTTCGACCTGGTGCTTTCGATCGGGCAGGTGGTGCCGCACGAAGTGATCGGGATGGCGAATTACAACAAGAACATCCTGGTAGGCACGGGTGGGCGCGAGGGGATCAACCGCAGCCATTACCTGGGCGCGGTCTATGGGATGGAGCGCATCATGGGCCGGGCGCAGAACCCGGTGCGGGCGGTGCTGAACTATGCGGCCGAGCGGTTTCTGAAGCAGATTCCAATTGTGTATGTGCAGACGGTGGTGGGGCGGACGGCTGACGGGCGGTTGGCGGTGCGCGGGCTCTTCATCGGCGACGACGAGGATTGCTTCCTGAGGGCGGCGGATCTGAGCGTCAAAGTGAATTTCGAGGTGGTGGAGGAGCCGATCCGGAAGGCGGTGGTGTATCTCGATCCGCACGAGTACCACTCGACTTGGATCGGGAACAAGGCGGTATACCGCACCCGCATGGCGCTTGCGGATGACGCGGAGCTGATTATCCTGGCCCCAGGTGTGTGCGAGTTTGGCGAGGACAAGCGCATCGACGAGCTGATCCGGAAGTACGGCTACCGCGGCACGCCGGCGACGATCCGCGCGGTGGAGGAGAATGAGGATCTTGCCGGTGAGCTGGGCGCGGCGGCGCACCTGATTCATGCGTCGAGCGAAGGGCGGTTTCGGATTACGTGGTGCCCGGGCAGGCTGACGCGGGAGGAGATTGAAGGCGTGGGGTTTGGGTACAGGGAGTTGGGGGAGATGCTGCGTAAGTACGATCCGGTCAAGTTAGGACATGGATGGAACCGGGTGGACGGGGAAGAGATCTTCTTTATTGCGAACCCGGCGCTGGGGCTGTGGGCGCATCGGTCACGGCTGGGGTGAAGCTCGTCCCCTTTTAACCGAGCCTGAAGTTTACTTCGACAGTAATCATGACCGGGACTGGTTCAAGCTTATTCTTCATGGCCGGCTTGAATCTGTATCGGTAGACTGCTTCCAGTGCCTTTTCGTCCATCGTTGGCTCAAGTGTTTGAGTCACGACCGCATCGCGAGGCAAACCGAACGAATCCACAAAGACGCTGACTATGCATATTCCTTGGATCTGCTTGTGCCGCCCAACTTCGGAGTACTCAGCCTCGGGTGTTGCGAGCGGGACCGGTGCGGAAACGCCGCCGCCGATTTTCGGTATTCGGCCTGCCAATGCGCTCCTGGGGTTTGATGGAAGAAGTTGGCGGGCGAAGACAACGTCCGATGGATAGCCATCATACGGCTTCAGCTTCTGAGTGGGTTCCACGCGGAGCTTCAAGTACTCATGAGTTTGGCCATCCTGCGTCATCTTCACAACGCATACTTCTACCTTCATTTCCAGTAACTGGCCGACTGCGACCGGAGATCCGCTGTTCGTCGCAGGCGTAAAGCGATCTATGGATGCGACAACCACTGCAAGTCGATCCGCGTCGTTCGCGGCCGGCTTCACGAACATGATGTTGTGAGGAACGCCCTTTGCGTCCACCACAAGAGAAAGCTCAACATGCCCTGAAAACTTGCGCTCGCACGAGTTCGAGATATCTGCCGAAAAATCGACATGGGTGAGGGCCGGCGGCGCAATTCCAGGTCCCGATTTGAAAACAGAGACAGGGCTTTTGGAAGACGATTCCTGCGCGGTAGATTGTGCGCTGGCATTCGACGCCAATGAAAGCATGAAAACTGCGAATGCTATACAGAAAGTGGTTCTCTTCGACATAGCTTCCAATTCCTCATCAGCTCGACGCGATGCCGCTTCAGGCGGTCATAGCGGCTGCTAGCGCCGCCGGCCGCTGCCCCCGGATCCCGCCTGATCCAGGCCCGTTTCAATTCGCACGGGCACAGGGACTCCATCTTCCATGGCCGGTTTCCAGCGGTAGAGGCGGAAGACGGCTGCGATCTCCGGTTCGCGTCCGGGCCGCTCGGCGGAGACGATCCTGAGGCGCTCCGGCAGTCCATACCTGTCGACCACGATGGAGACCTTGTACTGGCCGCTGCCGAGGACCATTCTCACCTGCTGCATCGCTGCTGGATTTTGCGGGTATTGCACTGGCGCGGTGATGTTGCCGCCCACATTCTGGATGCCGGCATCGGGATCGGATGCATTGGTAGAGAGACCGGGGCCGGAGACCATCACTGCCTGCTGGGGCGGATCGACGGGCGGCTCGAGGTCCTGCCCGGGCGCAGACGTGAGTTCCAGCACGTTCTGCGATTTTCCTCTGGCATCCTTGCGCTCCGCGAGGCAGGCGTGCAGCTTTACTTGCAGCGATGCGGCTGTGGCGACAGGCTGTCCTGCACTTTTGCCGGGATTGAAGCGATCGGTGATGACTTCTCTGAGCGCGATCAGGTCGAGGTCGTCGCCGATGGGATTCAGGAAGTAGATGTTGCGCGGCTGGCCGCTGGAGTCGACGATCAGGGAGAATGTTGCGGTTCCGTCCTTGGTGAATTGGCAGTCGCCGCTCGCATAGGTGTGGGGAGAGCTGGAAGGCAGCAACTGCGGTGAAGTCACCTGTGGGCCGAGGGCGTAGATCCTGACCGGGGCATTTGATTGGTTCGGCTGTGCGATGAGGACGGCACACCAGAGCAAGAGAGTGGGGAATACGATCGCGGATGGGCGCATGGGTTGAGTCCGATGCGATTCACCTTATCACACGATTGCAAGTTCCCGCAGCAGGAACGCGTAGTCGAACGCGATCTCCTTCAGGTAGTCGTAGCGGCCGCTGGCGCCGCCGTGGCCGGCTTTCATGTTGGTGACCAGCAGCAGCGGGTGGTTGCCGGTGTTCAGGGTGCGCAGCCTGGCGACATATTTCGCCGGCTCCCAATACATCACCTGGCTATCGTGCAGGCTGGTCTTGACTAACATGGCCGGATAACTCCCAGGCTTCAAGTTATCGTAGGGCGAGTAACTCAGCATGTAGCGGAAATACTCTTCCTCATTCGGGTTGCCCCACTCCTCGTACTCGGGGACGGTGAGGGGCAGGGAAGCGTCGAGCATGGTGTTCATCACGTCGACGAAGGGGACGTGCGAAAGGACGGCGCGGAAGAGATCGGGGCGCATGTTGACGACCGCGCCCATGAGCAGGCCGCCGGCGGAGCCGCCCTCTATGGCGACGCGAGCGGGGTCGCCGTAGCCCGAGGCGGTGAGGTGCTCAACGGCGGCGATGAAATCGGTGAAGGTATTGCGCTTCACCAGCATCTTGCCGGCGTCGTGCCAGGGCTTGCCCAGGTCGCCGCCGCCGCGGATGTGCGCGTAGGCCATGACGATGCCGCGGTCGAGCAGGCTGAGGCGGCCGGAGCCGAAGCCGAGCGGCAGCGAGTAGCCGTAGGAGCCGTAGCCGTAGACGTAGATTGGATTCTTGCCAGACTCGCGCTTATCACGGCGATATACGAGCGAGATGGGGACTTCGGCGCCGTCGGGTGCGGTGGCGTTGATGCGCTCGCTGGCGTACAGCGTGCGGTCGAAGCCGCCGGGGATCTCCACCTGCTTGAGGAGCGTGGATTCGCCGGTGCCGAAGTCGTACTCGAACACGGAAGCAGGCGTGACCAGCGACTGGTAGGCGTAGCGGAACTTGCGGGCGTCAAAGACGCGGTTTATGTGCGGATGGGCGCTGTAGGCGGGCTCGGGGAAGGCGATTTCACCGATGTTCTCAGTCTCGGCGGATTCGCCGACGAATCTCCACAGGCGCAGGCGCGGCAGGCCGGCTTCGCGCTCGCAGGCAATGAAGAAGCGGTTGAAGAGATCGACGTCTTCGAGCATCACGTGGTCGCGATGGGGGATGCGCTCGACCCAGTTTTCGCGGCGGGGCGCGACCACCGGCGCGGTAACCAGGCGGAAGTTGCGGCCGCGATCGTTGGTGCGGATGAACCAGAGACCGCCGCGATGATCGATGTAGTATTCGTGTTCGTCTTCGCGGGGGGCGATGAGGGTGAACTTGCCTTCGGGATCGGCGGCGGGAAGGAACCAGCACTCGGTGGTGGTGTGGCTGGAGGATTCCATGACGAGGAACTGGCCGTCGCGGGTGCGGCCGGCACCCACGTTGAAGCGCTCGTCGTCGTCCTGGTAGACGAGGACGTCAATGGCGTACGGCGTGCCGCGCATGTGGCGCCAGAGCTGGTACTGGCGCTTTTGCTCCTTGTCCTCGACGGTGTAGAAGAGGTGGAAGCCGTCGGCGGCCCAGACCACGGAGCCCACGCGCTCGACGGAGCCGGGAAGGACCTTGCCGGTGTCGAGGTCCTTGACGTAGAGCCGGTACTGGCGGAAGCCGGTGTAGTCCACGGAGTAGGCGAGCCAGCGGCCGTCGTCGCTCACGTCCACGGCGCCGATGGCGAAGAAGGGCTGGCCCTCGGCCATCTCGTTGCCGTCCAGCAGCACTTCCTCGGGCGCGTTATGGAGAGGGCCCGATCCAAGGCCGATCTTGCGGCAACTGATGCCGTACTGCTTGCCCTCCTCGGTGCGCGAGTAATACCAGTACTGGCCGTCGCGGTAGGACACGGAGACGTCGGTCTGCTTGATGTGGCTGAGCATCTCGTTGTAAAGCTGCTCACGCAACCCGGCCTGCGGCGCCATCACAGCTTCCGCATAGGCGTTCTCGGCTTCGAGGTAGGCGACGGTGTCGGGATTCTCCTTGTCGCGCAGCCAGGCGTAGTCGTCGGCCAGGGTGACGCCGTGAAGTTGAGTCTCGGTGTGCTTGATGGGTGCTATGGGAGGCGATGGAAGTCTTTCCGTGCTCATTGCCCCTCCAGTGTAATTGCTTGACGGGCCAAGCGGCGAACTGTACAGTTCACTCTAACGGAACGGAGAGTTCATGGCCGCGGCTACCCCGGACAATGTGATGGTGGTTTCGGCGCTCAAGGCGCGCGCGAACTTTGGCAAACTGCTGAGCCAGGTGGAAGAGCGCCGGTCGCTGGTGATCGAAAAGCGAGGCAGGCCACGAGCGGTGCTGCTGAGTCTGCGCGATTACGTGAAGCTTGCTGCTCCCGAGCCTGAGATTCTGCGCCTTATCGGCGAGGAAGCGGAGCGGAAGGGCGCCAGCAAGTTGACATCCCGGCAGATCGATCAGGTCATCAAGGCCGCCCGGGCACAGAAGAAGCGCTGATGATCGATCTACGCCTGGTGGTGGATACCAACATCCTGGTTTCCGCAGCTTTGAAATCCAATGGCCTGGAGCGGACCACGTTTCTGCTGGCTATCACCCGGCCCGCCCGGCTTTATGTTTCCCAGCCTATTCTGGCCGAATACGCCGATGTGCTGGGACGCCCCGAGCTGGCGATCCGCCGAGGCGCTCGGCGGCAGGTCCTCGACCTGATCCGCAACCGGAGTGTGCTGGTCAAGCCGCGCGTCCGGCTGAATGTAACCAGCGATCCTGACGACAACATCTTTATTGAATGTGCCGACGCGGCCCGCGCCGACTATCTTGTGACGGGCAACCGGCGGCACTTCCCGCGTTATTGGAAATCGACCAAAGTCGTCACCGCACGTGAGTTTATCGAGATCGCCGCGCCCCACCTGCTGCCTGACTGAGAATTGCTTGTCAGGAGGACAGCAGTTCCATCGGAAGGGGCACCCGCACGGAACCCGGCGCCCCCTCGACTCGTACAATAGTTAGCGATGAACTCCTCTTATCGCAGGTTTGCGACAGGGTTGCGGCTGGCAGCGGCGGCGGCCCTGTTCTTTTTGGCCGCCGGGGCCGGGGCCGAGCGTGTTGCAGACATGCCCAAGCCCACCGATTACGTGAACGATTATGCCCACGTGTTATCGGCGGACGCGATTGCGCGCCTTGACCGCATCTGCAGCGAACTGGACCACTCGGCAGCCAACGCGCAGTTGGCGGTGGTCACGGTTCACAACCTGGACGGAGACGATGCGGCCGACTGGGCCAGCCGGCTGGAAGATAAGTGGCACATGGGCAAGAAGGGCTCGGACCGCGGGGTGCTGCTGCTGCTGGCCGTGGACGACCACAAGTACCGCATCGATGTGGGTTACGGGCTCGAGGGCATTCTGAACGACGCCAAGGTGGGCGATTTCGGCCGGGAGATAGTTCCGTATCTGCGCCGTGGCGACTACGACGACGCGGTGCTGGAGGCGGTGGGCGGGATCGGGCAGGTGATCGCCCAGGACGCGCACGTGACGCTGGATGAGCAGCCACCGCCAGAGCAGCCGGGTTCGCAGCGGGCGCATCGCGGCAACCCGCTCGGCGGCCTCATCTTCTTCATCATCTTCTTTGTGCTTTTTGGTGGGTCGTGGATCGGCCGGCTGCTATTCGGCGCCATGCTCTTCAACAATTGGCGCGGCGGCGGCTGGGGTGGAGGAAGCTGGGGCAGCGGCGGCGGCTGGGGCGGAGGTGGTGGTGGAGGCGGTGGCGGAGGCGGTGGTGGGTTTGGCGGCTTCGGCGGCGGAAGTTTTGGCGGCGGCGGAGCCGGGGGAAGCTGGTAAAAGCAGGGATCAGGGAACAGGGATCAGGGATCAGAAAAGCAGGGAACAGGGAACAGAAGAGCAGGGACAAGGGACGAAGGGACAACGGGGTCCGAGAGGGCCGGAGGAGAAGGGATCGTTATGCGTCGTGGATCGATGGTGATTCTGGTTGTGATTGCGGTGATCGTGGTGGCCGGGCTGTTTGTGTACGGCAGCTTCAAGACCGCACAGAACCAGATGGTGCAGAAGGACGAGAACGTGAAGCAGTCGTGGTCGGAGGTGGATGTGAACCTGGAGCGCCGCGCCGACCTGATTCCCAACCTGGTGGAGACGGTGAAGGGCTTCACGAAAGAAGAGAACAGCGTTTATGCCGATATTGCGAATGCGCGCGCAGGCCTGCTGAGCGCGCAGGGGCCGCAGGCCAAGATTGCCGCCAACGGCCGGCTGGATTCCGCGTTTGGACGCCTGCTGGCGCTGGCGGAGAATTACCCGCAACTGCGCTCCAGCGACCAGTTCATGCGCCTCCAGGATGAGCTGGCGGGCAGTGAGAACCGGATCGCGGTTTCCCGCCGGCACTATAACGAAGCCTTGCAGGACTACAACACCTTCGTACGCCAGTTCCCCAACAGCATCTGGGCCAACATGCTTGGGTTCAAGGAGAACAACGCGTACTTCCAGGCCAGCGAAGCGACGCGGCAGGTGCCCCAGGTCCATTTCTAATCCGCACTTCGGGCCGGAGGTGTGGGACCAGGGCGGTCCAAGCGAGGTACACCCAGGCTTATGGTTTCCCACCCTTGCGCCAGTAAAAAGGCGCAAGGATGGGGGCACGGAAGGTTGGTCCAGGCGAGCGATTTTTTGGACAGGTCAGGCCGAACGCCTGCCGGTCGCGGCCATCCAGAGTCCAATCCGATATCCGGCCCAGATGCAGGGCGCCCATACCCCGAGGAGCGCCGCGGAATACCAGTGCGGCTCGGTATTCCAGGAAAGCACCAGGGAATAGGCGCCTACGATCAGGCCGAGGCCGATCACCCAGGCAGCGACCAGCTGTTCTTTACCGCGCCGGGCGACGATGCAGCAGACGAAGCCGGCGGCGAGCTCAATCAGGCACTGCAAGGCAAGGTCCGCCGCATAGTACGAATTGCCACGGGAAACGCGCGCCAGCCACGCTTCTACCAGCAACACCAGCGCCGCATTCAGCGCGTACGCAGCCACCACGGCAACGATGCTCCGGAGGGCAACGCTCGAGAAGAATCCGCGGCTGTCGGAGTGGCGATTCATGGACATAGACGGGAAGGCCATCCCGATCGGGATGGCCTGGTCCGGAGCGGATACGTGACGGCTATTTGAACGACCCGATGCCGCTGGCCTCGTCCTCGTAGACATCGAAGACGGTGTAAAGCTTGGTGAGCTGGAGGACGTCCTTGACCTTCTTGGTCAGGCCCAGCAGCTTGACGCTTGCGCCCTGGTTCTTGGCGGTGGTGAAGGCGCTCACGAGCTCGCCCAGGCCCGAGCTGTCGATGTAGTTCACATCGCTCATGTTCAGCAGGATGTTGCGCGCCCCTTTACTGATGAGGTCGCGGACGGCCTCGCGCAACTGCACACTGCCCTCGCCAAGGGTGATCCGCCCGCTCAGGTCCAGAACGGTGACGCCGTCCACTTCACGGGAAGCAATAGTCAATGCCACAGGAAATTCCTCCTTTTTCGGGTACTACGGTTATAGCACTTTTCGCGGGACAAGGGGCCGCACGCCGAAATGCGGGCCCGGACGACTCCCATTCCGCGGGTGCCTAATGCATTTCTTCCGACGACGCCAGGTATTTGACCAGGGTCAGCTCGGTTCCAGGATGCAGTTGACGAAAGTGTACCTCATCCATGAAGTTGCGGATGAGGAAGATGCCGCGCCCGGTGCCGCGCAGCAGGTTTTCCGGGTCACGGGGATCGGGCAAGGTAGCCGGATCGACGCCGCGGCCCTGGTCGCTGATCACGAAGACCAGCGATTTGCCTGTATTTTCAAAGCTGGCCGTAATGCATTTGGCGGGGTCGTATTCGTTGCCGTGCAAAACGGCATTCACCGCCGCCTCGCGCACGGCCATGGTCACGCGGAAGCAGTCGTCCTCGTTCAGGCCGGCCTGCCCCGCCAGCTTCTCTGCCATGGCCTCCACTTCGCCGACGCTCTCCATGGTGGAAGAGAGCGAAATAGTCTGCCGTCCTGCGCTCGGTCCGCTCAATCGATCTTGAAACCCCGCTGGTGATCTGGTGGCGAACCGGATTTGGGGACCGGCCGCGCATGGTGTGGAGCCTTGTTCGGAAGTTTCATAGCTGGAACCGTTTGTGTCAAGACGAGATCGAATCGATCCTGCTCCATGGCGCCGCGTTTCGGGGGATTGCGTGTCAGCGCCCCTGCCGGTTTGCAGGGCTGCACAATTGGAAGCTAGCGCGGCTCTTGTGCCGTTGCGCGGGGCTCAACCGTCTGGCCTGGCGGCGCAAACCGGTACCGCGGGGAAGTGCGAACGCCGCGCTTGGCCAGCCAGCACTCCCAGGTGGTGGCGAGCACGCCCAGGCCGTAGATCATGCTGCGGCGAATGTTGATCGACGAGGCTTCAGGAAAGTAGTGCGTGGGGCAGGAGAGCTCGCCGATGCGAGCGCCCAGGTAAATGCACTGAGCCAGGAGCTGGTTGTCGAAGACGAAGTCGTCGGAGTTGGCTTCGAGCGGCAGCTTGAGCAGCAATTCGCGGCTGTAGGCGCGGAAGCCGGTGTGATACTCGGAAAGCTTGGCGCCCAGCATCAGGTTCTCAAAGAGCGTGAGGCAGCGGTTGGAAATGTATTTGTAGACCGGCATGCCGCCGCTTAACGCGCCGCCGCCCAGAATGCGCGAGCCGAGCACGATGTCGTAGACGCCGAAGGCGATCATGCTGGCCATGGGCTCGACCAGCAATGGGGAGTATTGGTAATCGGGGTGGAGCATGACCACCACGTCGGCTCCGGCTTCGAGCGCCGCCGCATAGCAGGTCTTCTGGTTGCCGCCGTAGCCGCGGTTGCGATCGTGGATCCGGACCTGAAGGCCGAGTTTGTGGGCAAGGGCCGCGGTCTCGTCGGTGCTATGGTCGTCGACCAGGATGACGGCGTCCACGGTGGGCGGGATCTCGTCCACGGTGCGCTCGAGGGTCTTCTCCGCGTTGTACGCGGGAAGCACGGCGACCACTTTTTTGTTGTTGACCATGCAGGGTTGATCTCTTGCCTATCATACGACGGCGCGCAATCGTCGTCAGGGTACACGGCAGACGGCCAGCTCGGCGTTGTGCCAGGGGCAGGGAAGTCCGGCGGGTTGTGGATAGCGAACCAGGACCCAGTCGACGCCGAACTGCCGCTTGAGGCGAGCGAAATCGGCGAGGCCGAACTGGCTCCAGCCCTGCTGCGCGGCGACTTGCTTCTGCCACTCGGGGACGAGCTCCGGCGCCTTTGACAGGACCGACGTGTCCTTGATGGCGTCGGCCAGCGCGCTGCGCTCGGCCAAAGCGCGGAAGCTGTGGTAGTCCTCGCCGGGCGCGGCCAGGTAGCGGGGGTCGAGAGCGAAGTACGCGTCCGTGGGCGTGTGGGCGCGAATCCAGGCGAAGGCCTGCAGCCACGGATTCTTGGACGCACGGCCGGGCAGCTCCAGGTGGTTGCACGCGGCAAACAGATGCCGCTGCACGCCGAACATGGCGCCGTAGGCGACGAGGACGAAAAGCGCCCAGCGCCACGCCCTTGCCTTGAGAACGAATCGTCCAAAGTACGCCCCTCCGATCAGCGCCATGAACACGTAAACGAGATGCAGGTAGCGCATGGGCTCCAGCGTGCCGAGCACGATCCAGCGGCGAGGCGCCAGAACGATCATGGCAATGGCCTGCTGGAAGATGCCGTAGATCAGCACCGCGGTGGCGAAGCGCGCCAGATTAGTTTGGCTGCGCCGGCGCGCCGCATTTGCGATCACCCAGAACAGCACCAGGGGGCCGATGGCGCCGAGCCACTCGTACCATGTCCAGTGGTATAGCCGGAACCAGTGACGGGTTTCCATTGCATTGACCCATCCCTGCGAGGGAGGCGCGAAAAGCCAGCCAAAGGGAATCAGGAGGATGGCGCCCCCCATCACGCCGGCTTCAGCGCGTCTATCCGGCCGGAGCAGCGTCGCGAGGTGTCCCCGCAGCCCATCCGTCATCACGACAACCAGCACGCAGCAGAAGGAGATCCCGAACGCGCCCATCATCGGATGGAGCAACACCGCCAGGAAAAGCAGCGGAATCGCCTGCCAGCGCCGGCCGGCCATGATGCGCGCGACCGCAAACAGGATGAGCGCCGACGCCGGGTTGCGCGGGTGCAGGTATTGATCCATGATGTAGAGCGCGGTACCGGCAACGGGCAGCGTGAGCATGGCGCCCAGCGTGGCCACCCCGCCCCAGCGGGCTGGCGCGTCTTCGAACAGCCTGCAAACGATGGACCAGCAGGACCAGACAATAACCAGGATCGAAAGAGCCTGCCAGAGCAGTTCCGACCATGCCAGCGGGATTCCTGTCAGCCAGACGAACTCCGCCATCCCGGCATCGAACACGCTGGCGCGCATCTGCACGCGGAAGAAATCGCCATCACGGGGATAAAGTGCCGGGTTCAAGTCGGCCTTGACCGCAGTCAGGTAGACGCCGTCGTCTTCTGCGCCCGGATGATAGCCCATAACCAGAAATCCCAGCAGGGAAAAAAGCAGCACTGGCGCGATACCGAAAAAGGGGCCGGGGAAAACTAAATGACGTCGCAAATCGTCTATGCTCCGTGGTAGCAGTGGCCGTCCCCCTGAGGATAGCCCGCGCAGCCGGCTTCCCCCGATCGCCCGTGAACAACCAGCCCCAGCTCGCCCTGATCATTCCCACGCTGAGGGAAGCTGCGGGACTGCCGGCGGTTCTGGAGCGCGCCCGATACGCGTTGAACGCTGTTCCAATTCCCTGGGAGATCGTAGTGGTGGACGATGACAGCGGGGACGGAACCGAAGAGATCGTCAGGCAGGCAGAGCGCCGCGATCCACGCATCCGCCTGCTGGTGAGGCGTAGGGAGCGCGGGCTTTCCGGGGCCATTCTGCACGGCTGGCGCAGTTCCCGCGCGAGCCTTCTCGGCGCCATGGATGCGGATGGGCAGCATCCGCCCGAACTGCTGCCGAGCCTGATTGAGCAGATTCGCGCGGGGAGCGACCTGGCCATCGCAAGCCGCTATGCCAGGGGCGCCGCGCTGGATGGATGGAGCCCGCTGCGCAGGCGCATCTCCAGGGCGAGCGTGCGCGTGAGCTGGCCGCTGATCGCCGCGCCGATCCGCCCGCGCGATCCACTCTCGGGCTTTTTTCTGGTGCGCCGTTCGTGCGTGGAGGGCGTCGCCTTCCGAACTTCGGGATTCAAGCTGCTGCTGGAAATCCTGGTGCGCGGGCGTGTCCGCGCCGTCAGTGAGGTTCCGTTTGCCTTCGGGGCGCGCGGGTCCGGCCGAAGCAAAGCAGGAGTGAGAGTTGCGTGGGATTACGTCCACTTGCTGGCGGGGATGTACGCGGATCGGTTTGGATTTCTGCCGGAAAGCGCGCGGCGGCTGTTGCGGCGTACGGACTACCCCCTGGAGCTGGTTGCGCAAATAATCGGGAGTCCGGAGAGAACATCCCTCAGTGGCTGAAGCCCGGCTGTTCCTGGTGCGTTTATCGGGACGACTGAAGTCGCGCCCTTTCAAGGCTCGGTTTATGCAACCAGTCTATTTCCTACTCCCTATTACCTGCCTTCTTCAAACCCCCGGCAGCAGCGCCCGCATCAGCAGGAACGCGCCCACTCCCAGGAAGAACACCAGCGCCATGCGAATGCCGGGCTCGCGATTGACTTCTGGGACCAGGTCGCTGGCGCCCACGTAGAGCGCCACGCCGGCTGATATGGGCAGCCCGTAGGGGAGCCAGTGGGGCGCCAATTCCATAATCAGCACACCGCCGATCGTGGCCACGGCCAACCCTACCGCTGCGCTGAATGCCGCCCCGCGGCTGCGCCCGCTGGCCAGCATTACGCTCGCCATGGTGAACCCTTCCGGCGCCTTGTGCAGCAGGATGGCGAAGAAGATAAGCCACCCCAGCGCGTTCGAAAGCACGAACCCCGAGCCAATGGCGATGCCGTCGAAGAGCGCGTGCAC
>Ga0307372_10004279_pt1 | contig 22211 bp, 17 predicted proteins | sample OX1MG_FD_202533 | JGI IMG/M metagenome (GOLD analysis project Ga0307372, IMG submission 202533) | Soil microbial communities from Risofladan, Vaasa, Finland - OX-1 | ecosystem: Environmental > Terrestrial > Soil > Coastal area > Acid sulfate soil | place: Finland: Risofladan, Vaasa | collected...
CGCTCCCATCCGGAAAGCATACCGTTTCTCGATCGCGATCCCGAACGGCTCATAGCGGCGCCGGTTGCGCCGGTCAAGTATCGCGCGCAAATCGCGGATCGGTACGTCGAACATGCATACGACGGCACGCCCCTCGCGCACCATCCGGCGCGAACCCCGAATGACGCCGTCGCGCAAAATCGCGACCAAGTTGTCGAGGGCGGATTCCGTCTTGGCGGCGCGTGTGAAATGCGTCAGCATCGCCGCCGCCGGCATTTTCAGGCCCCGCGCGGTCATATCTGCGATCCCGTCGGCGCCTTCGAGCGCTTGCGCGGCCTTGAGTCCCCGCGCGCCGACGGCGCCGGCTTCGTCCGCCGCTTCAGCGCGGCGGCCAGTTCGCGCTCGCGCGCGAACATCCGCCGCGCGTCGGCCGGCGATCGCTCGTGGTCGTAGCCCAGCAGATGCAGCAGGCCATGCACCAGCAACGTGCGCATCCGCGCCGCGGACGCGACGCCAAGGCGGCGCGCCTGGCGGCGCGCCGTGTCCACCGAAATCACGACGTCGCCGAGCGCCGTCCCGGCGGCGGGCACGAGCGGGCCGGCTTGTGCCCGCCACCCCACCAGCGCGCGGCGCCGACCCGGACGCGCTTCCTCGACGCGCACCTCGTGCGCTTGCTCGAGCTGCGAAAACGACAGCACGTCGGTAGGTCGATCCTTGCCGCGAAACGTCCGGTTGAGCGCGTGGACGAAGCCGTCATCCGCGATCACTATCGACAGCTCGCACGCCGCAAGCCCCACTAGCGTCATCAGGCGCCGTGCGTCGGCGCGCAGCCCGGTGGCGTACGGCCGCCCGCGGCCGGTCTCGCATCGTAGCGCGACCGCCACCATCTATTCCTTCGCGGGTTTGCTTCCGTTATCGGGCAAGGGGTCGAGCCGTCCCTCGGAAGCGGCTTCGTACGCGCCGATCACGGCCTGTACCAGGCGATGGCGGACGACGTCGCGTTCGTCGAAGTAGACGAACGAGATTCCGGGGGTGCGGGCGAGCACGGTGCGCGCCTCCTTGAGGCCCGACAGCTTGCCGCTCGGCAGGTCGATCTGCGTGATGTCGCCGGTGATTACCGCCTTGGAGCTGTAGCCCAGGCGGGTGAGGAACATCTTCATCTGCTCGGAGGTCGTGTTTTGCGCCTCGTCGAGGATGATGAACGAGTCGTTGAGCGTGCGTCCGCGCATGAAGGCGAGCGGGGCGACCTCGATCGTCCCGCGCTCGAGCATCCGGCGCGCGCGGTCGAAGTCGACCATGTCGTGCAGCGCGTCGTAGAGCGGCCGCAGATACGGATTGACCTTCTCGGCCAGGTCGCCCGGCAGAAACCCGAGCCGCTCGCCGGCCTCGACCGCGGGGCGGCACAGCACCATCCGCGTGACCTGGTTCTTCATCAGCGCCGCCAGCGCCATCGCCATCGCCAGGTAGGTCTTGCCGGTGCCCGCGGGTCCGATACCGAAGACGATGTCGTGCGAGCGGATCGCGTCGATGTAACGCTTCTGGTTGACGCTCTTGGGCGCGATCACGCGCTTGTGCGCGGAGATATAGATAGTGTCGAGGAAAATGTCCCTGAGGTCGACGTTGCCGTCGGCGCGCAGGATGCGCACCGAGTATTCGACGTCGCTGGGGTAGATGGGATGGCCCTGCTTGACGATTTCGTATAATTCGCCGAGCACCTTGCCGGCCAGCGCCTGGTCGGGATGCGCCCCCGCGATACGCAGCGTGCTGCCGTTGACGCCGATCCGCACGCCGAGCGCCTGCTCGATCACATGGACGTGGGCGTCGTGCTGGCCGAGCAGATCGGTAAAGCACCGATGGTCGTCGAAGTGGAGTTCGAGAGAATCTTCGGTGGCTGGCTGAGAAATGGTGTTGCTAAGCCTCGTGCCGTCTATTCGCGGGATACGGTTCCCAAGAATTTTGGGTACCCGTCCGCAGCGTTTCGAGGATCGTAGCTCTTTTCGCGCGCACTTTTAAAGCCCGGCCTTGTGACGTGCAAATTAAGCCGCGCAAAGTAACCGTGCGGTTCACGGCAGGGCACGAGACAAGTCACGCGACCAGCGCGGCAACGCGCTCCAGCGCCTCGTCGAGGCGCGAGGCGTCGCGTCCTCCGGCCTGCGCGAAGTCCGGCCGCCCGCCGCCCGTGCCGCCGACGATCGGAGCAATCTGCTTCACGATATCGCCGGCTTTGATTCGGCCGATCAAGTCTGGGGTAACGGCGACCAGGATTGCCACCTTGTCGTCGACCACCGAGCCGATCGCGACCACCGCCGAACCGTATTTCTGGCGCATCCGGTCGGCCATCTCGCGCAGCGCCCGCGGGTCGACACCTTCGACGCGCCGCGTAACGACCTTTACGCCGCCGCTCGTCTCGCGGACCTTCTCGGCATCCGCGCCACTGGAAGCGCCGTCGCCCGCAATCAGCTTCTGTTCGAGCGCGCGGAGCTTTTTCTCGAGCTCTTTTTCGCGCGCGAGCAGCCGCTCGAGCCGTTCGACCGCGGCGTCGTCGCGGGCCCCCAAATGGCTGCCAAGCGTCTCCAAGATTCGCTCGCGGCGGCGAATCGCCTCCAGCGCGCCCTGCCCCGTCGCGGCTTCGACCCGGCGCACGCCGGCGGCGACGCCGGACTCGGCTTCGAGCTTGAAAAATCCGATATCGCCGGTACGTCCGACATGCGTACCGCCGCACAGTTCGACCGAGAAATCGCCCATCCGCACCACGCGCACAACGTCGCCGTACTTGTCGCCGAAAAAAGCCAGCGCGCCGGCCTTGATCGCGGCGTCGTAGGCCATCTCTTCGGTCGCGACCTCGGCGTTCTCGCGGATACGCGCGTTGATCTCCTCTTCGATCGTCGCCAGATCGCCCTCGCCGACCGGCCCCGCGTGCGCGAAATCGAAACGCAGGCGGTCGGGCGCGACCAGCGAGCCCGCCTGATGAACTCCCGTGCCGAGCACGTCGCGCAGCGCATAGTGCAGGATATGGGTGGCCGAATGGTTGAGCATCGCGGCGTCGCGCCGCGCGCGATCGACGATGAGCTTGACGGGCCGTCCGCGCTCGAAATCGCCCGGCTCGCCGCGCAGCAGCCGTCCGACATGGAGAATCGAGCCGTCGGCCTTGCGCGTATCGACAACTTCGAGAACCGCGCCGGTTGCGGATTCGATCACGCCGCGATCGCCGATCTGGCCGCCGCCCTCAGGATAGAAGGGCGTTTCGGCCGTCACCACGAGGACGCGGTTGTCGCCGTCGCGATGGGCTGCGAGAACTTCGGAGTCGGCGTCGTAGCGATGGTGTCCGATGAAGCGCGAGGCGGCGCCGGCGTCCAACTTTATTTCGGGAGCGACTGTGTCGTCCTTGCGCGCAGCGCGCCCACGCTCGCGCTGCTCTTCCATCAGACGATTGAACTCCGCGACGTCAACGTCGAATCCGTCGTCTCGCAGCACATCCTCGGTCAGATCGAGCGGAAAGCCGTAGGTGTCGTAGAGCCTGAAAGCGACCTCACCGGAAAGCGTATGGCCATTCGATCGCCCGAGCCGCGCGCGCTCGGTCTCGATGAGTTCGAGTCCACGATCTAGCGTTTCGCCGAAGCGCTGTTCTTCCTGGGATACAACGTTTTGGATGCGGGCGGACTGGGTGTTCAGTTCGCCGTAGGCCCTACCCATAGCCTCGCGAACCCCTTCGCAAACCCGAGCGAGAAATGGCCGCTTGATTCCGAGATACCGTCCATGACGCGCAGCCCTCCGTATTAAACGTCGAAGAACGTACTCTCGGTCGGTATTTCCGGGATTCAGACCTTCGGCGATCAGAAAGCTGATTGCACGAGCGTGGTCGGCGATCGCACGGAACGAAATGTCTTTTTCGGACGAGTGACCGTAGTGCGGAGGCGTCGGGGTCGGGGAGTAGGGAACTTTTATTCGAACCTCGGATGACACCTCTTCAATCGATTCGATGATCTTCGCAAACACGTCGATGTCGTAATTGCCGAGCAGCTTGCCGGTCTCGATGCTCTGCAATACCGACGCGACGCGCTCCAGACCCGTCCCGGTATCGACGTGTTTCATCGGCAGCGGCGTCAGCTCGCGCGTCGCGTCGCGGTTGAACTGGATGAACACGAGATTCGCCAGTTCGATAAACCGCGAGCATCCCTCGACGTTGACCGCGCATTGTTCGCTCGAATCCGCGTGACCGCTCCAGTTGCAGGCGGCGACGCCGCGATCGATATGAATTTCGGAACATGGACCGCATGGCCCGGTCTCGCCCATCTCCCAGAAATTGTCCTTCTCACCGCAGCGCAGGATTCGTTCTGGCGGCAGATATCCCAGTTCAAGCCAGGCGTGTTCGGCCTCGTCGTCGTCTTTGTAAACGGTCGCCCACAGGCGGTCGGCGGAGATGCCCCAGACTTCGTTTATCAGCTTCCAGTGGAACTCGATCGCCTCGCGCTTGTAGTAATCGCCGAACGACCAGTTGCCGAGCATCTCGAAAAACGTGTGATGGTACGAGTCGCGGCCGACCGCTTCGAGGTCGTTGTGCTTGCCGGAAATCCGCAGGCACTTCTGGCAATCGGCGACGCGCGCCGCGCCGGGCGTGCGGATGCCGAGAAAATAATCTTTGAACGGGACCATCCCGGCGTTGGTGAACAACAGCGTCGGGTCGCCCTTGGGCACCAGCGAAGCCGAGGGGACGATTTGATGGCCGCGGTCCTTGAAAAAATCGAGGAACGATTGACGGATTTTGTCTGTGGTCCAGCGCATGTGGGGTTTATTCTAACGCAGACGGCCACCTCAACTGTAGGGGCCGCACGCGGGACAAGAGAGGGTTCGTCGTCAAATGGCCTCTGCTACGGAGCGTGGTGCAAGTCGGATCCCTTACGCTCTTTTCCGAGGCTTATCACGATCGCGTCGCCGACCAACGCCACCGTGGCCACCGCCGCCAGCGCCGCCGCGTAGGACATATGCTCGGCCATAAGCGCCTCGACGAACGCCGCGTTGGCCGCGAACATCACGCCCATCTGGTAGGCAAGCCCGGTGAACAGCCCGCGCACCTCCGGCGGCGACAGTTCCGAGAGATGCGCCGGGATGACTCCCCATGCGCCCTGCACCATGAACTGCATCAGGAACGCGCCTGCGGTGAGCCATCCGAGCGCGTGCGGAAAAACCCATAGCGGCACCGCCGCCACCGCGAGAAGCGCCGCCCCCGCCATCGCGCGCCGCCGCCCGATGCGGTCCGAGAGCCATCCGACGGTGACTCCGCCCAAAAGCGCGCCGATGCTGTAGATCACCGCCATCGTCGCCACCGCGCGCGGGTCAAGCCCGCGCTCGCGTTCAAGGAAGGTCGGATACATGTCCTGGGTCGCGTGCGCGATGAGATTCATCATCGTCATCAACCCGACCAGGTAGATGAAGAGCGGCAGGTTGGCGCGCACCGTGCGCAGAATTTTGCGCGTGTCCGGACGCACCCGCTCCCAAGCCGGCGACTCCGGCACCTTGGTCCGGATGTAAAGCGTGAGCAGCGCCGGCAAGCCGCCGGCGATGAACATCGCGCGCCATCCGAAATGCGGAAAAATGAAAAAGTAGGCGCCCGCCGCGAGCAGGTAGCCGACCGCGTAGCCCTCCTGCAATAGCCCCGAGAGCATCCCGCGCCATCGCGCCGGCACCGCCTCCATCGCCAGCGACGCACCCACGCCCCACTCCCCGCCCATCCCAATCCCGTAGAGCGCGCGGAGCACCAGAAAGACCGTGTAGCTCGGCGCAAAGCCGCTCGCCACCTCGATGACCGAGTAGAAAATCACGTCGACCATCAGCGGCAGACGGCGACCCCAACGGTCGGCCATCCAGCCGAACAGCAACGCCCCCACCGGGCGCATCATCAGCGTGGCGGTTATGGTGAAGGCGACGTCGGCGACCGAGCGATGGAATTCCTTGGCGATCGCCGGAACCACGAAGACCAGGACGAAAAAATCGAAGGCGTCGAGCGTCCAGCCGAGAAAGGCCGCCGCCAGAGCGTGGCCGGCTCCGGCGCCTGCCGCGCCGCCGGCCGGAGCGAGCGGCGCGCGTGTCTGCCCGATTTCCATAGCCTGCATGTCATAGTCCAAGCGGCCGACCGCGCATAGCCTTGGCACGGCCCCGCGATGGAACTTTTCGTGGAAAGTTGCGAGGACGCTTGCGCCCGTTCCGCGCCATTGAACGGACGCCGAAAATGCGACAAGCACATAACATGCGCATCGCGCCTGGCCGCCGCAGTCGATGAACAGGTCCCGCCTGGCCGGAGGCCTCATCGCCGCCGAGATTTTTTCGATGGCGGGCTATGCGACCTTTGCTTCGCTACTGGTCGAATTGTCGCACCGCTGGCAACTAGACCCGGTGCAGGCCGGATGGATCGGCAGCGCCTACCTGATCGGCTATGCGCTCGCGGTGCCGGCACTGGTCGGGATGACCGACCGAATCGATTCGCGCGCGATCTATCTCATTGGCGCCGCGCTTGGCGTGACTTCGGGTTGCGGCTTCGCCTGGCTGGCCGACGGATTCTGGAGCGCGATGCTGTTTCGCGCGCTGGGCGGGATGGCGCTGGCGGGAACCTACATGCCCGGTTTGCGCATTCTGACCGAGCGCCTCCAAGGAGCGGCGCGAATCCGTTCCGTTCCCTACTACACGGCGGCCTTCGGCGTGGGCGCGAGCCTGTCGTTCTTCCTAAGCGGCTGGATGGCGCAGCACTATGGATGGCAGGGCGCGTTCTGGGCGAGCGGGCTCGGCTCGGTCGCCGCGGCATCGCTGATGCTCGCCGGGGCCTGGGGAATACCGCTCGAGGGCGACCCGAACGCCGCCGCGAACGGCCGCCATCCGCTCGACTTCCGCCCGGTGCTCGCCAATCGCGAAGCGCTCGCCTACGTGATGGCCTATGGCGGCCACTCATGGGAACTGTTCGGCTTTCGGGCCTGGCTACCCGCCTATCTGTTGTTCGCGTGGACGCGTTTCGGCGCGGGCGCGCCCGGCTCGGCGATCACAAACTGGGCCACTGTGATCACAGTGACCAGCCTGCCGGCCAGCATCATCGGCGCCGAGTTGGCCCTGCGCGGCTCGCGCAGCCGGCTGATTCGATGCTTCGCCATCTCGAGCGTGATCGTCGGTCTTGCCACCGCGCTTTGCGGAAACTTTTCCTTCGCACTGACCGTGACGATGCTGTTTGGCTACGCCGGCGCCATCTCGGCCGATTCAGGCGCGCTGACCGCCGGCGTGGTAGCGGCGGCGCGGCCGGGCGAGCAGGGCGCGACGCTGGCGGTCTATTCGCTGGTGGGTTTTGCGGGCGGTGCCGTCGGGCCGTTGGCGGCGGGCTTCGCGCTCGATGTTGGCGGCGGCCTCAGGATGCCCGGCGCGTGGCATCTCGCCTTTGGCGCAATCGTGACCGGCTCGGCGCTGGCCGCGGTCGCGATCTCGCGGTCGCGATCTCGATAGCCTCGCGCGCCGTGCCGCGCCGCATCCGCCTCCCCGCGCCCGGTGCCGCGCAATGGCGTTTAGCCGATGGCGGCCACGTTCCCTTTTCCTGGCGGAGCGACGCCGGCAATTCGGTACGCCGGATGGTCGGGCAGCAGACGGCGATGGCCCGCGCCGAACAGGTTCTCGCGCAGCGTGGAGCCCTCGTAACCGGTGCGCATGCGGCCGCTGCGCTGCAACTCGGGCACCACCAGCTCGATGAACTCGGTGAAGCTGCCGGGCTGGTAGATCGGCACCAGGTTGATGCCGTCGATGCCGGTCTCGTCGACCCAACGCTCGATCTCGCCGGCGACGCGCGCGGGCTCGCCGACGATCACCGGTATCAGGCTCGCGAGCTTCATCTCCTCGCGCGCCTCGGCCAGCGTCAGCGGCGGGCGATCCGGATATACCGTCGAAAACCATCGCGCCGCCGACTTGATTCCCTCCGACGGCAGACGGTCGAGCACGTCGTCGTCGCGGAATTGTGCGAGGTCGACGCCGGTCCATCCGCCGAACAGCGCGAAGGCGCCTTCGGGGCTGGCGTACGAGCGCAGCCGCCGCTCTTTGAGCCGCGCCTCCTCGTCCGTCTCCGCGACGATGACCGACAGCGCCAGGACCAGCTTGACGTGGCCGGGATCGCGGCCCTGCTCGCGGATCGCGCTGCGGATGCGCGCCACGCGCGTACGCGTGACCTCGATCGTCGGATAGACCAGGAACAGCGCCTCTCCGTGACGCGCGCCGAACGCGACCCCGCGGCTCGATTGGCCGGCCTGCAGCAGCAGCGGCGTGCGTTGCGCCGAGGGCTCGCACATGTGCGGCCCCTCGACCTCGAAGTATTTTCCCCGGTGTAGGATCGGATGAACGCGGGCGGGGTCGGTATGCATGTCGCGGGCGGAGTCGCGCACCACCGCGTTCTCCTCCCAGCTCGCCTCCCACAGCTTGTAGGCCACCTCCATGTATTCCTCGGCGCGCGCGTAGCGCTGGTCGTGCGGGAGCATATCGCCGAGGCCGTTGCGGCAGGCGCTGGCCAGATACGAGGTCACGATATTCCATCCGACGCGGCCGCCGGTGAAATGGTCGAGCGAGGAGAAGAGCTTGGCGGTATGAAACGGCGGATAGTAGGTCGTGCTGTAAGTGGAGATGAAGCCGAGATGGCGCGTCGCCTGCGCCATCGCCGGGAACAGCATCGTCGGATCGTTGCCGGGAAATTGCACGGCGTGGCGAATCCCGGCTTCCGCGCTGCCCTTGTAAACGTCGTAGACGCCGTGAACGTCGGCAAAAAAGAGCGAATCGAAGCATCCGGCTTCCAGCGTGCGCGCGAGGTCGACCCAGAAACGCGTCGAGGTATATTCCCGCGAGGTTCGGTCGCGCGGGTTGCGGAACTGGCCGAAGGATTGCAGCGCCGCCGCGCACTGCGTGAACGCGTTGAGATGGATAATCTTCTTCATAAAGGGAACCGTTCCGTGCCGTCCCGAAGTTCAAAGAGAATATTTCCCTAATCGCGCCGCTTAAGCGAGCGAACCGGGCACGCGAGGAGAATCTGCGATGGCCACGTCGATGAAATTCTCCGCTTCCCGCACCGCAACGCCGTCCTGGGCCGCGCCTCGACTCTCGCAGCGGCGGAGTTCCTCCAGCGCCCAACTTGACCACGATTCCGACCCCCACCTATAGTGAGCGTCAGAGGGCCGCGATCGCCGACTTGTCGATCTTGTCGGGCGATTTCGACGCCGTGCGGACCTGAAGCCGATCCATAATGAAACGACGCGAACAATTGACCCGATGGGAACGCCTGTACCTGGGCGAAGTGCTGCGCGGCCTGGTGACGGTCAACGCCCACTTCATGCGCAACCTCGCGCTGCATATCGCGCATGCGATGGGCTTCGCCAAGGAGCGCAAGGCGGCAACCACGGTGCAGTACCCCGATGAGCGCAAGACCTACCCCGAGGGGTACCGCGGAAGCCATCGCCTGACGCTGCGCCCGGACAGCTCCGTGCGCTGCACGGCATGCTTTCTGTGCGCGACCGCCTGCCCCGCCCAGTGCATCTATATCGAGGCCGGCGCGTCTCCCGATCCCGAGATCGAGAAGTTTCCCTTGCGCTACGAGATCGATACGCTGCGATGCATCTACTGCGGGCTGTGCGTCGAGGCGTGCCCGTGCGACGCGATCCGGATGGACACCTACGTCCATCCGCGCATCTGGGGCTTCGATCGCAAGGACTTCGTCGAGACCAAGGAGCAACTGATGCATCGCTCGCGCGTGCTGGCCACCGAGGGCCGCGAGGGCAACATGCGCGAGATGCTCCAGTGGTACGACGAGCAGTCGCGTGAGGTGTACAATCCGCTGCGCCCCGAGCTCAAGACCTACAGCGAACGCGAAGGGCCGCCGGCCTGGAAGGACGACGGCACCGGCGCGGAGCCCGAGATTCCGGCGATCGATCGGCATCACTTGCGGCATCATCCGACCGGCAAATAGCCGCGCCCTTGACACCGCCGCCGCCGCGCGGGCGGCCCGTGACGAACGACGTCCGCATGGAGTATAGATAGTCAGGAATGTTCGATCAGAGGTATGCCGACATGACCCAGATTGAAGCCGCGCGCAAAGGGATCGTCACCCCACAAATGATCGAGGTGGCCGAGGACGAAGGCCTCGCACCTGAGGAAATCCGCGGACTCGTAGCCAGCGGCGAGGCGGTCATCCCGCACAACGTCCATCACGACTTCCGCGCGATCGGAATCGGCAAACGGCTGCGCACCAAGGTCAACGCCAATATTGGCGCCTCGAACTTCCATCAACTGCTCGACGAAGAGGTCGAGAAGCTCTATACCGCCGTGCGCTTCGGCGCGGATTCGGTGATGGACCTTTCCACGGGCACCGACCTCGACAAGATTCGCGCCGAGCTGCTCTCGCGATGCACCGTTATCCTGGGCACGGTGCCGATTTACCAGGTCGCCTCCGAGCACTCGATCATGGAGCTTGAACGCGAGTTCTTTCTCGAAGTGATCGAGCGCCAGGCGCGCCAGGGCGTCGATTACATGACGCTGCATTGCGGCGTGACGCGCGAGAGCGTCGCGCGCCTGCGCCACCATCAGCGCATCGAGGGCATCGTGTCGCGCGGCGGCGCGCTGCTCGCGGCCTGGATGGAGCGCACGGGACGCGAGAACCCGCTCTACGAGCACTTCGACGAGGTCTGCGCGATCCTGCGCGAGCATGACGTGACGATTTCGCTCGGCGACGGACTGCGCCCGGGCGCCACCGGCGACGCCACCGATCGCGGTCAGATTGCCGAGCTGCTGGTGCTGGGCGAACTGACCGAGCGCGCGCGCAACCTGGGCGTGCAGGTGATGATCGAGGGGCCGGGCCATGTGCCGCTCGACCAGATCGAGGCCAACGTGCAACTGGAAAAACGCATCTGCGGCGGCGCGCCGTTTTACGTGCTGGGCCCGCTGACCTGCGACGTCGCCCCCGGCTACGACCACATCACCGGCGCAATCGGCGGCGCGATCGCCTCGGCCGCCGGCACCGACTTCCTGTGCTACGTCACCCCCGCCGAGCATCTGCGCCTGCCCGATATCGACGACGTGCGCGAGGGCGTAATCGCGACCCGAATCGCCGCGCACTCGGGCGATCTGGTCAAGGGCGTGCGCGCGGCCAAGCTATGGAACGACCAGATGTCGCGCTATCGCAAGAACCTCAACTGGGAGGGGATGTACGCGATGGCGATGGACCCCGACAAGGCGCGGCGTTACAAGGAAGAGAGCGAGGCCTCGGGCTCCAACGTATGCAGCATGTGCGGCTCGTTGTGCTCGGTGAATATCGACAACGCCGCGATCAAGTTCACCGCCCGCCGCGCGCTCGGCGAGACCGAGACTCATGCCGTCCACTGAGGGATTGCGCGCGGGCGACGATTTGGGCGCGGTGGCGCAAATCGCGCTCCGCGACCAGCACGGCAATGAGCGCCGGCTGGCGGATTTTCGCGGCCACGGACTCGTGATTTACTTCTATCCGGCCGACGACACCCCCGGATGCACGGTCGAGGGCAGGGAATTCCGCGACCTCGACGAAGCCTTCGCGTCGCTCAAATGCGCGGTCGTCGGCGTCAGCGTCGATTCCGTCGAATCCCATCGCGCGTTCGCCGAAAAGCATGGCTTCCGCTTCGTCCTGCTCTCCGATCCCAAAGGCGCGCTCGCCAGCGCCTTTGGCGTGCTCCGCGGCGGCATTGCGGCGCGTTCGACCTTCGTGCTCAACGCCGATCTGCGCGTCGCGCGGGCCTTCCATGAGGTCACGCCGCGCGGCCATGCCCAGCGCGTGCTGGACTTCGTTCGCTCGATACTCGAATCGCATCGGATGCTCGGCGGCTGAGCGAAGCCCCGTACGGGGCTGGACAGGGCCGAAAGTGATGGCTAGGTTAAGCTCTAGCATAATAGATGACTAATCATGTAATCTAAGGATTACATTCCACAGTCGGTACGGTCCAAAATTATGGCCAAGACTTCAAAGAACATTCTCGACGAGGCGCGCGCCCAGATTAAGTCGATCGATATCGACGAGGCGCGCCGTATGCTGGAAAAGCCGGGCACGGTGCTGCTCGATGTCCGGGAGGGCGACGAATGGCGCCAGGGGCATATTCCGCAGGCGGTCGGTATCCCGCGCGGCTTCCTTGAATTGCGGGTCGAAGAGAAGGTGCCCGACCACAAGACCCCGGTCATCCTGCAATGCGCCTCGGGCACGCGCTCGTTGTTGGCGGCGCGGTCGTTGCGCGAGATGGGTTACGAGAATCTCTACAACCTGACCGGCGGCTTCAACGCATGGAAGGACCGCGGCCTGCCGTGGACGGCGGATCGCCAATTCACCGCCGACGAGCTTGCCCGCTATTCGCGCCACTTCGTAATTCCAGAGGTCGGCGAGAAGGGGCAGGCCAAGCTGTTGGATTCCAAGGTGCTGCTGCTCGGCGCGGGAGCGTTGGGCTCGTCCTCGGCGCTGTACCTGGCGGCGGCGGGCGTCGGCACGCTGGGCCTGGTGGACTTCGACGTGGTCGATCTGTCCAACCTGCAGCGCCAGATAATCCATACGACCGACCGGGTCGGGATGCTCAAGACCGAGTCGGCGCAGAAATCGATCAACGCGCTCAACCCCGGCATCAAGGTCAACCGCCACGAGGTCCGGCTCACCTCGGACAACGTGATGGACATCATCAAGGACTACGACGTCGTGGTTAACTGCGGCGACAACTTCCCCACGCGCTACCTGATCAACGACGCCTGCGTGTTGGCGCACAAGCCCCTGGTCGACGGCGCGATCTTTCGTTTCGAGGGTAACGCCACGGTCTTTTACCCGGCCAAGGGCGGCCCGTGCTACCGATGCCTCTATCCGGAGCCGGCGCCGCCGGATATGGCGCCGTCGTGCGCCGAGGCGGGGGTGCTGGGCGCGCTGCCGGGAATAATCGGCTCGATCGAGGCGCTCGAGGCGATCAAGCTCATCCTGGGCGCGGGCGAGTCGCTGATGGGCCGGATGGTTTACTTCGACACGCTGTCGAAGGACTACGTGCGGATGCTCAAGATCAAGCGCGATCCGAAATGCCCCGTCTGCAGCGACCATCCGACGCAGACCGGGCTCATCGACTACGAAGCGTTCTGCGGCCTGGCGACCGCGCCAAGCGCGGGTGCGGCGGCCAACGGACATGCCGAAGCGGCCCCTGCCGCGGGACGCTGAGGGCCGGCGACTCGATCCGGCCCGCCGACTCAACGGACCTCCGCTCTCGTTTCCTTCCCGCAGTTCGGGTTAAATGTTGGCGGGTGCCGATTCTCCGGCGCCCGCCAAATGTTTTGACGAAAGCGCGGGCGGGGAAGTATGGCACTGGGGCCGTTTTACGTGGCGGAAAAGCTCAAACAATCCGACGGCGTGCGTGGCGTCGCGCTCCTGATGCGCCATGGCGAAACGCCATGGAACCGGGAGGGCCGCGTGATGGGCCGTAACCCGGTCGAACTCGACAGCCATGGCCGCGCGCAAGTAGCCGGAGTGGTCGACTTCGTTCGCGCGCTCAAGCCCGATCTTATCGTGACCAGCCCGCTGGTGCGCGCGCGCCAGTCGGCCGAGATAATCGCGGCCGGGCTTGGCGGCCGCGTGCCGATTCGCGAAGACCGGCAAATCGCGGAGGTCCAGTACGGACGCTGGGAAGGGATGACCTACGAAGACTTGATCGTGGATGAGGATTACCTGCGCTATCGCGAGGAGCCGATCCTGAGCTCGACGCCCGGCGGCGAATGTATCGGCGAGGTCCAGACGCGCGGCGTGGAGGCGGTGATGCGCACGCTTGGCGAAACCGACGGGCAGCGCGTGCTGTTCGTTTCCCACGGCGACATCATCCGCACCGTGCTGTGCCATTTCATGGCGATGGAGCTGCGCCACTTCCGCCGCATCCGGGTCGACAACGCGGCGCTCTCGGCGGTACAGGTCGCGGGCGACTTCGCCGAGGTCAAATTCCTCAACATCATCCCGGACATCGGACGCACTTTCGTCGCGCCGTTCCCGGTAAAGGCGTCGGCGGATTCGCCGGCGGAATCCGAAGAGGAGTAACGCGGGCGCCGTGAACCCCCTGATCGCACACTTCCAGATGATGGCGCGTTACAACCGGCTCGCCAACGAGCGGTTGTACGACTGCTGCGCCCGGCTCTCCGACGCCGAGCGCAAGAAGAACCGCCAGGCGTTTTTCAAAAGCATCCACGGCACGCTCAACCACATCCTGGTCGGCGACCGCAACTGGATGGCCCGGTTCGAGGGCGGCACCGCGTCTCCCGCCCACCTCGACGCGATCCTGTACGACGATTTCGATGAGTTGTGCGCGGCGCGAGCGCGCGAGGACGAGCGGCTCGAGCGCTTTGCCTCCGGCCTCAGCGAAGAATTCCTCGACGGCGAGATCGCCTACGTCGGCCATGAAGGCCAGTCATATCGGAAACCGACGCGGATGCTGCTGGCGCATCTCTTCAATCATGAAACGCACCATCGCGGGCAAGTCCACGACATGCTCTCGCAAGCCGGCATCGTGACGCCGGTGCTCGACCTGCCCCGGGTGATAGTGCCGTAGAAAGCCGCGCATGCGCCGGACTCGACGCGCGAGACCTACGGACCCGTGCCAGGCCCGGCGTACTCGGTGCCCGAGCCCACCGTCACCCCCTTGCGCACGCGAACCGTAAGCTCGGGTCGGCCCGGCACATCGACGCGCAGGCTGCGATAGCCGGGGCGCGAGGGGTCGGGCGCCACGAAACCGGCCGTGTACTGCTCGCGCAGCTCGTTGCTAATCGCCGCGCAGTCCTGGCGCAGCGCCTCACCATCGCCGACCTCGCGCACCACGAACGTGCGCGCGCCGCTCTCGTTGGACAGCTCGCTCAGCGTCTGCGTATCGACGTGGTCCATATCACCGCCGAACAGGAACGGCCCGATCGCGATTCCCATGCCGCCCGAGTTCGGGTCGCCGATTCCGATCGAATAGATCAGCACGCCCATCCGCCGCGCCTGTCCGACCACCTGCTGCAACGTCGCCTGGCTCGCATTATCCATTCCGTCGGTCACCACCAGCAGCGCTTTCTTGTCGTAGCGCCCATGCCTCACCATGATCAGGCCGTCCATGATGGTGTCGAACAGTGCGGTCTGGCCGTAGGCGTGCAGCAGCACGAGCCGGCTCCTGACCAGGAAGTGGTTGGTGGTAAACGGCTGGAGCAGGAACGGGCGGTTGGAAAACGCGAACAGGAACACGTCGTCCTGCGAGTTAAGATCGCCGATGAATTGTGAAATCGCGGAGCGCAACTGCTGAAGCTTGGGCTCCATGCTGCCCGAGGTGTCGGCCAGGATTCCGACCGAGACCGGAGTGTTGAGGTCCTGGCGCAGGAACTCCAGCGGCCGTTGGATGCCGTCGACGTAGATGCGGAAGTCGCCCTTTTGCAGGCCGGTCACGTAGCGGCCATTCTGGTCGGTCACCGTGACCGTGACCTGTTCGTAGCCCGATTGATTGCGCAACGCGCGCGAGGGCAGCTCCAGCTCCTGACCCGGCTGCGGGTTGAGCCGCGGCATCGTAAGCGCGTCGTTGCCGCCCTGTTGGCGGGCCGGCGTCGTCGGCAACTCGAGCACCGCGCCGCCCTGGCTGTTATCTATCGGAGGAGGCGGCGCAACGTAACCATGCTGTTGCGCCGCCGCCTGTCCGCCCGAGGCGAACAGGAAAGCCGCGAGCATCGCGACCACCGCTATTGCTGTCGCCGCCCGGCCGCAGCCCGCGCGGCCCCTTAAGCTCAGCATTGCGCCTGTCCTCGACTGCAAATTCCCGACCCCAATCTCCAAGCCAAGACCGCCACAAGACCGCAAAAGGTCAAGTTCGCCCGATGCCTCGATCTTGCTATTTGCCCCCGCGTTGAGCAAGCCGGGATAAAATCCTACGCGTACGCGGGCACTTTCATCCGCCTGTTCAGGCGCGTTCAACGCCGTTCTCCGAGGCCTCGCACTAATTAGACGAATCCGCGCGTTGCCCGTTTCGCACGCCGCGGTCCGGCGCCCGCGCTATTGTCCCCGCAACGGGCAGCATCGTAAGGTTGCATGAAAGCCCTGTGGGGCTGCCCGGCCGCCCGGGCGCAAGGAGGACCGGATGAAATTCGGCATTTTCATGGCGCCATTCCATCGCGCCGGCGAAAACCCCACGCTGTGCTTCGAGCGCGATCTCGAACTAATCGAATGGCTCGACCGCACCGGCTACGACGAGGTCTTCATCGGCGAGCATCATTCCTCGGGATGGGAAATCATTTCATCGCCGGACATTTTCATCGCCGCCGCCGCCGGGCGCACGCGCCGCATCATGCTCGGCTCGGGTGTGGTCAGCGTGCCGTACCATAACCCGTTCAACATCGCGAACCGTTACGCTCTGCTCGACCATCTGACGCGCGGCCGCGTGATGCTCGGATGCGGTCCCGGCGCGCTTGCGGCCGACGCGCATATGCTGGCGATCGATACGACCCAGCAGCGCCGCCAGATGATCGAGGGCGTCAAGGCGATAATGCGGCTCTTCACCGAGGAAGGCGGCATCACGATCGACGGCTCCTTCTTCCGCCTCCACGACGCCCATCTGCAGGTCAAGCCCTTCCAGCAGCCGCACATGCCCATTTTCGTCGCCAATACGATCTCGCCCTCGGGGATGGTCGCGGCGGGCGAGCTTGGATGCGGCGTGTTGTCGGTCGCGGCGTTCGCCACCGCCGGCCTGGAAGGGCTGCCCAAGCGATGGGCGGTGGCGGAGGAGACCGCCGCCGAGCATGGCAAGACGGTCAGCCGGGCCAACTGGCGGATTGCGATGCCGATCCATCTGGCGGACTCCAAAAAGGAGGCGCTCGAGGACATCCGCGAAGGCGGCAATTCCTGGATTCAGGACTACTTCATCGACACCCTGGGCGTGAAGATCCAGTTCGAGGAATATCCGGGCCAGCCGCGCGAGGAGATGACGATCGACCGAATGGTCGCGCGCGGCGGCGCGATCGTCGGCACTCCCGACGACGCGATCGCGCGCATCCGCGAAATCCAGGAAGCCAGCGGCGGCTTCGGCGGCCTGCTCGGGCTCGCTCATGAATGGACCTCGCGCGAAAAGACCTTGCGCTCGTACGAGCTGTTCGCGCGCTACGTGATGCCGCAGTTCCAGGGCACGGTGGCCGAAATCGAGTACTCCCAGCGATGGGCGGCTGGTCAGCGCGAGATGCTGTTCAACAAGTCGGTCGCTGGAATCATGACCGCGATGAGCGACTACAAGGAGCATCGCCAGGCCAAGGGCGAGAAACCTTCGGAAATCGCCGACCAACCGGTCACCCGCATCCGTCCGTAGGCGCTCGACCCGCCGCTCAAACGCGCAAAGCCGCCTCCGCTCGGAGGCGGCCGCGTGTTTTGGCCCGGCGGCATCCACACGATTGCGCACCCGTGCGCATCCCACGATGCGCGCATTGCACGGCGCGATCGGATTGCCGTCGAGTTGCGCGTTGACCCGTCCGCACCGCGTGGTTACCGTGATCGCTATCTCTGGCACGATCGCTATCGCCGGATTCGCGCGCTTTGGGCCGCACGCGCGCTGTTCCCCTGGAGCAAACGCTTGTCGCATTTGAGCGAAGCACAGATTCTTCGCTTCCTGGTCCAGCTTGCCCTGCTGCTGTTGGTCAGCCGCACATTGGGCGAGCTAGCCAAGCGCGCGGGGCAAGCTCCGGTCATCGGCGAGCTGCTCGCCGGCGTCATCGTCGGCCCCTCGATACTTGGCGCCCTCGCGCCGGGCCTGTTCGCCGCGCTCTTTGGCGGCGACGCGATCTCGGGCCATCTGCTCGAGGCCTTCGCCTGGACCGGCGCCATCCTGCTCCTGCTCTACATCGGGCTTGAAACCGACCTCGATATCCTCCGCGGCCAGGGCCGCGCCGCCGCCTGCGTGTCGGCGTGCGGGATGGCGATTCCATTCGGCGCCGGCGTGCTGCTGGGCCTGATGCTGCCCGCGCAGTACCTCGCCGTGCCCGGCCAGCGGCTCGTCTTCGCACTCTTCATGGGAGTGGCGATCGCAATCTCGGCGGTCCCGGTGATCGCGAAGATCCTGATCGATCTGGGCCTGATGCGCCGCGAACTGGGGATGCTGATTCTGGCCGCCGGACTGATCGACGACACCACGGGGTGGCTCCTGCTGTCACTGGTCGCGGGTCTGGCGGGCGGGCGAGCGCTGTCCGGCGCCTCGTTCGGTCTGCTGCTCGCCGAAGCCGCCGCCTTCATCGCGTTCTGCTGGTTCGCCGGCGTGCGGCTGGTGGCGTGGCTGATGCGATGGGTGGACGATCGCGGCGCGGCCGAGCATGGCAAGTTCAGTGCGATGGTGCTGGTCGCGTTCGGCTGCGCGGTCGTGACCCAGGCGATCGGTTTGCACGCGGTCTTCGGCGCGTTCGTGGCCGGGCTGATGCTGAGCCGCGCGCCGCGCGTGCGTGCGCGTGACCGCGCCGAGATCGAAGCGGTCACGATGGGCCTGATGGCGCCGATATTCTTCGCTTACTCGGGCCTGCAGGCGAACCTCTCGGCGCTCGAAAGCCCCTACGTGCCGCTGATCGTGCTCGCGGTCGCGTACACGGCGAAAATCGCGGGCGCGCTCCTGGGCTGCAAGCTCGGCGGACTCGAATTCCGCGAATCACTGGCGGTCGCTTTTGGCATGAACGTGCGCGGGGGGATGGGAATCATCCTGGCCCTGCTGGGACTGCGCCTCGGCGTGCTTACGCCCGCGATGTATACGGTGATCGTGGCGGTCGCGGTCATCACCTCGGTTACGACGCCGCCGCTGCTCAACTGGGCCCTGCGCGGAGTCAGCCGGCGTCCGGGCGACTCCGAGCGTGCCGAGCGCGATCGTATCCTGTCCCGCCTACCGCTGCGCACGGCGGGAGCGAAGCTGCTGGTGTTGAGCGGCGGCGGCCCGCACGCGGAACTGGCGGCCCATCTCGCGGCCACGCTCGGCAAATCTTCCGACGCCAGCATCACGGTATTCCACGCCACGGCCGGCAATTCCAACGGGCGTACCGCCGCCGCCGCCTTCGCCGCGCAGTTCGCGCGCCTCAAGCGGATCGCCACGACCGCCGGTGCCGCTAACATCTACCAGCGCACCGGCGGCGGCGACTCGATCATCGAGGCGATTCTCCAGGAGAGCGAGCGCGGCTACGACGCCATCTTTGCCGGCGCCTCACAGCTCCACGGCCACACCGTGCTCGGCGGCGAGGTGTTGCGCGGCCTGCTCAGCGCCGTCCGCGCGCCGGTTGTGATCGCGAGCAACGCCAACACCGCGATGCCGATGCGCAAGCTGCTGGTGCCGGTGAGCGGGGCGTCGTTCGCACGCCTGGGCGCGGCGGTCGGGATGCTCTATGCGCATGCGGCCGGCGCCGAAGCCACGGCGCTCTATGTCCGTCAACGCTCGCGGCTGGACTGGCGAGCGTTGGTCGGCGACGCGGCGTCGACCGGCGAAGGCGCAGAGGCCGTGGCCGAGATCCGCGAACTCGCCGAACATCTCGAACTGAACGTCACGACCCGGATCGAAACCGGCATCAATGCCGAGAGCGTCATCCTGCGCACGCTCAAGGAGGGCCAATTCGACCTGCTCATGATGGGCGCGCTGTTTCGTTCGGCCGAGGAGCGCCTGTACTTCGGCGGCCGGGTGGACCGGATTCTGCGCCGCGCCGGATGCGCGGTGGCGGTGGTCGTCACCCCGGCGCAGACGCCGCGGCGTTGAGCGGCGCCGCTGGCAACGCCCGTGTTCGTCGCGGACCGCGCCGCGCTCGCGGTAAGCGATGCGCCCCGCCGGCAACCACCGCCTCGTCGTGTCGTCCTAAACCCAGCACGCACGCTCTGGTAGCATGTCCGATGCGCACTGCGCGAGGCGAGTCACCGCCTATCACACGCGCCCAGGAGTCCCCCAATGGCCATCCATGACGAGATCTGCCGTTCGATCGATCGCTTCAAGGACCAGGCAATCGGCCTCGGCCGCCAGATTCATGCCCATCCCGAACTGAAGTTCGAGGAACGCTTCGCGGTCGGACTGCTCGTGGACGCGCTCGGCAAAATCGGGGCCGACGTCGAACGCGGCGTGGCCGGACTGGAGACCGCCTTTCGCGCCGAAACCGGCAAATCCAGCAAGTCCCGCAAATCCGGCAAATCCGATGAGTCTGACATCTCCGACCAGGCGTGCCCCACCGTCGCCATCCTCGCCGAGTACGACGCGCTCCCCAACGGCCACTCCTGCGGCCATAACCTCATCTGCACCGCTGCGCTCGCGGCCTTCGCCGGCCTCGCCGCGGTACGCGGGCAATTGCCGGGACGCGTCATGATCCTCGGCACCCCGGCCGAGGAAGGCGGCGGCGGCAAGATCATCATGCTGGAAAAGGGCGCGCTTAAGGGTGTCGATGCCGCGATGATGGCGCATCCGGTGGACGGCGAATTCGCCACCTTTCCCACGCTCGCCACGCGCCACCTGCGCTTCACCTTCCACGGGCACGCTTCCCATGCGGCGGTGGCGCCGTGGGCGGGCGCAAGCGCGCTGGCGGCGGTGATCCAGACCTTCCAGAGCGTCGACGCCGCGCGGCTGCATTTTCGCGACGGCTCGCGGATCCACGGGATCATCACCAACGGCGGTCAGGCGGTAAATATCATCCCCGAAAAAGCCGAGTGCGAGTTTCTGTGCCGCGCCCACACGACCAGTTACGCGCACGAGATCGCCGACCGCGTGCTGCGCTGCGCCGAGGCGGCCGCCGCGGCCACTGGAACCCGGCTCACGCACGAAGTGCTGGGCGGTTACAAAAACATGATCAACAATCTCGCGATGGCCCATCGCTATGCGCGCCATTGCGCGACGCTCGGCATCCAGGCGCCCGACGCGCCGCCCGACATGCCGACCGGCTCGACCGACATGGGCGACGTAAGCCACGCGCTGGCGGCGATTCATCCCATCTTCCGCATCGCCGACCCGGGCGCGGGCAACTGCCACGAGGAGCGTTTCGAGAAGCATACCGACACGCCGCGCGCCTACGAGGCGATGATCCGAGTGGCGAAGGCGATGGCGCTGACGGCGTACGATCTGCTAGCGGAGCCGGCGCTGATGGAATCCGCCAGGCGCGAATTCGCGGCCCGGCAGGAAAGTTGATGGCCCGGTCCGCGTTCACGCGACCGGCGCCGCGCTAGCCGCAACTCATCGAGATTGCGCGAACGAACAAAGTGAGGTTGGTCTTGCGAAAGGGCGATGTTGCACTGATCGCTTCGGTTCTGCTGTATGCGGCCGGATGGATTGTCTACGCAAATTTCAACGCGCACGCCGGCGAAGTGATTCGCATGGCTGGCGAAGCTTCACTCATAGGCGGGCTGTGCGATTACATCGCCTTGAAGATGCTCTTCGAGCGCAAGTGGTACTTGCCGAATTCAGGCGTGCTGCCGCGCAATCGGGCGAGGATCATACAGGGGATCGGAAACGCGGTTGAAAACGAATGGCTGACCCCCGAAATGATTCATCGCAAGCTCACCGAGTATGATTTGGTCACCAAAATTGGCCGCCTGCTGGAGCAGCTTTCACTGCGCGACGCCGACCTTACCTTCGTCGAAGAGCAGGCGCTGCGCCTCGCGGAGTGGCTCAAGCGGCCCGAAGTGGTGGACCGCATGGTGGAAGAGCTTCGAAAGCTGCTCGAGTTCGGACCATTGCTCAGGATGGTGGAGCGGCTGTTGGTGAATTTCGAAGGAAAACTCCGGAACTTCGCGCAAACCCTTCCGGAACTGGTCTCCAAGTTCAGCCACGATCCCGAGTTCCTGCAATACCTCGAAGACGAGATTCATCGCGTGGGGGTGAAGCTCCAGACCGCCGACAGCATCGAGCGCAACCATGTCCTGGAGTGGATGGAAAAGCTAATCAACGCGGCGGTCGGCGCCTCGCGCGGCGAGATCACGCGGCTGGTGGTGGAAAACCTGAGCCGCAAAACCGACGAGCAGATCCGGGTTCAGATCGAATCCAAGACCCGCACGCATCTCGAATGGATTCGGGTCAATGGCAGCCTGTTCGGAGCCTTGTTCGGCCTATGCGCGGCGTTCCTGCGCAGTTCCATCCCGTGGGAACTCTACGCGGCGTTAACGCGGAGCTTCACCCCGCGCAGATAAGGTTCGCACCCGCGTCGCGGAGCGAAACTCGAAAATGTCTCGCGCGGATCTCACAGAAGAACGCGGCGCGCGTTCG
>Ga0307372_10004283_pt1 | contig 22192 bp, 9 predicted proteins | sample OX1MG_FD_202533 | JGI IMG/M metagenome (GOLD analysis project Ga0307372, IMG submission 202533) | Soil microbial communities from Risofladan, Vaasa, Finland - OX-1 | ecosystem: Environmental > Terrestrial > Soil > Coastal area > Acid sulfate soil | place: Finland: Risofladan, Vaasa | collected...
GGCGGGCATGGCAGATTCTGTCCGGGTGCCTGGGTTGGTGTCAGCACCCAATCTCTAGGCGATTCCAGACACTTGTACCATGCCCGTCAGCGAATCCCTGCTATGCGGTGAATAAGATGGGCTAGGTGGAAGCGGTCGATCATCGCCGTCGCATAGCGCCGCGCGTGCGCTACCCAGCTTGCCGAGAACGACGAGAAATACGCATAGTCGGCGGCGAAAATCGCCTCGGGCGGAACGGTTTCCCCGACCTGCACCAGCAGACAGCGGTCGCAGACCAGGACCCGCAGGGGATAGTGGCGATCGGCGCCGCGCGCGGCCTCTTCCCGCGTCACATAGCAATTGGCCAGCGGGGTCGCTCCGAGATCGACCAGGTTGCGCTGCACCGGGGCGCGGCACAGGCGGCAGACTTGTGCACTCACGACAGGGCCCCACAGCCGGTGGTTCGTTGCAGCCTGGCGGCACCCATAGCGGCATTCCGGGCCCGCGCGGGGCAGCAGAAGGCGGGTTCCGCAATCATCGGCCGGTCGGGCGTAGTGGTTGCCGGCATGACCTAGTCCGCCCAGACCTTCCACGGCGCGTTGCCGGACGTCCACAGCGCTTCCAGCGTGGTCTTGTCGCGCAGCGTGTCCATCGGCTGCCAGAATCCGGCATGGCGGAACGCGCGCAGCTCGCCATCATGCGCCAGGCTTTCCAGCGGCCCGGTTTCCCACGGCGTGTCGTCGCTCTCGATGCGGCGCAGCACCGTGGGATGCAGCACGAAGAAGCCGCCATTGATAACCGAATTGTCGCCGGGCGGTTTCTCGCTGAAGCTCTCCACGCGGTCCTGCTGCAACACCAGCGCGCCATAGCGGCCGGGCGGCGTCACCGCGGTGACTGTCGCCAGCCGGCCATGGCGGCGGTGGAATTCGACCAGTCCCGTGATGTCGATGTCGGCGACGCCATCGCCGTAGGTCATGCAGAAGCTGTCGTCCGGATCGAGATACCGCGCAACACGCCTGAGCCGTCCCCCGGTCATGGTCTCGGCTCCAGTGTCCACCATGGTGATGCGCCAGGGTTCCGCGTAATTCCGGTGATAGGTGATCTCGCCCGACCGCGCATCGACAGTCACGTCGGAGGCGTACAACATGTAGTTGGTGAAATACTCCTTGATCATGTGGCCGCGATAGCCGAGGCAGATGATGAACTCGGTGACGCCGTGCGCGGTGTAGATGTTCATGATGTGCCACAGCAGCGGCTTGCCGCCGATCTCGATCATCGGCTTCGGACGCAGGTGCGATTCCTCGGAGATGCGCGTGCCGAGCCCGCCGGCGAGGATGACCGCTTTCATGCCGGGGCCTTCGCGTTAGGGCCGGGCATGGTGCCATGGCTACGCGCACCGTCATTGCCGGGGGTGGCACTATCGCCACCGGGCGAAGCCGGATTACCGAAGACCCCTGCGTGAGGCACGTGTTTGAATTGCCCGACAGTGCGGCAACATATGGCAACGGGCGAGCGCGTTTCCGCAATCAAGCAAGATTTTAACACGGAGTTAGCCGCCGGCCGGGGCGGCACCGCCATGGCTGGAAATGGCCTCGGGCGGTCGCTGGGCCGGGGGCGCCGGCTATTTTCATGGTAGGACGTGCGGAGAGCCACGGAAGGCCACGGAGCCGAAGATTCAACGCGCTTCGCGCCAGGCGTGATTCTATTCTGCTCCGTGGCCCTCCGTGGCACTCCGCACGTCCTCCGTGTTGAGATCCTGTTCTTCCGGCCCGCACGGTCGCCGCGGCCCCGGCCCATGGCCCCGCCAACCGACAACCAGCCCCTGCTTGCCCTGCTTCTCATGCCACTCGCCGCAGGAATGCCTTCGGCCAGTAGGTGACGCGCCGGCGCACCTTGCCTTCGTTGAACGGGAACGACGGTTCCTCCGGCACGAACTCGGCATGCCGCGCCAGGAATGCGTCCACCGCGCCGAGCGGATTGTTCCAGCTCCAGTCCGGCGCCGAGCGCGGCGCGCCGGCCAGCAGCGCCATGATGCCGTCGCAGGCCACGATGTAGCTGCCCGGGGCGACCAGCGGCGCATACAGCTCAAGCTCTGACTCGACATGGGCGCGGCTGTGGTTGGCGTCGAGAATCACCAGCGCGCGTTCGCCGGGCGCCAGGGCGGCCTGCACCGCGGCAACCGTGGCGGGATCGGTGGAACTGCCTTCGATCAGCGATATATAGGGCGCGAGCGGATGCGCCTCGATCGCCGCGCGGTTGTGCGGCCGGATCTCGACATCGATGCCGATCGCGCGGCCATGGTCCATCGCAGCGAACAGGCTGGCGTAGAACACCAGCGAGCCGCCATGCGCCACGCCGGTCTCCACGATAACGTCGGGGCGGAGGCGCCAGATGATCTCCTGGATGCGGATCATGTCTTCTGGGAGCTGGATGACCGGGCGGCCCATCCAACTGAAGCCGTAAACGTATTTCACGTCCCAGCCGCAGCGCAGCCAGGCGGCTGACACCGCCTCGAACGCTTCGGGCGTGTCCAGCGCATGCTCGGCTTGCGCGCCGTCGGCGTCGTGCAGAATTACCCGGCCGCCACGCTCATCGATGGTGAGCATTGGACCTCCTGTCCATCTGCCGCCAGTGTCGCGAGGTCTGCTGAAAGATTGCTTAACGCGGCGCCGAATTCGACGGTCAGGCGCGTCGTGTCGATCGGCGGGAAGCGCACGGTGGGCGCGCCGGGGGCAAAGGCCACGTGCCAGCCAAAGCGCCGGCGCAGCGCGACAGCGATGGCGGCGTGGCTCGTGTTGGCGCCGGCAGCGAGGTTGTAGAGCCGGTGGCGCCCGCCGGCGGCGATCGCCGGCAGCAGACGGATGACCTGGTCGAGGTTGACATAGTCCTTCGTGGAGTTCGCCGACTGCAGAAAACGCACAACGCCGGCGTTGCGGCCGGCGCACAGCAACTGGCCGAGAAACGTGTCGGCCTGCATGGCGCCGCCATAAACGTTGGACAGGCGGACCACGCGGACCGCCGGGCGGGGGTCGGTGAGGCACAGCGCTTCGCCAGCGAGCTTGGTGAGGTTGTAGAGGTCGGACGGATCGGCTGAGTCGCACGGCAGCGCCGTGCCCTCGCGGCTCCCGGTGGCGCGGCCATAGACGCGGGTGGAGGACAGGAACAGAAACGAATCGAAGTGCAACCCGGCGAGGCAGCGCGCGGTGACGCCGACATGCGCCTCCGCCGTGTCGTGCGGGCGGGCGCGAAAATCGCCGGTCAGGCCGATGCAGTCGATGACGTGGCCGGCGCTGCGCCGTGTCTCCAGCAGCGCCGGCAGGGCGCCGCGGGTGACCGGGCGGACGCGGTGCCCGGCGCGTTCCAGTGCGGCGACCAGGGCAGCGCCGACGAAGCCAGAGGCACCGAGGATGGTGAATGCTGTGGTGGGTAGAGACTCGCCCTCCCCTGGCGGGCCCGGGCCGCGAGGCGGATCAAGGTTGCGGGGAGGGATTGGCGGCGCCGCGACGTCCGGGGGATTCATCGCTCCGACCCCTCCTTGCAACCTTGATCCGCCTCGCGGCCAAGGCCCTCAAGGGGCAAGGGTGTCTTCACCCCCCGCCACCCTCGCACCGCCGCCGGCACGCCGAAGGCAACGCAGAACTCCGGCAGCGTGCCGCACACCAGGGAAGCCGCGCCGATCACGCTGCCGGCGCCGACCCGCGCGCCGTCCACCAGCACCGTGTTGGCCCCGATCCACACGTCGTCGCCGATGCGAATGCCGCCGCGGCTGGGCTGGAACCCTTGCTCGCGGATCGGCCGGTCGGGGTCGGCGAAGGCGTGGTTGGTCGGCGCAAAGGTGCAGTTCGCCGCCACCAGCACGTTGCAGCCGATGCGGATGCCGTTGCCGGTGTACAGCACGCAACCGGCATTGATGACGCTGCCCCGGCCAATCACCAGGCCGCCGCTGCCGCCGGCCGGCTTGATCTTGACGAAGGCGTCGATCACCACGTTGTCCTCGATGACGATGCGGCTGCCGCGTTGCGAGTCCTCGATGTCCGCGAGCCGCGAGACGTGGGCGCTGGGGGCGATGTACAGCATGCTAGCGCACACACGGAGTATTCTCCCCCTCCCCTTGAGGGAGGGGGTTGGGAGGAGGGGTCGATGCGATCCCCATGAACCCCTCCCCCCAACCCCTTCCCTCAAGAGAACGGGGAGAGCCTTGCCCCGGCCGGCTGCTATCCTGATGCGAAAGGGGGCGTGCCCGGCCTCCGCCGCGCTGCGCGCAATGACCGCGACGGTCGAAGCGTGCGGCGACCCGCGCTTCAGCGACTCCAGCCATCAGTCCGCTGCCAGTTCGAGCACCGGAGCGGCACACCAGGCATCCCACAACATCCGGCAAAGCTGTTCGACCCCACGCGCCAGCCCGGCGGCATCAAGCAGGGGGGAGGCGGCCAGGCGAGGGCGCAGCGTGGGGCGCAGCAGGGCGAGGGCGTCTCGGTCGGATGCGGCGGCGACGGCGCGGGCGACATAGGTTTCCGCGTCGCTGGTGATCCAGTCGTCCAGCCCGGCGGCGTGCAGGATCGACGCGCCGAAGCGTCCGACCGTCGGCCGGCCGGCCAGGGTCACCACCGGAACGCCTTGCCACAGCGCCTCGATCGTCGTGGTGCCGGCGTTGTGCGGAAACGGGTCGAGCGCGATGTCGATCAGGCCATACGCCTCCCAGGTGCGCGGCTGCGGCGCTGTGGCGACCATTGCCAGTCGCTCGCCGGCGACGCCGTGCGCGGCGAAGCGTCCGGCGAACAGGTCGCGGAACGCGGCTTCGGCGAAATTGCGGCTGTTCAATACCAGACGTGCGTCCGGCAGCGCGGTCAGGATGCGGGACCAGGCGGCGATGACGCCTGCGTTCAGCCGTTCGGGCCGGCCGAAATAGCCGAACGTGACATGGCCGTTCGTGGCGGCCGGTGACGGGGCGACCGGCGGCATGCCGTCGGGCGGGCGATAGGCCAACGGGATGCGCGGCAGGCGGGCCAGCCGCTCGCTGAACAACGTGTCCGCGCCGGGCGGTGCCAGCACGCGGTCGGCGAGGAACGCGTCCATCACCGCCATGCCGGAGGTGTAGCCGTGCCCGAGGAGATATTCGATCTGCACCGGCGCCGGCCGGCGCGCGAACACCAGAAGGCGGTTGGCCGCGGTGTGGCCGGCGAGGTCGATCAGCACGTCGATGCGGTCTTGGCGGATCATCGCCGCCATGTCGATGTCGCTGAGGCCGCTGGTGGGGCGCCAGTGGTCCGCGAGTTGGCGGAACCGTGCGGTGGTGGCGTCCTCGGTCGCGACTTCGGCGTAGCAGAACAACTCGACCCGGTTGCGGTCATGCGCTGCCAGCAGCGGTTCGGCGAACAGCGCCGCCGCGTGCTGGCGGAAATCGGGGGAGACGTAGCCGAGCCGCAGTTTGCGCCCCGGCGTGCGATCCAGCGCGAAATGCGGCTCGGCCGGAGCCAGCTTCCGCGCGTGTTGCGCGTCCCAGCTTCGGTATTCGGCGAAGATCGCCTCGGGTGCCAGGTCGTCGCGGTAATTCAGCGCGAACAGCAGGTTGCCGTGGCCGGAGGCATAGTCCGGCCGCAGGGCCAGCGCCTCGCGGTAGCAGCGCTCGGTCTCGGCGTGCCGGGCCTGCATCTGCAGCGCGACCGCCAGGTTGGACAGGCAGCGGTGCTTATCCGTCAGCCCAGGCAACGCCGCGCGGTGGTGGTGCTCCGCTGCGATCGGCCGGCCGCTTTGCGACAGCAGGGCGCCGAGCGTCTCATGCAGCTCGGAGTCATCCGGGGCGTTCGCCAGCGCCTGCCGCAACTGCGTTTCGGCGCCGGCGCCGTCCTGTCGGGCGAGCAGCGCGAGCGCCAGGCTGCGCCGCAGCCAGGGCTGGGTCGGCGCATGCTGTATCGCCCGCAGCAGAACCGCTTCGGCTTCCGCGGCACGACCCTGGTCCAGCAGCACGTTGCCAAGATTGCCGAGCGCCGGCACCAGCCCCGGATCCAGCGCCACGGCACGCCGCAACGTTTGCTCCGCCGCGGCCGGATTGCCCTGAGAACGTTGCATAACTCCGAGGTCGCACAGGATGTCCGCCCGCTCCGGCGCGCGCGACAGGAACGTGGCGGCGGCTGCCGCATCGCCGGCGGCATAGGCGAAGGCACCGAGGACGTGCAGCGCCTCGGCCTGCGTCGGATCGCGCGCGATCAGCCGGTGGGCCAGCGCGCGTGCCGCTTCGGCCTCGCCGTCGGCATAGAGCCGATGCAGATGCGGCACCGCGCCCTCGCGCCATTCGTCCCACAGGTCGCGATAGACGCGCTCCACGGCGCGGGCGAGGTCGGCGGCATCCAGCAGCGGCGAGGCTTGCATGCGCGCGCGCAGTTCCCCTCGCAACGCCGCCAGCGCATCGAGGTCGGCCGCCACCGCGACCGCGCGCGCGACATAGGCGTCCACGTCGCCGGTCACCCAGTCGTCCAACCCGGTGGCGTGCAGGATCGCGGCACCGAACCGGCCGACGGTCGGCCGGCCGGCCAGGGTCAGCACCGGCACGCCTTGCCACAGAGCCTCGATGGTCGTCGTGCCGGCGTTGTGCGGGAACGGATCCAGCGCGATGTCGATCGTGCCATAGGCTTCCCAGGTGCGCGGCTGCGGCGTGGTACAGACCAGCGCCAGCCGTTCCAGGCCGATGCCATGGGCGGCGAAACGTGCGGTCCAATCGGCGCGCCCGGCGGGTTCGGCGTACGGTGCGCTGTTCAGCACCAGCCGCGATCCGGGCACCGCGCGCAGGATGCGCGACCAGGCGGCGATAACGCCGTCGTTCAGCCGCACCGGGCGGCCGAAATAGCCGAAGGTGATCTGGCCCGTGGCGCGCGCGGGGAGCGGCGCGACCGGCGGCATGCCCTCCGGCGGCCGGTACGCCAGCGGAATCCGCGGCAGCCGCAGGAGTTGCTCGCTGAACACGGACTCCGCGCCGGGCGGGGCGAGGATGTCGTCGGCGAGGAACGCATCGATGGCCGACAGGCCGGAGGTGCAGCCGTGGCCGATCATGTACTCGATCTGCACCGGCGCCGGCTTGCGGGCGAACACCAGCAGCCGGTTGCCGGCGGTATGGCCGGCGAGGTCCACCAGCACATCGATGCCATCTCGGCGCACCGTCTCGGCCAGCTCATCGTCGCTGCGGCCGAGCGTCGGGCGCCAGTGGTCCGCCAGGGCGCGGAAGCGTTGCGTCGTGGCGTCCTCGACCGGAACCTCGGCGTAGCAGAATATTTCCACTCGTTCGCGGTCGTGCGCGGCGAGCAGGGGCTCCGCGAACAGAGCGACGGCGTGGGTGCGGAAATCCGGCGACACGTAGCCGACGCGTAGGCGCCGCCCGGGCGTGCGGTCGAGCGCGAAATGCGGCTCCGCTGGTGCCAGCGGGCGCGCATGCCGCGCGTCCCATTGCTGGTATTCGGCGAAGATCGTCTCGGGGGACAGATCGTCGCGATAATTCAGGCAGAACAGGATGTTGCTGTGCGGCAGCGCGAAATCCGGCCGCAGCCGCAGCGCCTCCCGCAACGCCGTCTCGGCCTCGCGCAGGCGGCTTTGGCGCATCAGGGCGCCACCGAGGTTGTTGAACGCATTGGAGCTGCGTGGGTCGCCGGCGATCGCCCGCCGTGCCGCTTGCTCCGCCTCGCTCGCCCGGCCGTTCAGCGAGAGGACCCAGGCCAGGTTGGACCAGGCATCGGCAAAGTCCGGCGCGACGCGGAGTGCCGCCTGGTAGCAGGCGATGCTTTCGTCGTAACGGCCGGCATCGCGCAGGATGTTGCCCAGGTTGTTGTGCGTTTCCACCCGGTCGGGCGCCAGCGTCAGCGCGGCGCGCGCCGCGGCCTCGGCCTCGCCCAGGCGTCCGAGCGTGCGCAGCACCGCCGCGTGGTTGGCGTATTGCTCTGGGTCGTTGGGGGCGGCCGCGATGGCGGCGCGCAGATGGCGGTCGGCGTCGTCGAAGCGGGACTCGCGATGGGCGATCAGGCCGGCGACATGCGCCGCGGTCGCGGCGGCGGGATCTCTCGCCAGCATCCGTTCGGCGAGTTGTCGGGCCGCGGCGAGGTCGCCGGACGCGAACAGGCCGCGGAGCTCGTCGTTCCGAGCGAGGTTTGGGGTAGAATATTCCCGCCCTCCCCCCTCAAGGGGAGGGGGAGTGGCACGGGTGCGCCATGCGCCCCACAGCGCGCGGAACACGAGTTCGAAACAGCGTGCCAGGCCGCCCGCGTCCAACAAGGGCGACGCTTGCATCCGCGGGCGCAACTCGGCGCGCAGCGCGGCCAATGCATCGAGATCGGCAGCCGCGGCGATGGCGCGCGCCACATAGGTGTCCGGAGTTTCGGTCACCCAATCGTCGAGTCCCGCGGCATGCAGGATCGCGGCGCCGAAGCGTCCGACCGTCGGGCGCCCGGCCAGGGTGACGACGGGGACGCCCTGCCACAGTGCCTCGATCGTCGTGGTGCCGGCGTTGTGCGGAAACGGGTCCAGCGCCACGTCGATCGCGCCATAGGCCGCCCAGGTGCGGGGCTGCGGGGTGGTATAGGTCAGCTCCAGCCGGTCGCGGCCAATGTCGTGTGCGGTGAAGCGCTGGAGGAACAGGCGGCGGAACGCGCGTTCCTGGAAGGACCGGTTGTTCAGCACCAGGCGCGCGGTAGGGATCGCGTGCAGGATGCGCGACCAGGTGGCGATGACGCCGCCATTCAACCGCTCGGGCCGGCCGAAATAGCCGAAGGTGAGAAAGCCGCTGCTGGCGGCGGGGAGCGGCGCCACCGGCGGCATTTCGGCGGGCGGCCGATAGGCGAAGGGCAGCCGTGGCAGGCGGACCAGTTGCTCGCTGAACAACGCGTCGGCGCCTGGCGGTGCCAGCACGTTGTCGGCCAGGAAAGCGTCCATCGCCGACAGGCCGGAGGTGTAACCGTGGCCAAGCAGCCAGGCAATCTGCACCGGGGCCGGCCGGCGGGCGAAGACCAGCAGACGGTTGCCGGCCGAGTGGCCGGCCAGGTCCACCAGCACGTCGATCCGGTCGCCGCGGATCAGCGCCGCCAGTTCTTCGTCGCTGCGGCCGACCGTCGAGCACCAGTGGTCGGCGAGGGCGCGGAAGCGGGCGGTGGTGGCGTCCTCCACCGGGACTTCAGCGTAGCAGAACAGTTCGATGGTCCCGCGGTCGAACGCTTCAAGCAGGGGCTCGGCGAACAGGGCGACGGCGTGCTGGCGGAAGTCGGGGGAGACGAAGCCGACGCGCAGGCGTCGCCCCTGGGTGCGGTCGAGCGCGAACGGCGTATCCTGCGCCAGGCCGCGCGCGTGGCAGGAATCCCAGTTGCGGTATTCGGCAAAAATCGCCTCGGCCGAGAGATCGTCGCGGTAGTTCAGCGCGAACAGCAGGTTGCCATGCCCGGAGGCGTAGTCGGGTCGCAGCTTCAGGGCGTGGCGGTAGCAGGTTTCAGTCTCCGCGTGGCGGCCCTGCAGCTGCAAGGCCACGGCGAGATTGGTGATCCAGCGATGCTCGTTCGGCGCCAATGCAATGGCGTCGCAGGTAGCCGACTCGGCGGCGATCGGGCAGCCGGCGCGCAGATACACCGCGCCGAGATTGCCATGAGCCGAGGCGTGCGAGGGGTCGATCGCAAGCGCCGCCTGCAACGCCTTCTGCGCCGCGTCGTAGCGTTCCAGGCCAAGCAGGACGACGCCGAGGTTGGTCTGGGGTTCGACCCAGCGCGGCGCGTGCCGTGCGGCGGCGCGGAACGCCTCGACAGCGTCGGCCAGCCGGCCGCGCCGCTGCAGCACGGTCCCGAGCGCGTTCAATGCCTCCGCGTAGTCGGGGCGCGCGAGCAATGCCGCGCCATAGGAGGCTTCGGCCTCATCAAGGCGCCCGGCGTCGCACAGCAGGTTGCCGAGATTGTAGGGCGCGGCGGCGAAATGCGGATCGAGGGCAATGGCCCGGCGATAGGCCGAAGCGGCTTCCGCGGGCTTGCCCAGGGCGCGCAGCAATGCACCGAGGTTGGAATGGTCGGCGGCGTCGCGCACCACCGGCCATAGCAGCTTGAGGGTTTCCGCGGGCGTCATCTCGCCGCGCTGCCAGGCGGCGAGCGCCGCTGTGGCGTCGGCCTGGGCCACGCTTGCGGTGTTCGGTTTCGTGGCCCGGGATGTCATGCGCCTCCGATCGCAGGCTAGACCTGGGTGAAGCTGCTGGCGTTGAACGTCCAGGCCGTCGTGCCGTTGGTGGTGACCGTGCCGATCTGCGTGCCGCCGCCGGTGAAGGACCCGTTGCCGCTATAGTACAGGCCGCCGGTATCCTGTTCGTAAACGAAGGCACCGTTTCCGCCGTTCGACAGCGTGGTCGAGAGGCGTGCGGCGGCGTTGGCGACGTCGGCCAAGTCGACCCCGGCGGTCAGCGCCGCGCCGCCGAGGTTGTAGGTGTTGCCGGACAGCGTCGCACTGCCGGTGGTGTCGAGTGCAACTTTGTCGCCCTTCGCCGTGTTGAAGTTCATGACCGTGCTGCTGCTGCCGGCGCTGTCCTGGTCGAACACGAACTGGTCGCCTGCGGTGTTGCCGGTGATGAAGTTCAGCCCGCCGCCGCCGATCACCATGGCGGAGGTGGAGCCGCTCAGCACGATGGTGTCGGCGCCGCTGCCGCCTTGCACGGTCCCGACATTGGCCGCCGAGATGCGGTTGGTGCCGTTGGCCAGGGTCAGCGTGTCGGTAACGGAGCCGAGGCTGACCGAGCCGTTGGTCAACGCCGTGCCGAGTGTGATGGTGTCGGTGCCGCTGCCGCCGATCAGCGTGTTGACATTGCTCACCGTGCCGCTGTCGCCGCCGGCCGCCAGCGTCAGCTTGTTGCTTCCCGCGCCGAGATCGACCTTCATGGCGTCGGTCAGCGCACTGCCGAGCGTGATGGTGTCGTTGCCGCTGCCGCCGGTGATGGTGTCGGTGTTCGCCACCGTTGCGCTGTTGGTGGAGTTGCCGAAGGTCAGCGTATCCACGCCGGCGCCGAGGCTGATGCTGGCGTTCAGCGCGGCGGTACCCAGCGTGATCGTGTCGGTGCCGGTGCCGCCGATGAGCGTGCCGATATTGCCGACCGTGCCGGTATTGGTCCCGTTGGTCAGAGATAGCATGTTCGATCCGGCGCCAAGATCGACCGACATCCCGTTGGTGAGCGAAGTGCCCAGCGTGATGCTGTCGTTGCCGGCACCGCCGACCAGTGTCTGCACGTTGGTGACTGTCGCGCTGTTGTTGGCCCGGTTGAGTGTCAGGGCGTTGGAACCCGCACCGAGATCGATGCTGGCGCCGGTGACGCCGGCGCCCAGTGTGATGCTGTCGTTGCCGCTGCCGCCGGTGAGGGTCCCGAAATTGGAGACGGTGCCGGTATTGGTGGTGTTGGCGAGCGTCAGCGTGTCCGCGCTGGAGCCGAGGTTGATGCTGGCGTTGACGATCGCCGTGGCGAAGGCGATCGCGTCCGTGCCAGTGCCGCCGATCAGCGTGTTGACGTTGCCGATGGTGCCGGCGTTGGTGAAATTGCCAAGCGTCAGCTTGTTGCTGCCGGCGCCGAGGTCGATCGACATGCCGGTGGTCAACGCGGTGTCGAGCGTGATCGTGTCGCTGCCGGACCCGCCGGCGATGGTGGCCACGTTGGCCACGGTGGCGGTGTTGGTGAAGTTGCCGAGGGTGAGTACGTCGGCGCCGGAGCCGAGGTTGACGCTCGCGTTGACCGCCGCCGTGCCGAAGGTGATCGTATCGGTGCCGGCGCCGCCCACCAACGTGCTGATATTCTTCACCGTGCCGGTGTTGGTGCCGTTGGTCAGGGTCAGCGTATTGGCACCCGCGCCGAGATCGACCGCCATGCCGGTAGTGAGCCCGGTGCCGAGCGTGATGGTATCGGCGCCAGACCCGCCGGTGATGGTCTCGACGTTGGCGACGGTGGCGGTGTTGGTGAAGTTGCCGAGGGTCAGGACGTCCGACCCGGTGCCTAGGTCGATGCTTGCGTTGACCGCCGCGGCACCCAGCCTGATCGCGTCGGCCCCGGTGCCGCCTATGATGGTCTTGACGTTGGCCACCGTGGCCGAGTTGGTGAAGTTGCCGAGCGTCAGCGTATCCGCTCCGGAACCGAGGTTTACGCTGCCGCCAGCCAGGGCGGTCTGCAACGTGACCGTATCCGAGCCGGTGCCGCCGATCAGCGTATCGACGTTGCCGACGCTGCCGGTATTGGTGAAGGCACCAAGGGTCAGCGTGTTCTTTCCGGCCCCAAGGTCGATCTGCACGGCGTCGCTCAGCGCGGTGCCCAGCGTGATGGTGTCGTTGCCGGTGCCGCCGGTGATCGTGTCGGTGTTGGACACCGTGGCGGTGTTGGTGAAATTGCCCAGGACGAGCGTGCTGTTGCCGCCCACCAGGTTGATGCTGCCGTTCGTGGCGGCGGATCCGAGCGTGACGGTATCGCCGCCGCCGCCGCCGATGACCGATCGCACATTGGCAACGGTCAGCGTGTTGCCGCCGGCTGCCAGGGTCAGCCGGTCGACCCCGGTGCCGAGACTGACGCTGGCGTTGGTTACGGTGGTGCCGAGCGTGACGAGGTCGATGCCGGTACCGCCGATCAGCGTGTTGACGTTGCTGACGGTGCCGGTATTACCGACGTTCGCCAGGGTCAGCTTGTTGGTGCCGGCACCAAGGTCCACCTGCATGCTGGTGGTCAGCGCCGTACCCAGCGTGATGCTGTCGTTGCCGGTGCCGCCAGCGATGGTCTCGACGTTGGAGATTGTCCCCGAATTGGTGCCGTTGGCGAGCGTCAGCGTGTCCCCGCCGGCGCCCAGATTGATGCTGGCATTGCTGATCGCGGTGGCGAGGGTGATCGCATCCGCGCCGGCGCCGCCGATCAGCGTGTTGACGTTGCCGACCGTGCCGGTGTTGGCGAAGTTGCCAAGGACCAGCTTGTTGCTGCCCGCGCCGAGATCGACCGACATGCTGGTGGTCAGCGCCGTCGTGAGCGAGACGGTGTCGTTGCCGGACCCGCCGGTGACCGTGTCGGTGTTCGCCACGGTGACCGTGTTGGTGAAATTGCCGAGCGTCAGCGTGTCGCTGCCCGCGCCGAGGTTGACGCTGGCGTTGGCCGCCGCCGTGCCGAAGGCGATCGTATCGGTGCCGGTGCCGCCAAGCAGCGTGCCGATGTTCTTCACGGTGCCGGTGTCGGTGCTGTTGTCCAAAGTGAGCGTGTTGAGCCCGCCGCCGAGATCGACCGCCATGCTGGCGCTGAGCGCCGAGCCGAGCGTGACATTGTCGGCGCCGGAGCCGCCGGCAACGGTCTCGGTGTTGCTGACCGTCACGGTGTTGGTGAAGTTGCCGAGGGTCAACGAATCCGACCCGCCGCCCAGGTCGATGCTGACGTTGCTGGCCGCGGTGCCCAGGGTGATCGTGTCGTTGCCGGCGCCGCCCGTGATGGTCTTGACGTTGGAAACCGTGCCCGAGTTGCCGGTGTCCGCGAGCGTCAGGGTATCTGCTCCGGAGCCGAGGTTGACGCTGCCGTTGGCCATGGCGGTGGCGAGGGTGATCGTATCCGCGCCGGTGCCGCCGATCAGCGTGTCGATGTTGCTGACGGTGCCGGTATTGGCGACGTTGGCCAGGGTCAGCTTGCTCTTGCCGCCGCCGAGATCGACGCTCATGGCATCGGTGAGCGCGGTGCCCAGCGTGATGCTGTCTGCGCCGGTCCCGCCGGTGATCGTGTCGGTGTTGGACACCGTGGCGGTATTGGCGAAATTGCCGAGGATGAGCGTGCTGCCGCCGCTGTTCAGGTTGACGCTGGCGTTCACCGCGGCGGCCCCGAGCGTGACGGTGTCGCCGCCACCGCCGCCGATGATCGATCGCACATTGGCTACGGTCAGCGTGTTGCCGCCGCCGGCGAGGGTGAGCGTGTCCGCCCCGGTGCCGAGACTGACGCTGGCGTTGGCGACCGCGGTGCCGAACGTGACGTTGTCGGTGCCGGCGCCGCCGATCAGCGTGTCAACGTTGCTTACGGTCCCGGTGCCGCCGGTACTGGACAGGGTGAGCTTGTTGATCCCGGCGCCGAGATCGATCGACATGCCGGTGGTGAGGACGGTTGCCAGGGTGATGGTGTCGTTCGCCGACCCGCCGATGATGGACTGGGTATTGGCCACCGTGGCGGTGTTGGTGAAGTCACCGAAGGTGAGCGAGTTGCTGCCGCCGCCGAGGTCGATGCTGGCGTTGCTCGCGGCGGTACCGAGCGTGACGGTGTCGGCGCCGGAGCCGCCGATCAGTGTGTTGACGTTGCTCACCGTGCCGGTGTTGGCGAGGCTGCCGAGGGTCAGCTTGTTGGCGCCGGCGCCCAGATCCACCTGCATGCCGGTGGTCAGCGCGCTGCCCAGGGTGATGGCGTCGTTGCCGGAACCGCCGGCGATCGTCTCGGTGTTGGCTACCGTCGCGCTGTTGGTCAGGTTGCTGAAGGCCAGCGTGTCGTTGCCCGCGCCGAGGTCGATGCTGGCGTTGCTGGCCGCGGTGCCGAGCGTCACGGCGTCGTCGCCGGTGCCGCCGACCAGGGTATCGACGTTGCCGATCGTGCCGGTGTTGCCGGCGTTGTTCAGCGCGAGCGTGTTGGCGCCGCCACCGAGGCTGATCTGCATGGTGTCGGTCAGCGAGGTGGCCAGCGTGATGTTGTCGTTGCCCGACCCGCCAACGACGCTCTCCGTATCCCCGACCGTCGCCGTGTTGGCGAAGTTGCCGAAGGTTAGCGTATCGGCGCCGGAGCCGATGTCGATGCTGGCGTTGCTGGCCAGCGCGCCGAACGTGACGCTGTCGTTGCCGGTCGCCCCCTGGACGGTCTGCACATCGGCGACGGTGATGGTGTTGTTGCCCGCCGCCAGGGTCAGCGTGTCGGCACCGCCGCCGAGATTGACGCTGCCGTTTGCGACCGCGGTGCCCAGCGTGACGGTGTCGGCACCGGTGCCGCCGATCAGCGTATTGACGTTGCTCACGGTGCCGGTGTTGGCGACGTTGGCCAGCGTCAGCTTGTTGGCGCCGGTGGCAAGGTCCACCTGCATGGCCGTGGTCAGCGCGGTGCCGAGCGTGATGGTGTCGTTGCCGAACCCGCCGGTGATGGTCTGGGTGTTCGATACCGTTGCCGAATTGGCATAGTTGCCGAAGGTCAGCGTGTCGCCGCCGCCGCCGAGATCGACGCTGGCGTTGCTCGCCGCGGTGCTGAGGGTCACCGTGTCGGCGCCGGCGCCGCCGACGAGCGTCTTGACATTGGCTTCTGTCAGCGAGTTGCCGCCCGCGGCCAGGATCAGTGTATCGCTGCCGGTGCCGAGGTTGACGCTGGCGCTGGCCACCGCGGTGCCGAGCGTGACGTTGTCGGTGCCGGTGCCGCCAAGCAATGTGGCGACGTTGCTGACCGTGCCGGTGTTGCCGCCGCTGGCCAGGGTGAGCGTGTTGTTGCCGCCTCCCAGGTCCACCTGCATGCCGGTCGTCAGCGCGCTGCCCAGAGTGATGGTGTCGTTGCCCGAACCGCCGGTAATGGTGCTGGTGTCCGCCACCGTGGCCGTGTTGGCGAAATCGCCGAAGGTCAGCGTGTCGCTGCCGGTACCCAGGCTGATGCTGGCATTGGCGGCGGCGGTGCCGAGCGTGACGGTGTCGGCGCCCGCGGCGCCGATCAGCGTGCCGATATTGCTGACCGTGCCGGCGTTGGCGCCCGACGCAAGCGTCAATTTGTTGGCGCCGGCGCCCAGATCCACCTGCATCGCCGTGGTCAGGGCGCTGCCCAGGGTGATGTTGTCGTTGCCGGTTCCGCCGGTGATGGTCGTGGTGTTTGCCACCGTGGCGGTGTTGCCGAAATTGCCGAAGGTCAGCGTGTCGGCGCCGGAACCCAGGTTGATGCTGGCGTTGCTCGCGGCGTTGCCGAGGGTGACCGTGTCGGCACCGGTGCCGCCGATCAGCGTGCCGACGTTGCTGACCGTGCCGGTGTTGGCCAGGTCGGCCAGAGTGAGCGTGTTGGCGCCGGCACCCAGGTCCACCTGCATGCCGGCGGTCAGCGCGGTGCCAAGGGTGACGTTGTCGGCGCCGGTGCCGCCGGTGATGGTCTCGGTGTTGGCGACGGTGACTGTGTTGGTGAAGTTGCCAAGGTTCAGGATGTCGTTGCCCGCGCCGAGATCGACGCTGACATCGCTGGCTGCCGCACCCAGCGTGACGGTATCGGCGCCGGTACCGCCGGTGACGGTGGCCACATTGGCGACGGTCAGGCTGTTGGTGCCGTTGGCCAGGCTCAGCGTGTCGCTGCCGGAGCCGAGGCTGGCGCTGGCGTTGGTGACCGCGGTGCCGAACGTGACGTTGTCGGTGCCGGTGCCCCCGGTCAGCGTGCCGACATTGCTGATCGTACCGGTGTTGGCGCTGTTGTTCAACGTAAGGCTGTTGGCACCGGCGCCGAGGTCCACCTGCATGGACGTGGTCAGCGCGGTGCCCAAAGTGATGGCGTCGTTGCCGGTTCCGCCGGTGATCGTCGTGGTGTTCGCCACCGTGGCGACGTTGGTGAAGTTGCCGAAGGTCAGCGTGTCGGTGCCGGAACCCAGGCTGATGCTGGCATTGCTGGTCGCGGCACCCAGCGTGACGGTGTCGCTGCCGGTGCCGCCGATCAGCGTGTCGATGTTGCTGACCGTGCCGGTGTTGGCGGCGTTGGCCAGGGTGAGCGTGCTGTTGGCGGTCCCGAGATTGACCGACATGGCGGCGGTCAGCGCGGTGGCCAGGGTGACGTTATCGTTGCCGGTCCCACCGGTGATGGTTTCGGTGTTGGCGACCGTCAGCGCGTTGGCGAAATTGCCCAGGGTCAACGTGTCGTTGCCGGCGCCGAGATCGACGCTGACGTTGCTGGCCGGCGCGCCAAGCGTGACCGCATCGGCGCCGGCTCCGCCGAGGATGGTCTGCACATCGGCGACGGTGAGGCTGTTGCCGCCGGCCGCCAGCGTCAGCGTATCGGCGCCGGAGCCCAGACTGACGCTGGCGTTGGTAACCGCGGCGCCGAAGGTGACGGCGTCGTTGCCGGTGCTGCCGATCAGGGTGCCGACATTGCTCACCGTTCCGGTATTGGCGCCGCTGTCCAGGGTCAGTGTGTTGGCGCCGGCGCCAAGGTCCACCTGCATGCCGGTGGTCAGCGCGGTGCCCAAAGTGATGGCGTCGTTGCCGGTTCCGCCGTTGATGGTCGCGGTGCCCGACACAGTGGCCGTGTTGGTGAAATTGCCGAGGGTCAGTACGTCGCTGCCGCCGCCGAGATTGATGCTGGCATTGCTCGCCGCGGCGCCCAGCGTGATGGTATCGGCGCCAGTGCCGCCGATGATGGTATCGGCGTTGGCGACTGTGGCGCTGTTGGTGAAGTTGCCGAAGCTGAGCGTGTCGGCGCCGGAGCCGAGATTGACGCTGGCGCCGGCCGCCGCGGTGCCGAGCGTGATGGTGTCGGTGCCGGTGCCGCCGATCAGCGTGCCGATGTTGCTGACGGTGCCGGTGTTGGTTCCATTGTTCAACGTGAGCGTGTTGTTGCCGCCGGCCAGATCGACCGACATGCTGTCGGTCAGCGCGCTGGCCAGGGTGACGGTATCGGTACCGGCGCCGCCGACCAGCGTCTGAACGTTGGCGATGGTGATGGTACCGCCGGCGGCCGCCAGGGTCAGCCTGTCCGCTCCGCCGCCGAGGTCGGCGCTGGCGTTGAGCGTCGCGGTGCCCAGGGTGATGGCGTCGGCGCCGGTCCCGCCAAGCAGCGTGTCAACGTTGCTGACCGTGCCGGTGTTGGGAACGTTGCTCAACGCCAGCGTGTTGGCGCCGGCGCCGAGGTCCACCTGCATGCCGGTGGTCAGCGCGGTGCCCAAAGTGATGGCGTCGTTGCCTGACCCCCCGGTGATGGTCTTGGTGTTCGACACCGTGGCGGTGTTGGCGAAGTTGCCGAAGGTCAGCGTGTCGTTGCCGGAGCCGAGATTGATGCTGGCATTGTTCGCCGCGGCACCCAGCGTGACCGTATCGGCGCCGGTGCCGCCGATCAACGTGCTGATGTTGCTGACCGTGCCGGTGTTGGCGACGTTGGCAAGGTTGAGCGTGCTGTCGCCGGTCCCGAGATCGACCGACATGCCGGTGGTCAGCGCGGTGGACAGGGTGACGTTGTCGTTGCCGGTTCCGCCGGCGATGGTTTCGGTGTTGGCGACGGTGAGGGTGCTGTTGAAATTGCCAAGGTTCAGCGTGTCGTTGCCGGCACCGAGGTCGGCGCTGGCGTTGTTGGCCGCCGCACCCAGCGTGACGGTATCGGCGCCGGTGCCGCCGGCGATGGTCGCGACCGCGGCAACGGTGAGGCTGTCGGTGGCGTTGGCCAAGGTCAGCGTGTCCGCGCCGGTGCCGAGACTGACGCTGCCATTGGCGATCGCGTCGCCAAGAGTGACGGTGTCGGTGCCGATCCCGCCAAGCAACGTATCGACGTTGCTGACCGTGCCGGTGTTGGCGCCGCTGTTCAGGGTGAGCGTGTTGGCGCCGCCGCCGAGGTCCACCTGCATGCCGGTGGTCAGCCCGGTGCCCAAGGTGATGCTGTCGTCGCCCGATCCGCCGGCGATGGTCTCGGTGTTCGACACCGTCGCGGTGTTGGTGAAGGCGCCGAGGTTCAGCGTGTCGTTGCCGGCGCCGAGGTCGATGCTGGCATTGTTCGCCGCGGCACCCAGCGTGACCGTATCGGCGCCGGTGCCGCCGATCAGCGTGCCGATGTTGCTGACCGTGCCGGTGTTGGCGACGTTGGCAAGGTTGAGCGTGCTGTCGCCAGTGCCAAGATCGACCGACATGCCGGTGGTCAGCGCAGTGAACAGGGTGACGTTGTCGTTGCCGGTCCCGCCGGTGATGGTTTCGGTGTTGGCGACCGAGAGGGTGTTGTTGAAATTGCCGAGGTTCAGCGTATCGGCACCGGCGCCGAGATCGACGCTGACGTTGTTGGCCGCCGCGCCCAGCGTGACGGTGTCGGCGCCGGTGCCACCGGTGATGGTCTGGACATCGGCGGCGGTGAGGCTGTTGGTTCCGTTGGCCAGGGTCAGCGTATCGGCGCCGCTGCCGAGACTGACGCTGCCGCTGGCGGCCGCGGTGCCGAGGGTGATCGTATCGGTGCCGGCACCGCCGATCAGCGTATCGACATTGCTGACGGTGCCGGTGTTGGCGCCGCTGTCCAAGGCAAGCGTGTTGGCGCCGGCACCCAGGTCCACGTGCATGCCGGTGGTCAGCGCGGTGGCCAGCGTGACGGTGTCGGCGCCGGACCCGCCGGCGATGGTCTCGGTGTTCGCCACCGTCACGGTGTTGACGAAGGCGCCGAGGTTCAGCGTGTCGTTGCCGGCGCCGAGGTCGATGCTGGCATTGTTCGCCGCGGCACCCAGCGTGACGGTGTCGGCGCCGGTACCGCCCATCAACGTGCCGACGTTGCTGATCGTGCCGGTGTTGGCGACATTGGCCAGGTTAAGCGTGCTGGCGCCGGTGCCAAGGTCCACCTGCATGCCGGTCGTCAGCGCAGTGGACAAGGTGACGGTGTCGTTGCCTGACCCGCCGGTGACGGTCTCGGTGTTGGCGACGCTGAGCGTGTTGTTGAATCCGCCCAGGTTCAGCGTGTCATTGCCGGCGCCCAGATCGACGCTGACATTGTTGGCCGCCGCCCCAAGCGTGACGGTATCGGCGCCGGTCCCGCCGGTAAGCGTCTGGACGTTGACGACGGTGAGGCTGTTGGTGGCGTTGGCCAGGGTCAGCGTGTCCGCCCCGCCGCCGAGATCGACGCTGGCGCTGCTGGCCGCGGTGCCAAGGGTGACGACGTCGGCGCCAGTGCCGCCGATCAGCGTGTCGATATTGTTGACCGTGCCGGTGCTGCCGCCGTTGTCCAGGGTGAGGGTGTTGTTGCCGCCGCCGAGGTCCACCTGCATGCCGGTGGTCAGCACGGTGCCCAGGGTGACGTTGTCGTCCCCGGCGCCGCCGGCGACGGTTTCGGTGTTGGCGATGGTGGCGGTGTTGCCCAAGCCTCCCAGGGTCAGCGTATCGTTGCCGGCGCCCAGGTCAACGCTGGCGTTCGAGAGAACCCCGGTAAAGTCTATCGTGTCGGCGCCGGTGCCCGAGATGAGGGTGTCAACGGTGCTGAAAGTGGCGGAATTATTGCCATTGCCGAGGGTGACGACGACTGACACGGGGGGCGACTCCTGGAGCAAGGAAACCAGGAATTGGCCGTTTTGCCCCTGCACCTGGCGGTCTGCGCGATCTTCGCGCCGGACCTGCCTACGCCCAAATGGTAAACAAACGGTTCTCGCCGCGACGGTGATCCAGGTTTTGTTCCCGGGCCGCAAGAGCGGAACGCGCTGCGCTTTTCCGCCCCGCGGTTCAGCCGGCGCGATGCTCCATCGCGCCGATCCGCACCAGCCGCGGCACCAGCGCCGGCGACCAGGTCACCGCGACCTCCGGCAGGCGGATGCCGTGCGCGGCCAGGGACGGCGCCAGCAGCGCGGCGGGATTGCCGGAGGCCAGCCGGATCGCCTCGGCCGGCGTGGCGAGGCCCCAGGCAACCAGGTTGCGCACCGCTTGGTCGAGGCATAGCGCCGAGCCGGCCAGCACATCGCTGCCCGGCATGCGGACGCAGCCATCGGCGGCATGTTCTATGGCCATGCCGGCGAAGCGATACAGCCCTGGCGGCGTGGCCGCGGCGGCAGTGGCGTCGGTCACCAGCAGCGCGCGTGACAGGCCCTTCGCGCGCAACAGCACCTGCAGTGCGGCCGGAGGAATATGGACCCCGTCGGCGATGAAACTGGCGGCGAGACGGTCCTCGGCGAGCTGGGCGATCAACGGGTTGTAGAATTTCGGCAGCGTGTGGGGCAAGGCGTTGCCGAGATGGGTGCTGAGCGTGGCGCCGGCCCGGGCGGCGTCCGCGACGGTTGCGCGGTCCGCGGCGCTGTGGCCGATCGCCACCAGCATTCCCCGCGCTTTTGCCCAGGCGACCAGCGCCATCCCGCCCGGTAGCTCCGGCGCGAGGGTGAGCAGCAGGATCGGCCGGGTAAGCGGGGTGGCGAGGCGCTGGAGCAGGGAGGGATCGGGCGGCAGCATGGCGTCGGGCGGATGGCAGCCGGCGAAGCCTGGCGCGGGGTTGAGGAACGGGCCTTCCAGGTGAAAGCCGGGCACCATCGACGGCCCCAGCCGGCTTTCGGCCACCGCGCGGTCGAGCGCGGCGAACCGTTCGGCCAGGGCGGGTTCCGGGGCGGTGATCAGTGTCGGCAGGCAGGCGGTGACGCCCGCGCGCAGCATGGCGTGCAGCGCGTAGTCCAGCGCGGTCGCGTCGAGCGACCTGTCGTTGAAGTCGACCCCGGCATAACCGTTCACCTGCAGGTCGATGAGGCCGGCGGTTTGCATGTGGGCCATGGCCGGTTGGAGAGCGCCAAGGCAATCCACCATAACAGGCGACGGGCGCCAAGCGGACGAGCCGGCGCGCGGCGCGTTTTCGGGCTGGCATCCAGCATCCGGTCCCCCGTCATGGCGACGAAGCCGCCCACAGACACTGAAGCCCCAGTGCGCGGCATGCTGGTGCAAGCACTCCGGCAACCAGGCCGAGCAAATCCAGATACGGTTGCGCATGAAATCCGGCACATAAGCAACTTCTGGTTGCCGTAACGATCGCCTTGTGCCTGGATTGCCGGATAGCCCGCACGCAACGGCGTTCCCCACCACCACATCCGAAAGGAAGCCGTAAGAAGTTTTTACACATCGCTGATATCGATGAGGAATCGAACTGATAAGTAATTGAAAAACCGGGAGATATATGAATGGCACGCGGTGTGCTTCTGCTGGTATGTAACGATGGCTTGCCGGCCATATCGATGGCTTGCCGGGGATTTTTGGGGAGTTCCATGATGAAAAGCCTATTGCTGACAGGGGTGGCTGCCGCCGGGCTGCTGGTGCTCGCTGGTACCGGGACGGGCCACGCGGGAGCCTTGACCGGTTCTGTCTGGGAAACGAGCACCACCAACGCGTCAAACACCATCATCCCCGGCGGACCGCCGACCGCGACCTTCGTCCCCGGCGCGCTGAACTACAATCCGGCCGAATCGCGGTAGGGACGCCCATTACTGGGCGCCCCCCGCACAGAACCGTACGGGCGGAATTCCCGCATACGGCTCCCACCTTGGGTGTTTGACGCGGAAGCGCTGAGACGGCCAGGGATGGGATATCC
>Ga0307372_10004285_pt1 | contig 22184 bp, 22 predicted proteins | sample OX1MG_FD_202533 | JGI IMG/M metagenome (GOLD analysis project Ga0307372, IMG submission 202533) | Soil microbial communities from Risofladan, Vaasa, Finland - OX-1 | ecosystem: Environmental > Terrestrial > Soil > Coastal area > Acid sulfate soil | place: Finland: Risofladan, Vaasa | collected...
CGAAGGTCACCGAGGCGAGCGCCTCTCCCTGCTCGTCGGCGAGCACCTCGAGGGCCTTGCCGGCGCGCACGAGGACGAGGGAGCTCTCGTCGGGGTCGAGGTCGACGTAGGCGATCGAGGGGCCGTGGCTGCCGAGGAGGGTCGCGCCGCGGCGCTCGGTCTGGGTGAGGGCGTCGAGGAGGCGTCGCGTCGGGCGGCGCCGCGGCGGGGGCAGCACCACGAACTCGCCGTCGGAGGTGACCGCCTCGGGGCGCGCCGGGTCGGGCGGCTCGGGCGCGCCGAGGGAGAGCCGCAGCGCGCTGCGGCCGGGGCGCACGCCCGCGGGGGCCTCCGCGCCGGGGTGGGCGAAGCGGATGTAGGCGCCGGAGGCGAGGTCCACCCCCACCCATTCGCGCGGCCCGCGGGCGAGCAGCAGCAGGTCGAGCTCGCCGCCGGCGTGCGCGACGCGTCGCATGCCGGCCGCCAGCCTCCGCGGGAGGCGGGTCGAGCGCCGCGCCCGCGTCACGGGGCGAGCGCCCCGATCCGCTCGAGCTCGGAGAGGAGCGCCGCGCCGTCGCCGACGGGGGCGAGGCAGGCGTGGTCGACGCAGACGTAGGCGAGGCCATCGGGGCGGTCGGCGAACAGCGGCGAGGCGGTCCGCTCCCCCCAGGCGAGGACCGCTCCCGGCAGGTAGCGGGACTGGCAGAGGGCGGCGAGGTCCTCGCGGCCGGGCGCGACGATCTCGACGAGGCCCTCCTCGAGGCCGAGCAGGGCGCCGAGGAGGTGGGGGAAGGCCATCGGGGCGCTCGTCATCGCGGCACCGGCGCTGTCGACGATCTCGGCGGCGCGCGCGAGGTAGCGCTCCTCGCCGGTGAGGGTGCCGAGGCGCAGCAGCGCGAGCGCGGCCACCGAGGTCGCCGCGGGGGTGACGCCGTCGTAGCTGTCGCGGGGGCGGACGATGAGCGCCGGGGCGTCCGCACCGCTTTGGAAGAGCCCGCCGTCGGGGGCGCCGAAGAGTTCGATGAGGTCGTCGGCGACGCGCCCCGCCTCCGCGAGCCAGCGGGCGGCGCCGGTGGCCTCGGCGAGGCGGACGAAGGCCTCGACGAGCCACGCGTAGTCGGCGGCGACGGCGAGGTGCGCGGCCCGGCCGGCGGTGTAGCTGCGCAGCCACCGCCCGTCGTCACGGCGGAGGCGGGCGAGGAGGAAGTCGGCCGTGGCCTCGGCGGCCCGCAGGTAGTCGCTGCGGCCGAGCGCCGCTCCCGCCTCGGCGAGGGCGGCGAGGGTCATCGCGTTCCACTCCGTGAGGACCTTGTCGTCGAGGGAGGGGCGCACCCGCTCGGCGCGCGCCGCGAGGAGGGCCCGGCGCCCCGCTTCGATGGCCTCGTCGCGGGCGATGCCGCTGCCGCGGGGACGGTGGAGGATGTAGCGCCCCTCGAAGTTGGCTGCCCCGTCGGCGCCGTAGTGGCGGCGCACCTCGGGAGCGGCCGCACCCAAGAGCTGGTCGAGCTCGCCCGCGCTCCACAGGTAGAAGCGCCCCTCCTCGCCCTCGGAGTCGGCGTCCTCGGCGGAGGAGAAGCCCCCGTCGGCGCCGGCGAGCCCGCCGAGGACGTAGTCGAGGGTTTCGGTGGCGACCTGGCGCCACCGCTCCTCCCCGGTCGCGAGGTGGGCGTGCAGGTAGAGGCGGGCGAGGGCGGCCTGGTCGTAGAGCATCTTCTCGAAGTGCGGGACGAGCCACTCCCGGTCGACCGAGTAGCGGTGGAAGCCCCCGCCGAGGTGGTCGTAGAGGCCACCCTCCGCCATCGCCGCGAGGCTGCGCTCGAGCATCGCCGCCGCCCGCGCGGCCGAGGCTCCGGGACGCCGCGAGACGCGCAGCAGCAGCTCGAGCGTCGGCGCCTGCGGGAACTTGGGGGCGCGCCCGATGCCGCCCCACTCCGGGTCGTGGAGGTCGGAAAAGCGCGCCACGGCAGCCTCGACGAGCACCGCCGCGGCCGGCCGCTGGTCGCCGCTGCGGGGTGGCTCGAGGCGCTCGGTGATCGAGGCGGTGAGCGCCTCGGCGTGCTCCAGGAGCTCGCCCCGGCGCGCTCCCCACGCCTCGTGGATCGCGCCGAGGACCTGGGTGAAGGCGGGGAGGTTGGGGTGCGGGCGGCTCGGGAAGTAGGTGCCGGCGTAGAAGGGTCGGCCGTCGGGGGTGCAGAAGACGCTCATCGGCCAGCCGCCGTTGCCGTTCTGCGCCTGCACCGCCTCCATGTAGATCGCGTCGAGGTCGGGGCGCTCCTCCCGGTCGATCTTCACCGGGACGAAGTGGGCGTTCAGCAACTGCGCCACCCGTTCGTCCTCGAAGGACTCGTGCGCCATCACGTGACACCAGTGACAGGCCGAGTAGCCGATCGAGACGAACAGCGGGCGGTCGGTCGCGGCGGCGAGCTCCAGGGCCTCCTCGCCCCAGGGGTACCAGTCGACGGGGTTGTCGGCGTGCTGGCGGAGGTAGGGGCTCGTCTCCTTCGCGAGGCGGTTCACCGCGCCGCCGCGGCGGCGAGCTTGGCGAGCTCGCCGCGGGCGATCTTGCCGATCGCCGTGCGTGGCAGGGCCTCGACGAGGAAGAGCTCCTTCGGGGCCTGCGTCGGCCCGAGCTCCTCGCGCACGAGGTCGCGGAGTTCGCCGAGGCGCACGCTGGCGCCGGGGGAGAGGACCGCGAGCGCGACGAGGCGCTCCCCCCACTCGGCGTCGGGGAGGCCCGCCACCGCGACCTCCCGCAGGGCGGGGTGACGGGCGAGCACCGCCTCGACGGCCTGCGGCCAGATCTTCTCGCCGCCCGAGTTCACGCACTCGTCGAGGCGGCCGTACACCTCGAGGCGGCCGTCGGCGGTGAGGCCTCCGGCGTCGCGGGTGTGCAGCCAGCCGTCGTGGTCGCGGGGGTCCGCGCCGTCGCGGTAGGCGCGCAGCAGCATCGGGCCGCGGAGCGCGATCTCCCCCTCGGCGCCGATCGCGACCTCGACCCCGTCGAGGGGAAGGCCGTCGTAGACGAGGCCGCTGCCGGTCTCGGTGAGGCCGTAGGTGACGTGCGCGTTCGGCGGCAGCGCCGCCGGCGGCGCGGAGCCGCCGAGGACGACCGAGCGGAAGCCCTCGGCCGCCCGGCCGAGACGGCCGAGAGCCGTCGGGACGAGGGAGACGAGGGTCGCGCCGCGCCGGCAGGCGTCGAGCACCCGCTCGGGCGAGAAGCCGTCGTGCACCTCGAGCGCGGTGCCCGTGGCGAGCGCGCGCGTGATCACCGAGAGGCCGCCGACGTGCGCGAGCGGCAGGCAGGCGAGCCAGCGGTCGTGCGCGGGGTCGACACGAAGGCGTGCCGAGGTCGCCCGCGCCGAGGCCTGCACCGCGTCGTGGGTGAGGACGACCCCCTTCGGCTCACCGGTCGTCCCCGAGGTCGCGACGACGAGCGCGTCGCCCTCCTCGGCCGGGAGGCCGCCCTCGAGGGGGTGGCTCCCCTCCTCGTCGACGAGCGCCGCAGGGGCCATCGCGCGCAGCAGGCGGGCGCGCGCCGGCGCGGCCAACCGCCGGTCGATCGGGAAGACGGCGTCACCCTCGTCGTGGGCGCCGCGCAGCGCGTCCACAAAGGCCGCACCCGCCGGCAGGTCGAGGGCGACGAGCCGACGCACGGGGGTAGCGTAACGGCCGCCATGGCGAGCGAAGAGTTCGAGCCGATCTCCTGGAAGGCGGCCGGCGACTACAACGACATCTCCTACGAGTTCGGTGAGGGGATCGCGAAGATCACCATCTGCCGCCCCGAGGTGCGCAACGCCTTCCGCCCGCAGACACTGTTCGAGCTGGCGGCGGCCTTCGACCGGGCGCGCGACGACCCGAAGGTCGGGGTGGTGGTCCTCACCGGTGAGGGGCCGGACGCCTTCTGCTCCGGCGGTGACCAGCGCATCCGGGGCGAGGACGGCTACCTGGGCGACGACGACGTCGGCTCGGCCGGGATCGGGCGACTCAACGTCTTGGACCTGCAGATCCAGATCCGCCGCCTCCCCAAGCCCGTGGTGGCGATGGTCGCCGGCTACGCGATCGGTGGCGGCCACGTGCTGCACCTCGTCTGTGACCTCACCATCGCCGCCGACAACGCCCGCTTCGGCCAGACCGGCCCGCGCGTCGGCAGCTTCGACGCCGGCTTCGGAGCCGGGCTGCTCGCGAAGACGATCGGCGCCAAGCGGGCCAAGGAGATCTGGTTCCTCTGCCGTCAGTACGACGCCCAGCGGGCCTACGAGATGGGCCTCGTGAACGTCGTCGTCCCCCTCGCCGAGCTCGAGGTCGAGACCGTGCGCTGGTGCCGCGAGATGCTCGCGCTCTCGCCGATCGCGCTGCGCATGCTGAAGGCGGGCTTCAACGCCGCCGACGACGGCCTCGCCGGCGTCCAGCAGCTCGCCGGGGACGCGACGATGCTCTTCTACATGACCGAGGAAGCGCGCGAGGGGCGCGACGCCTACCTCGAGAAGCGCCGCCCCGACTTCTCCCGCTTCCCGCGCCGCCCCTGATGGCCTCGGCGGCGGAGTGGGTCGCCGCGGCGCGTCCGCGCACTCTCCCCGCCTCGATCTCCCCGGTCGCCGTCGGCGTCGGGGTGGCGGCCGCCGCCGGCCCGGTGAGCTGGTGGCGCGCCCTGCTCACGCTCCTCGTCTCGCTGTCGGTGCAGGTCGGCACCAACTACGCGAACGACTACTCCGACGGCGTGCGCGGCACCGACGCGGTGCGCTCCGGCCCGGCCCGCCTCGTCGCCTCCGGCCGGGCGACGCCCGCCGCGGTGAAGCGCGCCGCCTTCGCGACTTTCGGCTTCGGGGCGCTCTGCGGCCTCGCCGTCGCACTCTCGCGTTCGCCGTGGCTCGTCCTCGTCGGCGCGGCCTGCATCGCCGCGGGCTGGTTCTACACCGGGGGCTCCCACCCCTACGGCTACGCAGGCCTCGGCGAGCTCTTCGTCTTCGTCTTCTTCGGCCTCGTGGGCGTGGTGGGGAGCACCTACGCGGCGAGCGGCCACCTCTACGCGCTCGCCTTCCTCGCCTCGCTGCCCGTCGGGCTGCTCACGGTCGCGATCCTCGTCGTCAACAACCTGCGCGACATCCCGACCGACGCCGACGTCGGGAAGCGCACCCTCGCGGTGCGCATCGGGGCGCCGGCGACGCGTGCCCTCTACCTGGCGCTCATCGCCTGCTCGTTCGCCCTGCTCGCGACGATCGCCCCCCGCCGCCCGGCATCGCTGATCGCGCTCGCCGCGGTCCTCACCGCGGTGGCGCCGACCCGCGCCGTCCGCTCCGGCGCGACGGGGAGGGCGCTCATCCCCGCGCTCGGCGAGACCGGGCGTCTCGAGCTCCTCTTCTCGGCGCTGCTCGCGATCGGGATCGCGCTGTGAGGCTGCGGTGAACGCGCCCCTCGCCGGCTCAGGGGGCGAGGAAGCGGCGCACCTCGGCGGCGACCTCGTCGGGGCGCTCGAAGGGCGCGGCGTGGCCGGCGTCCTCGATCAGCCGCCGCGTCGCGTTGTCGCCGATCGCGGCGCGCATCTCGTCCGCGATCGCGGAGAACTTCTCGTCGCGCGCCCCGGCGAGGAGCAGCACCGGCATCGTGAGCTCGCCGAGGCGGTCATGGCTTGGCTGCTGGCTCCCCGTCCCGAGGAAGCGCAGCGCCGAGGCGAGCCCCGCGGCGCTGTTCGCGCGGCGCGCCGCGAGGTCGGCCTGCTCTGCGTCGAGGTGGGCGAAGAGGGGGCCGGCCAGCCAGTCGGCGAGGAAGACCTCGAGGCGCTCGCTTTCGCCGATCCCGCCGTCACCTTCGAGGCGCCGCGCCAGCACCTCGTCGGCGGCACGCCGCTCGCGCCGCTCCTCCTCGCTCTTCAGGCCGGCGGTCGCACCGACGACGACGAGCGCCTCGACGAGCTCGGGGTGTGCGAGGGCGAGGGTGAGGCAGAGGCGGCCGCCGAGCGAGTAGCCGAGATAGGCGGCGCGTCCCGTCGTCGCGCCGAGCAGCTCGGCGGCCTCCTCGAGCGAGGAGACGGGGAGGGGGGCGGCCCCATGGAAGGGGAGGTCGACCGTCACTACCTCGAAGGCGTCGTCGAGGCGCGAGGCGAGCTTGCGCATCGAGGCCCCCGTCTGGGTGAAGCCGTGCACGAGCACGAGGCGTGGCCCGCTGCCGCGGCGCTCGTGGTGCAGGTGTTCGGGGGGCATCGCCGGTGACGCTACAGGCGACCTTCGCGGCGACGCTCGTCGACGAGCTGGTCCGCGGGGGCGTGCGCCACGCCGTCGTGTCGCCGGGCTCCCGCTCGGGGCCGCTCGCGCTCGCGCTCGCGGCGCGCGACGACCTCACGCTGCACGTCCGTCTCGACGAGCGCTCGGCGGCGTTCTTCGCGATCGGCACCGCCCTCTACAGCGGCCGCCCCGCGGTGATGCTCACCACGAGCGGGACCGCCTCGGCGGAGGTGCACGCGGCGGTCCTCGAGGCGGACCTTGCCCGCGTCCCGCTCATCGTCCTCACCGCCGACCGCCCCCCCGAGCTCCACCAGATCGGCGCGCCGCAGACCCTCGAGCAGGTCGGCCTCTACGGCGCCGCGGTGCGCTTCGCCCTCGCCGCGGCGCCACCCGACGAGTCCTCCCGCACGAGCTGGCGCTCGCTCGGCGCCCGCCTCGTCGCCGAGGCGAGCGCCTCGGTCGCCGGCCCCGGCCCGGTGCACGCCAACCTCCCCTTTCGCGAGCCGCTCGCGGGCGAGCCCGACGACCTGCCGGCGGGCGCGGCGGGGGGTGCCCCCTGGCACCGCGTCGCCGCAGGTCCCGGAGTGAGCGCCGCCGCCCTCGAGACACTGCTCGAGGCGGTGCAGGGACGCTCGGGTGTGCTGCTCGCCGGCGGCGGCGCCGCCGGCGCCGCGCCCGAGGAGCTCCTCGCCTTCGCCGACGCGCTCGGCTGGCCGGTGCTCGCCGAGCCGCGGGCGCTCGCCCGTGAGCCCCGCCCCGGCCTCATCAGCCACGCCGACGGCATCGTGCGCTCGACGGTGGCGCGCCGGGCGCTCCGCCCCGAGGTCGTCGTGCGCGTCGGCGCGCCGCACGCCTCCAAGGCCCTCGGCGGCTGGTGCGCGGCCCTCGGCGAGGAGGGGGTCCCCGAGCTCCTCCTCGACCCCTTCGGCAGCTTCGAGGACCCCGAGCGGCGCGCCGGCGCGGTGCTGCGCTCGGATCCGACCTCGCTCCTCGGCGCGGCGGCGATGCACCTCGGCCCCGGGGGCGACCTCGGCTGGGGATGGCGCGAGCGCTGGGAGATGGCCGACGCGATCGTCGAGGAGGTGATCGCGAGCACGCTCGGCGCCGAGCCGGGGCCGACGGAGCCGGGCATCGCCCGCGCCCTGTTCGCCGGCCTGCCCGCGGGCGCGACCCTCGTCTGCTCCTCCTCGATGCCGGTGCGCGACGTCGAGTGGTTCGCCGCCGCCCGATCCGGTGCTCCCCGCGTGCTCGCGAACCGCGGCGCGAACGGCATCGACGGCGTCGTCTCGACCGTGCTCGGGGCGGCGGCCGCCGCGACCGCCGCCGGCGAGGGGCCGGTCGTCGGCCTCACCGGCGACCTCGCCTTCCTGCATGACGTCTCGGCGCTCGTCTGGGGGGGCCTCGAGGAGCGCCCCCCCGCGGTGCTCGTCGTCGTCGACAACGGCGGGGGCGGCATCTTCGACTTCCTCGACTACCCCGGCACCGTCGAGCAGGCCCGCTACGAGCGGCTCTTCGGCACCCCCCAGGCGGCGGACATCGGCGAGATCGCCGCCGCCTTCGGCCTCGCGGTCCTCGAGGCCGCCGACGAGCAGGCGCTGCTCGGCCGCCTCGACGAGGCCCTCTCCGCGAAGCGCCTCAGCGTGATCCGGCTGCGCACCGGGCGTCCGGCGAACGTCGCGCTGCACGGGCGGCTGGCGGCGGCGATCGCCGCCGCCCTCGACGAGCGCCTCGGTTGAGCCGACCGCAGCAGCTCCCCCTCGGCGAGGGGGAGCTCCGTGCGGCGCTGCGCGGCGCGGGCCGGCGGCTGTCGGCGGCGGCGGGGAGCGCAGGCCTCGACGCGCCGGTGCCGAGCTGTCCGGGCTGGGACGTGCGTGCGCTCCTCCGGCACACCTCGGGGGTGCACCGCTGGGCGACCGCCACGTCGCCGAGGCGATCACCGAGCACCTGCCCGAGAGCGAGGACCTCGAGTCCTTCCACGGCGGCTGGCCGCCCGACGCGGCGCTCCTCGACTGGTTCGACGAGGGTCTCGCCGCCCTGCTCGTCGCGCTCGAGGAGGCGCCGGAGGACCTCCGCTGCTTCGCCTTCCTCCCCGCGCCGAGCGCGAGCGCCTTTTGGGCGCGGCGCCAGGCGCACGAGACGGCGGTGCACGCGCTCGACGCCGAGCTCGCCGCCGGGAGCGGCGGCGCGCTCGCCCCGCTCTTCAGCGCCGACGGCCTCGACGAGCTGCTCGGCGGCTTCGTGCCGCGGCTCGGCCGTCGCCTCTCCTCAGCGGCGGGGGAGCACCTCGTGGTGCGCACCACCGACACAGGCCACGCCTTCTCGCTCGCGATCGGCGCGACGGGGACGACGACCGAAGGGGCCGGCGCCGTCGGCGAGGAGGTGATCGCCGACGCCCCCGGCGACGCCGCGCTCGCCGGCGCGGCCGCCGACCTCTACCGGTGGGGCTGGGCGCGGGGCGGGCGCGAGGGGCTCGTCCTCACCGGCGACGCCGCGGTGGTCGAGCACTTCGAGGAGGCCGTCCACATCCGCTGGTGAGGCGGCGCGCCGCTACGCGAAGCGGCGGGCGTCCTGCGCGGCGTAGCGGGCGACGACCGTGTCCACCTCGGCGGTCGCCTCGATGGCGCGCACGCTCTCGGCGAGCTGGCCGGCGGGGAGGGCGACGGTCATCTCGTCGGGGGTCATCCCCGTGCGCGCCCGGCTCAGCGCGCAGCCGACGCTCGCCGCGGGGTGGCCGCGCTCGGCGGCGAGGGCGACGATGTGGCACTGCGGCTTGCCCTCGATCGACAGCCACGGGAGGGCGTCGGAGAGCACCATCATCTGCCGGCCGTTCACCCGCAGGAGGACGACGCTCGGGTCGACGCTCTCGGGGGTCTCGGCGAGCGGGCCGTAGGTGACCGCGCCGGGCCGCTCGCTCACCGTCGGGATGCCACCGACGGCCTCCTCGCTCACCCAACCCGACGCGAGCAGCGCGGCGACGTCGTCGTTGCCGGCGACCTCGGCCAGGGTGGCGAGGCCGTGCGTCACCCGTCCGACGGAGCAGTTCCCGTGGTCCTCGGGGGCGGTCGTGAAGGTCTCGGTCGCGCCGTGCACCCAGAAGACGCAGCCGGCGGGCACCCGCCCGCGGCGGCCGTCGGGCGCCGCCTCGCTCATCGGAGCGCCGAAGGGGGCCACGCCCGCGGGCGCGGCCGCGGAGAGCGTGATCGCGACCGGTGACGTCGCGAGGTGCAGCGCCGAGGTCAGTCGGAGCGAGAGCTCCTGCCAGTTCGTCGTCTCCATCAGGCTCCTCCTTGTCCGCCGCGAGGCTGGCACAGCCGCCGCGCGCCGTCCATTTGCCACCGCCCGAGGGCCGCGGCGCGTTGTGGCACGCTGAAAAGGTGCCGCGCCTCTCCGAAGACCTCGCCTTCCGGGGCCTCGTCCAGCAGGTGAGCGACCCCGAGCTGCTCCCGCTTCTCGACAAGGGCGGGGTCACCGCCTACATCGGCTTCGACCCTACGGCGGACAGCCTGCACATCGGCAACCTCCTGCAGCTCTGCAACCTCCGCCGCCTGCAGCTCGCCGGCAACCGGCCGATCGTGCTCGCCGGCGGGGCGACGGGGATGATCGGCGATCCCGGGGGCAAGTCCGAGGAGCGTCAGCTCCGCACCCGTGAGGAGATCGAGGCCAACCTCGTCGGCATCCGCACCGAGCTCGAGCGTTTCCTCGACTTCTCCGAGGCCGCCGGGCCGACGCGTGCCGTGCTCGAGGACAACGCGGACTGGCTCTATGACTACCCGCTCGTCGAGTTCCTGCGCGACGTCGGCAAGCACTTCACCGTCAATCAGATGGTCGCCAAGGAGATGGTGCGCAACCGCCTCGAGAACCCCGAGGAGAGCATCTCGTTCACCGAGTTCAGCTACATGCTGCTGCAGGCGACGGACTTCCTCCGTCTCTTCGACGAGCACGACTGCCGCCTGCAGATGGGGGCGAGCGACCAGTGGGGGAACATCACGATGGGCATCGACCTCATCCGGCGCAGCCGCAACGCCAAGGCCTACGCCCTCACCTGCCCGCTCGTCCTGAAGGCCGACGGTACCAAGTTCGGGAAGTCGGAGTCGGGGGCGGTCTTCCTCTCCCCCCGCCGCACGAGCCCCTACGCGCTCTACCAGTTCTTCCTCCGCACCGAGGACGAGATGGTCGGCACCCACCTCCGCTACTTCACCTTCTTGGAGCACGAGGAGATCCTCGCCCTCGACGTGGAGAGCCGGGAAAGGCCGGGCGCGCGCGCCGCCCAGCGGCGCCTCGCCGAGGAGGTCGTCCTCCTCGTGCACGGCCCCGCCGAGCTGCACCGCGCCGTCGCCGCCTCGGAGGCCCTCTACTCCGAGGACCTCGCCGCCCTCGACGAGGAGACGCTCCTCATGGCGCTCGCCGACGCTCCCTCCTCCGAGGTGGCGCGCAGCATCCTCGACGCCGGTTGGCCGGTGGTCGACGCCCTCGTGCAAAGCGGCCTCGTCGCCTCCAAGGCACAGGCGCGCACCACCGTCGCCCAGGGAGGCGCCTACCTCAACAACCGCCGCGTCCGCGAGCCCGAGCAGCAGGTGGCGGCGGAGGACCTGATCGCCGGCCGCTACCTGGTGCTCCGCCGCGGCCGGCGCGAGCTCCACCTCGTCCGCTTCACGTGAGGCGTGGCCGCCCCGTCCTGCTCCTCCTCGTCGGCGCGCTCCTCCTCGCCGGCTGCTCCAACTACTCGGGCGATGCCACCCAGCGCGTCCGCGAGTGGGCGACCAGCGCCCCCTGGGACGCGAACGACCAGCAGCTCGTCTCGGACCTGGGCGATCTCGCGAACGGCCTCCGCCTCCGCCGGCTGCTCCCGCTGCGCACCGCCTGCGAGGCCTTCGCCGCCGACGCGGCAGTCCTCTACGACACGCTCCCGACCCCCGACAAACGCCTCACCGACGAGCTCAACACCGCGCTCGGCGGCTTCGACCGGGCGGCACGCGACTGCTACGCCTCGAGCGCCTTCTCCTCGGCGACCTTCCGGCGCTACCAGCGTGAGCTCGCGAGCGCGACCGCCACCTACCACCAGGCCGAACGACGGCTCGCGGGCTTCGGAGTCCATTAGCGTCCCGCTCGTGCCCCACGCCGAGCTGGTCGGACCCTTCCCCGAGGGCGCCGACCCGGTTGCCTACGACCAGCAGCGACGGCGCCTGTTGTGGAGCCTGCCGAGCGGCCTCTACCTGCTCTCGAGCCGGGCCGGCGAGGAGCGCAACCTGATGGCGGTGAGCCTCGTCAGCCAGCTCGCCACCGACCCGAAACTCCTCGGCGTCGCGGTCGAACGGGAGGCGGCGACCGCGGCGCTCATCCGCGGCGGCGGCGCCTTCGGCCTCGCCGTCCTCGCCCGTGGCGAGCGCGACGCGGTCCGCCACTTCGTGAAGCCCGCCGCCCACGACCCTGCGGCACGCACCCTCGCCGGCACCCCGTACACCGACGCGCCGGTGACCGGCCTCCCCGTGCCCGCCCTCGCCGGTGCCTTCCTCGACTGCCGCGTCACCGCCGAGCACGACCTCGGCTCGCACCTCCTGTTCGTCGGTGAGGTCGTCGACGCCCTCGTCTCCGACGAGAAGGCGCTCGTCGAGCCGCTGCGGATGGAGGACACCCGGATGAGCTACGGCGGCTGAGATGGGCGCCCGCATCGACCCCGAGGTCGCCCGCCTGGTGAACACCGACGCCGCCTTCGCCGAGCTCGTCGAGGAGCTCGCCTCCGAGGAGCTCTACGGCTTCGACACCGAGTTCCACCGCGAGCGCACCTACTACCCCCGGCTCGCCCTGCTGCAGGTCTGCTGGCCCGGGCGGATCGCGCTCGTCGACCCGCTGGCGATCGACGTCGCCGACTTCGCGAAGGTCCTCGACGGTCCCGGCCTCGCCGTGGTGCACGCCTGTGACCAGGACCTCGAGGTGCTGCGGCGCGCCTGCGGGACGCTGCCGGGGAAGATGTTCGACACCCAGCTGACCGCCGGCTTCGTCGGCATGTCGGCGCCCTCGCTGGGCAGCCTCACCGAGCGCCTCCTCTCGGTGCACCTCGAGAAGGGCGACCAGCTCACCGACTGGACGCGCCGCCCCCTGGCCGCCGAGCAGCTGCGCTACGCGGCGAACGACGTCGCCTACCTGCTCGAGCTGTACGAGGTGCTGAGCGGCCAGCTCGAGCGACGCGGGCGGCGCGCCTGGGCGGAGGCCGAGTGCGAGCTCGCGCTCTCGCGCGGCCGCGGCGAGGTCGTCCCCGAGGAGGTCTGGTGGAAGCTCCGCCAGGCCCGCCAGCTGCGCGGCAAGTCGCGGGGCGTCGCCCAGGAGGTGGCGGCCTGGCGCGAGCGCCGCGCCCAGGAGCTCGACGTCCCGGTGCGCTCGGTGCTGCCGGACCTCGCCCTCGTCTCGATCGCGCAGCGACCCCCGAAGGGCCGCCGCGACCTCGAGCAGGTGCGCACCATCGACTCCCGCCACCTCGGGGGCGGTGCCGCCGAAGCCTTGCTGCGGGCGGTCGAGGCGGGCGCGGCACTCTCCCCCGACCGCCTCCACCTGCCCCCGCTCTCGGAGGGCGAGACGGCCGCCCGCCCCGCTGCCGCCCTCGCCGCGGCGTGGGTGCAAGAGCGCGCCCGCCAGCTCGAGATCGACCCCGCGATCCTCGCGACCCGCGCCGACGTCGTCGCCTACCTGAAGAGCCCGCCGTCGGGGCGGCTGCTCGACTCCTGGCGCCACGAGCTCGTCGGCGAGCCGCTTCGCCGCCTCGTCGCCGGCGAGCTGGCGGTCGCCTTCGAGGGGACCTCGCTCGTCCTCGAGGAGCGCACGCGGCGCCCCGTGGCGAAGGAGCCGGCGACGGGCTAGCGGGCGGAGCCCGCCTGTTCCCCGCTCGGGAAGCGGCGTTAGGCTGTCTGCCACTCCGCAGGCTGGGGCGGTGGCTCGAGATCCAGTGAGCAGGCCTCGGTTGCGGCTTCATTTCTTCGGGAGTTCGGGGAGCGATGAAAAAGGGACGCCACCGGCGCTTCGAGGAGGCGCGCAGCATGAAGCGGGCCGTCGAGGTCGTCGTCGAACCGTGCCCGGAGTGCGGCGCCGATCCCGAGGACGACCACGCGAGCTGGTGCATGTACGAGGCGCCGGAGGAGGACGAGCTTACGGGCCTCGGCGCGGCGAGCGAGGAGGAGGGCTGAGGGCCCTTCAGCGCTCGCGGGCGCGCGTCGCGCGGCGCACCGTCGGGTGCGCGAGCGCCGCGCCCTTCGGCCGCGACGCGAGGTGCGCGACGAGGCGCCGGTAGACGGCGGCGCCGACGAGCTCGGTGAGCTCCTCGCGCATCTCGAGGTAGACCGGGCGCGCGCCGCTGAAGGCCTCGGGTGCGTCGGTGCACCACCACGCGAAGTCCTGTCCCGCCTCGCCCCAGTGGCGGCGGTCCCAGCCGGCGACCACCGAGGTGATGTGGCCGCCGGTCGTCTCGAGGTCCTCGCGGCGCAGCGGCAGCTGCCAGCAGACGTCGGGCTTCAGCCGCATTGGTGAGCGGCGCCGCTTGAGCGCCGCCTGGTGGAGGGCACAGCCGGGGCCGGCCGGGAAGCCGGGGCGGTTCAAGAAGATGCAGGAGCCGTCGACGAGGCGCGTCGTGCCGTGCGCGCCGCGCCGGGCGACGACTCCCTGGGCGCGGCCGCGCGCCGCGAACTGCCACTCCGTCTCGTCGAGCTCGGCGGCGGCTGCCTCGACGCGGGCGATGTCCTCCGGCCCCGAGAAGTGCGCGCCGTAGCTGCAGCAGCCCTCGGCGCGCTCGGGAGCCCGCTCGGAGAGCACCCCCTGGCAGCCGCAGCCGTACAGGCAGCGCCAGTTGGAGGCGAGGAAGGTGACGTCGAGGAGCCAGGTGCGCTCCTCGTCGGGATCCTCGAAGGAGACCCACTCGTGCGCGTCGGGGTCCCCGGACGGACGCGGGGTGGACGCCACGCCGAGAGGCTACCGGGAGCGGCGAGCGGCGCGGGGAGGCAGGGGCAGGTGAACGGGGGGGGACTCGCGGCCGGCGGGCAGTGTCCGGCGGGTCAGCGGGGCGCAGGGTCCGTCGGGGTGGGCCTCGTGGCGCCGATCGCGGCGAGGACCTGCTCGGCCGCCACCACCACCCCCCGCCGCCGGAGCGTCACCTGCACCGGTGCCACCGCGTAGAGGCTGCGGCGGGCCTCGAACAGCGCCCGCACCTCCTCCTCGGTCGCCTCGGCGAGGAGCGGACGGCCACGGCGCAGCGCCGGCAGCGCCGACCGCAGCTCGGAGAAGGGCTGGTCGAGGTGGACGAGGAGGGCCTCCTCGAGGAGGAGCGCCCGCGTCCCCTCGTCGCCGAGCGCCCCACCGCCGAGGGCGAGCACGACCGGAGGCCGCCGACCGAGCGCGCTCGCGATCGTCTCCGCCTCGATCTGGCGGAAGCGCGCCTCGCCCTCGGCTGCGAAGAAGTCGGCGATGCTCATCCCGATCTCGGCGACGATCAGCGCGTCGGAGTCGACGAAGGCGCGCCCGAGCGCGGCGGCGACCCGCCGGCCGATCGAGGTCTTGCCGACGCCCATGAAGCCGCAGAGCGCGACCGGCAGGTCCCCGCGGAGGGCGCCCATCACCCCGCGGGGTGGCCGGTCGGGATCCCGAGGCCGAGGAAGATCGGCTCGGCGGCGTGCAGCCGGGAGAGCTGCTCGAGCGTCGGCTCGGCGCAGCAGAACCAGGACTCGTCGAGGCGGCCGCGGCGCTCGACGGGGGGGCCGGCGGGGACCTCGAGCGGCGGGAGGCCGGGGTCCTCCTCGGAGAGGGCGCCGTAGACGAGGGCGCGGACGGCGCCGTAGGTCGCGGCCTGTGCCTCGCCTGCGGTGGCGGCGAGCTCGACGCGCGCCGCGATCGCCCCGGCGAGCTCGTCGAGGAGGGGGTCCGCCGCGTGCCAGGCGATCCCGATCGCCCCCGGCGCCGCCCCCTCGAGCGCGGCATCGAGGGTCGCGTCGTCGCGGCCGAGCAAAAGCGAGCCCGGCGGAAGGAGCAGGCGGATCGAGTACTGCACCGGATCGACGTTGTCGACGAGGTCGTGGCTCGCCACGAAGTCGAGCAGCTCGGTGAGGTCACGCCGCTCCGTCCAGGGCGTGAAGGGCAAGAGCGAGGGCCGCGGCTCGATGCCGACTTGCCGGAGGAGCTCCACACAGCGGTGCAGGTCGGCGGCGCAGTGGCCCTTGTCGAGGCGCTCGAGGACGCGGTCGCTCGTCGACTCGAAGGCGGAGGTGACGGTGACGAGCCCCGCCGCCGCCAGCTCGCCGAGCAGTCCCCCGAAGCGCAGGATGTGCGAGACCTTCACCGTCGCGTCGAAGGTCAGCGCGGGGTGCTCGGCGTGGATCGCGCCGACCACGCGGGCCGCGTGGCGGGGGCGGTTGAGGAAGTCGGGGTCGGCGAAGTGGACGTGGCGGGCGCCCTCGTCGACGAGCAGGCCGACCTCCTCGACGAGCGGCGCGAGCGCGAGCGGCTGCGAGCGGCCGCGGTGGACGAGGGGCACGGGGCAGTGACGGCAGTGGTGGTTGCAGCCCGTCGTCGACGCCACCGTTGCGACGAGGCGCTCCTCGTCGCCGGTCACGAAGCGGGCGTAGCGCGCGAGTGGCGGGAGGCCGCGGTGGTCGGCCGGGGCGGGCGGTGCCGGCGCGCGCACGGTCGCGCCGGCGAGCGCGTCGCACAGCCCGACGAGCGCGGCCGCCTCGTCGGCCTCGACCGCCGCGTCACCTGGCTCGAGGAGGCCGGCCGCCTCGGCGACCTTCGCGTAGAGGCCGAAGAAGTAGACGGGCAGCGCCGGGCGCTCGGCGCGGGCGCGGCGCGCCGCCTCCGCGCCGAGGCGGAGCGCGGTGTGCATCGGCACCGAGCAGCAGAGGCAGTCGGCCCGGGCGAGCGCCTCCTCGGGCCACTCCTCGACGGAGAGGTCGCAGGTGAGCACGGTGTGGCCGGCGGCGCGCAGCGCGCCGGCGACGGTGGTGATCCCGAGAGGGCGGGCGCCGAGCTCGTAGGTCGAGACGACGAGGGCGGTGGTCATCGCCGCGGAGCCGCGAAGGCCTCCTCGGCGGCGATCTCGACGTCGAGGAGGGCGTGCGCGGCGCGCAGCGACGCCTCGACGTGCGCGGGGTCGGCACCGGCGGCGAAGAGGAAGCCGAGGTAGCGGTCTCCTTCGGGGAGGGCGACGACGCGCCCGCCGCGGGGGATCGCGATCTCGAGGCCGACGATCCCCTCGACGAGGAGCGCGTCGCGCCGGCCGTGCACCTCGACGAGGCGCCCCGAGGAGGCGATCGGGAGCATCATCACCCCCGCCGCCCCGGCGAGGTCGGCGGGGCATCCCCCGCCGAGGGCGTTCGCGAGCACGAGCTCCTCGAGGCGCTCGCCGGTCGCGAAGCGCAGCGCCTTCGCGCAGCGGCCGCCGATGGTGCGCGCCGCGACCTCGATGAGCGTGGGGGAGAGGGCGCCCCCGACCTCGGGGAGGCGGACCTCGGCGTGCACGGGCCCCTCGGTGAGGCCGAGCGCCCGGCAACCGGCGGCCACGAGAACAGAGACGCGCGCCTGCTCGTCGGCGGCGAGGCGCGAGGGCGTCACGTAGATGGTCTCCTCGAAGAAGGGCCCCTCGAGGGGGTCCGGCTTGTCGAAGAGGCAGAGCGTCTCGAGGGCACCCCCGGCGAGCAGGCCCTCGAGTGCCACCTCGCGGCCCGGGACGTAGGCCTCGGCGAGCAGCGCCTCGCCGGAAAGGCCGCACTCCTCGAGGATCCGCTCGATGCGGGCGACCGCCGCCTGTGCCTCGCCGGCGTCGTCCGCACGGATCACGCCGCGGCTCGCCGCCAGCGAGAGGGGCTTCAGGACCATCGGATAGCCGAGCTCGTGTCCGGCGCGGCGGAGCGCCTCGGGGCGTGCGGCTCCCCCCGGCAGCGGCAGCGACGCGGGCTGGTTGACGCCGGCGGCGGCGAGCTTGGCGCGCAGGAGGGACTTGTCGGTGGTGGCGCGCACCGCGTCGAGGGGGTTGTGGCGAAGGCCGAGGCGCGCCGCGCCGAGCGCCCCGGCGAGCGCGCCGCGGTCGTCGACGGCGAGCACCGCGTCGAGCGGGACGCGTCGACCGAAGTCCTCGATCACCCCCGCGGCGGCGAGCGGGTCGTCGACGGGCAGACGGAGGAAGTGGTCACCCATGATCGCGGCGAGCGCCTGTGCCTCCTCGCTGGCGGTGACGACCTCCACCCCGAGGCGGGCCGCGGCGGCGAGGAACTCGGGCGCCCGGTAGGTGCTCGTCGGCAGGATGAGCAGGACGCGGGCCACGCCACATCATGCCGGTTCCGTGCCACTGCTCCGCCCGGTGGGGGGTCCTTCGCGCCAGGCCGTAGCATGGGCGCATGGCTGCCGACGACGTCATCGAGCCGGTGCTGCAGGTCACCGATGCCGCCCGCGCCCTTATCTCCGAGGCGCGCGCCGGCGAGCCCGAGCCGGAGCACCTCGCGCTCTTCCTCGAGGTGAGCGGTGCCGCAGACGGCGCGTACACCTACGACATGTGGTTCGAGAAGGCCACCGACGCTGGCCCGCGCGACGCCGTCCACCCCCACGACGACCTCACGGTGGTGGTCGCCGCGGCGAGCATTGCGCAGGTGCGCGGCGCGACCCTCGACGTGAACGACGGCGGGCTGGCGATGCTCAACCCGAACACGCCGCCCGAGGCGCAGCACCACGACCACGAGCACCTCGAGGTGCCGACGAGCGACCTCTCGAGCCCGCTCGAGCTGGCCGTGCTCGAGGTGCTCGAGCAGGAGATCAACCCGCAGATCGCCTCGCACGGCGGCCGCGCCGACCTCGTCGCCGTCGACGACGGCGTCGCCTACCTCCGCCTCTCCGGCGGCTGCCAGGGCTGCGGGATGGCGGAGGTCACCCTCACCCAGGGGATCTCGGTGGCGATCAAAGAGGCCGTCCCCGAGATCGTCGAGATCGTCGACGTCACCCAGCACGAGTCGGGCGAGAACCCCTACTTCGCCAGCGCCAAGAAGTAGCCCGGTCGAAGATGAGCCCGGCCCGCGCCGGGGCGCCCCGGTGAGCGCCCGCGGCGAGCACCTCCTCCTCGTCGGGACGATGGGGAGCGGCAAGACGACGGTCGGGCGCGCCCTCGCCGAGGCGATCGGCCGCCCCTTCCTCGACAGCGACGAGGCGCTCACCGCCGCGGGGCGCAGCGCGCCCGAGCGCCTGCGCGACGAGGGCCTCGCGGCGCTGCACCGCGCCGAACGCGAGGTCTTGAGCGACCAGCTCGCCGGGCCGCCGGCGGTGATCGCGGTGGCCGCGAGCGTGATCGAGGACCCCGCGAGCGCGGCGCGCCTCGTGTCGGCCGGAGAGGTCGTCTACCTGCGCGCCGAGGTCGCGGTGCTGGTGGGGCGCGTCGAGAAGGACCCGCCCCGGCCGCTCCCGGGCCCGGCGTCCGAGGTCCTCCCCGCACTCGACGGCGCGCGCCGTGCGGCCTACGCGGCGATCGCCACGCTCACCGTCGACGTCGACCATGCGAGCCCCGCGGCGATCGTCAGCGCGATCATCGACGGACTCGCCCGCAGCGTGCAGGTGCCCCTAGGGGAGCGCGCCTACGAGGTCGTCATCGGACCCGGCGTCCGCCGCCGGCTCGCCCGCCACCTCCCCGCCGGCGCGCGGCGGGCGGCGATCGTCACCCAGGGCGGGATCCCCGTCGCCGCCGAGCCGGGCATCGAGTCGGCGCGCTTCGAGATCGGCGACGGGGAGGGGGCGAAGTCCCTTTCGACGGTCGAGGAGCTGTGCCGCGGCTTCTCGCGCTTCGGCCTCACCCGCAGCGACGTGGTCGTCGGCGTCGGCGGCGGCGTGGTCACCGACGTCGCCGGCTTCGCCGCCTCCTGCTACCACCGCGGCGTCGCGGTGGTGCACCTCTCGACCACCCTTCTCGGCCAGGTGGACGCGGCGATCGGCGGCAAGACGGGCGTCAACCTCCCCGAGGGGAAGAACCTCGTCGGCGCCTTCTGGCAGCCGCACGCGGTCCTCTGCGACACGGCCACCCTCGACACCCTCCCCGAGCGGGAGCGGCGCTCGGGCTCGGGGGAGATGGCGAAGTACGCCTTCCTCGGCGTCGACGACCTCGACGAGCTGCCCCTCGCCGAGCAGGTGCGGGCCTGTGTCGAGCTGAAGGCCGAGGTCGTCGCGGCCGACGAGCGCGAGGGCGACCGCCGCATGCTCCTCAACTACGGCCACACGCTTGCGCACGCCCTCGAGGCGGCGGGCTTCGCCGACGGCCCGGGCCGGGACGGCATCGACCTCCGCCACGGCGAGGCGGTCGCGATCGGCCTCGTCTTCGCGGCGCGCCTCGCGCGTCGCCTCGGCCGCATCGACGACCGCCGCGTCGACCGCCACCTCGAGGTGGTGCACGCCTACGGCCTCTCCGACGAGCTGCCGCACGGCGTCGACCACGACGAGCTGCTCGTCCTCATGGGACGGGACAAAAAGGCAACGGCCGGACTCACCTTCGTCCTCGACGGGGACAAGGGGGTGGAGGTCGTCCGCGACGTCCCCGCGGAGGCCGTCGCCGCGACCCTGGCCGAGGCCTCGGCGTGAGCGGCACCAGCGGGATCCTGCTCCTCCTCTCGGGGCCCAACCTGGCGCTCCTCGGCGAGCGCCAGCCGCACATCTACGGCAAGACCACCCTCGCCGAGCACGCGGCGAGCGCCGAGGCCACCGCCCTCGCGGCGGGGCTCACCTTCGAGCACCTGCAGGCCGAGTCAGAGGGGGCACTCGTCGACGCGGTGCACGGCGCGCGCGGCCGGGTGGCGGCGATCGTCATCAACGCCGGCGCGCTCACCCACTACGGCTGGTCGCTGCACGACGCCCTCGCCGCCTTCGAGGGGCCCGTCGTCGAGCTCCACCTCTCCAACCCCGACGCCCGCGAGCCCTGGCGCCGCCATTCGGTGCTGGCGCCGGTGGTCGACGGCTCGATCGCCGGCTTCGGGGGCCTCGGCTACCTCCTCGCCGTCGAGGCCGCGGCCGCCCTGCTCGCGGCGCGCTGAGCGGCGCGCGACGGTCATCGTCGCGACGCGAGGCCGTAGATTCGGAGGGTGACCCCCGCGCTGAACCTCGCCGAGATGCCCGACGCCGCGGTCGCCAGCCGCCTCGGGAGGCTGCGCCCCCTCCTCGCCGGCTCGGGCTGTGACGCCCTGCTCGTCACCAAGCTCGAGAACGTCCGCTACCTCACCGGCTTCAGCGGCTCGTCGGCGATGCTCCTCGTCACCGCGAAGGGCGCACTGCTCACCACCGACGGCCGCTACCAGGAGCAGTCGGCCGAGCAGCTCGCCGCGGCGGGCGTCGAGGCCGAGATCACGATCGGCCGCCCCGAGGTGCAGCTCGACGCGCTCGAGCGCTTCGCCGCCGACGCGCCGCGCCTCGGCCTCGAGGCCGCCTCGCTCTCCTGGGCGCAGCAGCGGCGCCTCGCCGAGCGCCTGAGCGCCGAGCTCGTGCCGACGAGCGGCCTCGTCGAGCAGCTCCGGCTGGTGAAGGACGAGGGCGAGCTGGCGCGCATCGAGGCGGCCTGCGACATCGCCGACGCCGCGCTCGCGCACGTGAAGGAGCGCCTCGCCGAGGAGCCGACCGAGTCCGAGTTCGCCGCCGAGCTCGAGTTCGAGATGCGCCGCCGCGGCGCGCAGGGGCCGGCCTTCGAGACGATCGTCGCCGCCGGCCCGAACTCGGCGATGCCGCACCACCGCCCCTCGGACCGCAGGGTCGTCGAGCGGGAGCTCGTGGTCGTCGACTTCGGCGCCACCTTCGACGGCTACCGCTCCGACATGACGCGCACCTTCGTCGTCGGCAGGCCCGACAGCGAGCTCGTCGACCTCCTCGACGCCGTCCTCACCTCCCAGCGCGCCGGCGTGCGCGCGCTGGGTCCCGGGGTGCCGAGCGCGGCCATCGACGAGGCCTGCCGCAGCTCGCTCACCGAGGCCGGCTACGGGGCCGCCTTCCTGCACTCGACCGGCCACGGGGTGGGCCTCGAGATCCACGAGGCCCCGGCGGTGGCGCAGGGGGCTGCTGATATCCTCGCCGCCGGCTCGGTGGTCACCGTCGAGCCCGGCGCGTACCTCGCGGGCAAGGGCGGCGTCAGGATCGAGGACAGTCTCGTCATCACCGATGACGGCGCCCGCGTGCTCACCAAGTCGACCAAGGACCATCTCCTGTAAATGGCGCTCTCCACGAATGACCTGAAGAACGGCATGGCGCTCGACCTCTCCGACGGGCTCTTCCAGGTCGTCGAGTTCCAGCACGTGAAGCCCGGCAAGGGCGGCGCGTTCGTCCGCACCAAGCTCCGCAACGTGCGCACCAAGGCCGTCGTCGAGCGCACCTTCCGCGCCGACGAGAAGGTCGAGCAGGCGATGATCGACAAGCGCGAGATGCAGTACCTCTACAAGGACGTCGACGCCTACGTCTTCATGGACAACGTCTCCTACGAGCAGATGAACGTCTCGGGGAGCTCGCTCGGCAGCGCCGCCTCCTACCTGAAGGAGGGCGACAGCGCGGTGCTCGAGCTCTACAACGACGAGATCGTCGACGTCGACATGCCCGCCGCGGTCGAGCTCGCGATCACCGAGACCGAGCCGGGCATCCAGGGCGACCGCGTCTCGGGCGCCCGCAAGCCGGCGACCACCGAGACCGGCCTCGTCGTGCAGGTCCCGCTCTTCGTCAACCCCGGTGACCGGATCAAGGTGGACACCCGGTCCGGTGAGTACCTCACCCGCGCCTGATCCTCCCCCTGCGGCTGTCGGCGCGCGGCGGCGCTCTCGCGAGCGGGCCCTCGGGCTGCTCTACGAGGCGGAGGCGAAGGCCATCACCCCTGCCGAGCTCCTGAAGGAGCTCCCCGTCGCCCCCGAGCACTTCGCCGCGGCGCTCGTTAGCGGGGTCTCCGGTCGCCTCCCCGAGATCGACGGGCTCATCTCGCGCTTCGCGCGCGACTGGGGCCTCGACCGCCTCCCCGCCGTC
>Ga0307372_10004287_pt1 | contig 22181 bp, 19 predicted proteins | sample OX1MG_FD_202533 | JGI IMG/M metagenome (GOLD analysis project Ga0307372, IMG submission 202533) | Soil microbial communities from Risofladan, Vaasa, Finland - OX-1 | ecosystem: Environmental > Terrestrial > Soil > Coastal area > Acid sulfate soil | place: Finland: Risofladan, Vaasa | collected...
CCCGGCGCATGCCCGCACCGCTAACGCCAGCGCACCACGCAGGGGCACTAACCCGCGCCAGGCAACACCCGCAGTGCCGCGCAAATTCTCAGGGCAGCGTGACCGCCCCCGGCGATCAGGGTTTTACGGGGTCTAACCCGCCAGGCAGCGACGACGTCTGCGGGCGGCCACGCTTCACCGTCCCTGCCGCAGCCATCCCGGCGCGACCGGTTCCCCGCACCAGCTGGCCGCGCTCAGCAGCGGACAGCCCGCGCTGGTGGCAGCCGCCGCCCACCGGCACAGTGACCTGCGCACCTCACCACGGCGCGGCAGCGGACCCCAGCCCACGACAACGGCCAGCCTGGCAAATTTTCACGCCGTTACCGCGTCACCCCGGGCCACGGACGACTGTTCTGCACGCAGGGGGGTCAGTGGCAGTCCGCTCGCCGCTGGGAACTGGGCACTGTGGCGCCTTGGGAAGCTGCGGCTCCATCGCCCTGGATCGTGTTGCGGAGACGTTGGCACACGCGCGCAGGCAGCCCGCCCCGTCTCCGCCCGCCCGGCTGGTAGTGCCTGTCCCATCCGGACGTGTCACGAGCATAGGCCAGTCGAGGGATCAAGGGTGCGGTGGTGCGGTCGCGGATGGCGCCGCGCCACAGACCCGCGCCGTAGGCCAGGTCATCCAGCCATCGGATCAGCAGGTACGCCAGGGGGTTCAGGCTCGAGCCGCTCCGCCGGTAGTCAATGAACCCCTCGACTACGGCGCTGAGAACGAGCACGTTCCGCGCCCGCCGGTTCGCTGCGGCGGCAAGGACCGCGACTGGCCAGTAGTGCCGGGTGACGCCCCCCGTCAGTTGTTCCGCTGTGCCGCGCACTGCCGCCAGCGTCAGCAGCGCGCCGGCCCGCACGGGGGTATCCGCGTCGGGTATCCGGCGGATCAGGCGTATCGCGGTTCCCGCGGTCAGTGCCACGGCCACGCCCACCGGGACTGGTCGGCCCCGGAGCACGAGCGCACATGCCGCGATCGACCACGGTGCGGCGTTCAGCGGAGGGACCTGGCCGGGGTGACGCAGGGCCAAGCCGGCCGCTCCGGACCCGTAGCTTGCTCGCTGCGCCAGCCAGCTACGCAGATTGGCCCGATGGCAATGGCCCACGCGAGAACTGGGCACGTAGCGCATTCGCCAGCCGGCCCTGTGCAGCCGTAGGCACAGATCGACATCTTCGCCGATCCTCAGCTCCGGAGCGAATCCGCCGCCGACGGCAGCTCTGCGCACGACCAGTGTCGCGCCTGGGACGTATGCCAGTGCGGACAGCGGCACGACCGGAGCCTCGCGTCCGCCCATGTCAAGCGGCGACCGGACGTCGTCGTACTGGTCGAGCCAGCCTGGGTGGCTCTTGGGTATGCCGACCACCCGGGGCGCCGCCAGCGCCAAGGCGGGATCGACGAACTGCGCCAGCAGCGGGCTCAGCCAGCCGGCTTCGGGGAGGACGTCGGAGTCGCAGAAGGCGACATATCCGGTCCTGGCATGGCGCAGTCCGGTATTGCGCGCCGCCGCGGGCCCCTGGTTGTGGGAATGGACGAGAAGAGCGGCACCGTGGCGGCGGGTCACCGAGTCCACTGCGGCGCGGTTCACAGAACCGTCGTCGACCACCAGCACCGGAACGCCTGATGTCTGCGGGTCGGCGCGCAGGGCGGTCAGCAGCAAGTTCAGCAGGCGCGTCCCGTCCCGTACCGGGATCACGATCGTGACATCGCGGACGGGCTCAACAGGGAGGCGAGGATGCACTACGCCGATATCCACGAGCCGTCGGCCCAGTGCCGCCGTCGCCGCGTCCGTCACGGTGAACCGGCCGGGTTCGAGCAGTCGTGCCGCTGGCTTGCCGAGCCGCAGCAGCCTGGGGGGCGAGCCGCCGAGCATCAGCCCGCCGTCGCGGGATCTGTGCACGTCGTCGGCGAGCTCGACGGCGAAGCCGTTCGGCAGCGTCGTGTCCCGCGGCGCTGGCAGTTCGGCGAGCGCACCGGCATCGGGCAGGCGTGGCCGGGTCATCCCGCTAATCCGCCGTCGGCGTGCAGTACCGACCCGGTGAGGGCGCTGGCGGCTGGCGAGCAGTCCCACCCCACGACCGAGCCCACCTCCGCCGGCGCGACCGGCAGCATCCCGAGTCTGCCGCGGTCGCTGACCTGCCACGCCCTGATGTCCTCGGCGAGTTGCACCGCCATCCCGGCCAGCAGTTCCTCTCCGTGCTGTGCGCTCGCCCCCGTCGGGTCGCCGAGCACCCCGGAGTCGCTGACTCCGCGCACGGACTCGGCGATCAGCCGGTCCAGCAGCCTCTCGATCGGCTCGCACGGCCCTGCGACGGCCCGGTCCGCGCGCACCGCTGCGGTCCGCAGCCGCAGCATCATCGAGGTCTCCGCATGGCCGGCGTGCAGGTCAGCGCTGCGCGGGAGGCATGGCCACCACGCTGCATCACGGCCCTCGCGCCGCAGCGTGGCTATCGCGGCGGGCAAGCTGGGCAGGTTGCCGCCGTGGCCGTTGACCACCAGCAGGCGGTCAGCCCAGCGCAATACGGACCGGCCGAGCTCCACAATCAGCAGGTACAGCGCTGTATGCCCGATGGACGCGGTACCGGGGAACCCCTCGTGCTCGCCGCTGGCCGCATACGGCTGGCCGGGAGCGACCAGGAGGTCTGTGTCATTGGCGAGCAGGGCGACCACTCTGTCGGCGACCGCCTCGGCGACCGTGTGATCAGTGTCCAGCGGCAGATGGGGGCCGTGCTGCTCGCAGGACCCCAGCGGCAGTACGACCAGCGGCCTGCTGTCTGCCAGGTCCGGCCATGTCTGGTCGGCGAGTCTCATCATCATCCCCTGTCGGCGGGAGCGAGATAGCCGTGGCGGCGTAGGTAACCGAGCAGTTCGTCAGCGGCTTGCTCCGGGGAGAGCGGGCCGAGCACGGTGGGCGGGGTGCGCTCCACGAGCGCTCCGGTCAGCTCCAGGGTCCGGTGCAGCGCTGTACCGGACGGACCTGCGAGCTCGCGCGGCCTAGGCCGGTACGGGTGGGCGCCCAGCACGGGGATTCGATGCGCTGCCGCTCCCGCCGTGCGGGCCACCGGAATGGCGGCCTGCCTGCTGGCCAGCGTGGCCGGCAGCCCGGCCCGCCGCAAACGCACCCCGGCCGCTTCAACGGACACTACGGCGGGGGGTCGCACCCGCAGCACCTCACGGCGCCCTCCGTCCAGACGGCGGTGCAGCCGCAACATGCCATCGCCTTCCGGTTCCATTCGCACGACGCCCAGGGCCTGCGCCGCATTGAGCGCTGCGGCGAGAAAGGCGGGAAACGAGCCGGTGCCCCGGTCGGCCGAGCGGTCGCCGCACAGCACCAGGTAGGGCACTCCGTAGCGCTGCCGCAGGGCGGCGGCGAGCGCTACGGGGAAATCCTGCCCGCCCCCGACCAGGTCAGCTGGCCGCGGTGCCGAGGCCCGGCCGGCCGGCTCGACGCGGAGCGCCTCGACGCGGAGCGCCTCGGCCGCCCCGGCGGCCAGCGCGTCCCGCAGCATCGTGTCGGCTTCGGCCGGGCCGACGGTAGCCGCGACCACCTGGGCATCCCACTTCTCAGCCAGGCGCATTGCATGCTCCAGGGCGGCGAAATCCGCCCGGTCCGGCCCGCGGTCGTGTGGGTCGGCACTGACCGCCCCGGTGAGCGGGTCAACCTCGGCCTCCTGCCAGGACCAGCCCATCGCCGCCACGATCACGGTCATGCTCCCTCACCCCTTCCGGAACACGACGCCGTCGCCGCCAGCGGGGTAAGTCCAGGTAATAGCTCCGTCACCATTGCACACCTGATAGCAGGTTCCGCATTCGAAGCACTGCTCGAAGTTGAACAGGATGCCGCCGTCGGTGGTGGGCACGAACAAGCCGGCCGGGCAGGCGTGCACGCAGTCCTTGGTCGTGCACGAGCGGCATACTTCGGAGTCCACAGTGATGTGCGCCTGCTCCCCGACCCGGAACTCCACGGTCGCCATCCGCTCATCGAAGGACACGTCGGGGTAGCTCATCTATTTCGCCCCCTCATCGGAATGCCCGGAGCGCTTGCCATCCGTCCCGCGCCAGTGACCGCAGCCGGACCTTATTGAGGCGAACCGCGCGAAAGAACTCCCTGGCCATGCCGATCTTGGGCGTCGGGTTGGTGACAGTGAACACCTGCTCGACGAAATCGCAGGCCAGACCGGGGTATTCCTGCTGCATCCGGTCGGCGAGCACGATATCTGCCGCGTTGCGCAGCCGCTTGTGGTCAGCGAGCACGAAACACGCCTCCAGCCGGCGCCGGTAACCTGCCAGCCCGCGAGCGGATGTGTCGCCGGCCGCGATCGCCTCGGCGGCGGTCTGGCCGGCCGCCAGTCCGGCGCCGATCGCGAAGTTGACGCCCTCTAGCCACAACCCGGCGGCCAGGCACATGGACGCGGCGTCCCCGGCGACGAGCATGCCGTCGATGGACAGCCGTGGCATGGAGCGGTAGCCGCCCTCGGGAATCAGGTGCGCGGAGTACTCCTTCAGCTCAGCGCCTCGCAGGTATGGTGCGATGGCCGGATGCGCCTTGACGCCCGCAATCAGTTCCTCGGGCCGTGTCTTGGCCGCGGCCAGCCCGGTGACTCCGACTACGACGCCCACGCTGACCGTGTCGAGGTTGGTGTAGAGGAAACCGCCACCGGGGATCCCGCTGGTGCAGCCGAGCATCTCAATGTCCAGGCCCTGGTCGCCGACCAGCCCGAACCGCTCGTCGATGACCTCGCGTGGCAGCGCCAGGACTTCCTTGACACCGAGGGTCGTGTGCGCCGGGCTGGTGGGCGGGAGCAGCCCGGCCTCCTTGGCCAGGAAGGAGTTCACGCCGTCGCATGCGATCACGACCTTGGCGCGGATGTCGCCATCGGGCCGGTCGGTGCGCACGCCGGCGATCCGGCCAGAGGCATCCCGCAGCAGGCTCGTGACCACCGTCGAGGTGACCAGCCGGGCGCCGGCTGCGACCGACTTGCCGGCCAGCCAGGTGTCGAAGTCGCCGCGGTAGATGGTCATCCCGTTATAGGGCGGGCGATCCCAGGCGCTGGTTCGGAAGTCGACGGTCAGCGCCTGGGTAGGTGTCATCAGCATGGTGGAGCGGCGGGTCACCCATCGCTGCGCCGGCACCTCCGTCCACCACTGCGGCACGACCTCGTCGAGGATCCGCCCGTACACCACGCCGCCGTACGCGTTCTTCGCGCCGGGAAAGGCCCCGCGCTCCACCAGCACGACGTCGCGGCCCGCCCGGGCAAGTTCGAGCGCCGCCGCCGAGCCAGCGGGCCCGGCACCGACAACCACCGCGTCAACGGTCATCGCGTCATCCGGCATGGCTCGCCCCCTCGGGCTGGACCGCCGGTGCCCCGGTCACGCCCAGCCGGTCGGCCAGCACGGCGAGCACCGACGGGGCGTCGGCGACGATCCCGAGATCGGCCATCAGCGTCATCGGGCATGACGGGTCGGTATTCACGCTCACCACATGCTCCGGCGCGCCGAGCCCGCCGACGTGCTGTGCCGCGCCGGAAATACCGAACGCCACGTACAGCTCCGGGTTGACGGCCACGCCGGTGGTACCGATCTGCCGGTCATAGCTCATCCAGCCCGCGTCGGTGACCACCCGGGTGGCACCCGCGCTCGCTCCCAGCGCGCCTGCCACGTCGGCAAGGAGCCGCATCATGGCCGCCCCGTCCGTTCCGGCGGGAACAAGTCCCGCGCCGCCGCCCACGATCCGGCGAGCCTCAGTCAGGTCTACCGTGCTGGGCTCAGGCTGCAGCACCTCGATGCTCTCGGCGTCGCACCCGGCGCCCGGCGCGGTCACCGGCATCGCGGTCACCTTGGCCGGCGCTGCCGGCGCGGGCCTGCCACGGCTTCCTGGCCGCAGGGTCACCACTACCGGCCCGTCCACCGCCACCCGCAGCGACAGGCGGTCGTCGAGCCTGGTCAGTTCGACCTCGTCCGGCGCGCACCGGACGGCTCCCGCAAGCAGCGCGCGGCCCAGGACGGCGGCCAGTCTCGGGGCGAGGTCACGGCCGTCCGGTGACGTGGGAAGCAGCACCATGCCCACGCCGGACAGGACGTGGGCCAGCGCACGCGCCAAAGCGCCCGGCGCGACCGAGGACCGCTCGAGCAGCCACACCCTGCTGGCCGAATTCAGCCCGCTGGCAGCCTGGCGAGTTCCCGAGCCCACCATGAGCGCGGCCCCGCCTGCCTCAGCCACCGTCTCGTCGGCCCCCGCGGGCAGCTGGCCGTCTCGGACCACCACGACGGCCAGGGCCGGGATAGCAGCTGGCATTGTCATAGCGCCACCGCCACCCGGTGTCCCTCGATCACGGCGGCGTGTGCCCGGCGCGGCGCGACGCAGTCGCCGATTCGGTGCACCTCGAACGGTGCCGCGTGCAGCTGCTGCCACAGGGCATCTTCCGGTGCCTGATGGGCCGCGCACACCACCCAGTCGCAGAGCCGTCGCGCGGGCTGGCCGGTGGGGTGGTGGAGCAGTGCCAGCTCCACCCCGCCGGAGCCGCCGCTGGACTCGGCGTCATTGGCAGCCGCGCCGATCACCACCAGATCGGTGGCCTGGCGAATCCCCTTGGCATGCGCGCGCACGTTGAAGGTCTCCATGTCCAACGTGATGCCGAGATCCTGGCCCACGACCATTCCGGCAGTGATGATCTCCACCGTGCAGCCCCGGTCGGCCAGCAGCTCGGCCACGCTGGTCGCCTGGTGGAAGCCGAGATCATCGACCACGACGACCTGCCCGGCCGGCTCGGCGCGGCCTTCGAGCACATCGCGGACGTCCACTACGCGGGGATGACCGGCCGCCCAGTACGGCGCCTGCGGCCGGGCGCCGGTGGCAAGCACCACGGCATCGGGCGACTCGGCGCGCAGCGACTCGGCCGTGGCCTCAGTGCCGGTGCGGATCTCTACGCCGTACCGCTGGCATTCAGCTGCCAGGTTGCGCACCACGTCGAGGAACTCGGCGCGGGACGGCACCGATGCGGCCACGGCTACCTGGCCGCCGGTGCGCGGCTGGCGCTCCTGCAGCGTGACCCGGTGGCCGCGCTGGGCTGCCGTGGAGGCTGCCTGCAGGCCGGCTGGGCCGCCGCCGACCACGATCACCCGCCTGCCCGGGCTGCGCGGCGGCGGGAGGGAGACGGATTCCCGCCCGGTGCATGGGTTCTCTATGCAGCCGAGCCACCGGTTCAGGCCCATCCGGCCGACGCATTCCTGGTTGCAGGATAGGCAGGTACGAATGTGGGTGGCATACCCCGCGCGGGCCTTGGCGGCGAAATCTGGGTCGGCGATCTGGCCGCGCACCACGCCCACTAGGTCGCAGTGCCCCTCGGCCAGCGCGCGCTCGGCCTGGACCGGGTCCTTGATCCGGCCTACCCCGATCACGGGCAGCCTGACCGCTCGCCGGATGGCATTGGCGATGAACAAGGCGTATCCGGGCGGGATGCTCATGGACGCCTCGATCATGAACAGCGTTGCGGTGGCCACGCCGATGGAGGTGTTGATGTAGTCGACCTTGCCGGTCGCCTCCACCATCCTGGCCACCTCAACCGCCTCGTCGAGCGTGCTGCCGCCCTCGATCAGCTCGTCGCCGCAGATGCGCACGCCCAGCGCGCGGTCGGGCCCGATCGCCTCGCGCACGGAATCGACGATCTCTAGCAGGATCCGTGCCCGGCTCGGCAGCGGGCCGCCGTAGGCGTCGGTGCGCTTGTTCGTCGCGGGCGACAGGAATCCGCGCACGATGGAGGAGTGCGAGCACTGCAGCTCAATGCCGTCGAACCCGCCTTCCGCGCAGTGCCCGGCGACGGTTCCGTAGCCGGCGACGATCTCGGCGATCTCGTGCCGCTCCACGGCTTTGGGCACCTCGCGGAACATCGGATCGGGGACCGGGCTGGGCGCCCATACGGGCAGCCTGGAGAACATCGACGATGCCTGGCCGCCGTTGTGGTTCAGCTGCGCGAAGATCGGTACGTCGTGCCCGTGCGCTGCCGCGGTGATCTTCCGGTAGCCAGGGATGACCGCACGGTGGAAGCCGTGGATCAGCTTCTCGTAGGGCCAGTCGGTGGGATGGGTCGAGTGCTCCTCGGTGATGATGAGCCCGACGCCGCCCGCGGCGCGGGCCGCGTAGTAGTCGGCGTGCTGCTGGCTGGGCAGGCCGTCCTCGGCGTAGTTGGTCAGGTGCGCGGAGAACACGATCCGGTTGGGGACTATCACAGGACCGACCCGCAGCGGCGAGAACAGGTACCGGTACCGGCTGGTCGAGCTCATCGGCCGCCCCCGGTCATGGTCAGTGCCCGGCCTGCGGGCGGGCCGGCCTGCTCATCGGCCACCCCGATCGCGAGTGCGACCCGGCGCGCCTCGAGCACCGCCTCGAGCACCGTCCTGGGTGCCACGCAGTCGCCGACCCGAAGGGTGCCAGGCCGGTGCAGGTACAGGGTCTGCTCCGGCAGCCGGTGCCCGCAGTGCACCACGAGCGCGCAGTCCACCGTGCGCTGCTCGCCGGTCCACCGGTCCTCAAGCAGCACATGGTCGTCGGCCACCGCGCGGAGCAGGCTGCGCAGCTCGCGAAGCACGCCTGCCCGCTGCAGCCGTGAGTTGGCCTCGGCGAGGTCGCCAGTGAGGGCCAGCTGAGTGCCGGCGATCTGGTCCTGGGTGACGATCGACGCTGGCCGGCCGTTCGCGGCGAGCAGCTCAGCGACACCGATCCCGACCGGCCCGCCGACCGGGTCGAACACCACCACCCGCCCGCTCGGCAATTGGTCGAGCGCACCGGAACTCACCCGGGCGAGCAGGTCGGCGGCCTCCAGCACCCGCGCGCCCGTGGCGATGCGGTAGTCGCGGGGGCCGGGTACCGAGCCCGTGGCCAGCACCACGCGCACGCCGCTGGCCAGCGCGTCGTCCACTTCAGACGCGGTGACCTCGTGCTCCAGCGATACCGTCACGTCCAGCCGCTGCAGCTCCCGGCGCCACCAGTCCACCGCCACGCCCAGCCGCTGCCGCCCGTGGACCAGGGCCGCCGTCACCAGCATGCCGCCCAGCTCCGGTCCGCGCTCGGCCAGCCGCACGCGGTGCCCGCGCTCGGCCAGCACGCGGGCGGATTCCATCCCGGCCGGCCCGCCGCCGACCACCAGCACCGGGCTGGGGGCGTGGTCCTGGCCGGCGGTGTCGCCGTCGTCGAGTTCATGGCCGCTGCCGGGCTCGATGACGCAGGTGATGACCGGATTCCTGTTGTCCCGGACCATGCAGGCCTGGTTGCACAACAGGCAGGGCCGGATCCGTTCCGCCGCGCCGCTGCGCAGCCGCGCGACCAGATCAGGATCGGTGGTCTGCCCCCTGGTCATCTCCGCCAGATCGGCGGCCCCGTCGTCAAGTGCCCACTGCGCCTGGCCAGGGTCCACAACGCTGCCCTGCAAAACCACAGGGACCGCCCCGTTCACCGCGGCCCGGACCTGCCGGCACAGCTCGATGCCGGAGCCCGGCTCGGTATGCAGGTCGGGCCGGGTAGCCGGGACCGAGTAGATCGACCCGCGCACCACCACGAGATAGTCCACCTGCCCGGCCAGCCGCGCGGCCTGCTCGGCGGCCATTTCCGGGGTCACCCCGGCCCAGGGGGCCAGCTCGTCGCAGCACAGCCGCAGCCCGAGTACCCGCCCAGTGCCGAGCCCGTCCCGCACGGCGCGCAGCACGCGCTCGGTGAGCAGCAGCCGGTCCTGGCCGTAACCGTCGCCGCGCTGGTTGGTCAGCCCGGACTGGAACTGGCGTAGCAGCGAGTGCTGGCCGGCATTAATCTCGACGCCATCCAGCCCGGATCCGGCGGCCAGGGCGGCGGCGGCGGCGAAGCCGTCGACCAGCTCGTCGATCTCCGTGTCCTCCATCTCCATGGGCAGCTCGCGCGAACCCGCGTCCGGTATCCGCGACGGTGCCCACAGCGCGGACTGGGAGAACGCCGACGAGCCCTGCATCCCGGCATGCCCGAGGCCGGCCAGCAGCAGCACGCCATGCGGCCGGCAGGCCGCGACGGTCTGGGCCCACCCGGGCCCGCATTCCGCAGCCAGCGGCGCGCGCTCGTAGGGCCAGTCCGACGGGTGCACGCTGGCGGTCTCGGTCACGATGACGCCGCTGCCCCCCGCTGCCCGCCGCGCATAGTAGGCGACGTGCCGCGCCGAGATCGTCCGTTGCCTGCCGAGGTTGGTTTCGTGCGGCCCGAACATCACCCGGCTGGGCGCGCGGCGCGGCCCGAGGTCGATGGGCTCGGTCAGGGTCGTGCTCATGCCGTGACCGCCACCGGGCTGGAGTCGCATGGTTTCGCCGGGATGCGCACGGACGGCATGCCCACAGATACCGGGTCTCGGTGGGAGTGGTCCTTGTCCGGCCGCGGCCGGAGGCCGCGGTCCAGGCCGGGCAGCGCGGTGGCGCCGTGTCCCTTGACACATTCGGGATCTGGTCCGTCCAGCGGCAGGCCGGTGAAGAACTTCGCCGCCATGCAGCCGCCCTGGCAGGAGCTGTAGGCCGAGCAGGAGCGGCACGCTCCGCCCGAGGTTTCGGTGCGCAGCCGGGCAAACAGCGGCGCGGAGCGCCAGACCTCGGCGAAACCGCCGGGTGCGCGCACGGTGCCGGCCTTGAACGCGTCGTGGATCGCGAACGGGCAGGCGTAGACATCCCCGATCGGGTCTATCAGGCAGACCACCCGGCCGGCGCCACAGAGGTTCAGTCCTGGCAGCGGCGTGGCGCCCAGCGCGTTGAGGTGGAAGAAGGAATCGCCGGTCAGCACCCGGTCGCCGTGGTCGGCCAGCCACGAGTAGATCTCCCGCTGCTGCTGGTCCGTGGGGTGCAGCTCGTGCCACACGTCCGCTCCCCGGCCGGATGGGCGCAGCCGGGTGATCCGAAGCTGGGCGCCGAACCGGTCGGCTAGCGCCGCGAACTCATCCAGCTGGGGAACGTTGTGCCGGGTCATCACAACGGAGATCTTGAAGTCCCGGGCGCCCGCCGCGGCCAGGTTCTCCATCGCGCGCAGCGCCATGTCATAGGAACCGGGCCCGCGAACCGCGTCATTGACCTGCCTGCTCGCGCCGTCCAGTGAGACCTGCACGTCCACGTAGTCGGTGGCGGCCAGGCGCTGCGCGCGCTCTGCGTCGAGCCGCAGCCCGTTGGTCGAGAACTTCACGCCGACCTGGTTGGCCACCGCGTAATCAAGAAGCTCCCAGAAGTCTGGCCGGATGGTCGGCTCGCCGCCACCGACGTTGACGTAGAACACCTGCATGGACCGGAGCTCGTCGATCACTGACCGCATCTCGTCGGTGGTCAGCTCATCAGGGTCGCGCCGGCCCGAGGAGGACAGGCAGTGCGCGCACGACAGGTTGCAGGCGTACGTCCACTCCCACGTTAGGCAGATCGGCGCGGCGAGGCCGGCCTTGAACTGCTCCACCAGGGCGGGTACGCGCTCGCTGTGCGCCGGCTCACGGCTGGTCGTCATCACGGCGCTTCGCTCCCGTCTCGCTGGGGAACGATCATGTCGGCCGCGGCCAGCGCGGCCAGCGCCCGCAGGTAGATATCGCGCCGCCGGTCAGGCACGGCGGCCAGGGCATCGGACACGCAGCGGTAGGAGCCCAGCTGGCGTACGAGAGCGACGAGATCCGGCGCCTTAAGGAAGGACAGCCGCCGGGTGCCGAAGTGGTAGGCGAGCGCCCCGAACGGCTCGGGGCGCAGCGCCACATCCGGGTTGAGCCGGTAGCCGCGGCCCGGCTCGAATGACGCGGTCATCGCGACGGCCCGGCGCTAGTAGACGCCGCACATTCCATCGATCGAGACCTCCTCGACCAGCAGCTCCTCGGTGATCTCCAGGTCGTCGCCGATATCGGGAGCGTCGGTGACGCCAGCGCTGCGCGATGCCGTGTCGGCTGGGGACCTGTCGGCACGGGTGTCCTGCTGCATGGGAATCCTCCTGTGGCGGGCTGCGACGATACCTGGGCTGCGGCTCAGCCGGTGGCGCCTGATGCTGGTGACGGTATGGGGCGCCGCAAGCCTTGTCGCCATGCTTCCGGCCGTCATTGCCCCGTCCGGTTGGGTAGGTGCGACGGCCCGCGGTACCGTCGTTGCCCGCTTAGGGCGGCCGCGCGGGTCCGGGTCCGGATCGGAATGTCGCTGTTTAGTCCGCCGCGCAGCTCGAACCGGCCGCGTCCTGGCCAGCGATCAGTGCACGACTGGCTTGCCCAGCGGGAGCGGCTTGCCGCCGGTGGCGGCCGACAGCGCGCTGAAGAAGAGGTACACGCCGACCGCGGCGAACAGCAGCACGGCGTAGCCGCCGGCCTTGGCCAGGTTGGCGTTTGCGTTGACGGTGCCCAGCAACACGAGCAGCAGCGCCAGGTCGACGAGCGCGAACACCAGCGTGAACGCCAGCGGCAGCCGCAGCGTCGCCAGCGTGAGCATGACGATGGTGATCAGCCAGGAAGTCAGGAACAGCTCCTGGGTGGAGGTCACCGCGGTCGCCGTGATGCCGAACCAGTTGTGCGTCAGGCCGAGTACGAGCACCGCGTAGCTGAGCCAGAACCCGGCGAAGATCGCGAACACGGCCGCTACCGCATTCTGGCCGAGCGAAGCGCTCCAGACCGCGGTGACGAACTGGCCGACCGCGGTGGCCGCCAGGATGATGGGCAGCGAGGCGCCTACCGCGGTGGCCGGGACCATGCCGGCGAGCACCAGGCCGAGCGCTATCGACCCCACGATGAAGCTTGGCAGCCCGATCACGGACGGGTCGCCGGCCAGCGGCCCCGCCGGCACCGCCTCGGCCGGCGCAGCTTCCTCCGGGTGGGGTGTGGGCTGAACAAAGTCAGCTGCGGTTGCATCGGGCGCGGTCATGGCTGTCCCCTCGTCGTCGAGGCCGGTGTTGGGCGATGACGCGCCGCCCTCCGACGTAGCGGCTCGAATATCCTGCTGCATCGGAATCCTCTGCTGGCGGCGCCTGATGTCCGTGACCGTATGTTTCGGGCGCGAGCCCCGTCGCCATGCTTCTGGCTCTGATCGCCCCGTCCGGTTGGCCAGGTACGTGCACTGGCCCGTTCGATCGGGCAGGTGCCGCCCTGCCCGTCCGGGCCGAATGCGGGCGCCGTCGATCGGATTCGGCGCGCACGGGTTCCGGATCGGAGCGCCGCTGCTTAGCCTCGCCGCATCAGTGCTCCAACTCACCGGGCACGGCCGGCTGACACAGCGGGTCAGCACGCACGGTGCGCGGGAGTACGACCCATACGGAGAGGAGCCCGTGCGCCATGCAGGTTGACGAACTGCTCAAGCCTTTCCCGATCAAGGAGTTCCACCCGTTTCCCCGGGCGATGCTTGGCCCGGGTGCTCACGAGATGATCGGGCCGGAAGCGAAGAAGCTGGGTTTCAGGAAGATCCTGGTGATGACCACCGGCCTGCGGGGCAGCGGCACCGTCCACAAGATCGTCGAGTCGCTGAAATACCACGGCCTGGAGACCGTGGTCTACGACAAGGTGGAGTCCAATCCCAAGGACTACAACGTGATGGACGCCGTCGCGATGTACCAGGAGACCAAGTGCGACTCGTTCGTCTCGATCGGTGGCGGTTCCTCCCACGACGCGTGCAAAGGCGCCCGGATCTCGGTGGCGCACGACGGGCGCAGCGTCAACGAGTTCGAGGGATTCAACAAGTCGGAGAATCCGAAGAACCCGCCGCACATCGCTGTCTCCACCACGGCGGGCACCGGCTCGGAGACCTCCTGGGCATATGTGATCACTGACACCACCACTGACCCGGATCACCCGCACAAGTACGTCGCGTTCGATGACGCCTGCGTGACCAGTCTGGCCATCGACGACCCGGTGCTGTACTACGACTGCCCGCTTGACTACACCGCCCAGTGCGGCTTCGACGTTCTCGCGCACGCCTCCGAGCCGTACGTGTCCCGGCTGAACTTCCCACCGTCGCTGGGTAATGCGCTGTACGCCATCAAGCTGACCTCGGAGAGCCTCCGCGCGGCGGTGTGGAACGGCCAGGACCTGCCCGGCCGCGAGGGCATGATGTACGCTCAGTACATCGCCGCACAGGCATTCAACTCCGGCGGGCTGGGCATCATCCACTCCATCTCGCATGCGGTCAGTGCCTTCTACGACCTCCACCACGGGCTGAACAATGCGATCGCGCTGCCGCGGGTATGGGCGTTCAACATGCCGGTGGCCTACCAGCGGTTCGCCGAGATCGCCGATGTCATGGGCGTGGACACGCACGGCATGACGGCCGTGCAGGCCGCCGAGGCGGCGCTGGCGGCAGCCATCCGGCTGCTGCGGGACGTGGGCATCCCGGAGAAGTTCACCGACGTGACCCAGGACAGCTACTCCAAGAACCGGCTCGGCCAGGGGCCGACGAAGTTCTACGAGAACGCCAAGACGGTCACCGGCGATGCCGCCGACGTCGACCGGATCACCAGGCACGTGCTCGGCGACGCCTGCACCCCGGGCAACCCCAAGGAGTGCACCTTCGAGACGGTCCGCCCGGTGGTCGAGCACTGCATGAACGGTGACCTGGACGACTTGCTCAGCTGAAGCCAGCGGCGGGCGATAGCCTCGGCCCGGACGAACCGGAGGACGCGTGCCCCAGTCGACCGATGATCCCAGTACCTTCCTGTCGATCGACGACGTCGTCAGCCGGTTCGCCGCGGCCGGGTACATCACCGACCGGCGGCTGGCCACCACGGTCTTCCTGGTGTCACGGCTGAACAAGCCGGTCCTGCTGGAAGGGCCGGCCGGGGTCGGCAAGACCGAGCTGGCCAAGACACTGGCGACCGTCACCGGTCGCAGGCTGCTCCGGCTGCAGTGCTACGAGGGACAGGACGAGACCCGGGCGCTGTATGAGTGGGATTACGGCAAGCAGTTGCTGTACACCCAGATGCTGCGCGAGAAGATCAACGACATCATCGCCGACGCCCCGGATATCCCCGCAGCGGTCGCCCGGATCGAGGCCCACGACGGTGTGTTCTTCTCCGACCACTTCCTGGTCGCCCGGCCCCTGCTGGACGCCATCCGCGGCGAGCAGCCCGCCGTGCTGCTGATCGACGAGGTGGACCGGGCCGACGAGGCGCTGGAGGCGGTGTTCCTGGAATGCCTCGGCGAATATCAGGTGTCCATTCCGGAGATTGGCACCTACACGGCGAAGACTCCCCCGTACGTGGTGCTCACCTCGAACAACACCCGTGACCTCTCGGCCGCCCTGAAACGCCGCTGCCTGCACCTGTTCCTCGATTACCCGGACGCGGAACGGGAGCTTGAGATTGTCCGGTCCAAGCAGACCGGGCTACCCGAGGCTGCGGCCCGCCAGTTGGTGCAGATCGTGCGCGACCTGCGGGAACTGCCGCTGCGCAAGAGTCCCAGCATCTCCGAGACGATCGACTGGGCGCGCACCCTGACCGTGCTCGGCGTCGCCGAGCTCGACGCAAGCGTGCTCGCCGACACCGCCAACATCGTCCTGAAGTACGAACGGGACATGCAGCGCGCGGTGGAGGCATTGCCGCGCCTGGTCGACCCGAACCGCGAGCTGCCCGCCGCGCACCATGCCCACGGGCATGAGCACGGGCACAGGCAGGGCCATGAACACGGGCATGCCCAGCACGGGCAGGCCCAGGAGGGGGAGGAGTCCGGCGGCCGGGAGGCCCGCGCGGCCAAGGACCAGCCGGGGCGCCACGACGAGGGCTACTACGGTGCGCCCGGCCCGGGCCCAAGCCGCCGAGCCGTGGCCGGTCAGGGCCAGGGCAGCCGGTCGTTCGGGGCGTTCACCCGCCGCCGGCGCGACTGAGCGGGGCGGCACGTGGTAGGCAGCCTGCATCGGTTCGTCCGCTTGCTGAGGCTGTTCGGCGTGCGCGTGTCGGTTGCCGAGGCTGCCGATGCCATGCTGGTCGCCGCCCAGCCCGGAGTCCTTGCTGACCGGGATACGCTGCGCGCGGCCCTGCACGTGACGCTGATCAAGGACCGGCGCGACGACGAACTCTTCGACGAGCTGTTCACGGCGTTCTTCTCGCTGCGCCAGGTGCCTGGCCCTTCCCGCGGGCACGGTCACAGCCATGAGCACGACGACCTTGCCGACACCGGTGAGCTGGAGTCCTTTACCGTCTCCGACGAGCCCTCGCAGCTCCCGCAGCAGGGGCACAGTCACGGCAAGCCGTCCGACATCAGGGACTTTTTCCATCAGGAGGACCTCGCCCAGCAGTACAACCTGCACCAGGAGGCCAACAGGATCGACCTGGCATCGGTGACGGACGAGATCGTGCTGTCCAAGGAGGGGGCCGACGGCGCTCGCGACGCCGGGGCTTCCGTGCAGCTGGAAACCGACCGGCTGCACAACCCCGGCCTGCCGGGCCAGCTCGCCCCGGCTACCGGGCACCGCGCTGACACCGCGCTGACAGTGGCGCAGCAGGAGGTGCTGCTCGGCTGGCTGGAGGCGGATGAGGATATCGACGAGCAGGCCCTGGCAATGCTGCGCCGTCAACTGGCTGGCGTCATCGATGATCTGCCCGAGCTGTTGCGGCGCTACCTGGACAAGCTCGCCGGCGCGGATGTGGAGTTGCGAATCGCCGAGCGTGGCCGGATTGAGTCTGTCGACGAGCAGGAGCGAGCCCAGCTGGAGGAGGCGTTGCGCCGGCTTGCCCGCCAGCTGCACGGTGCCCGGACCAGCCGTCAGCGCAACACGCCCCGCGGCCGCGTCAACCCGGGCCGCACCATGCGCAAAAACATGCGCTACGAGGGCGTCCCGTTCCAACCGGTCACTACCAGCCGTGCCGCGGACAAGCCCCGGCTGGTGCTGCTGACCGACGTGTCGCTGTCAGTGCGCGCGACCGCCCGGTTCACGCTTCACCTGGTGTACGGCATGCAGTCGCTGTTCACGCAGGCTCGTTCGTTCGCCTTCGTCGACTCGCCGGTCGAGATAACTGAGCTGTTCGCTGAGCACCCGCTGGAACGGGCGCTCGGGCTGGTGTTCGACGGACTGCCCGCTGGCGGGCTGCTCGACGTGGATGCCAGCTCCGATTACGGCACGACGTTCACCCATCTGCTGTCGGAGAACTCCGCCGCGCTTGATCGCCGCACCACGCTCATCGTGCTCGGGGACGGGCGCGGCAACGGCAACGACGCCCAGGTCGATACATTCCAGGAGATCACCCGCAGGGTCCGCGAGACGATCTGGCTGACCCCGGAGGCTACGTACTCCTGGGGGCTCGGGGCGTGCGACCTGCCGCGCTACGCGGAATTCTGCGACCGCGTCCAAGTGGTCGCCGATCTCACCGGGCTGCAGCGCGCAGCCCAGCGGATGTCGGCGGAGGCGACCGGACGATGAGTGAACCGCATCGGATCCAATCGCTCCCGCACACGATCGACCCGCTCGCGCCGTGTCCGCACGGTCGCTACGACGACCATCTCGTCAGCGTTCTCCTGACCGAAGGGCCGCGTGGCTGCACCGATGGCGCCGCTCCTGTCGCCCGCACCGACCACTTCTGCCTGACCGAACGCGGCCGCCGGATCGAGGTGAGCCACTGGCTGCGCCCCGACCAGGTCGACAACGATGTCGTCGGGCTGCTGGCCGAAGAGCTGTTCGCGCCGGGCTGGCTGTCTGGAGGGGAAATCTTCGAGCGGGTACTCACCGGCGTCGTGCTGTCCTGCATTGATGAGCCGCTGCTGGCGTGGTGCACCTTCTATGGCAACACCCTCGCCCAGATCGGGCAGACCTGGCGGACGCCGACCGCAGCGAAGAGTTCCGGACTCTCGTCCATCAGTGAGTTCGCGCCCGTGTATGCGCACGCGTTGCAGCTCATTCCGGCCGGCCGGGTACTCGACGTCGGATCCTGTTTCGGCTTCCTCCCGCTGCTGCTGGCCGAACGGCCGGGAAACACGGTGACCGCCTCCGACCTGTCCGGCGGCACCATGCGCCTGCTGAAGGCGGTGGCCGCCGCGCGCGGACTGCAAGTGAGCACCCTGGTGTGCGATGCGGCACGGATCCCTGTGCCCGATGACTGGGCCGAGACGGTAAGCGTGATCCACCTGCTGGAGCACCTGAGCCCCGAGCACGCCAGCGCCGTGCTCGGGGAAGCGCTGCGGGTAGCCCGGCGTCAGGTGGTGGTCGCCGTGCCGTTCGAGGAGGAACCCACCGCCGCCTACGGCCATGTCCGCACCTTTGACCTCCGCCACCTCGGTCAGCTGGGTGATAGTACTGGCCACCGCTGCTCGGTGCACGACTACCACGGGGGCTGGCTTGTGCTGACCGCCGGCTAGAACTCGGCGGACGTCAGGTCCAGTCCGTTTCTGGTGGCTTTGTACACAGCCTCGGCGCGGCTGGTCGCGTCGAGCTTGCGCATGATGTTGCGGACGTGGAATTTGACTGTGGTCTCCGACAGGTGCAGCTGAGCGCCTATGCCTCGGTTGCTCAGGCCGTTTGCCACCAGCCGCAGCACGCTCAGCTCGCGGTCGGTCAGCGGAGACCGTGCCTGCGGGGCGTGGATCGACCGCACCATGGCTGCGGCCGAGCGGGAGTCGAACGCGCTCCCTTTCCGGGCGACCAGGCGGATTGAACGCACGAGCTCCATAGTGTCAACGTCCTTGACCACATAGCCGCACGCCCCGTGCTGAATGGCGCTGACCACCAGCGCGTCGTCCACGAAGGTGGAGAGCACCAGCACGCTGAGCCCGGGATAAAGCTTGGTCAGCCGGGCGCACAGGCCCAGCCCGTCATTATCCGCTGCGGGGGACAGCTTCATGTCGAGCAGCACGATCGACGGGCGGGTTCGCTCGACCACGGCCAGCCCCTCGCCAGCAGAACTGGCCTCGCCCACGACCTGCAGGTCGGGCTCGCGTTCCAGCAGCGAGCGCAGGCCCTGCCGGAGGATCGCGTGATCGTCGATGAGCACGATCCTGACCGGGACCTCGCCAGCAGGATCCGTACGCCCCGGCTGTGCCTCACGCATCGCCACCACCGCCGTCCGCCGACGGTCGGCTACCGGCCTCGGCGCGCCGGCACAGGGCCAAGGGGATGTCCAGGCGCAGGAAGATCCCGCCTGACCGAGAGCGGCGGATCGACAGCGTGCCACCCAGCTCCTCCGCCATGGCCATCATGTTCGCCAGCCCGCGGTGCCGTCCGGACAGGTCTGCCGTGCACGACAGCCGCAGCGCGCGACGCAGCTGCGCCGGGTCGCCGGTCCCATTGTCGGAGACGCTGAGGGCCACCACCTCTGCCCGGTAACACAGCCGGACCAGTGCGCGCGTGGCCTTGCCGTGCGCCGCGGCATTGAACAAGGCCTCGCCGGTCCACCGCAGCATTGACTGCTCGACTTGGGGGGGCAGCGGGATTGGGTGTCCTTCCAGCATCACTTTGACGTGCAGGTTGGTGGGCCGGTGCACGGTGGACAGCCGCTGCAGCATTACCGGCAGCGGGCCGGCGGCCTCGTCGGCAGAGCGGTGCAGCGCGTAGATCGCGGCGCGCAGCTGCTCGGCCGCATGACGGGTGAGGTCCTTCGCCGGCACCAAGCGCTCGGCGATCTCCCCGGCCGGGCCGCCCATGCTCTCCAGCTCGGCCCGGCACACCTCGATGGTCATGCCGATGGACAGGACGGACTGGGTCACGCTGTCGTGCAATTCGCGGGCGATGCGGTGCCGCTCGTCGTCCAGCGCCTGTCGCTGCATCGCCGCGACGAGCTGGCGCTGCGTCTCGGCGAGCTCGGCGCTGCGCGCAGCCAGGTCCCTGGCGTGCCGTGTGGTCGCGTCGTAGAGCTGATCGCTGCGGCCACGCAACTGGGTAGTCGCGTGGAACAGGAATGAGTTGTGCAGCGCCACGGCGGCCTGGTTGGCCAGCACCCTCAGGATGGCGCGATCGGTAGCGGCCACCTCCAGCCCGGCGCTCGGCCGTGCCGCTATGCCCCCGACCGGCTCGTCATCCAGGGTCATCGATACCCGCACCCATCCCTGGCCGCTGCCGTGGGACTCGACCTCCCAGGGACGACCGCGTAGCACGGCCAGGTGTTCGTGCACGTCGGCGGGCAGCCTGCTCTCGTCGTCGATGAGCTCATCGCTGGCCACCGCGAGAAACCGTGGGCGCGCGGCAGGCAGTACCCCGTCGGCCACGACGAACAGCAGCCAATCGGCACGCAGGTGGGCCGTCGCCGTCCGCACCACCCACTCGACCAGCGTGCGCGGCCCGGCGGAGGTGCGCACCAGCGCTCGCGAGATACCATCCAGGGCCTGCACGGCGTGCTCAAGGCGTTCCGCGGAGCGAACGTACTCGGGGTAGTAGGAGCGCTTGCCGGACCGAAGGCCGGTCAGGGCCTCCAGGTCGTCGCCTGGACGGCCATCGGGTCCTGGTCCAAGCGCCGGCGATCTAGTCACAACGCAGCCCGGAACATTGCCTCGATGTCTTCGACGCCCGCTTCGCGTGGGTTGGTGGCCAGGCAGGCGTCCTTCAAGGTGGTCCGGGCCAGCCGGGGCAGCACCTCCTCGGTGACACCGAGCGCGGCCAGCCCCTTCGGCACGCCCACCTCGTCGGCCAGTTCCCGTACCCGCTCGGCGAGCAGCAGCGCGACTTCGCCGGCCGGCACGCCCTCGGCGGGAACCCCGCCGGCCGCGGCCAGCGGGACGAACCGCTCCGGGCAGGCTTGGGCGTTGAACCTGATGACATGGGGCAGCAGCACGCCATTCACCACGCCGTGCGGGAGGTCCAGCAGCCCGCCGACCTGATGACTCATCGCGTGCGTCGCACCCAGGATGGCATTGGTGAACGCCATGCCCGCCTCCAGCGATCCATGGGCCATGGCCAGGCGCGGACCGGTGTCGTTCGGCCGCAGCTGGGTGGGCAGCAGGTGGCGGGTGATCAGCCCGACGGCATTCAGCGCGTGGTTGTCAGTCAGCAGGTTATGCGCACGGGACACGAACGCCTCGATCGCATGCGTCAGTGCGTCCAGCCCGGTCGCGGCGTTGAGCCAGTCCGGCATCGTGGTCAGGAGCCGCGGGTCGATCACGGAGATCTCCGGCACCAGCGTGCGGCTGATGATGGTGATCTTGATGCGGGCCGCCGTATCGGTGACGACGGCGAACTGCGACACATCGGCACCCGTGCCCGAGGTGGAGGGCACCATCACGGTAGGCGGGATCGGGCGCACGACCTTGTCCAACCCCTCATAACCGAGGATCCGGCCGCCGTTCCCGGAAAGGATCGCCACGCCCTTCGCCGCGTCGATGCACGAGCCGCCGCCCAGCCCGATGATCACGTCGCCGCCGCTCTCGGCGTACCGCTCGAAAGCAGCTTCGATCTCGTTGTCTTTGGGATTGGGGGTGACGTCGTGCCACACTGCCGGGCGCAGCCCGCGCTGCCGCAAGTAGCCGAGCGCCTCATCCACCCAGCCCGCCTCGATCAGTCCCGGATCGGTGACCAGGAACGGCCGGCGTGCACCGAGCCGGCCCGCGCAGTGACCGAGTTCCGCCAGCGCGCCAGGCCCGAAGACGATCTCCGGAGCATGGAATTTGGCGAGGGAAGGAGAGGGGTAGGGGCTGACCACCCCGCCCCGTCGCGGGCCGGCCAGTTGGCCGGGGCTCTTTTCGCGCCATCTGTCGGCAGCCGACAAGCCGCTCTCAATCATCGCGAGGTTTCCAGAAGAACGGGCATAAGAACTCCTGCCCTGCTACGCCGATTATGTCCAGGTTACGCCGCTGTCAAGAGCCTGTTACGCCGACATTTCTGACCGGCAGCCTACCGGCGACTGGGCAGTCACGACGCCGTCCTCCTGGGCGTGCTGGTCCGCCCAGTTGGACAGCTGTCGTGGCGCCCGACCCGCTGGACAATGAGCACTATCAGATGTGCCTCGGCTGGCAAGCCGAGGCACAGGACGACGATTGCAGGCTGGCCGCGACCCCGTGGCTGTCAGTGCCGTACAGCAAGGGGAGATGAGCATTCATGACAGTGACCCTGGACCGGAGCGTCAAGGAGTTCCTCGGCGTTCCGCGGCAGCTGTTCATCGACGGGAGGTGGTCGGACTCTGCATCGGGCAGGACGTTCGAGACGCCCAACCCGGCGACCGGGGAGACCCTCGCCCGGGTCGCCGAAGGGGAAGCCGAGGACATCGACCGGGCCGTGAAGGCAGCGCGCAGAGCGTTCGAGCAGGGACCGT
>Ga0307372_10004288_pt1 | contig 22179 bp, 20 predicted proteins | sample OX1MG_FD_202533 | JGI IMG/M metagenome (GOLD analysis project Ga0307372, IMG submission 202533) | Soil microbial communities from Risofladan, Vaasa, Finland - OX-1 | ecosystem: Environmental > Terrestrial > Soil > Coastal area > Acid sulfate soil | place: Finland: Risofladan, Vaasa | collected...
CGCGAGACGTACGGCGCCGACCGCGCGAAGGCGTACTGGCTCTGGACGGAGGAGAAGCTCGACCGCCTCGCCGAGCTCGCGGCCGACGCACTTCGCCGCACGGGCAGCTACCGCCTCGCGGCCGACGAGGAGGAGCGCGACGCGATCCGGCTCGAGTACGAGGCGCTGCGGGAGGACGGGATCGAGGCAGAGTGGCTCGACGACGTCCCGGGCGCGGCGGCCGGCAAGTTCCACGGCGCGATCGCGCACTCGCGCGACGGCGCGATCCAGCCCGCGCGGCTCGTCCGCCGGCTCGCCGTGCGCGCCGCCGAGGCGGGAGCCGAGTTCCGCGAGCACGACCGGGTGGAGGACGTCGACGCGCTCGACGCCGACCGCGTCCTTGTCGCAACCGACGGCTGCGGCCATGGACTCGTCGCCGAGCTCGCCGACCTGATCTGGCCCACGCGCGGCCAGGTGATCGTGAGCGAGCCGCTCGACGGCGTCCTCTACGACCGGCCGCACTACGCGCGCGACGGCTTCGACTACTGGCAGCAACTCCCCGACGGGCGCATCGTCCTCGGCGGCTTCCGCGATGTGTCGATCATGGATGAGCTCACCGACGTCGAGGAGATGACCCCGACGATCCAGGCGTCGCTCGAGAGCTTCCTTCACGAGCTCGCGGGCCGCGAGGTCGAGGTGACGCACCGCTGGGCCGGCATCTTCGGCCTCACGCAGGACGCGCTCCCGCTCGTCGGCCCTGTGCCGGGCCACGACGGCCGAGTCTGGGTCGCCGCGGGCTACTCGGGCCACGGCAACGTCCTCGGCTTCGGCTGCGGCGAGCTCGTCGCCGACGCGCTCCTCGGCCGCGAGTCACCGCAGCTCGAGCTGCTCGATCCTGCGCGTTTCTTCTAGCGTCGTGTCGTGACCGCCGTCCTCGTAGACGAATTGCGCGTGATCCGAGGCAAACGCGTCGTTCTGCCCGAGCTGAGCTGCGAGGTCGCGGCGGGACGCGTCACCGGCCTCCTCGGGCCGAGCGGCAGCGGCAAGTCGACCCTGATCCGCTCGATCGTCGGCGTCCAGCGCGTCGCCGGTGGACGGGTGACGGTGCTGGGGGCACCCGCCGGCTCGAAGGAGCTGCGCTCGCGGGTCGGCTACATGACGCAGGCGCCGTCGGTCTACCGCGATCTGACCGTGCGCGAGAACCTCCGCTTCTTCGCGCGCGTGCTCGACGCGCCGCGCGGAGCGGCGGAACGGGCGATCGAGGTCGTCTCGCTCGCCGACCATGCCGACGCCATCGTCGGGCGTCTCTCGGGCGGGCAGCTGTCGCGCGCATCGCTCGCCGTCGCGCTCCTCGGCGGTCCGGACATGCTCGTCCTCGACGAGCCGACGGTCGGCCTCGATCCGGTGCTTCGGCGCGACCTCTGGCAGCTCTTCCACGAGCTCGCGGAGACGGGCAAGACGCTTCTCGTCTCGAGCCACGTCATGGACGAGGCCGATCGCTGCGACTCGCTGCTCCTGCTGCGCGAGGGGCGGATCCTCGCGGCTGCGACGCCCGCCGAACTGAAGGCGCAGACCGGAGCCGAGGGCCTCGACGACGCGTTCCTGCGGCTGATCGACGAGGCCGGGACATGAGGCGCGGGGCGACGCTCGCCGTCGCGATCCGGGTGCTCTCACAGCTGCGGCGGGATCCGCGCACGATCGCGCTGATCATCGGCGTGCCGTGGCTCCTCGAGACCTTGCTCGAGCAGCTCTTCGCCGGGCGGTCGGAGGTCTTTCAGCACGTCGGCGCCCCGTTGCTCGGGACGTTCCCGCTTGTGACCATGTTCCTCGTCACCTCGATCACGATGCTCCGCGAGCGGCTGAGCGGGACGCTCGAGCGGTTGATGACGCTGCCGCTCGGCAAGCTCGACCTGCTGGCCGGGTACGGGATCGCCTTCGCGCTTCTCGCCGCTCTCCAGATCGCCGTCGTTTCCGCCGTCACGTTCGGCCTGCTGGGCCTGCACACGGCGGGGCCGCAGTGGCTCGTCGCGGCGCTCGCCGTCGCGAACGCCGTGCTCGGGTGTGCGCTCGGCCTCTTCGTCAGCGCCTTCGCCCAGACGGAGTTCCAGGCCGTCCAGTTCATGCCGGCGTTCGTCCTCCCACAGATCCTCCTGTGCGGCTTGTTCGTCGCCCGCGACTCGATGGCGACGTGGCTGCGCTGGATCTCCGACGCGCTGCCGCTGACCTACGCGTACGAAGCGCTTGCCCGCGCCGCGGCCGACACGCTCGACGGCCGCTTCGCCGCCGACGTCGGCGTCGTGAGCGGCTGCGTCCTGCTCTCGCTCGCGCTCGGCGCCGCGACGCTACGCCGCCGGACGCCGTAGAACGAGTGGGAGAGCGCTCGCCTGGGCAGGTCTCACAGTCACTTGAAGGCGTACGCTGAACGCGGCGTGGTTGAGCGTTTCTTCAATGGGCTCAACGTGGTGCGCGGTATCGGCGCGGGAGTCGTGTGCATCGCGCTCGCTGTCGGGGCGTTCTCGTACGGACGCTGGTTTGGGTGGATCGCCGGTCCGGCACTGCTCGGGGTCGCGCTCTATGCGTTCGTCTGGCCCGTGGTGTGGCCGAAGTACCGTACGCCAACGGAGTGAGACTCGCCTGCGCGAGCACTCACTCTCACCCGATCCCCTGCTACGCGATTTGGCGAGCTACAAGGTCTTGACGGCTGCGGCGAGCTTGACGATCGACTCCTTGGCGTCGCCGAACAGCATCACGGTCTTCGGGTTGTAGAAGAGCGGGTTCTCGATCCCCGCGAAGCCTGGGTTCATCGAGCGCTTGAGGACGACGACCGCCTGTGCGTCGTCGACGTTGAGGATGGGCATCCCGTAGATCGGCGAGCCCTGGTTCGAGCGCGCGTCGGGGTTGACGACGTCGTTCGCGCCGACGACCACCGCGACGTCGGTCCGGGAGAACTCCGGGTTCGCCTCGTCCATCTCCTTCAGCTGCGTGTACGGGACGTTCGCCTCGGCGAGGAGGACGTTCATGTGGCCCGGCATGCGTCCCGCGACCGGGTGGATCGCGTACGTCACCTCGACGCCCTTCGACTCGAGCATGTCGGCGAGCTGGCGGACGTCGTGCTGCGCCTGCGCGACCGCGAGGCCGTAGCCGGGGACGAAGACGACCTTGTGCGCATACGCGAGCATGACCGCGACGTCCTCGGCGCTCGCGCTCCGGACCGTCCCGCCGCCGGCGCCCGAGGCCACCGCCGCCGCCTCCGCCGTGACCTGCCCGAACGCGCTGAACAGGAGGTTCCCGAGCGACCGGTTCATCGCCTTCCCCATCATCAGCGTGAGCAGCGTTCCGGAGGCGCCGACGAGCATGCCGGCCACGATGAGGACGTTGTTCTCGAGCTCGAAGCCGCCGATCGCGACGGCGAGGCCGGTGAACGCGTTGAGGAGCGAGATGACGACGGGCATGTCCGCGCCGCCGATCGGGAGGACGAAGAGGATCCCGAACAGCGCGCCGCCGCCGACGACGATCCAGAGCAGCCACTGATCCTGCACGCCGGCCGAGAGCGCGACCGCGAAGCCGAGGAGCGCCGCGAGCAGGATGAGGTTGCCGACGTTCTGGCCGGGATACGTGATCGGGCGGCCGCCGATGAGCTCCTGGAGCTTCGCGAACGCGATCATCGAGCCCGCGAAGGAGACGGCGCCGATGAAACCCGAGAGCGCGATTGCCACGAGCACGTCGATGTGCGGGCGACCCGGGTCGGGGAGGGAGCGGTGGAGCTCGGCGAGCGCGATGAGGGCCGCAGCGCCGCCGCCGACGCCGTTGAACAGCGCCACCATCTGCGGCATCGCGGTCATCTTCACGCGGCGCGCAGCGACGGCTCCGAAGCCGCCTCCGATCGCCATCCCGATCACGAGCGCCCACCAGCTCGTGTGGCCGGCCTTGACCCACGTGACGGCGATCGCGACGAGCATCCCGGCCGCGCCGATCTGGTTGCCGCGCCGCGCGTGCGCCGGGCTCGAGAGGAACCGCAGCGCGAGGATGAACGTGACGATCGGGATGAGGTAGAGCAGGTCGGAGAGGTTCGTGCTCACGTGACGGTCTCGTCATCCTTCGGCTTGGCCGGCTCGCGCTTCTTGAACATCTCGAGCATCCGGTCGGTGACGACGAACCCGCCGACGACGTTCGCCGCGCCGAGCACGACGGCAAGGAACCCGACGATCCACGTGAACGGACCCTTGCCGGAGCCCGCGAGGACGATCATCGCGCCGGCGACGACGATGCCGTGAATCGCGTTCGTCCCCGACATGAGCGGGGTGTGGAGCAGGGTCGGCACCTTCGAGATCACCTCGAAGCCGAGGAAGATCGCCAGCACCAAAATGGTCACTTCGAAGACGAGGAGCATGTTGTGACTCATGCGGGTGCGGCCTCCTGTTTGCCGGCGACGCACGCGCCGCTCGTGATCTCGTCCGACCAGTCGAGCGCGAGGTTGCCCTCGGGCGCGAGATGGAGGAGCAGTGCCTGGACGTTGCGCGAATAGAGCATCGACGCGTGGTACGGCATCGAGCTCGGGATGTTCGTGAGCCCGACGAGCGTCACGCCGCTGCGCTCGACGATCTCGCCGGGCTGCGTGAGCTCGCAGTTGCCGCCGCTGTCGGCGGCGAGGTCGACGATGACCGAGCCGGGGCGCATCGCCTCGACGGCGGAGGCGGGGATGATCTTCGGCGCCGGCCGTCCGGGAACGGCGGCGGTCGTGATGACCGCGTCGAAGCTCGAGATGCGCTCCTCGAGCGCCGCCTGCTGCGCCGCCATCTCCTCCGGCGTCAACTCGCGCGCGTAGCCACCCTCGGCCTCCGCGCCCGTGACGCCGAGGTCGAGCCAGTTCGCGCCGAGGCTCTCGATCTGCTCGCGGACGACGGGGCGGACGTCGAAGCCGGTCGTGACAGCACCGAGCCGGCGCACCGTCGCGATGGCCTGCAGGCCCGCGACGCCGGCGCCGATCACGAGCACCTTCGCCGGCGGCACCGTTCCCGCGGCGGTCATGAGCATGGGGAAGAAGCGTGGGAGATTCTCGGCGGCGAGGAGCGCGGCCTTGTAGCCGCCGACCGTCGCCTGCGAGGAGAGCGCGTCCATCGACTGCGCGCGCGTCGTGCGCGGGATCGACTCCATCGCGAACGCGGTCACGCCGCGCGCGGCAAGCGCGTCGACGCCCGCCGTATCGGAGAGCGGCTCGAGAAAGCCGATGAGGAGCTGACCGCTGCGGAGCTTCGCGATCTCCTCCGCCGACGGCTTGCGCACTTTGACGACGGCGTCGGCTGTCCACGGATCGCCGAGCGTCGCGCCCGCGTCGGTGTAGCCGGCGTCGGGGAAAGAAGCGGGCGCTCCCGCGCCCGGCTCGACGACGATCTCGAAACCCGCCGCCACGAGCTTCGCGACGGTCTCGGGTACAAGCGCGACGCGGCGCTCACCGGCTGTGGTCTCAGATGCGACTCCGACCCTCATTGGCTCCGATCCTATGCAAGTGCGCGGCCGCGCCTGTCCGTGATCTGCCGCAGCGGTCTTGCGAGATAGCCTCGGTTCGCCATGACTCACTTCATCGAGAGCTACGGGTTGTGGGTCGTCTTCGGGATCGTCTTCCTCGAAGTCGCCGGCCTGCCGTTCATCCCCGGCGAGACCGCGCTCATCGCCGCCGCCGCGCTCGCCTCACAGGGGCACGGAAACATCGTCGCGATCATCGGCCTCGCCATCGCGGCGGCCGTGCTCGGTGCGCTCTGCGGCTACGTCGTCGGCCACCGTTGGGGGCGCGAGCTCTTGAGCCGGTGGCCGCGGTTCGAGCGCCTGTCGCGCAAGGGCGTCGAGCGGTCGCAGGAGTTCTTCCGGAAGCACGGCGCGAAAGCCGTGTTTCTGGGGCGTTTCGTCCCGGTGGTGCGCGCGACGCTCGGGTGGATGGCCGGCGTGGCGCGGATGAGCCTTCCCCGCTTCCTCCTCTGGAACGTGCTCGGCGCCGTCGCGTGGGCTTGCCTCATAGGGCTACTCGCGTATTATCTCGGCGCAGCTGTGATCAAGGCGATTGAACAGGATCTTTTGATCGGGGTCGGCGCGATAGCGGGGATCGTCCTCGCCATCGGCGGCGTCCACGTGCTCCAGCGGCGGGCCGAGCGCTGAGGCGCGTAGTCGCAGGCGCGGTCACTGCCGTCGCGCTCGCCGCGTGCGGAATCGCGACCGCCTGGAGCGCCCCCGCCAAGGCGACATCGTCGACGAGCATCCCCAAGTTCAAGCACGTCGTCGTGGTCATGTACGAGAACCACGGGTGGGACGAGATCGTCGGCAATCCCGACGCGCCGACGTTCAACTCCCTTGCCACCCAGTACGGGCAGATGACGAATTACGACGCGGTCACCCACCCGAGCCTTCCGAACTATCTCGCAGTCGTCTCGGGCTCGACGCACGGGATCACGACGGACTGCACGACGTGCGTCGTCAACGCGAAGAACCTCGCCGACTCGCTCGACAAGGCCCACAAGACGTGGAAGACGTACGCCGAGGATCTCCCGTCCGCGGGCGCCATGGGGTCGTTCTACGGTGGCACCAACGGTTACGTGAAGCGGCACGACCCGTTCATGTACTTCAAGGACATTCGGAGCTCGCGGAAACGGCGCGCCCACATAGTTCCGTTCACGAGGCTCGCGCACGACGTCGCCCACAACCAGCTGCCCGCCTTCTCGCTCGTCATTCCGAACCTGATGGACGACATGCACAACGGCACCGTCGCGCAAGGCGATGCGTGGCTGAACGCGAACATCGTGCCTCTCCTCAGCTCGCCGGCGCTTGGTAGCAACGGTGTCGTGTTCGTCGTCTTCGACGAGGCCGAAAGCACGGATAAGACCGGCGGCGGCGGTCACGTCGACGTACTCGCTCTCGGGCCGGCGGTGAAACCGGGCTCGGTGTTCTCCGGGTTGACGAACCATTACGGGCTGCTCCGCACGATCGAGGACGCCTGGCATCTGCCGCGCCTCGCGCACTCGGCGACGGCCACTCCGATCACGGGGATCTGGAAGGGATAGGGGCGCGCGCGGGGAATCCGTTCCCGCGATGCTCGTCTCGATCTCACGCGCGCTCGAGCAGCGCGACAGGCAAGTCGGCCACGGCGCGCGCGTCGCGGCTCTCGCGGAGCCCGTAGCGCTGCGCCTCGGCTGGGAGCGCGAGCGGGTGCGCATGTTGCGCACGGCCGCTCCGCTGCACGACGTCGGCAAAGTCAAAGTGCGCCCGCAAGTCCTTACGAAGCCCGGCCCGTTGACGCCGGAGGAGCGGCGGGAAGTCCAGGCGCATCCCACCGCCGGAGCCCAGCTCGTCCTTCCGCTGCGCCGCTTCCACGACGCGCTCCCGTACGTCCTCTTCCACCACGAGCGCTGGGACGGCGCCGGGTACCCGGCGGGGCTGAGCGGGCGCGGGATTCCCGCTGAGGCGCGCGTGCTCGCGGTCGCGGACTCCTTCGACGCGATGATCTCCGAGCGGACGTATCGGCCGCCGCTAAGCCACGACGAAGCGTTGGCGGAGGTCGCGCGCGGAGCCGGGACGCAGTTCGACCCGCTCGTCGCCGAGCTCTTCGTCGAAGTCTGGGCGGAGGGCTGGGACACCTGGTTGGCCCGGGCATCCTGACCTAATCAGGGGAATTCCCGATGCCGCGCGGCGCTGCGCCCGCGATCATCAAGTGGAGGTGACGAGGATAAAAAGGCTCCCTGTGCTGGGCCTTTGTGGCTTTGTGCTCCTGCTGCTCTTCTCCACCCAGGTCGGATCGGCGAGGACGCAGAGCACGGTAAAGCAGATCGGGGCACCGGTGTGGACGCTCGCGATGGACTGGCCCCGCGTCGCGTACGCGAGCGGGCAGGACCGGAAAAGTGAGTCGATCCGCGTCTGGAACGTCGCGACCGGAGCGACGTCGGCCGTCGACGGCGGCAGGAGCACCGACGCCGTCCAGTACGCGGGCGGGCTCTTGCTCAGCGGCACGCGCGTCGTCTGGATCAGGGCTCAGCAGATCGGCAACACGAATCTCGACTACCGGCTCTACTCCGCCCCTGTCGGGGGATCGGCGCACCTGCTCAAGGCGATGCACGGTTTGACCGGAATTTACTGCGACAAAGGTCCCGCGATGGGCGGGCTGGCCGGTTCCAGGAGTGCGGTTGTCGTGAGCACGTGGGACGCTGGCCCCGACGGCACGAAGCCGTCGAAGCAGCGGCTCGCCCTCGTCGGGCCGAGCGCGCTGAGCACCGTCGCCACCGGAGCGAAGGCGATCGTCTCGCAGTCGGTCGACGGCGGCCACATCGCGGTGCTCCCGCTCCCGACGTTCAGCTTCACGTACGACAACGGCTGCAATTACGCCACGCTTCCCGCGAACGTCCTCGTCTACTCGACGACCGGCGCGCTGCTGGCGAAGGTCCCGCTTCCCCCCAGAGATCCGACCACTGATCCGGGCGGCTACCAGGTCGCGATCCGCGGCAACCGCCTCGTCGTGCTGGCGAGGGGGCTGCACGAGCCGTCCGGGCCGGCATGGGTCACGCTTTCCGTGTACGACTGGACGAAGCCGAAGTACAAGCGGCTGCACACGTGGCCCGTAGCGATTCCGCTTTACCCAGGGGAGGCCAACTTCTCCTTCTACGGGCACGTTGCCGCCGTCGAGGGGTATTCCGACCTGCACCTCGTCAATCTCGACACGGGTAAGGACGTCGTGATCGCTCCGTCCAGCCAGACCGGGTGCTCGACCGCTCTCGGCCCGCAGGGCCTCGTCTACGCCTTGAACTCCTACACCGCGGGGCAGCTCGTCTTCGTGCCGATGGCAAAGCTGCTCCAGCTCGTGAGCTAGAGGCTCGCCCAGACCTCGAGCTTCGCCTTGACGCGGGAGATCACTTCGTCCGTGAACTCCGTCGTGCCGAGGTGACCGCTGAGGTCCGCGGTGCGCGCGCCCGAGGCGACCGCTTCGAGACACGCCTCACGGATCGCCCGCCCGACCTGCGGCGCGTCGCCGCCGCCGTGGGAAAGGAGCGCGGCGCCGGCGAGGATCATCGCCATCGGGTTCGCGACGTTCTTGCCCTGCAGCGACGGAGCCGTCCCGTGCGCCGCCTCCGCCATGATCGCCGACGGCTCGAAGTCGCTCCCGAACGCGACGAGCAGCGACTCGGAGCCCGCGATGGAGCCGAACAGCGGCAGGACGAGGTCGGAGAGAATGTCGCCGTCGCGGTTGAGCGCCGGGATGACGAGCGGGTCGCCGGCCGAGGAGAGGAGCAGCGCGAATGTCGCGTCGATGAGCTGCGGTTCGTACGGGACGTCGGGATGCCGCGCGGCGGCGGCGTCCATCTCCTCCTTGAGCATCCCCTCGTACGTCGGGCTGACCGTGTACTTCGGCCCGCCGAAGACCTTCGCGGACGTGCGCTCGGCCTGAAGGAAGGCGAACTCGGCGACGGCGTGGCAGATGCGGCGCTCGATCCGCTCCGTCCGGAACGCGACCTCGTCGTCGCCCTCGCCCTCGCGCCACTCCTTCGCGCCGTACGCGTCGCCGACGGCCATGCGCACGATCGAGATAGGCGCGTGGACACCGCCGAGCGGCGCGACGCCGGGGATGCGGCGGCCGGTGCGGACGATGACCTTGCCGCCGATCTCCTCGCGGAGGATCCGGTTCGGCGAGCCGACGTCGCCGCGGCCCTCCGGTGTGACCGTCGCCGCCTTGAGGCCGAGGCCGTGCTCGCGGATCGCGGCAGCCGCCTCGTGGACGACACCGTTGCCCGTCGCCCTCCTGCTCTCGAGCGAGAGATCGAACCGCGGGAAGTCGATCTCGAGCCCCGTGACGTCAGGCGCGAGCACGCGGAGGCTCTCCTCGAGGAGCTCCTGCCCCGTCTCGTCGCCCTCGAGGACGACGATCGTCAGCTGGTCGTGCACCGCGCGCCACTCTAGTGTCGTTCTGACGGGACATGCCCACGAGAACCGGACGCAAAGGAGCCTTCCGCTATCGCGACGCGCGCGGGCGCGTGATCCGCGACGCGGCGACCCTCGAGCGCGTCGAGGCGCTCGCCATTCCGCCGGCCTGGAAGGACGTGTGGATCGCGTCGCGGGCGAACGCGAAGCTCCAGGCGACCGGCTTCGACGCCGCAGGCCGCAAGCAGTACCTCTACCACCCGGCCTTTCGCGCGGCGCAGGAGCAGGAGAAGTACGACAGCCTCATCCGCTTCGGAGAACGGCTGCCGGCGCTGCGCGCGGCGATGGCGGAGCATCTCGACCGCGACGAGCTCGACCGCGAGCGCGTCTCGGCCGTCGCTCTGCGAGTCATCTCGCTCGGCTGGTTCCGGGTCGGCTCGGAGCGCTACGCACGCGAGGGGACGTACGGCGTGACGACGCTCCTCCGCCGCCACGTCCACGTTCGCGGCAGCCGCGTCCAGCTCGCTTTCCGCGCGAAGGCGGGTGTCCGCGTCCGGACCGAGCTCGTCGACGAGGAACTCGCCGACGCGATCCGGGACCTCCTCGCGGTGCGGCCCGGCGCGCGGGTCTTCAAGTACCGCTGGGAGGGCGATCTCTACAACCTCACGAGCAAACGCCTGAACGACTACGTGAAGCTCTATCTCGGCGAGGAGTTCTCGGCGAAAGACTTCCGCACGTGGGGCGGGACGCTGCTCGCGTCGATCCACTTCGCCGAGCGCGCGGCGCACGCGGGTTTCCCGTCCTCCGAGGCGGCGCAGAAGCGCGAGGTCGCCGCCGTGATGCGGCTCGTCGCGCAGAAGCTCGGAAATACGCCGGCGGTGTGCCGCGCCTCGTACGTCGCGCCGGCCGTCGTCGAGCAGTACGTCGAAGGGCGAACGATCGAGGATTTCCGGCCTCGTCATTTGCGTGTCGTGAAAGCGCGCGATCTCGATCTTTCGCCGGAGGAAGCGGCGATGTTGAGTTTGCTCCGGTCATGGCGCATTCGACAGGCGCGAAGGGCCGCGTGACTTGCCGGTACGATTCGCCCGCGGAATTTTCAATTCGAAGGAGGGGTTACGTGGCTCGCAAGACGATTTTGGTTTGCGACAAGTGCGGCAAGGAAGTGGATGAGGAGAAGGGTGCCGTTCTTCGCGTGACGTTCGCCGATGCGCGCCGGACGTCGAAGCAGGCAGACCTCTGCGACTCGTGCGCCGGCGGCATGCCGGGCCGCCCGGTGGCCCGCCGCGGCCGGAGGCCGAAGTCGGCTTCGGCCGCCTAGAGCCGCGACGAGGATCGCGCTAGCGTAGGCGGGTGCCGCTCCGTTTGATCGCGGGGCCCGCCAACGCGGGCAAAGTCGAGCTTCTCCTCGACCGGTACCTCGCCGCCCTCGAGGCGGGCGAGGAGCCGGTTCTCGTCGTCCCGAACCGGGCGGACGAGGACAGGGTGGAGCGCGAGCTGCTTGCGCGCGCGGGCGCGCTTCTCGGTGGCTCGATCGTCACCTTCGACGGGCTGTTCGACCGAATCGCCGCGGTCGACGGAAGGCCGCTCGGGCGCGCGGAGCGCTCGCTCCTCGTGCGCCGCGTCCTCGCCGGCGCGGAGCTCGGCGGCTTCAGCGAGTCCGCGGCGCGCGGCGGCTTCGCCGAGTCGCTCCTGCAGGCGTTCGACGAGCTCGAGGCCGGATTGCTCGAGCCGGAAGCGGTCGGCGGCGAGCTCGGCTCGCTCTGGGCCGCATACCGGGCGGAGCTGCAGGCGCTCGGCCGCTCGAACCGCGGTATGCGGCGGCGTGCGGCTGTCGACCGGCTCCGCTCCGACCTCGACGCGTGGACCGGCGCGCCGGTCTTCGCGTACGGGTTCGAGGACCTGACCGGAGCGGAGTGGGCACTCCTCGAAGCTCTCGTCGCGCGCACCGACGTGACCGTTTCGCTCCCGTACGAGCCGGGCCGCGCGGCGTTCGTCTCCCTCACGCGCACCGCCGAGGATCTCGCGCGCCTCGCCGCAGGGGCGATCGAAGAGCTCCCGCCACGCTACGGCGCGATGGCCCCGCCGCCGCTCGCGCACCTCGAGCGCGCGCTCTTCGAGGACGCGCCCGGCGCGGCGCCCCCACTCGACGGAGTGGTCCGCTTCTTCGAGGGCGCCGGGGGCCGCGGCACGCTCGAGCTCGTCGGCGAGGAGCTGCTCGCCCTCATCCGTGCCGGCACGCCGCCGGAGCAGATCGGCATCGTCGTGCCCGGCGTCGACCACGTCCGCGGCGTGCTCGACACGGTGCTCTGCCAGTTCGGCATCCCGTACTCCGTCGACGGCGAGGTGCGGATCACGCAGACGCCGCTCGGCCAGGCGCTGGCCGGGCTCCTTCGCTTCGCCTGGGCGGACGGGACGCGCAACGACCTCTTCACGTATCTCCGCTCGCCGTTCTCCGGGCTCGAGCGCCGCGCCGTCGACTTCGTCGAGGGACGGCTGCGCGGGCGGGCAGTGCAGAATCCCGAACGCGTCATCGAGGAGTCGGAGCGGCTGCGCGGCGCGCCGCTCCCCGCGCTCGACGACCTGCGCGGCGCGGAGGATCCCGTGATCGCCGTGAGCGAGCAGCTCGCGCGGATGCTCCGGCACGCTCACGGCCTCGAGCGGCCGCCCGCCGACGATGGGAGCCGGCTCGACCTGCGCGCGTACGACGCGCTCCTCCGTCTCCTCGGTGAGCTCGACGGCTGGCGCAAGCTGGCCGGTGCCCTCAGCCGCGAGGACGTCCTGGCGGCGATCGAGCGGCTCACGCTCCGTCCGCAGCGTGGCGACGAGGCCGGGCGCGTCGCCGTCGTCGACCTCCTCCGCGCGCGCACGCGGCGCTTCGAGACGACGTTCGTGCTCGGGCTCGAGGAGGGCAGCCTGCCGCGGCGCGGCGGCGGCTCGCCGTTCCTCGACGACGACGCCAGGCGGGAGCTCGACGAGCACGGCGCGCGTCTTGCGCGCCCCGACTCGGTCTCGCGCGACCGCTACCTCTTCTACACGGCGTGCACCCGAGCGTCGCGGCGGCTCTATCTCGTGCGGGAGGCGGCCGACGACGACGGCAGCCCGCGCGAGGCGAGCCCGTTCTGGCACGACGTGCAGTCGTTGTTCGACCCCGAGGACATCCGCCGCTGGACGCGGCGCCGGCCGCTCTCGGCGCTCACGTCTCCGGTCGACGAGGCGCCGACCGACCGCGAGCGCCTGCGCGGGCTCGCCGAGCTCGCGGCGCGGGACTCCGAGTTCGCAACGGCGCTCGCCCGCGCGAACGGCTGGGATCGGCGCCTCGAGCGGGCGCGCCACGCCTTCCGCCGGCCGACGCGGATCACGAGCCCGCTCGTCCTCGAACAGCTCGGCTCGCGCGGCACGTTCGGCGTCACCGAGCTCGAGCGCTTCGCCGACTGCTCCTCGGCGTGGTTCGTCGAGCGCTTCCTCGCGCCGAAGACGATCGACGCCGAGCCCGACGCGATGCAGCGCGGCTCCGTCGCCCACACCGCGCTCCACCGCTTCTTCGCGCGCATCCCCGCGGAGCTCGGCATCGAGAAGCTCGGCCCGGCGAACGTCGAGGACGCGAAACGGCTCATGCGCCAGTGCCTCGACGAGGCGGTCGCCGGCGTGCGGATGGACCTCACCGAGATGCAGTTCCGCGAGCTCGACCAGACGCTGTGGCGCGATCTCGAGGCGTTCGTCGAGGACGAGTGCGAGTCGGAGCTGTCGCTCGTGCCGCGGCGATTCGAGGTGGCGTTCGGCAGCGAGCGCGCCGCGCCGGAGCTGCAGCGCGGGCTCGAGCTCGCGCCGGGCCTGACGCTCTCGGGGAAGATCGACCGCATCGACGTCGACCCGTTCGGCGCGCGCGGGATCGTGCAGGACTACAAGTCGGGGAAGCACGCGCACTCGGCGCGTGAGATCGAGCGGGAGCTCCGTCTCCAGGTGCCGCTGTACATGCTCGTCCTCCGTGACCTCGTCGGGCTCGAGCCGCTCGGCGGCCTGTACCGGCCGCTCGCCGGCGCCCGCCGCGCGCGCGGCCTCGTGCGCGCGAGCGAGGCGGAGACGCTGCCCGGCTACGTCAAGAACGACTACCTCGAGGAGGAGGACTTCTGGGGCGTGGTGGAGTCGGCGCGCGCGACCGCGGCGACCGTCGCAGAGCGGATCCAAGAGGGCGACGTCCGTCACGACCCGCGCGACGGCGAGTGCCCCGCGTGGTGCGACCTCTGGCCGATGTGCCGGGTGGAGCGGGCGTGAACAAGTACGCACTGAACGAGCAGCAGCGCGCGGCGGTCGAGGCGACGGGCGAGGTGTTCGTCTCCGCCGGGGCCGGCACCGGCAAGACGGCGGTGCTCGTCGAGCGCGTCGTGCGGGCGACCCTCGACCGCGGTCTCGACGTCGACTCGATTCTCGTCATCACGTACACGCGCCGCGCCGCCGGCGAGCTGCGGACGCGGATCCGCGCGGCACTCGCCGAGCGCGGCCGTCACGACCTCGCGCGAGAGCTCGACGGCGCGTGGATCTCGACGATCCACGGCTTCTGCAACCGGCTGCTGCGCGCCTATCCGCTCGCAGCCGGCCTCGACCCGCGCTTCCGGGAGCTCGACGATTCGCAGGCTTCCGTCCTTCGCTCCGAGGCGTTCGGCGCGGCGCTCGGGGAGTTCCTCGCGGGAGACGACCGGCAGCGGCTCGAGCTGCTCGCGACCTATGGCAGCGCGGGGCTGCGGCGGATGCTGACGACGGTGTACGAGACGCTGCGCGCGGCGGGGCGTGACCTCGATCTTGCCGTCGCACCGCGACCCGAGCTCGCGCAGCGCGTCGAGGAGCTGCGCGACGCGGCGCGCGCGCTCGCCGGGGATCCGGACGCGACCGAGGCGCAGTGCCGTGCGGCGACCGAGCTTCTCGCGCTGCTGGAGCGCGACTCGCGGCCCGATCGGCTGATGTCCCTCTCCGGCTTCAAGGCGCGCGGCGACCGCGCGGCCGCGTACGGCGAGGCGCTCGCCGCGGTCGAGCAGGCTGCGCTCGACGAGGCGGCCGCCCGCGACCGTGCGCTCCTCCAGGAGCTGCTCGACGCGTTCGCAGCGAAGTACGCCGAGGCGAAGGCGCGTGAGTCGGCGCTCGACTTCGAGGATCTCCAGCTCGAGGCGCGCAATCTCCTCCGCTCGCACCCGGAGATCCGCGAGCGCGAGCAGCTCCGCTTCCGCGAGATCCTCGTCGACGAGTTCCAGGACACGAACGCGCTCCAGACCGAGATCGTGGAGCTGCTGCGGACGCCGGAGACGGAGCTGTTCTTCGTCGGCGACGAGTTCCAGTCGATCTACGGCTTCCGGCACGCCGACGTCGACGTCTTCCGCGAGCGCCGCGCCGCGGCGAAGACGCTCCTCTCGCTCACGAACAACTACCGCTCGCGGCCGGAGGTGCTCGCCGCGGTCAACCACCTCTTCGGCTCGCACTTCGGCAGCGAATTCCAGGAGCTCACCGCCGCTGTCGAGTTCCCCGATCCCGTCTTCGGCCACCCCGTCGAGCTGCTCGTCACGGACAAGGAGAGCTACAAGGACACGCCCGAGCACTGGCGGCGCGGCGAGGCGCGGGCGGTCGCGCGCCGCGTGCGCGAGCTCGTCGACGCGGGGACGGCGACGGCGGGCGAGATCGTCCTCCTCTTCGCCGCCGGCACCGACGCCGAGTGGTACGAGCAGGAGCTGCGCCGGGAGGGGCTCCCGACGTACCGCGCGACCGGCAAGGGCTACTTCGGCCAGCAGCAGGTGGTCGACATGCTCATGTACCTGCGCCTCCTGCAGAACCGGTACGACGACGAAGCGTTGCTCGCGGTGCTCGCCTCGCCGTTCGTCGGCGTCTCGAACGACGCGCTTGCGCTGATCCGCCGGGTCGCCTCGCGGCGTCCGCTCTTCAGCGGGATCGAGCACACGCTGCCGCCGGGGCTCGCCGAGCGGGACGAGCGCTTGCTGCGCGCCTTCCGGCAGCGGTACGACCGGCTCGTCGCCGCTATGCCGCGGCTTTCCCTCGAGCGGCTCTGCGAGCAGCTCGTCGCCGAGCACGACTACGACCTCGCGGTGCTCGCACAGTGGGACGGACGCCGCCGCTACGCGAACATGCGCAAGCTCGCGCGGCTCGCGCGCTCGTACGAGGAGCTGCGCGGCCCCGACGTCGAGGGCTTCGTCCGCTTCGTCGCCGAGCAGGAGGCCGTCGGCGCGCACCAGCTCGAGGCCGTCGCGGAGGAGGAGGGAGCCGACGCCGTGCGCCTCCTCACGATCCACGCCGCCAAGGGGCTCGAGTTCAAAGTCGTGATCGTCGCCGATGCCGGCCGCGACCGCGTGGCGCCGTCGCCGGACGAGATCCTCGCCCTGCCGGACGGCCGCTTCGGCTTCCGCGTCGCCGACCCGGGGACGGCGAAGCGGCGCGGCGCCTTCGACTATGACGAAGTGAAGGAGGCGCGTGCGGAGGCCGAGCAGGCCGAGCGGCTGCGTCTCTACTACGTGGCGATGACGCGCGCGCGCGAGCGGCTGATCGTCTCCGGCTCTGTCGACTTCGGGAAGGCGAGCGAGGTGTCGACGCCGATCGCGTGGGTGCTCGAGCGCCTCGAGGCCGACGAGGAGCTCGCGGCGGCCGGTGACGCTCCGATCGAGCTCGCGCGCGGCGACGCTCGGCTGCTCGTGCGCGTCGACCGGTACCGGGAGGGGAAGATTGAGATCGTCGAGGAAGCCGAGCCCAGCCCAGGTCAGCTCGCGCTCTTCTCCGGGATCGAGGAGGTCGGCGAAGCACCGCCGTCGGCGCCGCTGCTCCCCGAGCTTCCCGCCGTCGCCGCCCCGCCGCTCCTCCGCGTCCGCCGGCTGTCGTTCACCGCGCTCTCGATGTTCGAGCAGTGCGGCTACAAGTACTGGGCGCGCTACGGCATCGGTCTCGCGGAGCGCGACGTGCCGCGCGGCGAGGGAGGTATGTCCGGCGTCGAGGTCGGCAGCCGCGTGCACGAGCTGCTCGAGCACATCGATCTCGCCGCGCCGGTCGTCCCCGAGATCGAGGACGACCGCGTGCGCGCGCACGTGACCGCGTACGTCGACTCGCCCCTCGCGCGGCGGCTCGGCTCGCTGCCGGGCGTGACGAAGGAGCGACACTTCACCTTCGAGCACGACGGCGTCCTCGTCCACGGCTTCCTCGACGTGCTGCAGCTCGCCGACGGCAAGGCGCTCGTCGTCGACTACAAGACGAACCTCATCGGCGAGTCGTCACCGGAGGAGATCGTCGAGGCCGACTACCGCCTGCAGCGGCTCGTGTACGCGCTCGCGTGCTTCCGGGCCGGGGCGGAGGAGGTCGAGGTCGTCTACACCTTCCTCGAGCGGCCGAACGAGCCGGTCGAGGCGCGCTTCACGCTCGCCGAGCTGCCCGCGCTCGAAGCGGAGCTCTCCGCCGCGATCGCGCGCCTCCAGGCCGGCGTGTTCCGGCCGACGCCGAGCGAGTTCGCGTGCGCCGGCTGTCCGGCTCTCGACCGCGTCTGTGCCGGGCCGAGGCTCCGCGGCGGGCCGAGCGGTCCGCACGCTCTCGCTGCCGTTGGCTACGAAGCCCCAAACTCCACGTAGTGCCGTGTGATGTACACCGTCAGCCAGACCGCCGCGCCGAGCACGAGTACCGCGAGCGGCCGCGGTAGGCGCCGAACGAGCAGTGCCGCCGGGAGGATCGTTATCTCGCTGCGGTAGACGGAGACGCCGCTCTTGCTGTGGACGAAGAGCCAGGATGCGACGAGCCAGAGCGCGACGAGGACATCCAGGCGGGTCGCCGTCTCCCGCCGGACTATCAGCTCGACGAGCACGAGCCCAAGAACGAGCGCTACGAGCAGCGCCTGTAGGTCCGTCACGGAGATCAGGTTCCCAGGTGGCCAGCTGCTCAGCCCAAGTGCGGCGTGCACCGCCGGCGCCAGCGGGTCGCGCAGCGAGTGCCCGTACTTGTCCTGCACGAGGAAAAAGGCGTCCCAGCGGCCGACCTGGATTGCCTGGACGACTGGCGTCGCCGCCGCCCCGGCGGCCCCGAGCCCCCCGACGATGGCCGCGCGGCGCAGCCGCTCCCGAACCGGCGCCTCGCGGGCGACCAGGACGAGCCACGCGACCGCGACGGGGACGACCGCGACCCCGACGGGATAGGCCGCCGCTGCGATCCCTGCGGCCACACCCGCGGCCCACCAGCGACCCTTCATCAGAAGCAGCATGGAGGCAACGAGCGCGAAGGAGAGGAGGGACAGGGGGAAGACGGCGTATTCGAAGACACCACCTGGGACGAAGGCGGCAAAGGCGAGCGCAGCGGCGCCTCCGACTGTGAAGAGCGCGTCTTCGAGTGCGATCGCGAGGAGCGCGAGCGTGCCGAGCCAGAAAGCCCAGGCCAACATCAGCGCCCCACCTGCGAGCGGCACGCCCGTCAGGTGGACCAGCGCGATGAGGGCCGGGTAGAGCGGGAACCAGGCGGCGTTGCCGCACCAGTGCTGCGCGTGGGGCGGGGCGCAATGGAAGAGCGTGTACCCGTGCCGGGCGATGTCGAGGTAGAGGTTCGAGTCCCACCTCGTCCACGTATCGGGGCTAAACGGCGGATACCCGAGGGCGGCCGCCGTCCCGAGAACACCGGCGGCGCCGGCCGCCCAGGCGGCGAGTGCGGGCCACAGCCGCAGGGATGCCGCGAGTCTCTGCGAAAACGCCTGCACGAGACCGCCGGGGGAATCGGCCATGGCGCGCATGATGGCATGCGCCCTCCCACGCGTTCGTGCCGCACCTTCGTCGACGACGAGCCGTCGGCAGAATGGGAACGGTGAGCGTCTCGGCCCCCGTGAGCCCGGCCTGGACCGCCGCTGTCCGCATCGTCCCGGAGCTCGCGCGGACACGCGGGTGGCTCTAGCGGTGCCGCGCAGCTACGTCGCCGAAGCGCGCAAGCGCGTCGGCCCGAAGCGCGAGCGCATCCGGCCGATCGTCGGGCGGCTCGCCGTCGAGCACGCCGACGCGGCGATCGCGCTCAGCTTCCGCAACCCGCTCGAGCTGCTGATCTCCGTGATGCTCTCGGCGCAGACGACCGACGTGAACGTCAATCGCGTCACACAGAAGCTCTTCGTCAAGTACCGCCGCCCCGAGGACTACCTCGCCGTCCCGCAGGAGGAGCTCGAGCAGGACGTCTTCGCCACCGGCTTCTACCGGCAGAAGACGAAGTCGATCCGCGGCGCGATGCGGGTGCTGCTCGAAGAGTTCGACGGTGAGGTGCCGAAGCGCATGGACGAGCTCCTCCGGCTCCCGGGTGTCGCGCGCAAGACGGCGAACGTCGTCGCGGCCGAGCTCGGGCAGGCGCAGGGGATCGTCGTCGACACGCACGTGCGGCGGCTCTCGCAGCGGCTCGGCCTGACGAAGCAGGAGGATCCGGTCAAGATCGAGCGCGACCTCGTGAAGCTCGTGCCGCGCGAGGACTGGGCGCGCTTCCCGCACCTCGTGATCTGGCACGGCCGCCGCGTCTGCGACGCGCGCCGGCCGCGCTGCGAAGATTGCGTCCTCGTGGATCTCTGTCCGTCGAGCCGTGTCTGACATGAGGAATCGCGCCGAGCGGGCGCGCAGCTTCGAGACCGTCGCGGAGGAGTACGAGCGCCACCGGCCCGACTATCCAACGGAGGCGGTCGCCTGGGCAGCATCCCGGCTCGCGCTGGAGAGCGGCTCCCGCGTCCTCGACGTCGGCGCGGGCACGGGGAAGCTGACGCGCGTCCTCGCCGCTGCCGGCTTCGACGCCGTCGCCGTGGAGCCGGGCCGCGCGATGCTCGACCAGCTCCGGCTGGCGGTGCCCGAGGCCGAGGCGCATGAGGCGCCGGCCGAGGCCGTCCCGCTGCCCGACGCGAGCGTCGACGCGGCCTTCGCCGCACAGGCGTTCCACTGGTTCGACCGGGAGCGCGCCCTGCCGGAGCTGCAGCGCGTCGTCCGCCCAAGCGGCGGCCTCGCCCTCGTCTGGAACTGGTGGGACGAGCGCGATCCGCTGCAGGCCGAGCTCGGTGAGCTCGTGGGGCTACGCGGGTCACGAGCCGTACCGCGAGGAGGAGCTGCCCGCAGAGCCGTGGTTCCGGGAAGTCGGCCGGACGATCGTGGAGACGACCGAGGAGACCCTGACAGAGGTGCGGACGATCGCGTCGCGCTTAGGCGAGCGCTTCCCGCTCCCGAAGCTGACGTACGTCTTCGCGTTTGCCGCGCTCTAAGAACGGTGGCAGCCACCGTCACGAAGCCCTCGCGCTGGGCGTGGGAGCGCTGCGAAGATTGGGTCCTCGTGGATCTCTTCCCCTCCAGCCGTGTCTGATCGCTACCGGTTCAGCTTCGGGCGGGTGGCGGAGCACTACGAGCGCGCCAGGCCCCCGTACGCCGACGTGGCGGTCGACTGGGCGATCGAGCGACTCGGGCTCGGAGCAGGCGCGCGTGTCCTCGACCTGGCCGCCGGCACGGGAAGGCTCACGCGCGCGCTCGTCGAGCGCGGCCTCGACGTCGTCGCCGTGGAGCCCGACGATGGGATGCGCGCGGTGCTCGTGCAGGCGGTGCCCGGTGTCGAAGCGCGCGCCGGGGGCGCCGAGGACATCCCGCTTCCCGACGCGTCTGTGGACGCGGTCACCGTCGGCCAGGCCTTCCACTGGTTCGAGACCGGACACGCGCTCGCGGAGATGCACCGCGTGCTGCGTCCGGGTGGCGGCTTCGCGCTCCTCTGGAACCAGTTCAACCACGACGACCCGTTGCTCGGGCCGGTGGACGAATTCCTCCGCGCCCGCCGTCCGTCCGATGCACGTCGCTCCAGCTGGCGCGACCGCTACGACGGTCGAGGATTCGGCCCGCTCGAGGAACACGTCTTCGACCAGGAGCGGCCGATGAGCGTCGACGAGGTCGTCGCCTGGGTCGCCTCGACGAGCCCCGTGATCGCCGCTCCGGCCGAGGAGCAGCTCGAGATCGAGGCGGCGGTCCGCCGCCTGGCGGATGGACACGCCGGCGTAGTCACGATCCGCACCGACGTCGTCGTCGCGCACGCGCTCAGTTGAGCGACGGATCCTCGGGCATGCGCGCGACGAGCTCGTAGATCCCGCCCTTGCGGCGGAGGACGTCGCCCCACAGCTCGTCCGGGTCCGCGGTGAACGCGTCGTCGGCGAGTGCCGGCTCGAGGATCCAGTCGTCGTTCGCGATCTCGGCTTCGAGCTGGCCTGCGCCCCAGCCCGCGTAGCCGGCGAAGACGCGGCGACGGGTCGTGGCGGGGACGATCTCCTCCGGCTCATCGAGCGACGGGAAGCCCAGCGACTCGAAGAGCGGCACGGCCGCATCGTCCGGATCGAGGAACTCGCCGAGCACGAGCACGGCCTCCGGTTGCACCGGGCCGCCGACCCAGACCTGTTCGTCGTCGTCCACGAGATCCTCGAGCTGCGGCACGGCAGCCGCGACCGCCGCGAACGACGGGCGGTTGAGCACGAGCCCGGCCGCGCCCTCGTCGGTGTGCTCGGTGACGAGGACGACGGTCCGGAAGAAGTTCGGGTCGAGCAGGGCCGGCGAAGCGACGAGGAGGTGTCCGCGCAGAGACTCCACGACGCCATTGTGCCCTCGCCGGGCAGGCGCTAGTCGGCGCTCGAGCGGTACGACACGATGTGGACCCGCTCGAGCGTGAGCATCCCCTCGCCGACCATCTCGTCGAGGAGCGGCACGATCGCGTCGATTCGGTCCGGCAGGTCGACGATCTCTACGACAATGGGGAGATCCTCGGACAGGCGCAGGAGCCGCGACGTGTGGAGGTGGGAGTCCGCGCCGAATCCCTCGATGCCTCGGATCACGGTCGCGCCCGCGAGTCCCTCCTCGCGCACGCGCTCCACGATCGCCTGGTAGAGCGGCTTGCCGTGCCACGTGTCCGACTCGCCGATGAACAGGCGGAGCAGCTTGCCTTCGCCTTCCATCTTCGTCATAGCGCCCTCCCGGCCACGACGCCCAGGTATACCGCGAGCAGCCCGGCGACGGCGCTGCCAAGCACGTTCGCGGCCGCCAAGCCGACGGCTCCGTCCTCGATCAGGCGGTACGTCTCGAACGACAGCGTCGAGAAGGTCGTGTACGCCCCGACGAAGCCGATCGTCACCGCGGCGCGGAGCCAGGAGGCGGTGGTCAGCTGCTCCGTCATGACCGTGAAGGCGAAGCCGAGAATGAAGCTTCCGCTCACGTTGACGATGAACGTCTCCCACGGGAAGGTGCGCCCGCCTCGGCTCAGGATCAGTCCTCCGATCCCGTACCGGGCGAGCGCGCCCAGCGCTCCCGCGAT
>Ga0307372_10004292_pt1 | contig 22159 bp, 23 predicted proteins | sample OX1MG_FD_202533 | JGI IMG/M metagenome (GOLD analysis project Ga0307372, IMG submission 202533) | Soil microbial communities from Risofladan, Vaasa, Finland - OX-1 | ecosystem: Environmental > Terrestrial > Soil > Coastal area > Acid sulfate soil | place: Finland: Risofladan, Vaasa | collected...
ACGAGCTGCTCGTGCGGCTGGAGCACTGACAAGGCCGGTACTTAGGTACCGGCACGTGAGTGTCACGGGATAGTCCCGGTCTAACAGAGCAAGCGGCGCAATACGTGACACTGCCGTTTGCGTACCTAGTACCGCCCGGTGGCTAGGCCCCAATCGCGACCATGCGCTCGATCGCGAGCCGCGCCCGGTCGGCGATCTCCGGCTCGACGGTGATGCGATGTTGCATCTCGACGAGCGAGTCGAGCACCTTCTCCAGCGTCGTCACCTTCATGAAGCGGCAGACGGCATCCTCGCGGACGGGCTCGAACGTCTTCCCCGGCGCTTCCTTCTCGAGCCGGTGGAGGATGCCCGTTTCGGTGGCGACGAGAAATCGCTGCTTCGGAGAGCGCCGCGCGTAGTCGACCATCTTCTCCGTCGAGAGGATCTTCGTTCGCTCGCTCCCGAACGCCATCGCCTGACTCGCGCAGCCGCACTCCGGGTGCACGAGCAGCTCGGCGTCCGGCGCCTCGCGCTCCCAGCGCTCGATGTCCGCGGGCCGGATGCCGGCGTGCACGTGACATTCGCCCAGCCAGATGGTCAGCTTCCGTCCGGTGACGCGCTCGAGCCAGAGCCCGAGGTACATGTCCGGTAGGAAGAGGATCTCCTGGTCCGCCGGGATCGCTTCGATCACCTGCTGCGCGTTGCCGGATGTGCAGCAGTAGTCGGTCTCCGCCTTCACATCTGCGGTCGTGTTCACGTAGGACACGACGACGGCGCCGGGGTGCTTCTCCTTCCACTCGCGCAGCTGGTCCCCCGTGATCGATGCGGCGAGCGAGCAGCCGGCGCCGAGGTCGGGGAGGAGCACGGTCTTCTCCGGACTGAGGATCGCCGCCGTCTCCGCCATGAAGTGGACGCCGCAGAACACGATCACGTCGGCGTCGGTTGCGGCCGCCTGACGCGAGAGGCCGAGCGAGTCGCCGACGTAGTCGGCCACGTCCTGCACCTCGGGGCGCTGATAGTTGTGGGCGAGGATGACCGCGTCGCGCGTGCGCGCGAGCTCGCGAATCTCCTCGTGCAAGGTGGTGACGGTCATTCGACCTCCAGTGAGACGTGGAGTGAGCGCGCGCCGTGCGTGAGCGCGCCCACGGAGATGAAGTCGACGCCCGTCTCGGCATAGCTGTGCACGGTGGCGAGCGAGATGCCGCCCGACGCTTCCAGCTCGGCGCGTCCGGCGGTCAGCGTCACCGCTTGCGCGACCTGGTCGGGGCTCATGTTGTCGAGAAGGATCCGGCCAACGCCGGCGTCGAGGGCTTCCTGCACCTGGGCGAGCGTCTCGGCCTCGACCTCGACGCCGGGGCTGCCGTTCAACGTGGCGACCGCGGCCGTGATCCCGCCGGCGATGCGCAGGTGGTTCTCCTTGACGAGGATCGCGTCGTACAGGCCGGCGCGGTGGTTCGCGCCGCCGCCGCAGCGCACGGCGTATTTCTCCAGCGCGCGCAGGCCGGGCGTCGTCTTGCGCGTGTCGAGGATCGTCGCACCGGTTCCGTTCGCGAGCTCAACGTAGCGGTGTGTGAGCGAGGCGATACCGCACAGCCGGCCGAGGAGGTTGAGCGCGACGCGCTCGCCCGTGAGGACGGCGCGCGCCGCCCCTTCGATCTCGGCGAGGCGTGCGGGGACCTCGGTGACGGCCGTTCCGTCCTCGACGAGCGTCTCGACGCGAACGGACGGGTCGACGGCGCGGAACACGGCGGCCGCGATTGACACGCCGCACACGACGCCGGGCTCCTCGAGCAGGAGCTGAGCGCGGCAGCGTGCGTCGGCGGGGACGAGCGCGGCGGTTGTGCGGTCGCCGGTGCCGACGTCCTCGGCCAGCGCCGCAGCGATGACGCGGTCGACGTCGGCCTGTGTCAGCTCCATGGCTCCAGCTCCGGGCTGCCGCCGGGATGAATGACGAGGTGACCGGCGAGGGCGTCGTCCTCGGCGGGGAAGTCCTCGCGGAAGTGCACGCCACGACTCTCGGTGCGCGCCAGCGCGCTGCGAGCGATGAGGCGAACGAGGTCGGCGGGGGAGTCGAGCAGCCGCTCGAGCCCCGTCGCGCTGCGGATCAGGCCGGCGTTCTCCCAGAGCGCATGCCCGGCGTCCGCCGCGGGCGTCAAACGTGTGTGGCCGGTGTCCGACACCGGCGGCCCGTCCAGCGCGGCGAGCGCTGCGCGGCGGCCGAAGACGAGGCACTCGAGCAGCGAATTCGACGCGAGCCGGTTGGCGCCGTGCACACCCGTGCATGCGCACTCGCCGGCCGCGTACAAGCCGGGCACGTCCGTTCGGCCCTCGAGATCGGTGACGACGCCGCCGATCGCGTAGTGCGCGGCTGGGGAGACGGGGATCGGCTCGCCGGCCGGGTCGTAGCCGGCGCGAGCGAGCGTCGCCATCAGCGTCGGATACCGGTCGCGCTCGATGCTGCGGAGATCGAGCGACGCGCTGTTGCGAGCGGCGATCGCGCGCGCGACGACGTCCCGCGGCGCAAGCTCATCGGTGAAGCGCTCTCCGGCCTCGTCCAGGAGCGTCGCGCCGGCGCCGCGCAGCGCTTCCGAGAGGAGGAAGCCGTCGTCGAGTAGCGCGGTGGGATGGAACTGCACGAGCTCGAGGTCGGCGAGCGCAGCGCCTGCGCCGTGCGCGAGGAGCAGCCCTTCGCCGGTCGCGCCGCGCGGGTTCGTCGTCCGCTCCCACAGCGCGGCATAGCCGCCGGTGGCGAGGATGACCGGCCGTCCCGCGAGCGAGGAGATGGAGTCGACGCGCTCGCCCGCGACGATGCGGATGCGCGGGTGCTCCTGCACGCGTGCGGCGAGCACCTCGGCGATGCGGCGGCCGGTCTCGGCGCCGCCCGCGTGCACGACACGGCTGCGGGAGTGGCCGCCCTCGCGGGCGAGGCCCTCGTCGAACTTCACCCCGAGCTCGACGAGCTCGGCGATCCGTTCCGGCGCTTCGCGGGTGAGGAGCTCGACGGCGCTCTCGCGGCAGAGCCCGCGGCCGGCGGCGAGCGTGTCCGCCGCGTGCAGCGAGGGGTCGTCGTCGGGGCCGACCGCTGCCGCCACGCCGCCCTGGGCGGCCCAGCTGTTGGAGGAGTCGACGGCGCCCTTCGCGAGGACGAGGACCGATGCCCCGGCGTCGGCGCCGGTCAGCGCAGCGGTCAAGCCGGCGACTCCGGCACCGACGACCGCGAGGTCGAGATGCAGTTTCTTCCTCAAAGGCGATAACCTATGGGCGAGTGTACACGGTTCCCGACTCCCGAGCGAAAACAGCCGTGCACGCGGTTCTCGCAGCCGTCCTCCAGGTGCGGGACGGCCGCTTGCAGGCGCTCCTGTGGCAGCGCGCGCGGGAGCCCTACGCCGGCTTCTGGGCGCTGCCCGGCGGCACGCTGGAGGCGGACGAGACGCTGGAGGAATCGGTGCGCCGGCACCTCGCGGCCAAGGTGGACGTCCGGGAGGTGTCGCACCTCGAGCAGCTGGAGACCCGCAGCGACCCCGGACGGAACCCTGCGCACCGCGAGCTCGCCACCGCGTTCCTCGGTCTCGTCCCGAGTGATGCGGACCCGGCGCTGCCGCCCGACACGCGCTGGCATCCGCTCGACGAGTTGCCGCCGCTCGCCTACGACCACGAGCCGATCCTGCTGGCCGCCCGCGAGCGGCTGCGCGGGAAGCTCTCGTACACGAACCTCGGCTTTGCGCTCGCGCCCCGCGTCTTCACGATGGCGGAGCTGCGCGACTTGTACACGGCCGCGCTCGGCCACCCGGTGTCGGCGACGAACCTCCAGCGCGTCCTCCTGCGCCGCCGGCTCCTCGAGGACACGGGCGAGCAGCGGCACTACGGGAGTGGCGGCGGCCGTCCGGCGGCCCTGTATCGCTTCGGCTCGACGACGCTCGAGATCACCGACCAGTTCGCCGTCCTCCGTCCGCCTACAATCATTCGCTAGGTGTTCGAGCTCGGCAACAGCCTCCGCGAGGCCCGTACCCGGCAAGGTCTCGAGTTCTCGCAGGCCGAGCTCGCGACGAAGATCCGCGCCAAGTACCTGCGCGCGCTCGAGGAGGAGCACTTCGACGTCCTGCCGGCGGAGACGTACGTCAAGGGCTTCCTCCACGCCTATGCCGACTTCCTCGGTCTCGACGGGCAGCTGTACGTGGACGAGTACGAGTCGCGCTTCGTCGCAGAGGCCTTCGTCGACGCGCCCGCGCACCGCCGCTCGAGGCACCGTCAGCACGATCTGAGCTTTGAGCGGCGCGCGGTGGTGCTCGCGCTCGTCGGCATGACGGCGCTCGCTGCGCTCGTCATCGTCGCGTGGAAGTTCGGCGGCACGTCGAGCCCGACGCGAACTCTGCTTCCGCAGGTGTCCGCGCCCCAGGGGCTGGGATTTACCGGAGCGGGGACGTACATCGAGGTGCGCCGTGGCTCTTCGACGGGCTCGGTGTTGTACGAAGGCACGCTTCGCTCGGGCGAGTCGAACCTCGTCATGGGCAAGCGCTTCTGGGTGCGGATTCGTCACCAGAACGGCCTGCGGATGACGTTGAACGGCAAGGCGGTCTCGCTCCCTGGACGCAAGACGCTGACCGTGCTCGTGACGCCGTCGAGCACCGCGCTCGCCGGTTGACGGGCCGGCCCCGCGCGATCGTCGTCGTCACGGGCAGCGAGCTCGTGCGCGGCGAGCGCACCGACCGCAACGGCCCGTTCCTCGCGGCCGAGGCGCTCCGGCTGGGCCTCGAACCGGCGCGGATCGTCATTGTCGGCGACGCACCGGAGGAGCTGGCGGCGGCCGTCGCCGAAGGCGTCGCCGCCGAGGTCTGTCTCATCTCCGGCGGCCTCGGACCGACACACGACGACCGCACGGTCGAGATGGTCGCCCGCGCGCTCGGACGCGACCTGCATGTCGACGCCGAGCTCGAGCGCCAGATCGAAGCGGTCTCGCGCGCAGCAGCGGAGCGGCTCAAGCGGCCGTATGCCGACTTCCAGAGCGGCGTGACGAAACAGGCGACCATCCCCGACGGCGCGGTGTCGCTCGGGCTCGCCGGCACGGCGCCGGGTCTCCTCGCCGCCCACGACGGGGGGCGCGTCGTGGTCGTGCTCCCGGGCCCGCCGTCGGAGCTGCAGCGCCTGTGGCCGAACGCGCTCGAGACCGAGGCCTTCCGTGCGGTGCTGGCACGCACGCAGCCTCCGGGCCGGCGCGTGCTCCGCTTTTTCGGCGTCAGCGAGTCTGCAGTCGCGCGCGCGTTGGCGGAAGCGGGTGGCGACGGCGACGGGGTGGAGGCGACCATCTGCGCGCGCGACTTCGAGATCCACGTCGACCTCGTCGTCGAGCCCGGAGCGGAGGAGCGCGCCGACGCGCTCGAGTCGGCGCTCCTGCCGCCGATCGAGCAGTGGCTGTACTCGCGCGACGAGCGCCCGATCGAGGAGCACGTCCTCGCGCTCGTGCGCGCGCGAGGGCTGACGCTCGCAACGGCGGAGTCCGAGACCGGTGGGATCGTCGCGTCACGCCTCACGTCCATCCCCGGCGCGAGCGACGTCTTCGTCGGCGGCGTCGTTGCGTACGCGAACTCGGTGAAAGAGGCGCAGCTCGGCGTTCCTGCGGTGCTGCTCGAGGCGAAAGGCGCGGTGTCGGCGGACGTGGCGGAGGCGATGGCGCGCGGCGCGCGCGAGCGGCTCGGCGCAGACGTGGCGGTTGCGGTCACGGGGGTCGCAGGCCCGGGCGGCGGGACGCCGGAGAAGCCGGTCGGCCTCGTGTATCTCCACGCCGAGGGGCCGGACGGCGGCGTGGCCCGTGAGTTCACGTTCCCCGGCGACCGCGGTTCCATCCGTGCGCGCAGCGCCGTGATGGCGCTCCATCTCGTGCGCCGGCTCCTGACACGGAGTCGCGAAGAAGCCGTATGAGCTCGGCGCCTAGCGTGGGCGGCAGTGAACGGATCCGGCTCTTCCTCGGCCTCCGCCTGCCGGGCGGCGCGCTCGACGTCGTCGAGGCGTGGCAGCACGCCCACCTCGAGCGCATGCGCATCGTGCCGCGGGAGCAGCTGCACCTCACGCTGGCCTTCCTCGGGTATCGACCGGCCGCCGATCTCCCAGCCGTCGTCGAGGCCCTGCGGGCGGCCGCGGGCGGCGTCGAGGGCGAGCTCCGGCTCACACCCGTCCGCTATTGCGAGACACGCAGCGTCGCCATGCTCGTCTGCGACGACGAGGGCGGCCGCGCGGGGGCGCTCGCGGCCGATCTCCAGGAGCGGCTCGAAGGAGCCGGTGTCTACCGGGGGGAGGGGCGGCCGTGGCTCCCGCACCTCACAGTGGGCCGTTTTCAGGAGCGGCCAGGACTCGACCCCGACCTGGCGAATATGGGAACATATGTTCTCATTCCGTCCGACGCCTCTGCTTATCTGTCCCGGCTACGTCCAAGCGGTGCGGAGTACGAGGTTCTCGAAGCGATTGCCCTAGGAGGTCGATGAAGGTGGACAAGAACGAAGCACTCGACGTCGCGCTCGGCCAGATCGAGCGCCAGTTCGGCAAAGGCTCGGTCATGAAGATGAACGACCGCGCGGCGGTGTCCGTCGGCGCGGTCTCGACCGGCTCGCTGTCGCTCGACCTCGCGCTCGGCATCGGCGGGCTGCCCCGCGGTCGCATCGTCGAGATCTTCGGCCCCGAGTCGTCGGGCAAGACGACGCTCGTGTACCACGTCATCGCCGAGGCGCAGCGCCGCGGCGGCATCTGTGCCTTCATCGACGCCGAGCACGCGATGGACCCGGCGTACGCGAAGCGGATCGGCGTCAACATCGACGACCTCCTCGTCTCGCAGCCGGACACCGGCGAGCAGGCGCTCGAGATCACGGAGCTGCTCATCCGTTCCGGCGCGCTCGACGTGGTCGCCATCGACTCGGTCGCCGCGCTCACGCCGAAGGCGGAGATCGAGGGCGAGATGGGCGACTCGCACGTCGGCTTGCAGGCGCGGCTCATGAGCCAGGCGCTGCGCAAGCTCGCAGGCACGCTCAACCGCACCGACACCATCTGCCTGTTCACGAACCAGCTGCGCGAGAAGATCGGCGTCATGTTCGGCAATCCCGAGACGACGCCGGGCGGCCGGGCGCTGAAGTTCTACGCCTCGGTCCGTCTCGACATCCGGCGCATCGAGACGCTCAAGGAAGGTGTCGAGGCATACGGCAACCGCGTGCGCGTGAAGGTGGCGAAGAACAAGGTTGCGCCGCCGTTCAAGCAGGCGGAGTTCGACATCATCTACGGGACCGGCATCTCGTGGGAGGGCACCGTCCTCGACACGGGCATCGACCGGAAGGTCGTGACGAAGTCCGGCTCGTACTTCAGCTTCGGCGACGAGCGCCTCGGCCAGGGCCGGCAGAACGCATCCGCGTTCCTGCGCGAGCACCCGGACGTGACGCAGCAGATCCTGCAGCGCATCCAGATCGATCTGGGGCCGGAGCAGGTCGTGTCCGCGCGCCTCCTCCCGGTGCTGGAGGAACCGTCGACGAACGGTAAGAAGCCTCCCAAGGTGAAAGCCGAGGCGGAGGTGGAGGTCGAGGCCGAGGAAGCGACCGAGCCCGTCACGGCGTAGGTGGCCACCGTCACGGCGCTCCGGGAGCGTGCGCGCGGCCGCGTGGACGTCGAGCTCGACGGCGCGCCATGGCGTACGCTCCCGGCCGACGTGGTCGTGCGCAGCGGACTGCTCGTCGGCCGCGCGCTCGATCGCACGGCGGCGCGGGCACTCGCTCGTGAGCTGCGCCGGTCGAGCGCCCTCACACGGGCCACCCGGGCGCTCACGCACCGCGACCGGTCGCAGGCGGCCGTCCGGCACCGGCTCACGGCTGCCGGCGTCCCCGGACGAGCCGCGGACGACGCGATCGCGACCCTGGAACGAAGCGGGATCCTCGACGATGCGCGGGCGGCGGCGACCCGGGCGCGAGGGCTCGCCGGCCGCGGATACGGCGACGCGGCCGTGCGGTTGACGCTCGAGGGAGAGGGATTCGCAGGCGAGGCGCTCGAAGCGGCGCTCGCCGCCCTCACGCCTGAGCACGAGCGGGCCGGCACGTTCCTGGCCGCCGGCCGCTCGCAGCGCTGGCTGGCTGCGCGGGGTTTCGAAGTTGCGTCCGATGCATGATCGGCGCTACGATCCCTCCACGTTCCATCTGACGTTTTTCCTGCATACGGGCTTTTTCCGAAACGCATCCCACGCTGTGAGAATCGACTTCGCAACCGACTCGAACGACCGGAGGCTGCCGCAGAGCTAGGGCGGCGCACGGTGGCGCGCACGAACGTGGGCGCTGACAGCTGAGCGACTTCGGGGACATCCCGTCTGCCGGTGACCGGCGGATGGCGCGGACAACTCACCTCCACCTGAGCGAGGAGCAGCCCGTGCTGATCGCGATCGGAGTCGCCGCCGGAATCGTCGGAGGAGCGATCCTCGCGCTGGTCGCGGTGCAGGTGTTCGGCGCCACCGGTGTCGGCAAGGCGCGGCGCGTCCGGCGGCAGCTCGTCGAGGACGCCGAGCGCGAGGCGGAGGCCGTTCGCCGCGAAGCGCAGATCGAGGCGCGCGAGCAGGCGGTCAAACTGCGCGCGGAAATCGATGCGGAGCTCGCCGATCGCCGCCAGGCGGTCGTGAAGATCGAGGAGCGCGTTCTGGCGAAGGAGGAGGACGTCGAGCGCCGGCTCCTCGAGGTATCCCGTCGCGACCAGGGCGTCGCGGATCGCGAAACCCACCTGCGTGCGCTCCAGGACGAGCTGAAGGAGGCGAACCGCGCGCAACAGGCCGGCCTCGAGCGGATCTCCGGTTTGACGCAGCAGGAGGCGAAGGCGCAGATGCTCCAGCGCGGGGAGGAGCTCGTCCGCCACGATCTCGCGCGGCGGGTGCGAATGCTCGAGGAGGAGGCACGCGCGGAGTCGAAGCGTCGCGCGCGCAACCTCGTCGCCGACGCGTTGCAGCGCGTCGCGGCAAGTCACGCGGCCGAGACGACCGTCACCGTCCTGGAGCTTCCCTCCGACGACATGAAGGGCCGGATCATCGGTCGCGAAGGCCGGAATATCCGCGCGCTCGAACACCTCACCGGCGTCGACTTCATCATCGACGACACGCCGCACGCCGTCGTACTCTCGTCGTTCGACGGGCTTCGCCGCGAAGTTGCGCGCCTGACGCTGTCGAAGCTCATCGAGGATGGCCGCATCCACCCGGCCCGCATCGAGGAGACCTATTACCAGTCGAAGGCCGAGCTCGAGGAGATCGTCCGGCAGGCCGGGGAGCAGGCGGTGTTCGAGGCCAACTGTGGGCCGTTCCACGAGGAGCTGCAGAAGATCCTCGGCCGGCTCCGCTTCCGGACGAGCTACGGGCAGAACGTCCTCAGGCACACGCTCGAGGTCGTCCACCTCACCGGGATCATGGCGACCGAGCTCGGCGCGAGCGTGCGGACCGCGAAGCGCGCCGCGATGCTGCACGACATCGGCAAGGCGATGAGCCACGAGATGGAGGGATCGCACGCGCTCATCTCTGCGCAGCTCGCGCGCCGGTACGGAGAGCAGCAGGGCGTCGTGCACGCGATCGAGGCGCACCACTACGAGGTGCAGCCGCAGACGGTGGAGGCGGTCCTCGTGATCTCCGCTGACGCGATCTCCGCATCGCGGCCGGGCGCACGAGGAGAGAGCCTCGAGCACTACATCAAGCGCCTCGAGGCGCTCGAGGAGCTGGCGGCCGCGAAGCCGGGCGTCGAGAAGGTCTACGCGCTGCAGGCCGGCCGTGAGATCCGCGTCATCGTCGCCCCGGGCGACGTGAGCGATGAGGAGGCAGCTCTGCTCTCGCACGAGATCGCGCGCGAGATCGAGGATCAGCTCGAGTATCCGGGTCAGGTGAAGGTGACCGTGATTCGCGAGAGCCGCTCGGTCGACGTCGCACGCAACCACGTCGGGAACGGCGAACGGGACCTGGGTCCGCTCGATCCGGAGCGCGACTCCGCCGACGTCGTCTGAGGCTTACTTCCGCACGAAGCCGCGCAGCCGGATGTCGCGCGAGGAGGCGCCGACGAGAATCCGGTACAGCCCGGGCGTCGTCTTCCACGACTGGGACGCGGTGTCCCAGACCGAGAACGAACGTCGCGTGAGGGCGATCGTCAGTCGCGCGCTTCGACCGGGGCGGAGATACACCCGCTGGTACCCCTGCAGCTGCTTCGGCGGCTCGCCCGCAGCGGCCGGATCGTCGACGTAGAGCTGCGCGACCTCCGCACCGGCGCGCGCTCCCGTGTTCCGCACGGTGAATGAGACCGCGAGGTGAGCGCCGGATCGCGCGATGCGCAGATGGCTGTACGCGAAGCTCGTGTACGAGAGCCCGTATCCGAAGGGGAACAGAGGCGTGACCTTGTAGGCGTCGTACCAGCGATACCCGACGTCCAGCCCCTCCGAGAAGGCTGCGTCCTGACCGTCGCCGCTGCCCGGCCACTGGTCGCTCGACGATGCGGGGACGGCCGCGGTGCTCGGCGGGAACGTCTGGGGAAGCCGGCCGCTTGGATTCACATCGCCGAACAGGATGGCCGCGACGGCGTTGCCATCCTGCTCGCCGGGGTACCAGGCCTCGACGACAGCCGAGACTTGACCGAGCCAGGGCATGAGCACCGGGCCACCGGTGTCGAGGACGACGACGGTATTCGGATTTGCCTGGGCTACTTGCTCAATGAGCTGATCCTGTCCGCTCGGAAGCGAGAGGTCGGTCCGGTCCTGCCCCTCGCGTTCCTGGTCGTAGGCAAAGACGATTGCGACGCTGGCCTGACGCGCGATTGCCGCTGCCGCGCTCGGGTCGGTTCCGTCGGCGGTGATGACGCTGTCGCCGGCGCGGGCCGCGCGCTCGGCGAGTGCCTGCAGAGGCGTGACCGGGTCGACCCCGCCGAGGTAGGCGCTGCCGCCGCCGGCGATGTACGGCCGAAGGTCGCCGAACCCCGCGGGCGCCCCGATCACCGCGATCGTGCCTCCACCGCCGAGCCGGAGTGGAAGTGTCCGGGGCGCGTTCTTCAGAAGCACGGTGCTCTCCTCGGCGACTTCGAGTGCGACATGTTGGTCGGCCGACGTCGAGACGTCCGCAGAGGAGACGTCTGCAAGCGGCTGCGGCGGGTGGTCGAAGAGTCCTTGCGCAAACATCGACGTGAGGATGCTTTCGGTCATGTGGTCGACTGTCTGGTTCGTGACCGAGCCCGACGCCACGGCCTGGGCGAGAGGCGCGGTGAAGTACCTGCCGCCGGGCATCTCCAGGTCGAGGCCCGCGTTCGCGGCCTGCACGGTCGTCCACGTGGCGCCCCAGTCCGACACGACGAAGCCGCGGAAGTGCCACTCGTCTCTGAGGACGGTCGTTAGGAACTGGGGGTTCTGGCACGACTGCACGCCGTTGACGAGCCCGTATGCGCACATGACGGCACCGACGTGTCCCTGGCCGACCGCCGCGGCGAACGGCGGCAGGTAGATCTCGTGCAAGGTCCGGTCGTCGACGTTCGAGGACACGTAGTAGCGGTTCGTCTCCTGGCTGTTGACGGCGAAGTGCTTGACGGTTGCTATGACGGGGTTCTGCTGGATGCCGGCGATCACGGCCACGGCCGTCTGAGCGCTCAGGAACGGATCCTCCCCGAAAGCTTCAAAGTTGCGCCCGTTCTCGGGAACGCGGGCGATGTTCACGTCCGGCGCGAGCAGCAAGTCGATCCCTTTCTCCCATGCCTCGAGCCCGAGCGCCTGTCCAAGACGTCGCTGGAGGTCGGGGTCCCAGGTCGCAGCCTGGGCGATCGGCGCGGGGAAGGCCGTCGTCCCGATCTGCGTATCGGCGATGCCCGCCGGCCCGTCGTTGGGGGTGAGCGCCGGGATGCAGAGGCGTGGATTGCCTGGGACGTAGCCGACATACAGCGGGCCGTCGGCCACGCCGAGTGCAGCATGTGGATCGACGCCGCTGAGGAGGGCGAGCTTGTCGCTCGGGCTCATGGCCGCAAGCAGTGCTGCCGCGCGCGCGGCCGGTTGCATCGCCTGGTTCATCCACGGGCAGTTCGTCGCCGCCTGGGCAGGGCCGGCAACCGAGAGGAGGACGGCTGTGGTCGCAGCAAGGCAGAGGGCGGCCGCCCGTGCAGTCCCCCTTCGCATCCCCGGACACGCTAGCCCGGATCCGTCACGAATCTGTTAGCTGTGGGCTAACGCGCGAGCCGGAAGGCCCGGGGATCCCCGAGGGCGAGGGCTCGCAGCGCAGCCCCGCGTGCACGGCGGCGGTCGCCCAAGACGCGCGACGACTGGGCGATCATGAGGTGGAAGTTCCGTCGCGCGCGACGCGAGTCGGGGATGTCGGAGCGAGAGTCGAGCATCGCGAGGTGTTTCTCAGCGGTCTGAATCTGTCCGGTGCCGAGCTCGTAGTCGGTCGTCTTGTCGTCGTGGACGCGGTACTGCGCGAGCGCCGGCCCGTCCAGGAACAGGACATCGAATTCGAGCACGAGCCGGAGGTAGAAGTCGTAGTCCTCGATCGGCAGCTCGCAGTCGTAGAGGCCGACCGCGTCGAAGACGGAGCGAGGCACGAGGATCGTCGAGCTCATGCAGCGGCAGTCGAATGCGTACGACGCGTACGTTGCCTGCGGATGGTGCGCGGCGCCGAAGAGCACGCGTATCTCCGATGTGCGGTCCGGTAAGGCGAGGCCGTCGGAGCTCACGAAGTCCACGTGCCCGTGCACCATGCCGACGGCCGGATGTTCCTCCAGCGCGGCGAGTTGGCGCTCGAGCCGATCCGGGTACCAGATGTCGTCGGAATCGCAGAAGGCGATGAGCTCGCCCCGTGCGAGCTCGACAGCTGCGTTGCGCGCAGCGGCCTTGCCGCGTCTCTCCTGCCGGACGTACCGGATCCGGTCGAGGTAGGGCGCGACGACGTCCGCGGTCTCGTCGGTGGATCCGTCGTCGACGACGATCAACTCGAGGTCGTTGACGGTCTGCGCGAGCACGCTCGTGATCGCGTCCGCGAGATAGTTCGCGCGGTTGTGCGTGATGATTGCGGCGCTGACCCGAGGCATCCCACATATCCGGGTACCCCCGAGCCGCAACCTCTAACGGATGTGCTGAAAGGTTTGCGTAAAGCCTTTAGCCTGCGGCCTCGGCCTTGCGCAGGCCGCGCAGCGCCCACCACGAGAAGAGCACCGCCAGTCCGAGCGCCGCACCGTACGCGGCCGCGACCTGTGCCGGCGAGCCGGCGACGAAGCTGCGGCCGGCCTCGAGCACGCGCGTGAGCGGATTGACGAGGGCGACGCCGTGGATCCAGCCGGTGAGGAGGTTCAGCGGGACGTACACCGGCGCGAAGAAGAGGACGAGAAACACGGGCATCTGCATGACCGGCCCGGCCTGCATCGTTCGCAGCCGCATCGCGACGCCGCACGCCCACAACACCGCCGCCGAGTTGACGATCGCTGCGAGGACGTAGAGCGCAGGGAGGTCGATCCCGTTGCCGCCGACCTTCATTCCGACGGCGAATGCAATCACGGTGAGGAAGATGGCGGTGACGAGCCAGCGGCACAGTGCGGCGACCGCGTATCCGATCACGATGCCCGTGCGATGCGGTGCCGCAAGCAGCAGGCGCCGAGCGAACCCGGTCTCGAAGTCGCGCGCGATTCCGAATCCCGTGAAGACGCCGCCGAACGCGGCCGACTGCAGCAGGACGAAGACGAACTGGAACGCGGTGTAGCCCTGGGCGTAGTGGAAACCGGGGACTTTGTGGATGCGCGACAGTCCACCGACGAAGGCGGTGAAGAAGAACAAGGGGAACGCGAGCTGCGGGATGACGAGAGACGGATTCGTGAACACGTTGTGCAGCGTGCGCCACGCGACTCCCTGCGCGACCGAGAGATTCCGTTTCATCGTGCGAGCCTCCGCGGCAGCGTGTATGAAGCGAGCGAGAGCCCGGTGACCGCCACGATCGTGACGATGCCGAACCCGAGCAGGAGAGCCTCGCCGTTCCAGCCGGTGATGATGAGGCTGCGGACGCACTCGAGCAGATAGGACACCGGGTTGGCGGTCGCCGCGTACCGGAACCAGGTCGTCGAGATGAGATTCCGCGGGATGTTCATCGACGAGATGAACAGAAAGACGAAGAAGACGGGGAAGAGACTCTGGACCGCCTCCGGCGACCCGGTGCGCAGCGCTGCCCACGCGCCGATGCTCCCGAACGCGAGCGCGATCATTGCGGCGAAGATGAGCAGCACGGCGACGCCGCCGACACCCGCCGCGGGCCGCACGCCGACGACGAGGCCGACGAGGATGTAGAAGCACGCCTGGATGACGCCGAGCGAGACGACGCCCCCGAGCTGACCGGCGAGGAGCGCTGCGCCTCGCAGCGGTGTGAGCGACAGTCTGCTGAGGAAGCCGGTCTCGACGTCACGCGCGAGGTCGGTGCCGGCGTTCATCGTCGCGAAGAGCGCGCCCTGGATGAACGGAACCGCGAGTGCGAACGCGACGAACGACTTGGTCGGGAAGCCGGGCAGGTGCGTCTCCGCCCGCAGGCCGCCGGAGTTGACGGCGAGGAGCAGCATGGGGAAGAGGAGCGGGAAGACGACAGCGGCCGGCTGCCGCGCGGTGTGCACGATCGACCGCCGCGCGAGCAGGAGGACCTGATCGGCCGTCGTCCTCATTCGGGCTCGGACGCGTCGCCGCCGTGGCCCTCGAGCGAGCGGCCCGTCTTTGCAAGGAAGACGTCGTCGAGGCTCGGCTGGTGCAGCTCGAGGTTCGCAACGCTGCACCCCTTCGCATCGAGCGCTCGCACGACGTCGGCCAAGCCGGCCTCGCCCCCGTCGAGACGCACGGCGATCCCGCGGGACGAGGGTACGAGCGTCCCGAAGCGCTCGAGCACCTCGGTCAGCTCGGCGCGGCCGTCCGGGCCGGACGCCGTCGCCTCGACCGTCGGACGGCCGATCTCCGCCTTCAGGGCGTCCGGCGTGCCTTCGGCGACGATGTGCCCGTGGTCGATGATCCCGACGCGGTCGGCGAGCACGTCCGCCTCCTCGAGGTACTGCGTCGTGAGGAAGACCGTGACGCCGTCCTCGCGCGCGAGCCGTCCGACCTCGCTCCAGAGCGCGGTACGGCTCTGAACGTCCAGGCCTGTGGTCGGCTCGTCGAGGAAGAGGATGCGAGGCCTGTGGACGAGCGCCATGGCGAGGTCGAGACGGCGTTTCATCCCGCCCGAGTAGCCGCGCACCTTCCGGTCGGCGGCCTCGGTCAGGCCGACGCGCTCGAGCAGCTCGTCCGCGCGTGCGGCGCGCTCGTTGCGCGGCAGCGCCTGGAGAGCCGCCTGCAGACGGAGATGCTCGCGGCCGGTGAGCAATCCGTCCAGCGCTGCCTCTTGCAGCGCGGCCCCGATGCGCGAGCGCACCTGCGGCCCCTCGTGCACGACGTCGTAGCCGCCGACGCGCGCCGTGCCCGCCGTGGGCGGCAGCAGCGTCGTCAGCATGAGTACGGTCGTCGACTTGCCGGCGCCGTTCGGGCCGAGGAAGCCGTAGATCTCTCCGGCCTCCACATGCAGGTCGATCCCGTCCACTGCACGAGGTCCCTTCTTGAACTCTCGAACGAGCTTCTCCGCCTCGATCGTGTTCGGATGGTCCACCGGCCCAGCCTAGCCAGCCCGCGCGTACGTAACGCAGGCACTCACCGATCCGGCGAGACCAGAGCCGACGGCGATCACGACGAAGACACGCATCGCCGTACCGGGCAGCGGCGCCAGCACGATGGCGTGGAGAAATACCGCGCCTTTGCTCAGCCCGACGGCAAGACCGAGGACGCTGAGCCACAACGCGCTCGGCAGCCGTGCGACCGGCGGCCCCCAGCGTAGGACGCCGATACCTGCGGCGGCGAAGAAGAGCTCGTCGACGCCGGCGATCCAGGTGCCGGGGTCGGCATACGCGCTGAGCGCGAACGCAGCCGCGACGACGATCGCGGCCGCCGATGAGAGCAACCCGAGCTGTGTCGAGCTGCGAACGACGGCCCCAAGGGCTGCGATCGCCGCGAGGAGGACGATCCACGGCCACAGCGCGGGCCGCGGCAGCTTTTGGGTTTCGCCCACGATCGTTTCGCGGCGACCGTTCACTGCGATGGGGACGCTCCACTGTCCCCTGCTCGTGCGCACGTCGTGCCACACGACGGAGCGTCCCTTCGAGCGGAGCACCCAGCCTTGATGCGGCGTGCCGCGTGGGACGAGCCCGGTCGCGGCCGCGGTCGGCGAATTCGTGTCGACGGTGACGCCGGCGTCGCTCACGCGCACGAACGCTTCCCCGAGGTAGCCGTACACAACGACGGTGGCGTCGCGCCGGACGTTGAGGTGGAGCGCGCGATCGCTGAGATAGACACCGATCGTGAACGGCCCCGGCGGGCTGTGTGTGATGCGGGGGCGGTAATCGACCGCGACGGTTCCGGTCCGCAGATGCGCGCCCGCCGTCGAGGGCAGGACGAGCGCGACGGCGGCGACTGTGACGATGGAGAGCGTCTTCACGGCTACCCGCGGCTGCGCCGCGCGAGGAGAATCGCACCGGCGGTGACGGCGACGAAGGCGAGTATCCGGACCGCGCCGAGCGCACCGGTCGGCACCGGCTCTCCCAGCACGACGGTTCCGGCTGCGATCGGCAACGCGTTCGTCAGGAGGGTCGCGAGGCCCGCGACAGTGAGTGCGCCGCCGTGCCGGTAGCCGAGTTGGAGGAGCGCGGTGCCGAGCGCGTACCCGGCGACAACGGTGATCCCGAAGGCGGCGCGGCCCCCGCCCTGCGTCGCGACCTTCACCGACAGGTCGCCGATGGAGAAGAACAGTCCTCCGGCGATGCCCTCGGAAACGGCGAGCCCGCCGAATCTGCGGCCCACGGCGACCACGATGACGGCCGCGGCAGCGGTCGCTCCGAGCCAGAGCTCGATCTCGAGGGACGAGCCGCCGCCGCCCTCGCCGCTGCCGCCCGCGAGCGAGACCGCGAGCGCGACCAGCCCGACGATGGAGACCCCGACGCCGACGACCTCGTGCCGCGGAAGCGACCTGCCGCCCACGCGCGCCGAGACGAAGGCGAGAATGCCGATTCCGCCTGCGCCGAGGCTCTGCACGAGGCTGAGGGGCGCGAGTGCGAGTGCGACGACGTACAGCGTGAAGCCGGCGCTCTCGAGTGCGAACCCGCGAAGCCAGTCGCGATCGGTGATCACGACTCGTACCGCCTGCACGGGCCGCCGCGGGGAGAAGTCCGGGAGAGCCTTCACCGCATCGTGCTCGCGGAGGTAGGCGACGTTCGTCAGCGTGGTCGCCGCAAGCGCCAGTGCGACGGCGGCGGCGGTTTCGGCGCTCATGGCCCGGCTACCCTACGCGGGTGCGCCGGTACCACGTCACCACCTTCGGCTGTCAGATGAACGCTCACGACTCCGAGCGCATCAAGGGGATGCTCGAAGAGCTCGGTCTCGGCGAGGCGGCGGCGCCGGAGGACGCGGACGTGGTCGTCTTCAACACCTGCACGATCCGGGAGAAGCCGGACATGAAGCTCGCCGCGTACCTGGGCGACGCGGGCGCGCGAAAGCGCGAACGTCCGGGCACTGTGATCGCGGTCGGCGGCTGCTACGCCGAGGCGCAGCAGGAGCGCATCTTCTCGCTCTACCCGCAGGTCGACGTCGCGTTCGGGCCGGGGACGATCGCGCATCTCGGCGAGTGGCTCGGCGCGGGAGGCTTCGGTGTCGCGCGCGGTGCGTGGGGGACCGGGGAGGAGCGAGCGTTCGCAGCGACGCTGCCGATGCACCGCGCGCGGACGTTCCAGGCCTGGGTCCAGATCTCCATGGGCTGCAACTCGGTGTGCTCGTACTGCATCGTCCCGGCCGTGCGCGGCCGTGAGGTGTCGAGAAGGCCCGGCGAGGTCCTGGCCGAGATCGAGTCGCTCGCGGCGGCAGGTGTGCGGGAGGTGACGCTGCTCGGCCAGAACGTCAACTCGTACGGGCGCGACCTCGGCGCCGATTTCGCGCAGTTGTTGCGCGCCGTGGACGCGGTCGACGGCATCGAGCGCATCCGGTTCACGAGCCCGCACCCGAAGGACTTTCGCGCGAACGTCATCGAGGCGATGGCGGAGTGCAACGCGGTGTGCGAGCACGCGCATCTTCCGCTCCAGTCGGGATCCACCCGTGTGCTCAAGGCGATGCGGCGGACATACTCTCGTGAGCGCTATCTCGGTCTGGTCGACGAGATGCGCGCCGCCATCCCCGATCTCGCGTTGTCGACCGACTTGATCGTCGGCTTCCCGGGCGAGACGGAGGAGGACTTCGGCGAGACGCTGTCGGCGGTCGCAGAGGTCGGGTTCGACAGCGCGTTCACGTTCGTCTACTCGCCGCGCGCAGGCACGGAGGCGGCGGCGCGGACGGACCAGGTTCCCGACGACGTGAAGCGCGACCGGATCGAGCGGCTCGTCGAGGTCGTCCAGCGCGTTGCGACCGAGCGCAATGCGACCCGAGTCGGAAACGTCGAAGAAGTGCTCGTTGAGGGGCCAAGCCGGACCGACCCGAGCTTCCTGCGAGGACGCACGCGCCGCAACATGGCGGTCAACTTCACGGGGGACGCCGCTCCCGGCGATCTCGTGAACGTGCGGATCGAGCGCTCGACGTCGCAGACGCTCGGCGGCGCACAGCTCGCCGGCGTGCCTGTCTAAGCCTCGGCGGCGCGCAGGCTGCGCATTCCCACGACAGCGGGAACGACCGGCAGCCAGAAGTTGAAGATGCGGTACGTGAAGACGGCGAGGACGGCTGCCGCGAGCGGCACGCCGGTCCACGAGAGCGCGAACGGCAGCAAGGCTTCGACCGCACCGGCGCCGCCGAGCGGCAGCGTCCGACGCGTGAGCGCGTATCCGGTTGCGTAGCCGAGCAGCAGGAGCTCGACGTTGGGCGCGCCATGTGCGAATGCATGCAGGCATGCCCAGAGGCACGCCATCTCCCCGAACCAGTACACGGCCGCGCCGAGCGGCCCGGCGAGATGCCGGCGCGCAAAGAGGCAGCGCAGCACGTGGATCGAGTCGAGCGCCTGCGCGAGCCCGTCGTGCCAGTACCCCTTGTTGCGGAACCGCTGACGATGGCCGACGGCCCACAGGGCGGCGGCGAAGCCGAGCGGCACGGTGATCGCCCACGGGAGCGTCAGGCCCATCGTCGGCGTGTGCGCGCCGCTCGCAAGCAGCTGAATCGACGCGATGCAGGCGGCCGGCGCGAGCAGGGCGTACTCGAGTGCGCCGAGGCCGAGCACCCGCACGCGCGCCTCGCGGTCGGAGATTCCGCTTTGCTTGAACGCGTGCAGATCGAGCGCGAAACCGCCCTGGGTGACGAACGGCCCGAACCCGGCGGCGACCGCCGCAGCCGCCCGGCCGTTGCCCATCTTCGGCCCGTCGTCGACGCGCGAGACCTCGCGGTACCCGAGCGTGTAGCCGAGATACGCCACGATCTCCGCGCCGAACGCGACGAGGAACCAGATCGGCTGAACCGTCTGCATCCGATCCCAGACCGCATCGAAGCCGGCGATTTCGCTCAATGCGAACAGGGTCGCCAGCGCGAGGATCGAGGCGGCCACGAGGAAGAAGGACGACTCAGTCGTCGATCGGTGCAGATGGCTCTTCGGTTCGATGTTCAGGTAACGCAGGGGAGAATCCTCCGGTGACGGTTATCGGCATCTTCGGGCCGACCGCGAGCGGCAAATCGAGGGTCGCTGCGGCGCTCGCCGACCGGATTCCAGCCGAGCTCGTCTCTGCTGACGCCCTTCAGGTCTATCGGGGGATCCCGATCCTGACGAACCAGCCTAGCGAGCAAACTCGGATGGTCGGGATCTGGTCCCTCGACCGGGAGGCCTCGGTCGGCGAATACGCGCCACTGGCCCACGCCGCGGTGGACGAGATCCTGGCGTCCGGCCGGACGCCGATCGTCGTCGGGGGCACCGGGCTCTACCTGCGGGCCGCGCTCGCCGAGCTCTCGCTGCCGCCCGCGCCGGAGCCTGGCGCCCGGGCGCGGTGGGAAGGCTTCTACGACGAGAACGGCGCCGGGGTCGCGCATGCCAGGCTGGAAGACCTCGACCCGGCGGCGGCCGCGGCAGTGCACGCGAACGACCGCAGGCGCGTCGTCCGCGCCCTGGAGCTCGCGGAGGCGGGAGCGTCCCTCGCGCCCGGTGAGGACCGGCTCTGGGCCGGTCCGACGCGCCATCCGACGGTCGTCGTCGGGCTCGACGTCCCGAAGACGGTGCTCGAGGCGCGCATCGCGGAGCGGACTCGGTCGATGTTCGACGTGGGCGTGGAGGAGGAGGTTCGGCTCGCGCTCGCGGGAACCGTTTCGATCACCGCGCGGCAGGCTCTTGGGCTCGAGGAGGTGGCGACCCTGCCGCGGGAGGAGGCGATCGCCTCGCTCATCGTGCGCACGCGCCGCTACGCCGCGTATCAGCGCAAGTGGATGCGTCGCATTCCCGGCATCGCTATGGTCGACGCGGATCGCCCGCCGGGCGAGATCGCCGATGACATCGTCGCGCTGGCACGCACACGGGAACGTGTACCTCGTCCTCGAGGGTGAGCCGTACGTGCATGAGGACGGCCTCGACGGAGCGCTGGACGTCCTGTCGGTCGATGGGGATGACATGACCATTGCGATCGTGAATCCGGACGGATCTCACGCGGAGATGTCGGGCAACGGAACCCGCATCGCCGGTGCGTGGCTCATGCAGCGCACCGGTCATGACGTCGCGCACGTCCGCGTCGGCCCGCGCGTGGTCGAGGTGCGGCGCGTCGGTGAGCTGTACGAGTCGGAGCTCGGTGACGTCGAGGTCTCCGAGCCGGAGCGCATCGCGGATCTCGAGGTCGTCCGCGTGACGGTCGGCAACCCGCACGCCGTCGTCGTGGGCGATCCCGACGATCTTCCACGGATTGGGCCGCTGCTCGAGACGCATCCACGCTTCCCGAACCGGACGAACGTCCAGGTTGCGCGCGTCGACGCGCCCGGCGAGGTGACCGCGCGCGTCTGGGAGCGCGGCGTGGGGGAGACGACCGCCTCCGGTTCGAGCGCCGTCGCCGTGGCGGCCGCGACGCATGGCGAGGGCGACGTCGTCGTGCACTTTCCGGGTGGCGATCTGCGCGTGCGCCTCGAGGGCGGCCGCGCGACGCTCACCGGTCCGGCTCAGCCGGTCCTAAGGCGTCGCTTGCGACGCCGACCATAAAGAGGCTGAGCGGCTTTGCCGCTTAGAGCCTATTTCGGTAGGCAGGGACCCGGGCCGCGGTAGCGAAGTCCGACCTCGTTGCTGGAATCAACGAGGGAGGGTGTGATGGGTCTCGTGGTCAAAGACGACGGCTGGCGGATCCCGGACCGGGTGTGGGCGCGGATAGAGCCGCTGCTGCCGGAGCCGCCGTCGCATCCGCTGGGTTGTCACCGGCCGCGCGTTTCGGACCGGGACGCGATGAACGCGATCCTGCTGGTGTTGCGCACGGGGATGCAGTGGAACGCGTTGAGCGCGACCGGGATCTGCAGTTGCTCGTCGGCGTATCGGCGTTTTCGCGAGTGGGCCGAGGCGGGCGTGTTCCTCGAGTTCTGGCGGCAAGGGCTGCTCGCCTACGACAACAAGCACGGGATCGAGTGGGAGTGGCTGGCGATGGACGGCGCGCTCGGCAAGGCGCCGCTCGGTGGCGAGCTGACCGGACCCAATCCCACTGACAGAGCTAAAAAGGGGCGAAACGATCGCTCCTCACCGAGGGTAAGGGCGTCCCGATCGGAATCGCGCCGGCGGGCGCGAACCTAAACGACTTCAAGCTGGGCCGCGCCACGATCGAGTCGATCCCGATCAAGCGGCCGAAGCCGACACGCAAGCGGCCGCAGGGACTGTGTCTGGATCGCGGCTACGACTACAACGAGGTGCGCGACCTGTGCGAGGAGTTCGCGTTCACCGCCCACATCCGCGGCCGCGGCGAGGAAGCGCAAGCGATCAAACGCGAGGCCGGCTTCCGCGCCCGCCGCTGGGTCGTCGAACGCACCCACTCCTGGCTCAACCGCTTCCGACGCATCCTCACCCGCTGGGAGAAACGCGCCGACACCTACCTCGCCATGCTCCACCTCGCCTGCGGCCTGATCACCTGGCGAGCAACCGACTGGGAGCCCCTACCGGAATAGGCTCTAAGCTCCGGAGAATGGCGGCCGACGATTTCACGCTCAGGGT
>Ga0307372_10004296_pt1 | contig 22146 bp, 16 predicted proteins | sample OX1MG_FD_202533 | JGI IMG/M metagenome (GOLD analysis project Ga0307372, IMG submission 202533) | Soil microbial communities from Risofladan, Vaasa, Finland - OX-1 | ecosystem: Environmental > Terrestrial > Soil > Coastal area > Acid sulfate soil | place: Finland: Risofladan, Vaasa | collected...
GAATTTCAGCACCAGCAGAACATAAGTGTCTGCCGTGCGATGCTGCGCGATCAGGTCAGGAAGCAGCTTGCGGCCCAATATCGCCGGCAGGATCATTAGGGGGGCGCCCAGAAAATTCAGCGCTGCCGCGCAGTAAGCGGCTTTTGAGGCGTCGCGCTCCGTCCGGACAGAGTAGTATTTCTGCGCCAGCGCCCAGGTGCTGTTGTAACTGATGGCAATCAGCACCGCGAAACCAATAATGTAAATCCATCCGTAAGGACCGCCGCTCGGCCGGAAGAAGTGTTCGGGATAGCCGTGAAAAACGGACTTCCAGCTTCCAAAGGCCCACAAGGTGAGCGGAAGCAACAGCAGCATCGCCAGGATCTTCATCAGGAACTGAACAAAGTCCGTCACGACCAGCGCCCACAATCCTCCCAGATACGTGTACGCAACCATGACGACCCCGCAAAAGCCGATGGCCACGGGCAGGCTGATTCCGATGCTCAGCGCCAGGAAAAGTCCTGTGGCAAAAACCTTCAGTGCATCGTCGAAAATCTTGACAGGGATCCCAGCCCAGGCAAACAGTTGCCGGATAAAAGGGCTGAAACGCGATTCAAGGAATTGGATCGGCGTAATGATGCGCGCGCGCCGCCAGCGCTGGGCAAAAATTGTTCCTCCCAGGATACAGGCGGGCACGGTGACCCAGAAAAGCGTGATGGCAACCCATCCGTACAAGTAACCCATCTGCGCATAGGCGATGAAGGAAAAAGCGCTGAAGCTCGACATGTAGTGGGAAATACCAGCGAGCCACCAGGGAACCTGATGGGCGCCCGCAAAATAATCCTTAGCACCCACTAACATCTTGCGGAAATAGAAGCCCACCCACAAGACGATTATAAAATATCCGCCGATCACCAGGTAGTCCGGTGTTGTAAGGTGCAGATTAGTCATGACATCCGCGCCTGGGAAACCGGAAATCGTCGGGACGCGCCGTTAGATTGAAAAGCGTTGAGAGATTCGATACTGTCATCCGACTGCTTCAGCGGTTTCCTGCTACGGCCATTCCTGCAATGGAACATGTTTTTCATAATTGTGCCGCCGGATACCCTTTGAAAAGCTCAGTAGAAGATTGCGAACTTGACGCCTCCCGAGTCCGTTGTTTGAACGGCTACGGCGTCAGTCATCGAGTTCGATAACACTGTACGGCGGAAGCTCTGGAATTTTAATTTTCAGGCGGGCCCCTTCCTTCTTCAACGGCAAGGTTGCGGAATCGCCCTGCTCCGGCTGATGCCATCGGGCAACTTTGGCTGTTGCATCAAGCGCTGTGGGCGTGGCAATTTCGGCCGGCCCCTGGAATACCTTATGGCGCAGCACGTGGAGCAATATCCGCTGCGCCTGCCGGTACGCAACAACTTCAACCTCGGCCGTCGGTACGCCAAAGGTCAACGCACGGGCGTGCTCCAGGGCGACCGGTCCGATCTGGTCGGGTTTCACAATAATCACCTGTCCCCGACCCACCTTTACAGCTCCCTCAGTCGCCCGTTGAAAGCCCATACTCTCCCACAGCAAGGAACCCGGCCTTCTCCGGCCCGTTCCATCGTATGCTCCCACGTCAGACTGCGCAATCAACTGTCCTCCGGCTTTCACCCACGCCGCCAGCGCTCCTGCGGCGCCTGCGGCCATAACTCCGCAATTCTCCGCTGTGACAACCCGGGCTGATGCCAACGTCCGGGATGAAACGTGTTCATCGCGCAGCATGGCGAGAGGAACGCCCCGCTGTAAAAGGAATGATGCATTGGCTGGAAACAGCGGCTGGCTGAGCACGGTTCTGGAATGAGGTGAAACCAGAGCCACCGCCGGAGCCCAAATCTCTCCCGCGAAGAACTCCGGATGCGCTGCGTACCAGGAAAGCAAAGTCGCCATCCCCTGGAGCGTGGATTCGTTGGCGGCCTGATGAAACCCATAATAGACAATCCAAGGAAGTCCACCATGGGCCAGTGAGGCCGCAACCATCGGTAAGGCTACCTCAGGCGGACGTAAACGGCTGTACTCGGAGTCATCAAAGGTTGCAACGTAATTCCACAACGGACGCTTGCCCGCGGCAATCGCCTGGCCGTACAACATCTTCTCCGACATGTACCAGGAATCCGAATAGTGCGATTCGGAAAAGACAACGTCCTCGTGGTCATACTGCAGATCGGAGGATTGTTCCGCCGTGTTGTAGTCAAATAATGTGTTGGCGAAAAAAACGATAGAGGGGTCCAGTTCGCGCAAGGCTTTCCGAAACACCTCGTCGGCATGTGCCCAGATCCGGTTCCGGTAACGCAGCCAGAGCGCGTAGAGCGGCCCTTTCTGTGTGGGTATTTTAATGTCGTCCGGTTTCAGGCTGAGCTGGCTTTCAAGCCAACGCTCTCCACACCGGCTGGCAACATAGTCGCGGAACCCTTTCTGGCAGTACCGGCAGTAACATGACCAGCCGCCTTCATTCGTATGGTAGAAGCCGTTGTCATCCAGCATGATGGCATCCGGATGATAGCTTTTCACCAGTCCCTCGGTGTAATGCAGTGTGTACTCGAGGCCTGGCGAACTGGGACAGATCCACGCGTGGCCATAGTCCGTCACGGCATTGCCGTTCGAATCAAGTTGTGACCAGTCAGGATGCTCGGCCTCAATGCTTCCGAATTGCCATTGAGGAGCATGGCCGCAATGCATAATGCTGGAATAGAGCATCAGCTTATACCCTGCACGGCGGAAAGCGCTGATGGATTCCTGGAAATGCTCTTCCGTCAGGTGATATTCGGCAGGGGTTATGGCATTGTGGGCCGGAACGGGCATCGCCATCAGAACATTGAAGCCAAACCGCTTCTTCAATCTTTCAGCCCTGTCGCCGACGTTCGCAAAAGCCAGGTACTGGGTTTTACCCCAGGGCTGAAGAACCCGCGCTTCGCGAATCCAACGGGCAGTTGCCGTTGTCAACGCCGGAAGAGGCAGATCCCGCGGCAAGGGCTCAAACTCGCCTGACGCGCCGGCGGCGGAGAGTTTCCTGTTCCCACGAAGGAGGGCAGTTCCCGCCAGTGTTAACAGCCTGCCGTTGAAATCTCGCCTGGAAATCACAGTATGCCCTCCAGCACCCTGCTGAGCAGCACAGGTTCTCAGATACTTTTAACCGTTATCAAACAGGCGGCACCTAATGCCCGGACTCATGGACAAAAGTTCCGCAGCGCCCGGCCACCGGCGAAGAACCTCCTGCCCCAAAAGAGTGCGCGACATTGAGCAGCGGATTCGGGGGAGTAAGCGGCATTTGCCAGATGATCGCGCCGTTAGCGTAACGGCAGGCCGTCTCAACACTCCTTTGCAGCGCGGCAGGTTTTGGAGCCGAGGCACTATGCCAGGAGGTTTCATTTGCGTAGATGCCGCTATAAATGGGAAAGCGGCCATCGACCGCCAGCCGGGTGTTTTCAAGCCAGCTTTCAAGGCCCGAGGCGGTGTCAAGGTTGGTCCACCACAACCAGACACCGTCAACACATGCTCCGTACTTTTCAGCAAGTGGCCGGGTCAGATCGTAAATGGTTGGCACGAACTGTAATTTGGGATTGATGGCCTGTTTAGCCCGATAGATGTTGCACGTGTACGCCGGCGTGAAAGTATTCTTACTGATCCCGGAAACATAATCGTCAATGTTCACACCTTTGAGGTTAGGATTGTGCAGCGAAATCCTCGCGAGTTCCTGCATCCAACGAACGTAGTCGCGGTTGAACGGAGGCGAGTCACCTCCCTCACTGGGGGGAATCAAAACCGCCCAGACGTCAATTCCGGCTGGCTGCGCAGCAGCAACAAATTGCTTGAAACTCGCCCAATCGAACGGCTTTGTCCCGTGTTCGCGTTCCCGCCAGATCAGCGCGGCGTAGCAACCCGCGCCAATTCCCTTCAGGACCCGTATGGTAGCCCCGGTGTCAATGGCGCCGTTCGCGCCAACAACGGGTGGTGACCAGATACAGGGTGTGGAACCCATCGCATGCCAGTTTATCTCGCGTTTCGGGTGGGAAGTTTGCCCGGCGTAGGTCTCGCTGGAAGTTATGAGGAAGATGCACAGCAAGGCAAACAAAAGAACAGCATAGCGCAATACTGAAGTAAGATGCGCTAACAACGGTGTTTCCGGAGTTGTACTTCGCGCTGCGAGTCGATTCGGCAATAACATATTTTTTACCTCGAAATGATAATTTCACACTCTGGAAGATTCCCTGCGTTTTGCAGGCTTAGTAAATCAAAAACTGCACCTCGTCACAATACTTCTCCGCGATGGCTGCGTTATCAAGAGCGCCTGTAGAAAGGCCATGGCGAAGCAGAACGGTAAGGTCCGCTGCGAAGCGCCTCTACTAATCCCTGGTCAATAACTCCTGCATGGAAGAGAACCTGCCCCGGGGTGCCGATTTCACGGGCCAGTTCAATCTCTTTCACCACCGTTTCAGTTGGAATGTTACTGTCCGGATGGCCGCTCCACCGGATTCCAACGCCGGCGACGACAGGGCCGTCTCTTCCGACGTCCTTCACCACCATTGAGAGTCTCTGGCGGAATTCATCCACGCTCGGCGTATAGACCTGAGCGGCATAAAAATCGAGCCATCCCATGCGGACCCACCGCGCCCAATCCCTTCCCAGCAGGCGGCGCTCTCGCCGCCAGTCGTAGCCGCCGTTGGCTGAGAAATAGAGTCGGGGGTAATCGCGCCGGAGGAAATGGTATAACTCAGCCATGAAGGCACTTGTGCCTAGGCAGCGAAAGTCCTGTGCCTGAAGGCTATCGAGGTGCTCTTCAAGTTTTTCACCATAAAGCTGATGGAATATTCCTCGGCAAAGCGTACAGACGCAATTCCCAGGGTAGTCGTAGCCAGGCTCCTCAATATGGATGCCGGCCAGGTGCGGATAGCGTTTCAGCACTCCCGCCAGCAGGCGCAGTTGCCATTGGCGCGCCCCTTGATGCTGCGGGCAAACGTCGTGCTTCCGATTTTGAGAGGAGAGCGGAACGTCAAGCCGGTCCATTTCCCATTGCGGCTTCTTAAGGAAGCGGTCCCAGAGGTCAGAGCGCGCTGCTCCCCTGGTGGTTGGATAATCTGGAAGGAATTCATCAATCCGGACAGCGGCCCAATCAGGGTCGCCTCCGACTTCCGGGTCGAAATCCGGACTCTTGGTGGAGCGGTAGTCTGTGTATGAATACCAAAGGTGGACAGGCAAGCCTTTTGCGCCAGCTTCCTTAATCAGGTAACCCAAAGCATCCCACCTGGCGGTTGGATGGTCTTTCGCATAATGGGGGTTGGTCAAAGCAACGAGATATCCACTGGGTGCCCATGCCAGCAGCAAATTGAGGCGAGCATCGACAAGCTGTTCGACCGTGTCACGAATCTGCTTTTTGCCTGTTGCAGGATCGGGCGAGAATTGCTCGGTTTCGACCCAGACGCCTCGAAGGTCTGTCATCGGAACGCCGGCTGTGCGTGTTCCGGCCGGCATACCAGCAACACTTAACAGCGAAACCAATTCCGTGATGAAAGTTCTTCTATCGCTCGACATTTGACCTGGTACGCGCCCTCCGCACAGAACAGCAGCCTTGCGGAGAGAAATTTCCAATTACGGCGGTCCGTTTACCATCCTCAGCCAAACCAGATCACACGCGCCCCGGCGCCGGGCATATGTCTTGTATCATCTGGTCAATGCGACAAGCTGGCTGAGTATATTCCCCTCGCCGCTGGAATAGCATGCGGCGGATGAAAGCCGGGGCCTTCAGATTGTATGGTAACAGCCCTGCGGGTCCTTTCCCTTCGCTGACTGAAGCATGAAGGAACCTGTCCTAATCGGCTGGCGGGAGGTTCCTTTACGCAGAGTTTCCGTGAGCAGCCAGTTCTTGCTGTCTCTTCTGGACCCCGCCTTCTTGCGGCCCTCAAAAACCGGTGAGGGCCGCCTTTTCCTGCTTCCTGAAACCAGGAGCACGCCGAAATTAGAAATTCAGCTTCGCTCCCACCTGAATAACCCGGTTGCCACTTCCACCAAAAATTTTCCCGGTAGTAGTGATCGGAGGTCCGCCATCCCTGGTGTCCGCAATCGTGGCATTGGGATTGCCCAGGTTGAAATGGTTGAAGGCATCAAGGAAGTCCCCGCGAAGCTGAAACTGGAATCGCTCCGTTATCTTGAAATTCTTCAGAGCGCTGATATCCCAGTTCCAGAAGCCCGGGCCGAATACGGAGTCCCGCGATGAATTGCCCCAGGTCCAGGGCTGCGGAGGCGCAAAAGCTCCTGGATTGAACCATTGCACGCCGCCGATAATATCGTGGGAGCTTTGCTGGCCCGAATAGAGAGATGAGCCGGATACCTGATCCGCTCGTCCGCCCCACCAGCCCACATTCCTTGAGGGCACTGAAAAGCCCACAGAGAAAGGCAATCCAGTCCCGTAGCTGGATATGCCGGAAATTTCCCATCCGCCCAATACCGCCTGGCCGACGCCGTTCATGCCGCTGAGCCACTGCTTGCCGTGACCGAACGGAAGTTCATAGATATAGTCAAAGACAAGCTGATGTCGGCGCACGTACGGCGTGTTACCGTAATCCAGATTGGGGAAGTGCCAGTTCTGAGGCCCGCCAACAAGATCGACGTTGTCGAGGCTGCGGGTCCACTGGTATTGAACTTGCACCATGAACCCCCTTGAAAATTGCTTGTTCAACTCCATTTGGAGTTGGGCGAAATTCTGCTTCCCGCCGCTCCGTGTCGCATCAAAGTTTGACCAGGGCTGCAGTGGTCTCTGGTTCTGAATGGTTACGTTAGGAGTCTGCGTAACAGGCACATTGACATCGCCAAAGAACCACTGCAAATGATGGGTCTGGCTTCCCACGTAAGAGATTCGGCCCATCCAATTGTTTGCGAACTGGTGCTCCGCCGTCAGATTCCATTGCTGTGTGACTGCGTTCTTGAAGTCACGCTGCATCGAGAAGATCGTCGGATGCGGCGCCGCTCCGCCCGCCACCTGGAGAGCAGTCGGGAAGGGATCTGCGAAGGTGATATCGGGAAGAAAACCATTGGTGGCCCCGGTGAGTTGCGTATCGTAGTTCAACCCGGAATATCCGCCCAGCCCGCCTTCCCATGGTGGGTTGAGAACGTCGTCGCGCGCGCCAACATAGGTGGGCACAAAGTTGTAGTAAACACCGTAGCCGCCCCGGAGGACGGTCTTGGTGCCGCCGAACGGGCGCCACGCAATGCCAAACCTTGGCCCCCAGTTGTTCTTGTCCCCAACCATATAGGACTTAGGCAAGCCAAGGGCCTGCGTCGTTGTGAACGGATAGGCGTTAAACAAGACCGACGACGCACCGAAGGGTGGCAAGGTGGGCGTGTTTGAGTTTTGAGGAAGAGCCAGCTGATTCGTCTTGAAATCGTAGTAGGTGGAGTAGCCATCTTGCCATTTCCACGGACTCTGATACTGGTACCGCACTCCGTAGGAAATGGTCAGTTTTGGTGAGGCCTGCCAGGTGTCCTGAGCGTAAAAATCCCATTCTCGGGAAGAGTAGACTCCTGAAAAGGTTCCCGCAGTCCCGGTTACCGATTGATTCACATCCCCCAGGAGGAAATCGGCAAACGCATTGCCCTGAGACTGGGGCTGGCCGGACCAGCCTTTGTTCCCTGTCCATTGCCCGTTAAAGCTGAAGGTCCCGAGCGGGGCGTTCGGATTTGGGCCATAATTCTTGTAACCCGTTTCATCAGCGCCAAACTTGAAGGTGTGCTTTCCTTTGACGTAAGTCAGGTTGTCCGTGTATTCGACGTCGGGCTCCTGCCCGTAATAGCCCTTCCCGTAATCGTGAAACATGCCTGTGTACCCGAGGATGTTCATGGTCGGAAGACCCCGATTAGGGCTGGGAGTTAGCTGAGGAAAGAGCGATCGAGGATCAAAGTTAAGGTTCTGTCCGCTCCTGATTCCGGGATGATTAAAGTAAGCGGCACGAAATTCGTTGACCATGCTTGGACCGAAAGTGTGAGTTTCCGCCAGCGTATAGGTGAACGTCTTGTAGCCGTAGTTCGATGCGTTCCCGTAGGTTGACGGGTAGCCCAGCGGCCATTCCCAGGGGAAGCCCACGTTCCGGCTGTAAATTCCGTAAAGGCTGTCCCGATCGGAAATCTGATAGTCAATCCGCAGATCGGAGGCGTTGACATCCTGCGCCGTCGAAACCAAACCAAAATAGTTATTTGAGCCAAAAGGCAATCCGGCGTTACTGATATCGGGTGGAGGGAGGAATGTCAGCAGCGTCTTGGCCTGGGTAGTAATCATGCTTCCAGGAATCATATTGTTGGCAAATGGCTGTCCCGTCTGTGGATTGTACAACTGGGTTCCACCGGAAGCATTACAGACACCACTGCCGTTGTAGCTGGAGCATAGAGCGGAAAAGTCCCCCTGACGCATGGCCATTGATGGGAAGGTCAATTGATCCTGGCTGTAGAAGCGATTCCGATTCCCTGAGTAGTCAAAGAAGAAAAACGCCTTGTTGCGCCAGATCGGCCCGCCCACATTGAATCCAAACTGGTTGCGGACAAACGGCGAACGCGGTTTCCCCAATGCATTGTTTAGGAAGGTGTTGGTGTTAAGCGACTTGTTCTGGTTATATTCATACACATCGCCATGAAATTGGTTCGTGCCGGCTTTAGTCACCATCGTCACCGTGCCAAGCTGCTTGTATTCTGCATTCGTGTTGACGGCGTCCACTTTAAACTCTTGAAACGAGTCTATTGCCGGCAAACTCACCGAACCCAGGCCGTAAGAATAAGCTGCCGCTCCGTTGCCGGGGTCGTTGGCCTGGACGCCATTCATGGTGAAATTGAATGAACCCCAGTGCGTGGCTCCGCCGGTCTGTGGGCTTGACCATCCCCAGGAAACCTGCGCGCCCGGAACCAGATTCATCAGGCCGTCGATGTTTTGCAAAGCAAATGGCAAGTCGGACATCTGACGCGTCGTGATGGACCCTCCGACGGTCGCTGATTCTGTATTCACCAGGGGGGCTGTCCCGGACACGCTCACCACCTGATGCGTGGCTCCAATTTCAAGCGCGACATTCACACGCACGGACTGCGCAGCCAGCACCTTGATTCCAACCGTTCGGAATGTCTTAAATCCGTCCTTGCTTGCCGTAACGCTGTACGTTCCCGCCTGAAGGTTCGGAACCGAATACGTACCCGCCGAGTCCGTCGCCGATTCAACGGAGATTCCAGTCCCTTCGTTGGTCACGATGATTTTGGCGCTCGGCACTACAGCGCCGGAACTGTCATTGACCTGCCCCACAATGGTGCTCGAAATAATCTGCCCGTAAAGAAGGGCGCCCGTGAGCAACCCGATGATAGCAACACCAAGGCGCGCCCATTTCCCACAATTCGCTCTCATGACTGATTCCTCCTAATCCTTACAGTTATAGGGCATTACCCCAAGCCCCAGCCAGCTATATGAATCTGCTTAGAAGAATGACTACAAATCCTCTACGACCTGTTTACTAGAAGATATGCAAAGGTGTCAAGCAGATTTTCAAATGGTTGGGATAAGCCAGCCGCATAGTTATTCTGCTGGTAAGAATAGTGGGCTCTGGCGGCAATTCCCCGGAACGCCAGAGGAACGGTCACAGAAACAACAGCTCATGAGCCTTCTCGACTTTAGCCCGGTCAACTTTGCCAGAAGCCGTTTGAGGGGTACGCACCGCCGTCCCCAGGTGGAATGTCCGGATATTGGTATGGCGGCGAAGGGTAGAGAGCATATCAAGTCCCAGGCCCCCGAGGACGATCCTGCGGTTTGGACCGAGCGCCGCTTCGTAGGCAGGAATTCGGCGCATTCGTTCGGCAAGGCTTCCCCTGCCGCAGGTAACCATAGCCCGGTCCACCTGCGGGAAACCGTGCAGCGAACGCAAGGCCGCCAGCGGATCCCTGGCAAATTCGATCACATTATGAATCGTGTAGTGCGTTGCAGGCGCGGCGCCGATAATCTCGCGCAATGTCTGGAGATCGAGCGCTCCATTCCGGCTGTAACCTGTCAGCAGGCCATCGATCTTGAGGCGGGAAAGCGCGCGCGCTTGAGACTTCAGTTCATCAAGCTGCTTCCGGCTCCTTAAGGCAAAATCGAGTTGGAACTCAACGTCGAGCCGCAGCATGACTCGTGCCGTGAGCGGTACTTTGTCCAGAGTCTCCTCGACCAGATGGAGCGGAGGCGTCAAACCTCCCTGGTTGAGGTGCACTTCTACAGCCATGCGGCTTGCCCCTCCGTGATAGGCGGCAAGCGCATCTTCGACGGAAGAAACAATGACTTCAAGCTCCAGCGATTGACCGGAGACTTTTGCGCTCAAAGACCCTGCCGGAATTGCAGCGGCCGCTGCGACAAGCCCCCGAAGAAGATCACGCCGGTCCATATCAAATCCCCCTGCATCGTTTTGCTATCAAGATAGAATTCAGGATGGTTCTACAGCCTTTGGGCACCATAAAAAAGGAAATCCTGATTTATAACGCAGCCGTTCCGGTTGCAGTGCTCGGGTTTCGAGGCAGCCTGAGCCGGTCGAGCGTTTCGAGAACCCTATTGTTCATGAAAAGCATATGCTGCCGGTCGTGCGGATTCAATTCGAGGCTTGCATCCCGCACGACCGCTTGATGGATGATGCCCCGGGCCACCAGCAGTGACTTCTCCACGTGATGAAGCAACTCGAGATTTTGCAGGCTGAAGACGATCTGGGGCAGCACAGACTGGAAAATTTCATACGCCTCGTCGTTCCGCCCCTGCTGCGCCAACCCGAACACGGCGGCCAGGAGGTCCACGGCACCCAGGCTGGGCATCACCCCGCAAATTCCCGCCGGGACCAGCTCCAGCATGTACATTCCTCCCCAGCCTTCCAGGACACCAACCTCCCCTGAGGTTTTCTGAACGACGGCTTCCACCTTGGCGGCCATCAGGGGTTCCTCGAGCTTGATGTAACGAAAGTGCGGATGGGTTCGGTGCAGGTTGGCGATGAATTCCAGGCTGACCGTCGGACCGCCAGGATTAAAATCCTGGATGATTAGAGGGATATCCAGCGCGCCCAGGATTCGGTCGAAGTAGCGGAAGAGGTCGCGCTCCGCCAGAGGGAACAGGCGCGGCACGGAAACGGAAACGGCGTTCACCCCCGCTCGCTGGGCATCGAGCGCGGTTTCCATGGCTTGCTTTGCGGAAAAGGCATTCACCTGCCCAATCACCGGGATTCGTCCATCCGCCTGCGCAATCGCTTCCGAGATGGCGCGGCGCCTTTCTTCTTCCGAGAGCTTATAGAATTCGCTGGCGTAGGCAGGAAGGCACAGGGCACAGGCTCCGCTGGCGCAGGCAAAATCTACCAGGGCGCGCAGGCCTTCCCAGTCAATTTCCTGGTCTTCTTTGAAGGGTGTTGGGACGATCGGGAGGATGCCTCGGAGTTGGAACTCGGGATGCTTCATCTCTGCCTTTGCCATTAATCAAGTCTCCAATACTATCGAAGGGTCCATGCGCTACCCTCGTCGCTTAATAATTCCTGCGCCTATTCTGCGGCCGATGATCCGGCAGCCGAAACTTCAGCGCTGCCGCCTTGCTTGTCCCACACGGTGATCAACAAGGTGCTCCCCAGAATGATAATACCGCCCATCAGCGCCAGCGGAGCCAATCTTTCTCCGAGCCAGATGACCGCAATCGGAACACCGAAAAATGTAATCAGGTAATTTGACAGAGCCGCTTGGATGGCGTCAAGCTCCTTGAGCGCCTTCAGGAACAGAACCATCGACAGGAAGTTGTGAAAGAAAGTCAGCAAAGCAAGCCCAACCCAGGTCTTCAAAGTAAAGCCGGGGATGTGCCGAAAGACACTGCCTTCTTCCGAGATCACGAGGGGCGTCATCAGGATGAACATCCCCACATAGGTGTAGAAAAGCACTTCCAGCGGCGAGTACCGTTCAAGCACCTTCTTGCTGTAGGAATTATAAAAAGCGCTGCCCAGCGTTCCAAGAAAGATCAGGGCATTCCCGAGCAGGTAGCCTTTGCCAAACTTCATGCGCCCAAAATGCAGATCGGAGCACATCAGAACGCCAACAATGGCTAGCGAAAAGCTGATCCAGCGTACCCGCGTCATCCGCTCGCCCAGAAAGAGGTATGCCAGGAATGCCGTTGAAACCGGGAGGGTCAGCATCAGCAGGGCAGCATCGCTGGCGAGCGACCAGCGGGTGCCCCAGGTGATAAAGACCTGCCCGGGGAAGATCCCCACCAGCGCCAGGAGGAAGAAGGTGAAGCAGTCCTTTCTCGATCGCTCGCTCTTCGGACCGGACGTCCGCCGCTCCCTCGCAATCATCGGCAGGAGCAGGACGGTGGCCAGCGTCATGGGCCCCCAGACCGTAAAGAGAGCGCCCACCTGTCCCTGCACCAGTTTGACGCAGGTGAATTGCAACGCCCACATCAGATTGCAGGCAAAGAGCAAGAGCCATGAACGCATTGCGCCTGCTTTGCTGAAAGCGAAGTCAATGGATAGTAGAACCGCCGAAGTGCCATTTCAATGTCTTCTCCGGTATAAGCAAGCGTCCGGTTGCAGCGATAGCCGCGGACGCCGGGACCGGATGAGCATTGGAACTGCCCTTCGGCAACTCACACATCATCGCTTCCGCACTCCTTCCGGATATTTTTGCGCCAAAGTCCGGATTTCGTAACTGAATTTCATGAACCGCTTTTCCCATCTCGCGGCTTCTTTTGGCGTATAACGGTAAAACCCTTTGGCGTTCGAAACACCCTTGGCGCCGGACTTCACCACCTTGCGCATCAAGGCGGGCACCTCTCTCGCGCAGCTTAATTCAGGGAACAGATCCTTCATCACCGCCGCGTAGGCCGGAATCCCCGTGAGGTCCATAAAGCGGAAAGGCCCCGCAAAGGTGATCCAATAGCCGAGGTCGTTCCGAAGGGAGCGATCCACGTCCGCAACTGTAGCGTAACCCGACTCGACCAGATAGAAGGCCTCGCGCAACAAGGCATAGAAGCACCGGTTGGTAATAAAGCCCCGGATGTCGCGCTTGACGATTGAAGGCTCCTTCCCCCAGCGGCGGGAAAGCGCCGCGGCAAACTCCGCGCACTGCGGCCTGGTTTCGCTTCCGCAAACGATCTCCATAAAGCGGGTGATATGGGCGGGTTCAGCCCAATGGATTCCGACAATCCGCTCCGGGTGAAGCGCCCCCTGCTGCAACACGGTAACCGGTAAACCTGAAGTGTTGGTCCCGATGATGGTCTGATGAGAGACCGCCCCTTCCACTTTTCGAAGGACGCCTTTCTTGACCTCAAGATCTTCGAAAACGCATTCGATAACCAGCCGGCTCGATTCCAAAAGCGAATATTGTTCGGCGACCGTCAGCCGGCCGATCACTTTGCGTGGATCAGACCGAATCAACCCTTCCTTTTTCATCTGGCGCAAATGATTCAAAATCCTGCGACGTGCGCTCCGCCGTTTGCTCGCGTCAATCTCTACCCCTGCCACGGGATGTCCGGCGGCCAGCAGGCAGGTGGCGACGCTGGTTCCCATCAGCCCCAAACCGACTACGCCAACCGGGATGTTGACAGGCTTGCTTAGCAAATTGGATCGCTTCATAGTGGCATGACCTCTGTTATGTTTTGCCTTCGTCCGTTTCAGCGGCGCCGAATAGATGGCGATAGACCGGCGATGCTAATGAGATTCAGCGAAAGATGCCAACGGCGGAAGCTTGTCTCCTTCGTGTGATGATTCCGAGAACCTCAGCAATCGGCTCTGCATCCGCCGCCAGTATTCGTACTCTGCATTCCATCGCCCGACCGCTGACGCCAGTCGATAAGGAGTGTACTCATCAAGCCAGGCTTTGCGGTATTCTGCGCGAAGTTCTGTGATGCCGTCCATCAGATCGACAAGACGGGAGTGGTCCTGGTAGATCACCATGGAGCCCCACTCGTTCCACCACATTTCGCTGCCCGGCCGTACCGGGCCCATCTGCTGCCACCACTGCTCAAGTTCCGGCGCGGTCTGGAATTTCTGTCCAGCATAATCGAGCAGCCGGCTGCCGAACAGCAGGCTCTCAACCGTGGTCCGGTCACCGCCCTGTGCCAGGGCATGATCCAGACGCGTTTCGGCGTCCTCAGCCAGAAGTCGCGTCTGCCGCAGATCGCCTTGACCCACGGTGCATTTCTTCAGGATCTGCGGATCAAAGGGATCGCGCCACAGCGCGATCATGGTCTCACTTCCAAGCACTTTCTGCAGCGCCGATTCGGACTTGTTCAGGTCGACCAACGCCGCTGCTGCGTCGGTGGCAACCGCCGGAGCGTACATGAGGCTTGCGTAATCGGAAAAGAAGGTTGACTGATCCATGGGAACCGATTGCCAGGGCGCCGCCGCTCCGTAGGCAATCCCGGGCCACGACATCCGCATCAGCATCTGGCCATCGTCGGTCCACACCGTGTTCATCAGGCCCATCGCGTGCGACTTGCGGCCGGCCGCAAGAAAGGTATCGATGTTCGCGAACGTCGTGTCAAAATCCGGAGCGATCTGGTTCCAACTGGTCACTCCCGTCGCCACGATGTGCGGGACGCGTTCTGAAACCAAAGGTCCCAGATAGTGCTTGTATTCCGGATCAGGCCGCGATTCGTAATGCCACGGAACCGCAATCATGCCGGGCGGCAACTGGGACACGATTTCGGGATACTTGACCATGATGTCGGCCCAGGCCATGACGTGCTTGCCCCGTTGCTCGAACAGGCGGGCGACTTGGTTCAACTGATCGACAAAAAGCCGGGTGGGTGTTGCGCCAATTCCGTGCTGTTGAACGGCCATCTGAATCTGGAAAGTTTCGTCGAACCCGATATGAACAAAGGGGCTGGGAAATAAGTGAGCAAACTGGTTAATCCAGTTCGCGAGCAACTTCATGACCTTCGGGTTGCGGGGATCGAACTCCGTTCCATGGGCGAGGTCGGCCAGGTCAGAGTAGCGCTCAACGCGGAAGAGGTCGTGCTGATGGCCGTAAAGTTCCAGGCAGGGAATCACATCAATGTGGCGCTTGCGGGCGTAAACAATAATGTCCCGAACCTGCTCCTGCGTGAAGCGGCCTTCTGGATTCAGGAGTGGAAAGCCATCAAGCGCTATGCTGTCTTCGCTGTAGAAGTAATATTGATTGGCCTTCCAGCGCGCCAGGAAGTCCAGTTGACGCTCGACCTCCTGCACCGTGGGCAGCGGCCCGTGGCTCATGTCCACCATCGTTCCGCGGTACGCCAGGCTGGGCCAGTCGTGGATTTCGACTTCCGGCAAGACCGCATCCTTGCCTTCGCCCTCAATCAACTGCCGCAGCGTTTCGGCGCCGTAGAAGATTCCCGCCGAGGAGCGCGCGCGAATCGTCACCCCTGTTGGCGTGACCTTGAGTGCATACGCCTCGCGGGAGTCCGGGCCCGGCTTCTCCCCGGGCACGGGCAGAGGGTCCACCGCGCCGGTACGGTCCAATACGATGGCGGGATGGCTTCGCCTGGCCGCCCAGACGGGGATTTCGGCCCCGGTGCGCGATCCCAGCCACTTTGACAGTTGATCCGCGGCAAAGCGGTCCTCGGGGCCGGGTGACGATGCGAACTCGATCTCCAGGCCCCGCACGGCCAGATGTCTCGTCCCATAGGTGATCTGCTGCGGCCGCGGCAGCAAAGGACCATGAGCAGCCCACCCCCAAACCGGCGATAAGAAGAATATGATAAGGACCGTACCCTCGAACTTACGCATCAGAATGCCTCCTGCATCTGTACTGGCCTCGTTGTCTGAGGAAAAGAGGGTTAATGACCTGAGGCAATCCTTGTGTAGCCATCAACAGAAGTAGCGCCCGCCTCAACGGCAATGGAGCAACGCCCGGAATCTACGGAACTCGTGTTTGCCGGGAGCCACGCTCTCAGCGGCAAAATTCCGGTTCAATCCCCCAATCCTTTTGAAGCTCTTCTGGCCCGCCCAGGCTTCGATCAGCGTCCCATCGACGGTGAAGTGCTCGTCGCTCAAAAAACCGTGTTGCTTCGCAATCCCCACGACTTCTTTGATAAAGGCCTCGGCCACCTCGGCTTTCAGCCATCGCTCCCGGTTCTTCGAGTACACCGTCGCGTCCCAGACCGCATCGTCCATGTTCAGCCCCACAAACCAGCGGAACAACAGGTTGTCATCCATCTGCTCCATCAGCAGCCGCTCGCTGCGCACCGTGTAGAGTACCTGCAGCAGCAGGGCGCAGCAGCTTCTCGGGCCGGATCGAGGGCCGGCCCACCCGTGCGTACATCCTCGCAAAGCGCCGCCAGAGCTTCTGGAGAACCTGATCAACCAGCGGCCGCAGTTTCCGCATGGGGTGGTCTTGCGGCACTCGCTGCTCAGCCGAGAGATAGCTGAACATCGCATGCTGCTGACTGTCTTCACCACGCATCGGCAAATCCTCCTGAAAGCAAAACTGCCCGGAGGACAGATATATAACTTTGCAATTTATTGTCAACGCCTTTTTTCGAGTTTGGCAGCAACCTGTTAGGTTCAAGAGTGTTGCAGTATTCATTCACGCTCAGCATGCGAACTGTTAGAAGCGCAGGCGTCGAGACAGACCGGGAGCCAGGCTCTAAACCACTGCCGAAACGCCTCGATACGGACGTTCATCTGCGTGCCGCCTTTCCAGCTGAGCGGCCCCAACTTAAAGCCCCGCGCTTCCAGCGCCAGTTTGATGCCCCACGGAGCCGGGAAGCCATCAATTTGAGCGATGAATTCCTTCAGGAGCTTCTGAAGCCAGTCGGGGTAACTATTTGTGCTGCGCCGAATCTTCTCGATCGCCATCAGCAATTCCGGGCAGGCACTTGCGACACCAGAGATCGCGCCACCCGCTCCGTGGTGGAATGCATCGATTAGTAACGAATCGTCTCCGCTGAAGTAAAGCATGGGCACGCGTGCTTTGGCTTCAGCAATTAGAACCACATTCTCACCTAGGCCCGAACTGTCCTTGATCCCGACGATATTCGGTGTCGCTTCAATCAGTTGAAGGCCTTTGCGGAGGTCGAATGGATTAGTAAACTGGGGGATGTAATAAATCAGAACTGGTAGTGGCAGGTCTTGGCCAAGGTTACGTATGAATTCGACCGTATCTTCGGGTTGGTATCGGAAATAAAAGGGTGGCGGTAGCAAAACCGCGTCTCCTCCGCAATCATGGGCAACTTTTGCCAGATAGCCGACCTGAGCTGCGTTTCCGGCTCCAACCCCGAAGATCAGGGGAACGCGGCCGTTGGAGAGTTTCGCCACGCGCCGGAAAAGGATTTCACGTTCCTTAATGCTGCATGCCGGATATTCCCCGGTTGCTCCGCCGACGCAGAGGCCATTGATCCCCGCGCCAATCAGGAACTCAACGATCGTATCAACGGCCTCGGGATCTACCACGCCATCGGTCCCGAAAGTTGTCGTCATGGCCGCATACACACCGGAGATTTGGGGTAAGATCTTGTTTGCCTGACCCATGTTCTTGATTATTCCTTCTTCTGTTCCAGGATTTTCGCGACGGTCACCATGGCCGTTTTCGCCCGGGAATCTTGGGAGAACCCAATTCCGCCAGGGGAATGCGCGACACCGCAACATCTTCCTTGTCGATCGAATAGATCACCCACATGGCCTTGCCCACTACGATGGCGGAAGGGTACTGAAATCCCAGGTCCTTCCAGAGTCCCGGATACCTTACGGGAGGCGTTCCGTGAACAATCGCAGCTGACCAGTTGAACGTTCTCCCGTCCGGAGAGAGGCTGATCACTAACGGGTCGCGAACGCCGTGGGCGCTTGCCGGAATCTGATTGCCAATCAGGTAGGTTTCACCGTTCGGCAGAGTTCCCGAGACGGCCTTGGCGGGATTGTCCGGGATGTCTGTTTTCTCAGCAAGCGACCATGTCTTCCCGCCATCGTGGCTCAGTGAAACATAAAGCCGGTGAGTTTTAGGAGGACCATCATCGCGACTCAGCCTGACAAGGACACCGTCCCGACGCCGGTAGACGGTGGGCTCATCCATTGGATGGCCGTCTACGGATGGCGGCCGGTCTGTGTGATTTAGAAAATCCCACGCCGGCATGTGCAAGGGGTTTGCAAGAAACAGATTGATCTCAGTTGCGACCTTACGGAGTTGAGGATCTTTTGCGTCTGCATATTGGGGGAAGCCTTCCAGCGGGACCGGCGGGTCGTCCACGAGCCAGAAAATCGGGCCCATATCTCCGTTCGGAGCGACCGAGCGGGCGACTCGGCCCCATCCGACACGCCCGTCAGAAAGCATTCGTTTCTGGCCCGATATCGTAGTTTTGTAGCCAGATTCGATTTTATTGGTCGGTCCGGGCTTGTCATTCACCCCTGCAACGGCATAAATTTTCCCGTCCACAACCACCCACGCCTCAGCCGTCAGCACCCGGCCCGACCGTTGGGGTTTTCTCATATCGCCCATGGATGGGAAGCAGACGAACGGCCTTCGCCAAACCCTTCCGTTTGGGGAGAGTGAGCAAAGCACCCGCTGTCCCGGTCCGTCTTCGCCCCATTGCTGGTTGCTCCAGTTCGCAAAGAACGTGTCCTGGAAATGGCCGATTTGGGAGTGGTGGCTGTAAACGCCCGTGAGCGGGGTTGCCTGATAGATTTTGAACGTCTCGACGCCTGGAAGAATCGGATATCCATAGACAGGCTTACCTTCTTCGGGCCAGGGGACGCCCCAATGGACAGGGCTCTTGGCAGCCTCATCGCCTGGTGCGGCGGCGGCAACGGCCGAATGCCTGGAGAAACCACAGACCAGCAGAAAGCCCAGACCAATGCAAGCTTTGAATGCGAGCAATCTTTTTCTTCCCATGGTATTTTCCTTCGCCGTTCTCAGGTTACGTTACCCGGCACTGTCCCGGTCACACGTTTTCCGGAAAGAGTCACTTGATGAATTCGAGGGATGGGCCCAGTGGCTCCGATTTCGGCGTCGGGCTCCCTATCCGATACCCGGGTTCTTCAGCAGCCAGACCTCGGCAAGGCGCGAATGCTGGCGCCAGTTCAGCTTCTCCTCGTTTTCAGGGCGGTCCCAGGTCAGGATCAACCTTCTGTCTTTCACATACCTGGGAGCGACAGGAAACTCCTTGAACTCGCCCATCTGTTTGCCGTCGATCGTCGGCTCAACCCGGTCGCCATTGATGCGCAACAGGGCCTGGCCATATCCGGTCGAGCGCACCACGTACTTCGCATTTGGATCGAGTCCTTCATAAACGAGCGCGAGCGGCCACATCGTGACTTGCCAGCTGAGGCGAGCACGGCTTTTCCCCTGGTCCCACCACCAGAAGGTCGGCTGCGGATGCTCTTTCAACTCAGGTCCGTTTCCGGGGTAACAGTGGACCACATGAGGCGACCTGGCAATGTTTCCCAGATCGTCATAGAAACTGCCAGGACCCGGATGCTCCCATGTCGCCAACCGAAGCAGACGCTGGTTCCTCTCATCTTTCGACTCGAGCGCGCGGATGACCTTGAATTGATCTTCAAGCCACCATCGATTGTTCAGCGGGTAATCGACAAAATCGAGAATGGCGCCCCGCTCTTCACCGATCGCGTGGTACTTCGGCACGCTTGTTTGCAGGCCGATGGAATCGAAAAGCTTGTCGCAAACTTCCGCGATGCGAGCGCGCAATTCAACGCCGACGGGCCGCGTGACGGCGAGGTCAAGCACTCCGGCCGCTTCCGCCATGGCATGGCCGGCGCCGGATATTCGCGACCCGGCCAGGATAGCATTTGCCCTGGATTCGAGTCTCGTTTCATTCAGGAGGCGCCGCCGCAAATAGGCGTCGTAATTGGCGCGAAGCTGGCACATTTGCCAGCGCCAGTTGTTATCGAGGTCCGGCGCTACCTTCGCCAGTTCCTGCCATTCCAGCAGCGTTCCTTCTACGGCGCCGTTGTCAATCAGAGGACCTTGCCAGTTCTTTTCGAGGGCCAGGACGGCGTCCGTGGCGCGCCCTGCCACAGCGGGCTTGAAATAAACGCGCGCGTAATCGAACAGAATTTCCCCCGGCGTTCGATTGGGGTCCCAGCCCAATGCGCTCCAGATGGTTTTGTTGACGTCGTCGTTGACTCCTTCGGAATACGTAATAAACCCATCCGTATACGGCGAAGTGTGGCCCCAAATGGCTGCATATTCCACAGGGCGCGGGTTGATGGCTTCCCGTCCTTCCGTCAGGGCATACGCCTGGTCCCAATCCGGCACTTCATATTGGCAGAGCTTGTTGTGGGCGACGTCGGGATAATCGCGGAGCCGGTACCGGTCCGCGAGCCGGTTCCTCAGCTCGCCCAGCGGAGGACTCCCGGGTCCGGCGACGAGACCTCCGAGCCATGAGGGCAGGTGCTGATTAATAAAGTTGAAAGTGTAATCGACCTCAGGAGGCGTAAAATGCTGCAGGCTTAACCAGACCTTCGCTTTCGGGTGGGTTCGATCCAAGAGACTGGCAACGTCTTCGAGAAATGGCAAGACAAGTTCCGGAGGATTGTCGCCAGGGTCGCCGCCGGGGAAAGTGAATCCCGTAAAGACCGGGGTGTCCTTGAAAAACTCCTCGCATTGTTTCAGTAACGCCTGGCGCTTGGTTCCATCCTTCAGACTGAAAGTCGCCGGAATCCAGGCCCAATAGTCCAACCCATAGCGCTGGCAAATTTCTCCAATGGCCCGATTCATTTCCCGCCGGGGAAACTTCATCACCGGCGTTTCCCGCGTGTCCTGGAACGGAATGCCCTCGATACTGTTAACGCCAAAGAAAGTCAGTTCACGAATGTATTGTTCGAACTGGGCCGCGCTCCAGGCGTCGTACGTATTGGATGTTGCGCGGTATCCAAGCTGGTGTCCGCGGATTGCATATGCTGGGGCGGTGGCAATATCCAGGCCGGGAGCTATCGCCAGCTCGCCTTGCGACCAGTTGAGCCGTTGAAGAAGGTTGCCCACTCCAAACAGCGCGCCTCGGGCGTCGGCCCCGATCACCCACACAACAGGAGGCTGACTTCGGCTATCCACATAAAGCCGGTAGCCTTCCGGGCGCGTTTCTGCCAAATCCGTTCCCGGCCGGCTGGGCGCCTGGCGTCCCCATTCCGGAACCGATTTCATGGAGGTAACGGCAATAACGGTCTTGCCCACAGGCCACTTTGTCGAGATGCCAAGCCGAATCCCGGTTCGCTTTTCAACCTCTTCGACCAGCACCTTCGCGGCAGTCTGCTCGGCGAGCGGCAATTTCCCCGGGCGCAAAACGACGACGGCGTCAGCAAGTTGCAGGTCCTGCTGGTGGGTATCCGCCCGCGGAGATTTCTGTCGCTGGTCCTGCGGGAGACTGCTGGCGGACAGGTGTTCAGATCGAAAGGGGAATGCCCCCGAAGCGATCATTTGGCCGAGACCCATCGCGCCTGCACCTAACGTGCCTTGCTTTAGAAAACGCCGTCGATTCATACACCTACCCCAATTCCCTTGCGGAATCGCTCTTCGACCCTTTTCGTCTCCCGCCCGATCTGGTTGATGCGGTCGGCTTTCCGTTGCGCGGCGTGGTGCTTCCAGAGTTTGACCCAGGCGTGGGGATGCTTGCGGAGCCTGGGCAGAAAGCAGAGCGGAGTTCCGTCGCTCTTCGCGGGAAAAGGGCTCGATGTAGTGAAGTCCGTGCCCAGCCCGATGACCTGTTCCCCCTTGACGCCGGCAGCCTTCAGGGCTTTGGGAACTCCTTTTTCCACCACCAACAGATAATCGCGCGGGTTCTGCAGTGCCCAGTCCCGGTCGAGTTCGGGCCCGCCGGGAAGCCGGGTGTCGATCACGCCATCCGGATAGGGCACGATGACACTCGACATCAGTTCGCCGTTCGAGACCCACGCCACAACGACGCCGCCGGACTCCGTTCCCTAATCAATTCCTACGGCAAACTTATCCTTCGTCATCGCAAAGGGTTCTCCCTCTTACCGTAGATTGTTCCAAAACGGTCAGGGCAATTTTAAGCATAAATGTGATAATCAATCCCCAAAAGCTTTGAAATGGCGACCAGCTCATCCACCCAGTTGCCATAGCAGCCGTGCGTATGATTGGAGTCATAAGTCGCCAGAAACTCGTCGGCGGATACCCGGAGCCTTGCAAACGCATGCGGCCACTCCTTGGTTGTCGCTTCCGCCTTGGCCCAAT